>Ga0209698_10007020_pt1 | contig 11876 bp, 12 predicted proteins | sample LitLauG_LLR_2012_FD_187203 | JGI IMG/M metagenome (GOLD analysis project Ga0209698, IMG submission 187203) | Freshwater sediment microbial communities from Pennsylvania, USA - Little Laurel Run_MetaG_LLR_2012 (SPAdes) (version 2) | ecosystem: Environmental > Aquatic > Freshwater > Creek >... | reverse complement strand
GGTCCCTGCGGATCTGGGTGGAGTTGACGTGGGTGTAGTCGGAGAGCTCCTGCGAGGAGATCGTCTCCTTGCCCATCTTCTTGGCCTGCGTGAGTACCTGCAGGTACCTGGAGAGGCGAGCGGCGACACCGAGCGACAGGCGCTCGCCGGCCGGGCCGGAGCTGTCGCCGTCGGCGTGGAGCGCACCGCCCGTTGATTGGAGCTGGCTCATCGGCGTGACTCTAGACGCTCGCGCACGAGCGCCTCCTGCAGGAAGTATTCACAGAGCTCCTCGCCGTCGAGCACGATCACGGGAATCCGCTCGAAATAAGCGTCGTGAAGGGACTCATCGGCGGTGATGTCCAGCTCGTCGATCTCGAAGGAGTACTCGTCCTGTAGGCGCCTGAGCCGCTCGATGGCGTCCTCGCAGAGATGGCATTCCGCCTTCGAGTAGACCGTCACCGTGCTCATCGGGCCGTTTCTCCGGTCGCGTAGGCGTCGATGCCCAGGTACTCCGGGTATCGCAGCCGCGGCGCGTAGCGGGCCGCGCTGGCGATCATCGCCGCGTTGTCCGTGCACAGCGACCGGTCGGGTATGCGGACCTCCGCGCCGAGCTCCGTGACCCGCCTGCGCAGCTCGCCGTTGGCGGCGACGCCGCCGCCGATCGCCAGCCGGGTCATGCCCGTGCGCTCCAGCGCGCGCTCGGTGCGGGCGATCAGGCTGTCGACGATCGCGGCCTGGTAGGAGGCGGCGAGGTCGGCGGAGCGCTCGTCGAGCTCGCGCTCGCTCAGCTCGCGCAGCGCATACAGCAGCGCCGTCTTCACGCCCGCGAACGAGAAGTCCAGGCCGTCGGCGAACGCCTTGCGACGCGCTCCGCGGCCGTTGCGCGCGCGCTCTGATGCCGAGCCCGGGAACGAGTAGGCGTGGGGGTCTCCCCCGCTCGCCAGTTGCTCCAGGGCCGCCCCACCGGGATATCCGAGGCCGAGCATCCTCGCGCCCTTGTCGAACGCCTCGCCGGCGGCATCGTCGAGCGTGCGCCCGAGCACCTCGAAGCCGTCCGGCTCGGTGACGTGCGCCAGGAGGGTGTGCCCGCCGCTGGCGAGCAGGCACAGGAACGGCGGCTCGAACGCCTCGCCCGCGGGCCCCTCGCGCAGGAAGTTCGCCGCGACGTGCCCCTGCAGGTGGTCGACCGCGGAGAACGGGAGTTCCCTGGCGGCCGCGATCCCCTTCGCGCACGAGAGCCCGACCAGCAGCGCGCCGACGAGGCCCGGCCCCCGCGTTGCGGAGACCAGGCCGATGTCCTGCAGCGGTGTGCCGGCGTCCTCGAGCGCACGGGCGATGATCAGGTTGACGATCTCGAGGTGGTGGCGAGAGGCGATCTCGGGCACGACGCCGCCGAAGCGCTCGTGGGCGTGCTGGGAGGAGATCACGTTCGAGAGGATGCTGCCGCGCTCGTCGATGACCGCCGCACAGGTGTCGTCACAGCTGCTCTCCACGGCGAGGATCCTCATGCCGGCGGCACCGCGTTCGGCACGTCGTCGAGCGACCCGGCGAGCGTCGCAGGGGTGCGCCACATGACCAGGGCATCCTCCCCGTTGTCCTGGTAGTAGCGCCTGCGCAGCCCTGCGGCGCGGAACCCTTCGCGCTCATAGAGGTGGATTGCCACCGCGTTGGAGCGGCGCACCTCGAGCGTGAACCTGGCGTTCGGGTCCCCGGTCCGCTCATACAGCTCGGCGAGCATCGCCGAGGCGAGGCCGCGGCGCTGCTCGGAGCTGTCGACGGCGATGTTCATGATGTGCCAGACGGTGTCGTAGCGCGAGCAGATCAGGTAGCCGACGAGGCGCTCCTCGACCACAGCCGCGAGGCAGATCCCGCTTGGCTTGGAAAGCTCGAGCACGAACATCGCCAGCGACCACGGGGTCGGGAACACGCGACGCTCGATCGCGATCACCTGCGGGAGGTCCGGGTAGGCGAGCCTGCGCACCTGCACGGCAGGGGCGTCCAGCTCCTCGTCGGTGCGGCTGCTCACCGCCCCCCGCCTCCCGTGGCGGCGAGCGTGATCTCTGCGTCGGGCCGGCGGCGATAGTCCGGCAGCACCTCCGCGAGCGCACCGGCGTCGCCGGATTCGGAGAGCGCTCCGCCCTCGGCGGCCTCCACCAGGTGCAGGGGGCTGGCGTCCGGGGGGACGTGCGCGAGCCGCTCGCTCGCATCCCGGTATCTGACCGCGCCGTCACCGACCGCGAGCACGCCCCCCGCAGCGGCGTTCACTCCTGCCTCGGCGAGCACCTCCTGCAGCCGCTCCGGATCAACCGCCCGGGGCGGCGCGAGCTCATCCAGATCGCCCGCCGCTGTCGCCCGGTGGACGGCGGCGAAGACCTCGCCGCGGCGCGCGTCGATCACGCTGAGAACGTGGCCGGGGGATGAGGGGTCCCGGGCCGCGGGGCGCGCGAGCGCCGCGAGGCTGGAGAAGCCGACGAGCGGAACGCCCAGCGACTGCGCGAGGCCGCGTGCGGTGGCGACTCCGACCCGCAGCCCGGTGAAGGTGCCGGGTCCGAGGCCCACCGCAAGGCGCTCCACATCCTCCCAGCGCAGGCCCGCGCCGGCCAGCAGACCGGCGGCCATCGGCAGGAGCCTGGTGGCGTGGCCGGGGTGCCCGCCGGGCGCCGGATCATCGCGGTCGCGCAGCACGGCGCTCTCGCCGAGCGAGAGCGCGACCGAGGTGGCCGAGGTGGCGGTGTCCATCGCAAGGATGATCATCGCGCTGCCCGCGTCCCGCTGAGGGTCTCGACCTCGACGCTCCTGCGGTCGCCTCCGGCGTGGGCGAGGGTGACCGCGAGACACGCCCCCGCCATTTCGCGCTCGCGCTCCGGCGGCCACTCGACGAACGCGATCCGGCCCGGCCCAAGGTAGTCGGCGAGCAGCTCGGGCTCCTCGCCGGACAGGTCGTCCAGGCGATAGAGGTCCAGGTGCGTCACGGTCACGTCCTCGCCCCTGTAGCGATGGCCGATGCTGAAGGTGGGGCTCGTCACGGGGCCCGCGACCCCGAGCGCTCTCGCGGCGCCCCTCACGAGCGTCGTCTTGCCGGCGCCGAGCTCGCCGCGCACGAGCACGACATCGCCGTCGCGCAGCATGCCCGCGAGCTCGCGACCGAGCGATTCGGTCTCCGCGGGACCGGTCGTTTCCAGGCTGCGCACCGCCACCCGCAGAGCGTAGAGCCTGCCGGGCGCGTTTCGCTCGTTAAAGACGACCGGCCCGCGGGAGAATGGGACGCGGGCCGGTCTGTTACTCCTGGAGGGATGGAGACAGGACCTTCATCGGCAGCATCCGCGCAACGCTTTAGGGCCCTGGACGTGACTTTCGACGCCTCCCACGAAAACCCTCGTTTTGCAGGGAAAATATCAGCGCCCTGCGTCCACTGGGATTATGGACGGGTGCTAGAAGAGACCGAGCTGGTCCGCGGCGCCGGGATCGGCCCCGCCGCCGGCATCCGGCGGCTCGGGCTCGGGCTCGACCTCCAGCTCGGGCAGCTCGGGGGCCTGCGGCTGCTCGGGGGCGCCGAGCGCGAGCAGCTCCGGGAGCCGCGAGAAGTCCTCGCGGAGGGTCTCGAGCATCCGCGGCGTGTATAGCGCCGCGGCTGGGTGGTAGATCGGGTACAGCCTGACGGCGCGGGGGCCGAGGGTGATCACCTCGGGCTGCCCGTGGAGCTTGGTGATGCCTGTCGGGTCGCCGCGCAGCAGCTTCGTCGAGAAGTTCCCGAGCGTGCAGATCACGGCGGGCTCGATCAGGTCGACCTGGCTGAGAAGGTAGTCCCTGCAGTTCTCGATCTCGACCGGCTGGGGGTCGCGGTTCCCCGGCGGCCGGCACTTCAGGACGTTCGCGATGAACACCTCCGGGCGACTCAGCCCGATCTCGACGAGCAGCGTCTCGAGCAGTTTCCCGGCCCGGCCGACGAACGGCAGGCCCTGCTCGTCCTCGCTTGCGCCGGGGGCCTCGCCGATGAACATCAGCTCCGCGTCCGCGTTGCCGGCCCCGAACACCACCGTTTTGCGTGTCGACGCGAGCTCAGGGCAGCGCTCGCAGACCCGTGCGCGGGCGAGCACCTCCTTCAGCGCCTCGCGCCGCTCGGAGGCCCCTCTCCCGCTCGCCGCCGCAGACACCGCCGGGATGGTAGTTCCTCGCCGCCCGTGGGCGGATCTCGCGCGGACAGCCCGCCGCCGGCCCGTTCAGCGATGATCTGGTGATGAGCCCCCCCGGCGAGCACCCGGTCATCGCGCCGTTCGCGGGCGTCGTCGTCCAGATCGCACGCGGCGGCGACGAGCACGTCGCCGAGGGTGAGGTCCTGATCGTGCTCGAGGCGATGAAGATGGAGCACGAGGTGCTCGCCGAGGCCGAGGGCATCGTCGCGGCCGTGCAGGTGGCCGAGGGCGACTCCGTCGTCGAGGGCCAGCCACTGATGGAGATACGCGCCGGCGAGGGGGCTGTGCAGGAGCGGCCCGAGCAGGGCGAGCGGGCGGCCACCGGGCCGCGGGAGGATCTGCAGGCCGTGATCGAGCGTCACGCGATCGGGCTCGACGCTGCGCGGCGCGAGGCCGTTGAGCGCCGCCACTCGACGGGCAAACGCACCGCCCGCGAGAACCTCGCCGATCTCCTGGATGAAGGCAGCTTCGTCGAGTACGGGCCGCTGCTGTTCGCGGCCCAGGAGCAGCGCCGCTCGCGAGAGGAGCTGATCGCGCGCACCCCCGCGGACGGCCTGGTCGGCGGACTCGGCGAGGTGGACGGGCGCCCGGTCGTCGCAATGTCCTACGACTACATGGTCCTGGCGGGGACGCAGGGCATGCGCAACCACCTCAAGAAGGACCGCCTGTTCGAGATCGCCGAGCGCCGCGGCCTGCCGGTTGTGCTGTTCGCCGAGGGCGGCGGCGGTCGCCCCGGCGACGTGGACATGCCGATCGTGGCGGGCCTTGACTGCCGCGCGTTCGAGCTGTTCGCGCGCCTCAGCGGCCGCGTCCCGCTGATCGGGATCGCCTCCGGCTACTGCTTCGCGGGCAATGCCGCGCTGCTCGGCTGCTGCGACGTCGTGATCGCGACCGAGGACTCCAGCATCGGCATGGGCGGCCCCGCGATGATCGAGGGGGGCGGCCTCGGCGTGCATCTTCCGGGCGACGTCGGCCCGATCGATGTCCAGCACGCGAACGGGGTCGTCGACCTGCGCGTCGCCGACGAGCGAGCCGCGGTCGCCGCCGCCAGGCGATACCTGTCCTATTTCCGCGGGCCCGTCGAGCCCGGGCCCGTTCCCGACCAGGAGCAGCTGCGCGACCTCATCCCGCAGCAGCGAAAGCGCGTCTACCAGGTGCGCACGGTCGTGCGCGGGCTGTTCGACGAGGGCTCTGTGCTCGAGCTGCGCGACGGCTTCGGCGCGGGAATGCTCACGGCGCTTGCGCGGGTGGACGGCCGCCCGCTCGGCGTGATCGCCAACGACCCGATGCACCTCGGGGGCGCGATCGACGCGGACGCCGCCGACAAGGGCGCGCGCTTCCTGCAGATGTGCGACGCATTCGAGCTCCCGGTGCTGTTCCTGTGCGACACCCCGGGGTTCATGGTCGGCCCGGACGCCGAGCGCACGGCGACGGTGCGTCATTTCGCGCGGCTGTTCCTGACCGGCGCGAACGTGACGGTGCCGACGGGCACGATCGTTTTGCGCAAGGGCTACGGCCTCGGTGCCCAGGCGATGGCCGGAGGGGGCTTCAAGGCGCCGCTGTTCACGGTCGCCTGGCCGACCTCGGAGTTCGGCGCTATGGGCCTGGAGGGCGCCGTGAGGCTGGGGATGCGCCGTGAGCTGGACGCGATCGAGGACCCGCAGGAGCGCGAACGCATCTACGAGCAGACGGTCGCGGCCGCCTACGAGCGCGGCCAGGGCATCAACATGGCGGCCTACGGCGAGATCGACGACGTGATCGACCCGGCAGACTCGCGGCGCTGGATCGCGACGCTCCTCGACGCGGGCACGGGCGCATGGTGGGAGCGGGGCGGCAAGAAGCGGCCGCAGGTAGACGCCTGGTGAGCCACCGCGGCGAGCGCCGCGGTTCCCTTCCGCAGAGCGCTCCGCGGTTGTATCATCGTGTTCAGGCCGTCACCGGGTAATCCCGGGATGGACCCTGAGAAGAACCTCCTCACCTCGCCCAAGTCGCGCCGGTATCCGCAAGGAACTGGACCGAACCGATGATCCCCCACCAACCCTTCCCTCGCTGCGCATGAGGCTCGTGCGCACAGTCTCAGGCCTGCGCGAGGCGCTGGCTCCGGCGCGGGCCGCCGGGGCGAGGATCGGGCTCGTGCCGACGATGGGCGCCCTGCATGACGGGCACCTGTCGCTGATCGCCGGCGCCCGTGCAGACTGCGAGATAGTCGTCGTCTCGCTGTTCGTGAACCCGTCGCAGTTCAACGAGCGCGCGGACCTCGAGCGCTACCCGCGCGATGAGGACCGCGACCGCGGGCTCGCGGAGCGTGCCGGCGCCGACATCCTGTTCGCGCCCTCCGCCGAGGAGGTCTATCCGCCCGGGTTCTGCACGGCGGTCGAGGTGCTCGGGATCAGCGAGCGCCTGGAGGGGGCCTCGCGCGGCTCCGAGCACTTCCGGGGCGTGTGCACCGTCGTGGCGAAGCTGCTCTGCATGAGCCTCCCGGACGTCGCGTACTTCGGACAGAAGGACGCGCAGCAGGTGCTGGTCATCCGGCGCCTGGCGACCGATCTGAACCTGCCCGTCGAGATCGCGGCGCTGCCGACGGTGCGCGAGCCGGACGGGCTCGCCATGAGCAGCCGCAACGCCCGGCTAAGTCCCGACGAGCGCCGGCGTGCGCTCGCGCTGCCGAGGGCGCTGAGCGCCGCCGCCCGTCTGGCCGCGGAGGGTGAGCGCTCGGCCGACGTGCTGCTCACGGCGGCCTCCGCCGAGCTCAGCGGCGCGGACCTGCAGGTGGAGTACCTGGCGCTGGTCGACCCCGCGACGCTTGAGCCGCTCGCAACGCTCGACGGTCCCGCCCTGCTGGCGCTCGCGGCCCGCGTCGGCGAGGTGCGCCTGATCGACAACGTGACGCTGGAGCCGGCGGGAGCCGGCACCCGCGAGGCCGAGGAGCTGGCATGCAGCGCGTGATGCTGAAGTCCAAGATCCACCGCGCGTGCGTGACGGGCTGCGACCTGCACTACGTGGGGTCGATCACGATCGACAGCGACTTGCTCGAGGCCGCCGACATCCGCGAGCACGAGCAGGTCCATGTCGTGGACGTCGACAACGGCGCCCGCTTCGAGACCTACACGATCGCCGGTGAGAGGGGATCGGGCGTGATGCAGCTGAACGGCGCCGCCGCCCGCCTCGTGCACCGCGGGGACACGATCATCGTGATCTCCTACGCGCAGTATCAGGAGGCGGAGCTGGAGAGCTACCGGCCTCGCGTGGTCCATGTCGAGGCCGCAACCAACCGAATCATCACCATCGACGAGCAGGTGGCGACCCTGCTCTCCTAGCGGAGAGCGAGCGTCAACCGGCCCGCGGAGAGGAAGCCACAATGTCAAGCCAGCCTCAGGTCCAAGCGCCGTCCGATCCAGGGCGCCTGCCGATGACGCTCCCGCTGCTGATGGAGAAGAAGCGTCTTGCCGACCCGATCGTGATGGTCACCGCGTACGACTATCCGAGCGCCCGGGCGGCCGAGTCCGCCGGCGTCGACCTGGTGCTCGTCGGCGACTCCGCCGCGACCACGGTCCTCGGCTACAACGCCACGACACCGGTCGTTCTGGAGGACATGCTGGTGCTGGCCCGCGCGGTCCGGCGCGGGCTGCGCACCCCGCTGCTGATCGGCGACCTGCCGTTCGGCTCCTACGAGGTCTCGGACGAGCAGGCGATCACGACCGCGATGCGGATGGTCAAGGAGGCCGGCTGCGACGTCGTCAAGCTCGAGGGCGGCGGCGAGGCATCGGTGCGCAGGGCGCGCGCGATCATCGGTGCTGGCATCCCGGTGATGGGGCACGTCGGCCTCACGCCGCAGACCTCGACGGCGCTCGGCGGCTGGAAGGCCCAGGGCCGCACAGCAGGCGCGGCCGCGAAGATCGCGGCCGAGGCGCTGGCCCTGCAGGACGCCGGCTGCTTCGCGATCGTCTTCGAGGCGATCCCCGCCGCGGTCACGCAGGAGCTGATGCCCCTCCTTCACATCCCGGTGATCGGAATCGGCGCCGGCCCCGCCACGGACGGGCAGGTGCTCGTGTTCCACGACCTGCTCGGCATCCGCGACGGACTGGGCCCGCGTTTTGTCAAGCGCTACGCGAATCTGCAGCAGGAGATGAACGACGGCGTGGAGGCATACGCCCAGGATGTGCGGACGCGCTCCTACCCGGGGCCCGAGCACACATACTCGATCGACCCCGCCGAGCTCGCGGACCTGCGCGCACACCTGCGCGGCTGAGCCGGGCGCTCAGGAGGAGCCGAGCGGCTCGCCCCACCGCTCGCTGAACGCGAACGCGGGGACAGGGTTGCGCGCCAGCTGCTTCGGCCACGGGTCGGCACGGTGACCGACCCCGATGTGTGCCGCCAGGGCGATCCCTGCGGGTATCTGCAGCAGCTCGCAGACCTCGCGCTCGGCCGGCACCAGCAGCGTCGTCATAGCGGCGCCCAGGCCCTCGGCGCGCAGCGCCAGCAGCAGGTTCTGCACGAACGGGTAGACCGATGCGCCGCCGACGATGCTCTGCCGGTCAAGGCCGGCATCGGTGACGGCGAGGTCCTCGATCTGCACGCCGACGACGAGGTGCACGGGAACGTCCGCGAGCGAGCGGGCATAGTCGTCCGCGGCGGTGATCATGCGCACCGCGCGTGCATCGAAGGAGCCCGGGTCCGCGAGTACCCGCGCGGCGCCCGTCTGCTCTGTGTAGGCGCGCCAGTGCGGCAGGTACAGGTCGGCGAGCGCGCGCCTGCGCTCCGCGTCCTCGACGGCCACGACGCGCCAGCCCTGGCGGTTGCCTCCGCTCGGCGCGAAGCGGGCGAGGTCCAGTGCTCGCACGAGCGCCTCTCGCGCGACCGGCTGATCGGTGTAGCGCCTGCTTGTCGGCGCGCAGCGCATCGCCTCCGCGAGGTCCATCGGGTCAGGCTACACGCAGTTGCCGGCGCCTTGCACAGGCCACGCGGGGTGGCGCGGCCGGCGCGGTGCGCCTCTAGGGGCGCTGCGGGGCGGCGATCAGACGAGGGGCGACGCGGTCAGCGCTGCTGCGCGGCTGCCGCGGCCGGATACTCGATGGTCCTGATCACGCGGGCCGGCGCGCCGGCCGCGATCGAGTGATCGTCGATGTCGTGGGTCACGACGCTGCCGGCGCCGATCACGCAGCGCTCTCCGATCGTGACGCCGCTGGTCACGACGACGTGGGCACCAAGCCAGCAGTTGTCGCCGATCCGCGTGGGGCCCTTGCTCTCGAAGCCCTGCCAGGTGATCGGCTGCTCGGGGTCGCTGAAGCGGTGGCTTGCGTCCGAGACGAAGCAGCCGTTGGCGAGCATGCAGTGCTCGCCGATCTCCACGAGCTCCTGCGAGGCGACCATCACCCCCATGTTCAGGAACGTGCCGGCCCCGATCCGCATGCGGGCCCGCCCGGGTGCCGTGATCCACACGTTCGGCTCGAGCAGCACCCCGGGCCCGACCTCAAGGCGTCCCTCGAGAAGCGCCTCGAGCACGTTGCCGTGGACCGGCCAGCGCGCGAAGGCCTCGCGCTGCATCAGCTCCCAGTGGATGCGCGCACGGTTCCACGGCAGCGTGTTGCGCTCATACCAGCGCCACTTGCGCTCCCACAGCTGGAGCCTGCGGGCGAGCTCGCCCACGGCGTCAGGCCGCGACCCTGGCACGGCGTTTGCGCGGCGTGCGGGCCGGCGCGGCGGCCGGCTCGAGCAGCTCTGCCAGGAACTGCCCTGTGTGGGAGGCGGGCTCGGCGGCGACCTCCTCGGGCGTGCCGACGGCGATCGCGAGGCCGCCCTCCTCCCCGCCCTCGGGGCCCATGTCGATGATCCTGTCGGCGCACTTGATCACGTCGAGGTTGTGCTCGATCACGACGATGCTGTTGCCGGCGTCGACCAGCCGCTGCAGCACCTCGAGCAGGCGCTGCACGTCAGCGAAGTGCAGCCCGGTGGTCGGCTCATCGAGCACATAGAGCGTGCGGCCCGTCGCGATCTTGGAGAGCTCGGTTGCGAGCTTCACGCGCTGCGCCTCACCTCCGGACAGGGTCGTGGCGGGCTGCCCCAGGCGCACGTAGCCGAGGCCCACGGCATCGAGTGTCTCCAGCCGCCTGCGGACCTTGGGTATGTGCTCGAAGAAGCTGAGCGCCTGCTCGACGGGCATGTCCAGGACGTCGGCGATGCTCTTGCCCTTGAAGCGAACCTCGAGCGTCTCGCGGTTGTAGCGCTTGCCGTGGCACTGCTCGCACGGGACGTAGACGTCGGGCAGGAAGTGCATCTCGATCTTGATCTGCCCATCGCCGCGGCAGACCTCACAGCGCCCGCCCTTCACGTTGAAGCTGAAACGGCCCGGCTTGTAGCCCCTGACGCGGGCCTCCTGGGTCTTGGAGAACAGGTCGCGGATCACGTCGAACAGGCCGGTGTAGGTCGCGGGGTTCGAGCGGGGCGTGCGCCCGATCGGGGACTGGTCGACGGCGATGATCTTGTCGAGCTGGTCGAGGCCGTCGATCGCGCGGTGCGCCCCCGCGCGGCCTCGCGCGCTGTGCAGGCGCGCCGCCACCGACTTGTAGAGGACGTCGTTGACGAGCGTCGACTTGCCCGACCCGGACACGCCCGTCACGCACGTCAGCACGCCGAGCGGGACGTGCACGTCGATACCGCGAAGATTGTGCTGGGAGGCTCCGTGGATCTCGACGTAGCCGCTGGGTGTCCTGCGCTTGCCCGGCACGTCGACGGTGCGCGAGCCCGACAGGAACTGCCCTGTCAGCGACCCCGCGACCTGTTCGACCTCCGCGGCGGTCCCCTGCGCGACGATGAAGCCGCCGTGCTCGCCGGCCCCGGGGCCGAGGTCGACGAGGTGGTCGGCGGCGCGCATCGTCTGCTCGTCGTGCTCGACGACGATCACCGTGTTGCCGAGGTCCCGCAGGCGCTCGAGCGTGCCGATCAGCTTCGTGTTGTCACGCTGATGCAGGCCGATCGACGGCTCGTCCAGGATGTAGAGGACGCCCACGAGCGATGAGCCGATCTGGGTCGCCAGGCGGATCCGCTGCGCCTCACCGCCGGACAGCGTCGCGGCGGCTCGATCCATCGAGAGATAGCCGATGCCGACGTTCTCCAGGAACTGCAGCCGCTCTGAGATCTCGCGCAGGATCAGGCGCGCGACGTGCCTGTCGGTGTCCGACAGCTCGACCTCTTCCAGCCACGTCAGCGCACGGCGCGCGGACAGCGCACAGAAGTCCTCGATGCGGGTTCCGGCGACGAGCACGGCGCGCGACTCCGGGCGAAGGCGCGCGCCCTCGCACACCGGGCACGGCCGCAGCGACATGTACTCCTCGATCTTCTCCCTCGAGAACTCGGAGTCCGTCTCGCGGTAGCGGCGTTCCAGGTTGCGCACGATCCCCTCGAAGCGCGACGCGTATGAGCGCCGCCGCCCGTAGCGGTTGCGGTAGCTGACCTGGACGGGCTCCCCGCCGGTGCCGTAGAGGAACACGCTGCGCTGGCTCTCGAGCAGCTCGTCCCACGGCGCGTCGAGGTCCACGTCGAAGCGCTCGGCGATCGCCTCTGTCATCTGCTCGTAGTAGTTGGAGGTGCTGCCCGACCACGGCGCGAGCGCCCCCTCGGAGATCGACAGCGAGGGATCCGGGACCACCAGCTCGGGGTCGATCTCCATCTGCGAGCCGAGGCCGGTGCAGCGCTCGCATGCTC
>Ga0209698_10007019_pt1 | contig 11877 bp, 6 predicted proteins | sample LitLauG_LLR_2012_FD_187203 | JGI IMG/M metagenome (GOLD analysis project Ga0209698, IMG submission 187203) | Freshwater sediment microbial communities from Pennsylvania, USA - Little Laurel Run_MetaG_LLR_2012 (SPAdes) (version 2) | ecosystem: Environmental > Aquatic > Freshwater > Creek >... | reverse complement strand
AGTTGCAAGGCACCGATATCGATGTAGTAACCCGAGCCGCGGCGCAGGTACTTCAAGAACAGACCCGATCCGTCCACGCCGAAGTCGAGTTTGAAACCCGCTTTTTCGAGCTGGGCATAGAACTCCGCATCGACCTCGCGGATCTTGTCGTACACCGGCTTCTGGAACACGTGGAGAAGCGCGTAAGGCAGGGAGGCGAAGATCAGGTCGGCCTTACCCGTCGACACACCGGATTGGAGGGCGCGTTCCGAATAGAGATCGCCCAGGCCGATGTCCATCAGCGTATCGGACCGAACGACGTGAGTGGACGACCGCTGAATCATGGTGACATCCACGCCCCTCTCGTAGAGGGCCGCACAAATGTCGTGGGCGGAATTGTTGGAGCCGATGACCACGACCTTCTTGCCTTTGTAGGCGTCCGGTCCGGGATGCTGGGACGAGTGGTGCTGCTCTCCCTTGAACGTCTCGGCCCCTTTGAATTTCGGAATGTTCGACTTGCCCGACATCCCTGTCGCAAAGACGAGGTGTTTTGGCGCCAGCACGATCTCCTTGCCGTCGCGCTCGACGACGACCGACCACTGTTTTGCGCCCTCGTCGAAATGGGCCCGCCGAGCCGTGGTACTGCTCCAGTAGTTCAACTCCATCACTTTGGCGTACATCTCGAGCCAATCGCCGATCTTGTCTTTGGGCGAGAAGACGGGCCAGTTCTTCGGGAAGTCGATGTACGGGAGATGGTCGTACCAGACGGGATCGTGAAGGCAGAGCGACTTGTATCGATTGCGCCAGCTGTCCCCGGCGCGGGCATTCTTTTCGATGATGATCGTCGGAACCCGCAATTGACGCAGCCGCGCGCCCAGCGCGATGCCGCCCTGTCCGCCGCCGATGATCACGACGTAGGGTTGCTTGGAGATTCCGAGCGTGGCGATTTCCTCGTCCCGCTCCTCCTTCCAGGTCTTCGCGCCGATATGTACGCCATGTTTGGCACCGAGCGGCCGGGTATAGCCGGAGGCCTCTTCGTGTCCTTTCAGTTCCACCATGGTCGTCAGTAGCGTCCAGATCAGGCCCTCTCGGAATCGGACGAGTCCGTAACCCCGCGCCACCGTGGTCTCGAACGTGAACCAGGCTTCCAGGATGCCTCCGGCTTCGGTGACCGGCTCCTTTTCGCTGACCTTCCAGTGATCTGGTTTCGTTCCATCGAGACAGGCCGCGAGCATTTCGCGAATTTGCCGCTTGCCTTCCATCGTCTTGATGTTCCACGTGAAGGCAGTCAGGTCGCGCCAATAGCAGTCCTCGGTGAACAGTCCCGTGACTGCGTCGACGTCCTTGCGGGACAGCGCGTTTCCGAAGTTGTCGAGCAAGGCTTGCGCCTTCGCTGCAGGTATTGGATCGGGCATTGAGATTTCCTCCTGGGGCTGTGTTTGGCTACGCTTGTTTTTTTCGCTCGAAGCGAATGCGTAATGTCGCCGGATAGTCGCAGGGAAGTCAATTCGCTGACATGCCGACCCGCGTCGGTGCCTTCATTTTCGAATCGCGGCATCGGGCGGACCCGAGTCCCCAGAGCGGTGCGGTCCGAAATTCGTCGCCTTCCGCCTGCCCCTGGCTTATGCCATCCTTGAGGCCGCGACCCATGCGGTGACGCAACAGATCCGAGTACAAGCTGACCTGCTGCTCGGAAACGTCGGCATCTCCGATGGAGGCCTTCGGTCCAGTGTGCAGCGTGGTTCGCAAACGGACCCACTTGTGTCTCACCTGCTTGCAGTGTGACGCAATGCATCGTCGTGATCGGGCGTAGCCGGTCAGCGTAAACGGCGGATAGCGAACATCGGGCCATACGGCGCGCGCTAACGAACGCGCGCCCCGGATTCTGAGCTCCAACGTAAGAAGACGTCGACCTTCGATGTTCACCAGGAGAAGACATGAAAAGTGCTCTTGTCCGGTTTGTGGCCGCAATGGCACTCTCGCAATATGCGCCCGAGCGAGGTCCGTCGTGCCGGCAATGCGCGAATCTGTCATCTGTTGGTAGGATGGGTAACGTGAGCCGTCTCTGGGCGGCGATCGCCGCGTTATTTCTGATCTTCGATTCCGCGCAATCCGCGTGCGCGGCCGAGCCGGGTCTGACGGTCGTCATACGCGGTCAGCAGCGGATTTACCGGTCGTCGGAGCTGCTCAACCATCCCGCATTGAAGCAAATCGACACCGATGCCTGCGACGAGGCCTACAAGGGTTCGCTTCGGTATTCGGCCATCCCCATTGAAGCCTTACTGGGGCCGCTCGCACCCGAAGACGAGGTCCAGTTCTCGGCCCTCGACGGCTACGCACCGTCGATCCCGGTGTCACGATTGACCGGCGTCGGCAACGCGCACGCCCATCTGGCAGTGGAATCTCCCGCCGTGCCTTGGCCCGCACTGGCACAGGGAAAACCGTCCGCGGGACCTTTCTATCTCATCTGGAGCGGTGTCAGTTGTGGCCGTATCGGACCGTCCGAATGGCCCTACCAAATCGAGAGTATCAAGGTCGAGGCCTCGCTCGCCTCCCGCTTTCCTCGCATGGCGCCCGATCCACACGCTGCGCCGGCGATTCTGGCGGGATTCGACATCTTCAGGCGAGACTGTCTGCCCTGCCACGGGATCAACGGACAAGGCGATGGCAAGGCCGGGCCGGATCTCAATGTGCCCACGAGTCCGACGGAGTATTTCACCGACAGCGCTCTGCGGCGATTGATCCGCGATCCCAAAAGCGTTCGTCAGTGGGCAGGCGGCGTTATGCCATCGTTCGATGCCGGCCGACTCGACGATCGCGATCTCGAGCGACTCGTGCAATACCTGAAGCACATGGCGAGCAGGCGCCGATGATTCGTGCAGGCTGAACCAGCACACGTCGCGACTCGTTCGAGTCGCGCAGGGCGCATCCTGGGGTAACATCTGCGTGACAAACGGTCCGCGAACCGCTGCTCGAACGAGACTGCGCCTGGGACAACGGTTCCGGGTATCGTGTCGCAAGTACGTTGCCGAGAGCCTCACAGAGTCGGCCAGCGGACCGAACATTCGAAGGCGTATCCGTAATGCGTCCCTGTTCCTCTGCGAATCCCCGATCGGAAGGTGATAAGAAATGAGTCAGCGCCCGCACCAAGTCTTACGCGTTCGGATCGTTCTGTTTGCCGCGGCCGCCCTGGTCGCATGCCACGCCCAGGCGGAGAAGAAGTACGATCCCGGGGTGTCGGACGCCGAGATAAGGATCGGCCAAACCAAGCCGTACAGCGGACCGGCGTCGGCGTACGGTGCCGGCGGCCGAGTGCAACTCGGTTTTTTCGAGCGCCTGAACGCGCAGGGCGGAATCAACGGCCGGCGCGTCAAGCTGATATCCGTCGACGATGCTTTCACGCCGCCAAAGACCGTGGAGCAAACGCGTAAGCTCGTCGAGCAAGACGAAGTCTTGCTCGTCTTCAACTCGAATGGCACGGCCGCCAACTCGGCGGTTCAGAAGTATCTCAACGCGAAAAAGGTGCCTCAGCTGTTCGTATCCACGGGTGCGAGCAAGTTTGGTGATCCGAAGAATTTCCCCTGGACCATGGGCTGGCTCCCCAGCTATTACGACGAGGCACGGGCCTATGCGGCGTACATCGTGCAACATCACCCGGGCGGCAAGGTCGCACTGCTATACCAGAACGACGATTTCGGCCGCGACTATCTTCATGGACTTCACGAGGAGCTGAAGAGCAGGGGTGCCGAGACGATGATCGTCAACGAGCTCTCGTACGAGCTCTCCGATCCGACCATCGACTCGCACGTGGTGTCGCTGAAAGCCTCGGGTGCGAATATCTTCGTGATTGTCACGACAGCCAAGTTCTCCGCGCTGGCGATCCGGAAAGCTTACGACATCGGATGGAGACCTGTGGAATTCATATCGCTGGTGGGCTCTTCGGTCGGCCAGGCGCTGGTGCCCGCCGGTCCCGAGAGGGCGATTGGGGCGATAACCGTCGGGGTCATGAAGGACCCGACGGACCCGCACTGGGACGCGGATCCCGCCATGGTCGAATGGCGCGCCTTCATGAAGAAGTATTACCCGGATGGCGACCTCATGGATTGGTACAACGTATACGCTTACGCAGTCGCGCAAACGCTGGTACATGTTCTCAAGCAATGCGGCGACAATCTGACGCGCGAGAACGTCATGCGTCAGGCCGCGAGCATCCGCGATCTGGAATTGCCACTCCTGCTGCCGGGAATCAAAATCAACACGAGTCCGACCGATTATCGCCCTATCCGAAAGGTGCAGTTGCAGCGCTTCGACGGCAAGGAATGGGTTCGGTTCGGTGACCTGCTGGGATACTGAAACGTCGATCGACCCTCGAGAATTCGGGTTCGCGTGTTCGATCGAGAGATCGGATTAGCGACGACTGAGCTTCGCAATATCGCCCGGCAAGCCACGTCATCGAACCAGTGCATCGGGCGACCCGGCACGCGCCCATGAGTTGGTTCGCCACGCGACGCCATTGGCGCTTGAGGAGACTGGAGGAGATATGGGCCCGCTCGAGGGCATTCGCGTCCTTGATCTTTCCCGCGTGCTGGCCGGACCGACAGCGACCCAGATGATGGCCGACTTCGGTGCCGAGGTCATCAAGATCGAGCGTCCGCGGACGGGTGACGATACCCGCCAATGGGGTCCGCCCTATGTGAAGGATACCGACGGCAACGATTCGGATCTTGCGACCTATTTCGTGAGCGCCAATCGTGGCAAGCGCTCTGTTGCCATCGACATCGCGCGCCCGGAGGGTCAGGCACTCGTTCGTCGACTCGCCGAGCGTTCGGACGTGTTTTTCGAGAATTTCAAGACCCATGGGCTGCGACAATACGGACTGGACCACGAGACGATTCGAGCGCTCAATCCGCGGATCGTTTATGCGTCGATCACCGGCTTTGGTCAGACGGGGCCTTACGCGCCACGCCCCGGCTACGACCCGATCGCTCAGGCCATGGGCGGGCTGATGAGTGTCACCGGAATTCCGGATGGAGAACCGGGTGGGGGACCGCAACGCGCAGGCGTTGCCGTGACGGACGTCATGACGGGCGTGTATGCCGTGGCGGCGGTTTTGGCTGGGCTCATCCATCGGGGAGCATCGGGCAACGGACAGTTCATCGACTTGTCGCTGCTCGATGTTCAGATCGCCGGCATGACGAACGTCGCCCAGGCCTATCTCGGTGCGGGTGTCGTCGGGGAGCGATGCAATTCGGTGCATCCCAGTGTCGTGCCGTCGCAGATTTTTCGTTGCCTGGAGGGGAGTGTGATGCTCGTCGCCGGAAACGATGCTCAGTTTGGTGCGCTGTGCCTTGTTCTGGGGCGTCCCGAATGGGCGCGCGATGAGCGCTTCGCGATCAACGCCTCGCGCGTTCGTCATCGCGACGTTCTGATTCCGGCCTTGCAGGATCGCCTCATGACGCGGACGGCGGCCGAATGGACGATAGCATGCAGCGACGTCGGCGTGCCCTGCGGACCCATCAATGACATCGCGCAAGCTTTCGCCGATCCTCAAGTGATGGCCCGAGGCATGCGCATCGAGTTGCCGCATTCCTCTCTGGGTCGCCTTGCTTTAGTGGGGTGTCCGGTGCAATTCAGCGACACTCCGGTCGAGTACCGGCGTCCGCCCCCGGGCCTCGGAGAGCACACGGAAGAAGTACTTCGCGAAGTGCTCGGCATGCAGAAGGCAGAACTCGACGATTTGCGTGGGGCCGCTATTGTGGGTTGAGCAAGTGGCCCAGGATAGCCACGTTTCGCCACTCGGGAGCTGACTCGAGATCGTCCTCGCAACCTGTCATGGTGGCGCGTCGAGCGGCGTCCGAGTTCGTCGTATCGGCGTTGGGTCAACCCGTATTGTTGCGACCGCTCGTCGCTTCCGAGCACGACGTGCACCCAGCCTGCACGCTCATTCCGCTACCAGCGGTCGCTTTTCCGTCTCAAGCAGGCATTTGATCGGCGGCTGCGTCGGCGGAGAAGAAGAGCAACTTCGGTCGACTCAGCGCAGCTTCCAGCTACCCCAACCCTTCACACACAGCTGCGATACTCCCGTCGGAGAAGGAATCTGAGTTTCAGGCATGAAACCTCCAGTGGATTGCATCCCTTCGTACTTACCGGTCCCGCCTGTGACTTTCCACTGGCCAGGCTCGTTGCCTTTCGCGCGAACGTATGTCCCGAAGAACGCATCCCCATCGGCGTCGGTAAACGAGCACGCTCCGGTATCGAGGAATTCGTCGCCGATGATTTTATATACCCCTATACACTGACCGCTCATGTTCAAGAAGAGATCGCCTTGCTTGGGAACCGGCGATCCATACACATGATATGACCCGGCAATCTGTCCCTTCACAGGCGACAGGGCCTGTTGGACACCCGCGTAGCAGATCATATCGTCATACTTTCCCTCCTTGGCCACGGCCACAGCGGCATACGACGCGACCGATCCAAGAGAAAACGTACACGCGACAGCCACCGCAACTGCGTCAGCGCTGACAGACTTACTCATACCGACCTCCTCTGATTTCCACACTGTCCCTTCGGAGCGTGGGACGACAGTGCCGGGTTTATGAGAACTAACTCCCCCTCGCGGCGAATTCGACCGGTTGAAGCCGTTGCTGCAAGCTTGGGAATAATCTACTGTCAGCCGGTCTATATATTTCATACGGATTGAAAGAAAACGCCGCGCTACTCAAGTTGGGAGTAGGGGCGCTAGAGATCGCCTCTTACCCAGTAGCGAGGCCCCGTCGGCAAACTCGACGGATTGTAAAGTGGAGCGCCCGCTGCATTTCAATTTCTGGCAGGGCGCAGCTCGATATTCGTAGTCCGAAGGCGGTTTCCACGACACGTGGCTTCGACCGCTTGCTGGCCATCATCCTGGGATGGCTCACGCACATTTCACCGAATGCACCTAATCAAACCCACGTCTAGCTGTCGATCACGCTCGGATAGGAGAAATGAATCGCAAAGAGTCGTTTTGCGTCGAAACGATTGAGGGAACGCCCTTGGGGGAGGAAGACGACGGCAGTACGGGGAAAAATGGCACTTCCTGATTTGGATTGTGTTCGAAAATCGCTTCATGCCCAAGGCTTCAAAAATTAATTCCGCTTTGTCCTCCCGTTGCGTCAGTCCTGGCAGTGGCAGCAGCGCCTCACGAGCGCCTATTTATTGGATACTTATTTGCGGCCTTGCGAACCGATTCTAGACGGGATTGCGACTCGGCAATCCCATCGGGTCGAAGGATGGCGCCGTGCCCAGTTTGGCACTAAAAGTCCGCCGGCACCGGCGATACACCTCCAGGGCGTCACCTTCTCGATGGAGCGCCCGATAGCAACGCATGAGGCCCATATAGAGAGACTCCACGAGGTCGTGTGTATTGATGGCCCGCGAATAGAGGCTGGCGGCGGCCTCCACATTTCCGGTTTGCGCGAGGTGCTCCGCCGCCTCTGCAATGGCGGAGGCGTACCTCGCTTTAAGTCGCTCTCGGGTAGGGATTGCCCACAGCGCGTTCTCCTCCCGCGCAAGGAATCCTCCCGCATAAAGGTCCAGTGCTTTGTTTCTTGAGTCGCCGGTGCCGTCATTCAGAAGCGCCTCGAACGCGAGAATGTCGACCCAGCACTGCCGCGTATTGATGGATAAATGGCCACCCCGAACGGCAATCGCATCCCGATCGTTCAGCAGTATTCGCAGACGTCGAACTGATGCGGCAAGCGCCCGCTGGGAAGAATCCCCGTCATTGTCGGGCCAGAGGACGTCGATGAGAGCAGCGTCCTCCACTTCTTGCCCACCCATGGCGATAAGCAACTTAAGGAGTGCGAGCGTCTTCTTGGGGAACTTCCTCGAATAGACCGGGGCCTGACCATCTACGAGGATCTTGAACTCGCCTAACGTGAAAATGCGAATGCGCCATGGAAACTCGGCAAGGTAGGGGTTCCGTTTTGTTATCTGAAACTCTCGAGCCAGATTCCGTGCCGCCTCGGCTTCAATGTTTTTGGAGAGGGCGAGAGGAACCATCTCCGCGAGCGCGAGGTTACACCAGCGCATCCAAAATTTCGCCTTGCGATTGTTCGAATGATTTAGCGCTTCGCGTAGGCGCAAACCACAGGTTTGCATATCGCCACGTCGATGCGCAAGCCAAGCTTCGATCAACGATACCGGAGCGAGGAACGAATCGAGTAAGGAGCCGGTGAGGCGCGCACGTTCCTCGCACAGGATTGTGCCTGCTGCACCGAGTCGACCACTAGCGACGAGCAATTCGGCTGCCACCATTCCACCGATGATGAGATGAACCGCCTGCCCGGACTGTGCAGTTGTCTTGCGCGCCGATAGCAACCAGTCCGCAGCGACGTCATATTCGCCACGGTCGAAAGCAACCAAGCCTTTGGCGGTCGCATAGAGCGCTTGCTTGAAGCCAACGTTGTATTGCGGGACCTGATCGAGGCGCGCGAGAATGCGGTTCGCCAGTTCGGACTGGCCCGCCCTTCGCGCGCACATGGCCCACCAGGGCCGGACCACCATGATCCACTCCCCGAGTCCGGGTGCGGCAGCGATGCGGTCGGCTCTCTGAAAACACTTGAAGGCTTGGGGATAGCGCCCAAAAGCGTAATGGACATAGCCTTCCATCGCCCAGTAGTACAACACCCGTGCCGCAGTAGCGTCGGGGGACTTTGCCAACAACGGTCCGTATTGTAGAGAGACATTCGCCGCGCTATCGTCAGGAGACAACAACGAGTAGTAATGAAGAATCGTCGCGGCCATCAGGCGCAGGTTCACGTCGATCGGCGCGCGAATGAGCATGGACGCGCGCGTTGCCCAGGTTTGCAACTGACTGTGGCCTGGATCTCGGAAAAGCAGTGCGGCTGTGAGCAGACAGCAAAGGCGCAGCTCGTCGTCGTCGGTTGGGGGTACGACACCGGCCTCGAGCAAGGGTATTATCCGAGCAATCCAGTCGTCCATTTGCGTCAGGTCGGAATATTCGTAATACACCGCCTCCAGTACGCCAACCGCAGAGTGAAGTTGCCAAGTCTGGTCATCGATGACACGAAACTGCTCGTACGCGTTCGTAAAGTGCTTCCGTGCCAAGGAAGGATCGACGGGGGCCAGAGCACGGCCTAGCCAGTAGCCGATCCGTGGCTTGTGCGCGAGCAATTCTTCGGGAATGGCACTGACCCAAGCTTGAAAGGTCTGCCACCGCCCCTGTGCGATCAATTGCGGCGCGACGGAGACCAAGAGGTCTGCCAGTCTGTCCCAGTCCCGAATCTCCAGCAGGACCGAAATCGCCCCCTCTGGCAATCCCGCTTCAGCGAGGAGATCCGCGCCTTTGCGCCGAAGCGCTTGTATTTCATTCGAGTTCATTTCTTTGTGAACTCTATTTAGAAGAAAATCCCGAAACAGTGAATGCAGATGATATATCGGCGGATTTCCAGGCCGACGTTCGAGGAACAAATGCTGACGATACAGGTGTTCGAGTACCTCGCCCGCTGAGGCAATACCACTCAGGCACTCGAGAAGGGGCCCCGTCACGCAAGGAAGGAGGGCCGCTTTCATTAACAAAGTCCTTGCTTGCTCGTGCGCCGGATTGAATATCTGGCTGGCAAAATAATCAAACGTAGCCGCGCCAAGCTGCCAGGGATCCGATGGCCACAATGCGCCGTCACGTCTCAGTTGCTCGAGCAGGAGGGTTACGCCAGCAGCCCACCCTTCAGTCTGGTCAAAGAGGAGCTTGATTGTTACCTTATTCGATATGCCTCGCGAGCGGACCAGTTGAGCAGTTTCGGTCCGGGTCATGCGCAATTGATCCCACCGGATTTGCTTGAGCCTCTCGTTTGCGATGCTCCGCGAAAAGGCCGCGGGTGGACCTTCACGGCTTATGACGACAATATTCGATCCTTCCGGCACATCGTCAAACGCTGCGGCAAGTGCTTCGTGCAGTGGGGAGTCCATCGGAATTTCGTGATAGTTATCCAGAACCACGATGGACTTTTGGGCCAGCGCGAAATAGTTGCGAATAAAGCTTTTCGTGAATCCGGTCGGGTCGCGGAGATATTCCGACGTATATAAGGGAAGTGAGGCCCGCCTTGTCAGGCGCGCGGACGCAGCCGTACGGGCGAAGTAAAAGAAACTCGCCAGATCTGCGTCACTGCTCTCGAGCTGATACCAGATTCCGCGTGGATCGAATCTCTCCAAGTACGTCGAAACCAGCGCGGTCTTACCAGCCCCCGGCGGTCCTGTAATCCATATGATTGGGGCCGCGCGCGCGCGATCGATGACTGCGAAGAGACGTTCGCGGTCGACTGCGTTGTGAAGTCGAGGACGCGTTATCTTGGCGATCGGGAAACGCAATGGGGCCATGATCGCTCTGCAGTAGCCGTCAACCCGATGGATTCTATTCCAGATTGGGGGCACCGTATGCAGCATGTATTCTCCACCGTGCATTGGGCACTCGGAGGCTATGCAATGGGATTGCATGAAGTCGAGCTGTCGACGGAGCGATCTACCGCCATCTGGGCAGGCTGGAATCGATCGAGCGAAGCGGGGCTGCGATACGCTCTCGATCAGTGCCGTCGTCGTCGCTCGATAAGAAGCACCTTCAGGGTTCTTCCCGGATGCCTCGACATATCTGATCCAATTGACGATGCAGGCTCGATGAATCAGTCTAGCAAATACCGCTCCATTGAGAACTCGACCCATCGGCTCCAGCGCGTCCGGGTTTGTCGTTCAGCCACAAGGATAGGGGCATGATCGGCAAATTTTCAATGGACGCGAATGGTACGGGGCGGCCCTCTCCGGCCTTTCAATCCCAATAGTGTCGCTCGGGGGAATTCGCAAATGCGTAAGCATCTTCAATCCCAACAAAGTCGGCCAAAGAGTTTGCGCACCTGCCTGATCGTTGTGTGCGCGTGGAGTCTCGTACTGTTCGCCGCGGCGGTGGAGAGTTCGGCGCAATCGAATACTTTCCCGGGCGTCTCGGAATCGGAAATTCGATTGGGGCAAACCGTTCCCTATAGCGGTCCCGCGTCGGCCTTCGCGACGATCGGGCGGGCTCATGCAGCCTATTTCGACATGATCAATGCGCAGGGTGGAATTGGCGGCCGGCGCATCAAGCTGATCAGTCTGGACGACGAATTCAGTCCGCCGAAGACGGTCGAGCAGACGCGCCGTCTTGTCGAGGGCGAGGAGGTGCTTGCTCTCTTCAATTCGCTCGGTCCGGGGCAGATGGCTGTCCTGAAGTACGTGAACGAAAAGCACGTACCCGATCTCTTTGTCGGGTCCGGATCGCCCGAATGGGACGATCCTAGTCACTACCCGTGGAGCATGGGGTTTCAACCGGAGTTCGAAGGGGAAGGGCGTGCGTTCGCGCGGTATATTGTGAAATTTCATCCGAACTCTAAAATTGGGGTCTATGCCACGGCCGACGGGTTGGGGCGCGACGGCCTTCGCGGTATGACTTCCGTCCTCGGGGCGGAGAAGGTGGCCAGAGACGTCACGGTTGTTCGATACGACCGGTCCGATCCGACCGTCGATTCGGCGCTGCTATCGCTGCGCGCCTCCGGAGCGGACGTCCTGGTCACCTGGATTTCCCCGACGGCCGCTTCGCAGGCGATCAGGAAGCTGCATGAACTCCGCTGGCATCCCACACATCTGACGTCGTTTGTAACGAGTTCGGTGGAATCCGTCCTGAAACCGGCAGGCTTGAGCAATGCTGTGGGTACGGTCACGACCGGATTCCTCAAGCAACCTCTCGATCCGGCGTGGGCGTCGGATCCCGGGGTGCAGGAATTTCTGGGTTGGATGCGGAAGTATTATCCGACCGGCGACCCGGCGGATATCTACAACGCCTACGCGTATACCATCGCCCAAACCATGACG
>Ga0209698_10007018_pt1 | contig 11877 bp, 12 predicted proteins | sample LitLauG_LLR_2012_FD_187203 | JGI IMG/M metagenome (GOLD analysis project Ga0209698, IMG submission 187203) | Freshwater sediment microbial communities from Pennsylvania, USA - Little Laurel Run_MetaG_LLR_2012 (SPAdes) (version 2) | ecosystem: Environmental > Aquatic > Freshwater > Creek >... | reverse complement strand
CCACGAGGTCGACGGGCACGGTGGCGCGGTACTTCTGGAAAGCCATCGGGCTCGGCTGTTGTGGGTGGCGCCGCATAGTGATCCTTTCACGATTCGACTACTACGAGAAACAAAAAACCCCCGCGCAAGCGGGGGTGGCGGGCGAGCGGAGGCTCGCCCTATCCAAGAAGCAGCTCGCAGTAACGGATTGTCACGTCGTCATTGTACCGCGCCCGCGCACATTGTCCAGAGCCGTCAAGTAGTGTGACGTCATGGGCCTCGTCAAAGTCTTCGTGAAGATCATGTTGCTCCTCCTGGTGGCCGCGGCCATCGCGGGAGTGGTGGCGCTGGTGAAGAAGCGTGACGCCGCGCCGGTCTCGTACGAGGTCTGGCCCGACGTCGCGCAGAAGACCGCCGCCTAACCTGTTCTACGAACCCCGTTCGTAGGAGACAACATGACCGCAATGCCGTACCGCCGCGTGGGCCGTTCCGGCCTTCAGGTCAGCGCGCTGTCCTTCGGGAGTTGGGTGACCTTTGGCAACGCCGACCAGCTCGAGACCGCCGCGCAGGCCGCTGAGTGCCTCTCGGTCGCCAAGGAGGCCGGCGTGAACTTCTTCGACAACGCCGAGGGCTACGCCGCCGGCGAGTCCGAGCGCGTGATGGGGGCCGCCTTTCGCGAACTCGGCTGGGCGCGCCACGAGTACGTGGTCTCCACCAAGCTCTACTGGGGCCTCTTTGACGTCCCCAACATGAAGAACACGCTCAATCGCAAGTACCTGTCACAGGCCATCGAGGGTTCCCTCGAGCGGTTCGGGCTCGACTTCGTGGACCTCGTCTTCTGTCACCGCCCGGACCCGGCGACGCCGATCGAGGAGACCGTCTGGGCCATGAGCGACATGGTCTCGCGCGGCCAGGCGCTCTACTGGGGGACGTCGGAATGGTCGGCCGAGGATATCCGCGCGGCCTGGGACATCGCCGATCGCCACCACCTCCACAAGCCCGTCGTCGAGCAGCCCCAGTACAACCTCCTGCACCGCGACCGGGTGGAGAAGGAGTACGCGCGACTCTACGAGGACATCGGCTTGGGCACCACCATCTGGTCGCCCCTGGCCTCGGGACTCTTGAGCGGCAAGTACCAGAACGGGATCCCCGCGGGATCGCGCGCGACGCTGCCGGGGTACGAGTGGCTGCGCGCATCCTTGACCGACCCGGCGCGGCTGAAGAAGGTCGACGCCCTGGGAGCCATCGCCGCCGACCTCGACGTCCCCCTGGCGGACCTGGCGCTGGCCTGGTGCGTGAAGAACCCCCACGTCTCGACGGTGATCACCGGAGCGTCCTCGGCGCAACAGGTTCGCGAGAACATGAAGGCGATCGACGTCCTCGAACTGCTCAGCGACGAGGTGATGGAGCGGATCGACGTCGCCACCACGGCGTAGTGCTCACCCGGGACCGTGCGGTGCGATGAGCGACAGCGAGGAATGTGACGTCGTCGTCGTTGGAGCGGGTCTGGCCGGACTGCGCGCCGCCCAGGTCCTCAACGACGCGGGACGCCACGTGGTCCTCCTCGACGCCGATGACCACGTTGGTGGGCGCCTGTCGTCGAGGACCGTCGACGGCTACGTCCTCGACGAGGGATTCCAACTGATCAATCCGGCCTACCCGGAACTGGTCGCATCCGGCGTCATGACGCACTTCGACCTTCGCCGCTTCGAGGCGGCCATGCGCTTCAGCGACGGTGTCGTCACGCGCGAGATCGGCGACCCCGCCAGGATCCGCGTCGGTTCGCGGCGGCGCTGCGTCATCCCCAGCTCACGCGCGGCGACGCGGCGCGACTCGCGCGCCTCCTCGTCGAGGTCCGCACGCGCCCCGTGGCGCGATTGCTGCGTGACCCCGACACCTCGACCCGGGCGGGACTCACCGCACGTGGCCTGAGCCCGGGCGCCATCGACGGGGTCCTCCAGCCTTTCTTGCGCGGCACGCTCCTCGATGACGCGCTCGACACGTCGTGGCACTACACCGAATTGGTGCTCAAGAGCTTCACGCGGGGCCGACCCGGCACGCATCCGCTCGGTATCGCCGCCCTTCCCGCCGCCATCGCGTCGACGCTCCCGTCGAGCACCGTGCGCGTCGGCGAGGCGGCCCTCGACGTCGCCCCCGGTGGCGTGCGGACCGAAAGGGGTCGCTACCTGGCCGACGTGGTCATCGTCGCCACCGACGCCACGAGTGCGCACCACCTTCTCGGCAGCGCCGATGTCGCCTGGCGGGCTCAGACGACGTGGTGGTGGTCCCTGCCGTCACTGAGTGACTCCCATCAGCTTCGCATCGACACCCGGCGCCGATTCCTCTCCAGCGCCCTCGATCTGTCGAGCGTGGCGCCCGAACGGTCACCGGCCGGCCGCTCCTTGGTCGCGGCGTGCGCGAACGGCGTCGAGGGCGCATCGAACGACGCGTCGGTTCGTGAGGACGTCGCGCGACTCTACGGGGTCGCCACGGCCGACGTCACGTTGATCGAACGCATCGTCGTGTCCCGGGCTCTCCCCGTGCTGCGCACGCCACTGGACCTGGCACGCCCCCAGGAGCTCGGCGACGTCATCGTCGCCGGGGACTATCTCCAGACTCCCTCAATCCAGGGTGCGCTGGTCAGTGGACGGCGCGCGGCCCGGCGGGCGCTTGGTCGACTCGCAGCCAGGTAGTTGACTACGGCAGCGTCGTGATGGAATGCGCGATCGACGCCACGACGGTGGTCGTCGTGGTCGCGCCAGCACTCGTCACCACGGGTAATTGTGGCAACGGCGGCTGGGGACCGAGGTCCGACTGAGCCGTCTCCCAATTGGTGATGTCGGTGGCCCGGGTCTCCTTGTAGTCCAACTGGGCGATATAGCGTTGCGCCGGGGACTTGGCGGACCTGAGGGCGAACTTCTCGGTCGCCTTGGCGTTCGCCAGCTCCGCATTGAGGTTCTTGAACAGCACGGCCGACGCGTGCTTGTACGCGTTGTAGGCCCGCAGGGCCAGGCGGTACTCCTGCATCGGCGTGGGACCATCTTTGGCGCTGGCGATCGCGGGCGCGACGAGCACCAGCGATGTGGACATCGCCAGTGCGAGCACCACGTGCCTGGTGAGCCGTTTCACCGATATCCCTTCCTTCGACCTCCAAATCTACCCGCCCCGACTTAGAAATCGCTGTGAAGACGTCCCGAGGTGATTGAGAATCGCGACGACCTGAGCGACACTTTCCCCTCGGACGGTGAAGGCCCAGTACGCTCCTCCTATGGTGAATCGCGCATGACGACAGTCCTGGTAGTCGACGACGAGTCCGGGGTCCGCGACCTCTTGAGTGATGCGTTGCGCTTCGCGGGCTACGAGACCGAGGTCGCCAGCCACGGGCGTGAGGCCCTCGACGTCTGGCGCCTCAAGCGCATCGACCTGTGCGTGGTCGACATCAACATGCCCACGATGGACGGATTCGAATTCCTCGAGACCGTGCGCAAATCCGATCTGACCACTCCCGTGCTCCTGCTGTCGGCGCGCGACTCCTCCGACGACATCGCGCGCGGTCTGCGCTACGGGGCCGACGACTACGTGCGCAAGCCCTTCAGCGTCGAGGAGCTCCTCCTTCGCGTCGGGGCGATCCTGCGGCGCACCCAGGGCGTCGAGGACGAGGTCCTCACCTACAGTTGCGGACCGCTCACGATGAATACCGACCGCCACGAGGTCGCCTTCAACGAGGAGGCCATCGAACTCTCGGCCACCGAATTCCGACTCCTCGAGATGCTGATGAGCCGCCTGGGGCGCCTGGTGACCCGCGAGCAGCTCCTGCGCGACATCTGGGGGATGGACTTCGAGACCGAGACCACCGTGGTGGATACGTACATCTCGTACCTGCGCCGCAAGGTCCACCGCGACAATTTCACGCCGATCACTACGGTGCGCGGCGTCGGATTCAAGATGGTCGAGCCCGCCGCTTCCGCGTGAAACTGTCAGTTCGACTGACCATCCTCCTGGTCACCGTCACGGTGGTGATAGCCCTGGTGGTCGGGTGGTTCGCGGTGGACTACTCCACGCAGTCGCAGTACAAGGTCATCGATGCCGAGATCAACGCCATCATCTCCAGTGGCGCCGGGAATCCCGCCAACGCCGTGAGCTCGGCGAACTACGTGGTCTCCCTCGACACCTACGACGTGACCCTCGACCTCATCGACCCCCACGACGCCGTGACCCAGGTGAACGCCGGTGACATCCCCCTCAGCACGACGCCCAGTCTCGCCGACGTCCGACACTCACTTGGCGCGGTGCGCACCAGTGCGGACCTGCCGGGCTTTCGCTATCGCTCAGAGAAGGCCGCTGGCGGCTCCTACCTCCTGGTCGCGGCCTCGACCAGCGCCATCACCACGGCGGCCCACCGCCTCGAGGTCAACGTGGTCCTGGTCGGGCTCCTGGCGGTGCTCCTCAGCGTGGGCGTCGCGAACCTCTTCACCAATCGCGACATCCGACTCATCAAACGCCTGATCAACTTCGCGGGCGAGATCGCCCAGGGCGACGACGCCACCGAGTTCCCTCCGGAGTCCGGAAGTCCCGAACTACGACAGTTGCGCGCGTCGCTGGTGACCATGGTGGGTTCGCTGCGCCGCGCGCTCGACACCGAACGGCGCACCAGTCGCGAGATGCAGCGATTCATCGGTGACGCGTCGCACGAACTTCGCACCCCACTCACGGTCATCAAGGGCTACAGCGAGATACTCGAACGCCCGGACCTCGACGAGGACATGCGCCGTCGCGCGCTCGAACGGGTGCGCCGAGAGGTGGTGCGCATGGATGCCCTGGTCACGGACCTCCTCTTCTTGACCGAGGTGCGAGAGGCCGCGTCCCTGACCTCGTCGCCCGTCGCGCTGAGCGACGTCATGACCGACGCCCTGGGTAACTTCCGCGTCGACCACCCCGAGCGCCACGTGAGCGCGAACGTCGCCCCCAACGTATGGATCGAGGGGCGCGCCGAGTACGTCGAGCGCCTGATCAACAACTCTCTCTCGAACATCGCGCGCCACACCCCGAGCGACGCGGCGGTCGCGGTGACCTTGGAGACCTCGGGCGAGCGCGCGGTCCTGATCGTCGACGACGGCGGTCCCGGACTGCCGAGTGAGGCCTACGAGCGCGACGCGCGTCAGTTCCAGCGCTTCGATCCGGCGCGCTCGCGAGAATCGGGGGGCACGGGACTGGGCATGAGCATCATGGCCGACATCGTCACCACGCTCAATGGCACGATGACCTTGCACCAGAGTCCCCTCGGCGGGCTGCGCCTGCACTTCGACTTCCCCACCGCCGTCGCGCCGGCCGACGCGCAGAGTGAGGTCCTAACGTAGCGAGATCAGGTGGATGTCCTCGATGCCCTCGGTGTCGCGGAGTCGTTCCAGCACCGACGAGGGCGTGGGCGACGCGGTGGAGAGCACCATCAGTGCCGTACCGGTCTGGTGGTCAGGACCCACCGCCATCGACGTGATCGAGATACCGGCCTCGCCCAGCGCCACGCCCACCAGTCCGATCATTCCCGGGCGGTCGTTGTTGCGCACCACCAGCATCGAGGACGCGGGTGCGATCTCGATCCCGTGACCGTCCACGCTGACGATGCGCGTCTCCACGCGCGTGCCCACCGTCATCAGGGAGCCCGAGACGGTGTGATGACCCGAGCGCACCGTGATCACGTTGACGTACTCGGGTGATTCGTGCGTCGACACCTCGCTGAAGGTGATGGCGTGGTCCGCCGCCATCTGGGGGGCGTTGACGAAGGAGGCCGACTCGTGGCCGGTCGCGACGAGCAGTCCCTTGAGCGCACACAGCGTCAGGATCTTGGTCCCCGAACCCGCGATCTCACCTTGGTAGTTCACCTCGAGGTCGGCCGGCTCACCGTCGAGCAATCCCCCGATGAATCGTCCGAGCAATTCGGCCAGCCCCATGAAGGGGCGCACCACGTTCGAGACCTCGCCGGCCGACACGTTGACCGCGAAGGGCACGAAGTCACCGGCGAGGGCCAGTTGCACCTGTTCGGCGATCGTGACCCCGGCCTTGTCCTGGGCCTCCACGGTCGAGGCGCCCAAGTGGGGTACGACGACGACGGAGGGGAGTTCGAACAGCGGCGACTCGGTGGTGGGCTCCTTCTCGAACACGTCGAGGGCGGCACCCTGTACGTGGCCCGAGCGGATGGCGTCGGCGAGGTCCGCCTCGTTCACGATGCCGCCACGAGCGACGTTGATGATGCGTACGCCCGCCTTGGTCTTCTTGAGCGACTCGGCGTTCAAGAGATTGGTGGTCTCCTTGTTCTTGGGCAGGTGGATCGTGATGAAGTCACTCTGGGCCAGCAGGTCGTCGAGCGTCATGCTCTCGATGCCCATGTGTCGGGCGCGTTCCTCGGTGATGTAGGGGTCGTAGGCCACGAGACGCATCCCGAAGGCGTTGGCGCGCTGGGCGACGAGCGCGCCGATCTTGCCCAGGCCGATGATGCCGAGCGTCTTGCCGTGAAGTTCGACGCCTTCCCACTTCGATCGCTGCCACTTGCCGTCCTTCAGGGCCGAGTGCGCCTGGGGGATGTTGCGCGCCTGGGCGAGCAGCAGGGCCATCGTCTGTTCGGCGGCCGACAGGATGTTCGAGACCGGCGCGTTGACGACCATGACGCCGAGCTCGGTGGCCTTGGCGACGTCCACGTTGTCCAGTCCGATACCGGCTCGCCCCACGACGATCATGTCCGAAGCCGCCTCGAGAGTCGCGGCGTCCACCTGGGTGGCTGAGCGGATGATGAGCGCGTGAGCGCCCTTGACCGCCTCGATCAGGGCCTCGGGGGACAGTCCCAACTGGACGTCCACCTCGTGGCCGGCCTGACGCAACTCGTCGAGGCCGGACGCGGCGATTTCTTCGGTAACTAAGACACGGGCCACAGGGGGAGGTCCTTTCGCATTTCGTTGGTTGAAGCCTAAAGGGTTCAGCCGGCCGCCACGAGCGCGGCGAGGCGCTCGAGGCCCTCGACCAGGTCCGCGTCACCCAGCGCGTAGCTGAGGCGGAAGTATCCGGGAGTACCGAAGGCCTCGCCCGGCACCACCGCGATCTTGATCGTCTCGAGCAGGCTCGCCGCGAGGTCCGACGTCGTCGTGGCCACCCGTGCGCCGAGCTCGCGGCCGAGCAGTCCCGCGACGTTGGGGTAGCAGTAGAAGGCTCCCTCGGGCTCGGCGCAGCTGACGCCGTCGATGGCGTTGAGCATCGAGGTCATGGTCTGGCGGCGTCGGTCGAAGGCGGCGCGCATCTCTCTGACCGCCGAGAGGTCGCCCACGAGCGCCGCGACCGCGGCGCGCTGGGAGATGTTCGAGATGTTCGACGTGGTCTGGCTCTGGTAGTTGACGGCGGCGCTCATGACGTCGGGGGCGCCGATCATCCACCCGATGCGCCAGCCGGTCATCGCGTAGGTCTTGGCGACGCCGTTGACGACAACCCAGCGATCGCCCAGTTCGGGGGCCACCACGGGCAGCGACACGTTGACGGCGTCGCCGTAGACGAGGTGCTCGTAGATCTCGTCGGCCATCACCCAGACGTCGTTCTCGGCCGCCCAGCGCCCGATGGCCGCCACGTCGTCGGGGCGCACCACGGCACCCGTCGGGTTCGACGGCGACACGAACACCAGCAACTTGGTCTTAGGGGTGCGAGCGCGCTCGAGGTCCTCGACGGTGACGCGAAAGCCGTTGGCCTCTGCGGTCATGACCGGCACGGGGACGCCGCCGGCCAGGTAGACCGCCTCGGGGTACGTCGTCCAGTAGGGGGCGGGGATCAACACCTCGTCACCCGGGTTCACCAGGGTCATGAAGGTGGTCGCCACGGCGTGCTTTCCCCCGTTGGTGACCAGGACCTGGCTGGGCGACACCTCGAGACCGGTGTCGCGCATCGTCTTCATGGCGATGGCCTCGCGCAGTTCGGCGATGCCCGCCGTCGGCGTGTACTTGTGATTGCGCGGGTCGTAACACGCCTGCGCGGCGGCCTCGACGATGTGCGCGGGTGTGGGGAAGTCGGGCTCGCCGGCGCCGTAGCCGATGACGGGTTCGCCGGCGGCCTTGAGGGCCTTGGCCTTGGCGTCCACCGCCAGAGTGGCCGAGGGCGCGAGGCCTCCAAGAAGGTCACTAACTCTCGAACTCATCGACCACTCCGTTTCATTCTCTAGAGTTGAGTCTATGACCACACCCGAGTCCCTCCAGATTCCCGCCGACCTGCTACCGCGCGACGGACGCTTCGGCGCGGGCCCGTCCAAGATCCGCGCCGAACAAATGAGCGCCCTGATGGAGACCGGATCGTCCTACCTCGGCACCTCGCACCGCCAGGCCACGGTGCGCAACAAGGTGGGCGAAGTGCGCGACGGTCTCGCGTCACTCTTCAACCTGCCCGAGGGCTACGAGGTGCTCCTGGGTAACGGTGGCACCACGTGCTTCTGGGACGCGGCGACCTTCCACCTGGTCGCCGAGCACTCCCAGCACCTCTCCTTCGGCGAGTTCTCCTCCAAGTTCGCCAGCGCCGTCAAGGAGGCGCCGCACCTGTCGGCTCCCGAGATCATCACCTCCGACACGGGCACGCACCCGCGCGCGGTCGCGACCGAGGGCGTCGACCTCTACGCCCTCACCCACAACGAGACCTCCACCGGCGTGATGATGCCCATCGAGCGCCCGTCGGGGGCCACGGGCCTCGTCGCGGTCGACGCCACCTCGGGCGCGGGCGGTCTCTACGTCGACCCGCGTGAGTTCGACTGCTACTACTTCGCCCCCCAGAAGTCCTTCGCCTCCGATGGCGGGCTCTGGCTGGCCCTGTGCTCGCCGGCCGCGGTCGAGCGCATCGAGACCCTGGCGGCCTCGGATCGTTGGACGCCGGCGTTCTTCGACCTCAAGATCGCCTTGGACAACTCACGCCTCAACCAGACCTACAACACCCCGGCGCTGGCGACCATCCATCTGCTCGCGTCGCAGATCCGGTGGTTCAATGACAACGGCGGCCTCGAGTTCTCGGCGGGGCGTTCGCGCCAGTCGGCCGAGATCCTCTACACCTGGGCCGAGGCCTCGGACTTCGCCACCCCCTTCGTGGCGAACCCGGCCGAGCGGTCCAACGTCGTGGGCACCATCGACTTCGTCGACGAGATCGACGCGGCGCTGGTCGCGAAGATCCTTCGCGCCAACGGCGTCGTGGACACCGAGCCCTACCGCAAGCTCGGGCGCAACCAGTTGCGCATCGCCATGTTCCCGAGCGTCGATCCCGCCGACATCGCGTCGCTGTGCGCTTGCATCAACTACATCGTGGGCAATCTTTAGTCCCTGCCCGGTACGATGCTCCCATGAGCGACTCGAATAACCGGAGTCGCGTCCTGGTGACCGGGGCGACCGGCTACGTCGGCGGGCGCCTGGTCCCTCGCCTCCTGGCCGACGGCCACGAGTTGCGCTGTCTGGTGCGCACCCCAGCCAAATTGGCCGCGGCCCCGTGGCGCGACGCCGTCGAGATCGTGGCGGGCAGCGTCGACGGCCCCCTCGAGGAGGCCATGGAGGGGATCGACGTCGCCGTCTACCTGGTGCACGGTATCGGCGACGGTCGCGACTGGGCGGCGAAGGAATCGCGCGACGCCGAACACTTCCGACGGGCTGGCGAAGCCGCCGGGGTGGGACGCATCATCTACCTGGGCGGTATGGGCGTCGACGACCGCTCGCTCAGCGAACACCTGGCCAGTCGCCACGACGTGGGCCGGATTCTGGCGAACGGAACGATTCCCGTCACCGAGCTGCGCGCGGCCGTCATCATCGGGTCAGGTTCGGCCAGTTTCGAGATGCTGCGCTACCTCGTCGAGGTGCTGCCCGTCATGGTGACTCCCAAGTGGGTCACGACCAAGTCCCAACCCATCGCGATCTCCGACGTCGTGGATTACTTGGCCACGGCCATCGCCGCCACACCCGCGCTGCCCGGTATCTTCGAGATCGGCGGCCCCGACATCGTGAGCTACGCCGAGATGATGGACATCTACGCCCAAGAGGCGGGACTCACCAAGCGTCGTCTCATCCCGGTCCCCTTCTTGACCCCGCGCCTCTCGAGTCACTGGGTCGGCCTGGTGACCCCGGTGCCCGCGTCCCTGGCGAGACCCTTGGTGGACAGTCTGGTCAATGAGGTGGTGGTGCGCGACACGCGCACCCTCGAACTCCTGGGAGCCCCCCAGCGACCGCTGCGCGAGGCGATCCGTCTCGCCCTGGGTCGCACCAGCCGACGCGACGTGCCGACCTCCTTCACCGACGCCGACCTCCAGCCCTTTCGCGCGTACGCCACCGACCCCTCGTGGGCGGGCGGCACCGAACTGGTGGACGAGCGCCACCGCGACACCACCGCGAGCGCCCACGACGTCTTCGCCGCGGTGTGTGCGGTGGGCGGCGAGAAGGGCTGGTACTCGGGCGAGTGGCTCTGGCGCCTGCGAGGTCTCTTCGACCAGGTCTGGGGCGGACCGGGACTGCGGCGCGGACGGCGCCACCCCAGTGAACTTCGCGTGGGTGACTTCGTGGATTTCTGGCGTGTTGACGAGGTCGAGGAGGACCGCTTCGTGCGACTGCACGCCGAGATGCGCCTGCCCGGCGAGGCGTGGCTCGAGTGGCGCATCACGACGAGTCCCCGTGGCACTCGCCTCACGCAACTCGCGAGGTTCAAACCACGGGGACTACTGGGTCGCGTCTACTGGTACGCGGTGGCGCCGTTCCACGGTCTCGTGTTCCCGGGCCTGACGCGCGGCATCGTCGCCGACGCCGAATCGATGTGACGGGTCAGTCGGTATCGCCACCGGAGGTCTCGGAGACCTTCTGCTTACCGGCCGACACGAAGGGCATCATCGCGCGCAACTTCTTGCCGATGTCCTCGATGGGGTGCTTCTTGCCCGAGTCGCGCAGCTCGCGGTAACGCGGACGGCCGATCTCGTTCTCCTTGACCCACTCGGCGGCGAAAGTGCCGTCTTGGATCTCGGTGAGGACCTTCTTCATCTCGGCCTTGACCTGGTCGGTGATGATGCGCGGACCACGGGTCAGGTCGCCGTACTCGGCGGTGTCCGAGATCGAGAAGCGCATGCCGGTGATGCCCTCTTCGTACATCAGGTCGACGATCAACTTGAGCTCGTGCAGGCACTCGAAGTACGCGCTCTCGGGTTGGTACCCGGCCTCCACCAGCGTCTCGTAGCCCGCCTTGACCAGTGCGGAGACACCGCCACACAGCACGGCCTGCTCGCCGAAGAGGTCCGTCTCGGTCTCTTCGGTGAAGGTGGTCTCGAGCACGCCGGCGCGCGTGGCACCGATGCCGTCGGCGTAGGCCAGCGCGATGCCCTTGGCGTGACCGGTGGCGTCCTGGTGCACCGCGATCAGGGCCGGCACGCCGCCGCCCTCGACGTAGGTGCGCCGCACGAGGTGACCGGGGCCCTTGGGGGCGACCATGGCGACGTCGACGTCGGCCGGCGGCGTGATGAGGTCGAAGCGGATATTGAAACCGTGCGCGAACAACAGGCACTTGCCCGCCGTGAGGTGGGGGGCGATCGACTCGTCGTAGGTGCGCTTCTGCTCGGTGTCGGGCACCAGCACCATGATGACGTCGGCCTCGGCGCACGCGTCGGCGATGGAGAGCACCTTGAGGCCGGCGTCCTCGGCCTTGATCACCGATGAGGACTCGGGGCGCAGGCCGACGCGCACGTCGTAGCCGCTGTCCTTCAGGTTGAGCGCGTGGGCGTGGCCCTGTGAACCGTAACCGAGGATCGCGATCTTCTTGTCCCGCAGTAGTTCGGGCTGCGCGTCGGCTTGGTAGTACATCGTGGTCATGTCGGGTGTCTTTCTGTTCAGTCGGGGACGGCGGCCAAAGCCGCTTTGCCAAGTCTAG
>Ga0209698_10007017_pt1 | contig 11878 bp, 8 predicted proteins | sample LitLauG_LLR_2012_FD_187203 | JGI IMG/M metagenome (GOLD analysis project Ga0209698, IMG submission 187203) | Freshwater sediment microbial communities from Pennsylvania, USA - Little Laurel Run_MetaG_LLR_2012 (SPAdes) (version 2) | ecosystem: Environmental > Aquatic > Freshwater > Creek >... | reverse complement strand
CCCCGCTCACAATCGTTTCGTGGCCCGCCGCCTTCGATTACGGCTTCTTCACCGCTTTCCTAGGCGCGCTCTTGGTGGCCGGTTTCTTGACTTGACTTTCGCGGCCGCCAATCAGCGTTAGGGCATCGGCCGCGTTGAATGGGAACTGGCGGACCGAGGTCTCGGTCGTGCCCCCGGCGTTCAGCGTCACATCAACACGGCGATTACTTGCCATGCGGATGATGTCGATTCTCGCCAGCGCTCGCTTGCGCTCTTCGGTGGTCAGTTCCGTGGTCTGAAGGACAGACTCTTTCACCTGCTCGGTCGTGAGGTTACGCTCCGCTCCGAACGCCTTGGTGTCAATCGCGGATTCAGGAACGCCCTGCTCGACCAGGAAGTTCTTCACCCGGGCCACACGACGTTCCGTCAGTGCCTGGTTGAACGCGGGGGTTCCGCGATGGTCGGCGTGACCTTCCAGCGTCAGATGAGCGTCGGGCTTGGCTTCGCGGTACTTCTTGAAGTCAGTAGCCAGCCCCATCATCGTCTGCTGCTGACTTGGCAGCAGTCCGCCAGTTGGATCTTTCGCGGTGGGCTGAGCTGTCACGAAGTAAACGCTATGCAGCGCCAGCCGGGATTCGAGCGCCTTGTCGACCGGTGGCGGAGGTGGATTCTGAATCGTGACCTGCGTCGTAGCCTGCGCGTTCAATCCACGTGAGTCGGTACAGGTTGCGGTAATCGTCACTGGACCTGCAGGCAGTCCAGACGTATTCAGGGTTGCGGAATTGCCACTGCCGGAAATCGTTCCGAGGGTGGAAGTCCAGTTGGCAATCGATACCGGTACCCCGTCGGGGCTCGTGCAATTGGCCGAAACGTTGACTGCGCCGCCCGGGGTCAAAGCCGTCGGACTCGCCGAGAGACTCATGGTAGGCGGATTCTTCGGCGGAAGCGGCTTGATTGTGTAGTTCGCCGAGCAACTCGCCTCGTTCCCTTTCTTGGCCTTGGGATCGGTCACATGCGCCGTGATCGTGTAGGCGCCCGGCGCGGCGTCGTTGGTATCAATACTGGCCGTCGTATCTTTGCCCGTCACCTTGCCGCCATTGCCGCTCCAACTGTAGGTCACAGTGTGCTTGGGATTGAAATTGCTCGCTGTTACCGTAGCCGTAATCGGCTCTCCGACCATGACCTCAGTCGGCTGGACCGAGCAGGCAGCGATCGGGGCCGGCGCCTCAGCTCCGCCGAAGCTGAAAACGACACCTGTCCGCAGTCTCACACCCTCCATCGCGGGACGCCGGAGGCTCGGAAACTCTGGCCCTGCTAACTCAGGAAAGTGATGGTTCGCCCACACATAGTCCACCTGAAAGAGACGAATCGCGAACACCTTGTTAAAGGGAATATCCATGCCGCCGCCGAGAAGAAGGCCTACGGCGTTGGAACGATTGGGAACATCCTTCACCGCCAGGCGGTTGAAGCTCACCAGCCCGTGCACAAAAAAATTCGCGCCTTCGGTTCGCCAAATGAAACGGGGACCACCAGAGACGGTGCTGTCGTAGTTGCCGGCATGCGTGCTGTGTCCGAAGTCGAATTCCATGCCCCAGTGCCGGTCGACGTTGTAGGTCACAGCGCCACCTACGCCTTGCGAAATATCCGGAACGACATATGTTGTGGGATTGCTGGGATCACTGTATGCCGCCGGAGTTGTGATGCCCGGATGGAGCCATTGATATCCGGCGAAAATATCCCACTTGGGAGCTGACTCGCTCTGCGCTGCCGCGGGACCGGCGGTGACTAGCAGAGTCAAACCTACAACCGCACACGCCAAAGCAACGCGGCATCCGCGGCCTAAGCTGCTTCTCTCCATGATGCCCTCCAGGAATTTGATCAACCGCTGAACACCACTGCAAACGACTTTCAGCGGCAAAGTTCGGGAAGAATGAGACTTAACTATCGAGACCCAAGATTCTATCTCACAGCAACCAAAAGCGAAAGCGCAAGGGCGCGCCATTGACGAATCGGACACCCCGCGGACGGCTTCAATCTCCATCTGGGTACGCTGCGGACCTTGCCCCAAACGAACCAGGCCGCGTATCGTTGGATTCTAGCCGGGGCGCTTGGGCCGCCGGCCTTGCGGATCGATGCGGCGGAGGAACTGGACAACAGCACGCGAATGAGCCACGAAAAGGTACTGATCGTAGAGGACGAGGAGAATGAGCGTTCCGGGCTGGCCGAACTGGTCACCTCCTGGGGCTATCGGGTCGACACGGCGCGCGATGGAGCGGAGGGCCTCGACAAGGCCACGCAATGGTCTCCCTCGATCGTACTCACCGATCTCAAGATGCCCCGCATGGGCGGCATCGAACTGCTCGGGCATCTGGCTGAACAGGCACAGACCATCGCCGTGATCCTTGTGACGGCTCAGGGGACGATCGACAGCGCCGTGCAGGCGATGCGCATGGGCGCCTACGACTACATCACCAAACCCATCGACACCAACCGGCTGCGTACGATTCTTTCCAACGCTACTGCGCTTCTGGGTACCCGCGCCGAACTTGAGGCTACGCGCCGCCGGCTGCGCGACACCGGATCGCTCGGCCGTCTCAGCGGCGCTTCCCGCAAAATGCAGGAGATCTTCCGACTCATCGAGATGGTTGCGCCCAGCACCGCTTCGGTTCTGATCACCGGAGCGAGTGGTACGGGCAAGGAACTCGTGGCGCGGACCATCCACGAACTCAGTCCCCGCAAGGATCGCCCCTTCGTAGCCATCAACTGCGCCGCCATTCCCGAAACTCTGATGGAGAGCGAAATCTTCGGCCACGAAAAAGGCGCATTCACGGGCGCGCTCGAACGCCGGACAGGCTGCTTTGAGCTGGCCGAAGGCGGAACGCTCCTTCTGGATGAGATCGGCGAAATGCCAATCGGAACACAAGCCAAGCTCTTACGAGTTCTGGAGGATCACAAGCTGCGCCGCCTCGGAAGCAAGGTCGAAACGTCCGTGGACGTTCGCGTACTCGCGTCCACCAACAAGATTCCCGATGAGGCGGTGTCACGAGGCGAACTGCGCAGCGATCTCTATTACCGTCTCAACGTCTTCAATATTCACATGCCCCCGCTCCGCGAACACAAGGAAGACATCGCGGCGTTGGTGCAGCTTCTGCTCGCCGAGATGAGCCAGAAGCACGGCCGCAAAGTAACAGCAGTCAGCGAGGCCGTACTCAACCAGTTTAATAACTATGCCTGGCCTGGAAATGTCCGCGAAGTACGTAACACGCTCGAGCGCGCCGTGATCGTCTGCGACACGGGCATGGTCGAGACCAAGCACTTGCCTCCGGGTTTCGGACAGGCCCCGCTGCGCACCGCCGCCAACGATCCCGACGCCGTCCGCCTGGGCGTAGGCACGACGGTCGAAGAAGCGGAAAAGATGCTGATCTTGAAAACCCTGGAAGCCACCAGCAACAATAAAACCCGCGCTGCGGAGATTCTGGGGATCAGTTTAAAAACCCTTCATAACAAGCTGAAGGAATACGGGAGCGCGGCGGCAGAAGCCGCTCCCGGCAAGGAAGAAGTGCCCAGCGGCTGAGCTGGGTCGAGCAATGTAACAGGGGTTCTGATTTCTCAACATGCTAAGACGCAAAACCATCATCGTGCTGGCCATCACCCTGATGGTGACGGTGATGGTGACCGCCTTCTCCTATCTTTACCTCTCTCAGATTCTGCGGCTGCGCATCGCCAACGCTCACGAAACGGCCACCAGCCTGACGCATCAATTGGCCTACGCCGCCGGCAACGCCGTTCCCGATTTCGGCAGCACAAACATCGACACCAGAGACCCCGTGGCCCTGAAGCGAGCGCTCACCGAGTACGTCCAGACCGACCCGGATCTGAACAACTTGCTCCAATCCGATCCCGGCGACTGGCGATACATCTACGACGTCGTCATCGTCGACGTCAACGGCAAGGCCCTGCTGCACACCAACGCCAACCTGCAGGGTAAGGTGATTGAACCTCGTCCAGATTTCGAGCAGGTGGTGCACGCCAATTTCCGCGAGCAGATTCGCCTCGTCTTCAGTCCCGCCGCCGTTTACGACGTGACCTATCCTCTCCAGTTGAATGGCGCACCCTTCGGTACCATCCGCATCGGAGTGCAAACCATCTTCCTGAAGAGTGAAGTGCAGACCCGGCTGATACGTGCGGTCTACGTCTCAGGTGCGTTGATCATTCTGTCGTTGCTGCTGGCCGCAGGGATTTCGAACATTGCCCTCGGGCCGCTGAAAGAAATCAGCCGCAATCTCGACAGCGTGAGCGCTGGTGATACCGATCTGCAAAACTCAGAATCCGAGCACGACGAATACGGGTTGGTCACCCTCAAGATCGCGAACCTGGGGCGCCAGATTCGCGACAGCAAAGAGATCTTCTCCGCACTGAAAGATAACGTGGACCAGCTGATGTCCAAGCTGCAGGACGGCCTGATGCTCTTCTCCCGCGATTCACGGGTCGTCCTGGTCAGCGCTCCCGTCGAATCTTTTCTCGGGCGTCCTCGAGGAGAACTGCTTGGGCGTACCGTGCAAGAGGTATTCGCCCGTGATTCCCTGCTCGGTACGGCCCTGCTCGACGCATTTGAGCGCCGGCGGACAATGTCCCAGCGCGAATTTGACGTGGCTGGTGGCAAGCGCGTACAGGTGTCGCTCGACTTCGTACAGGAGAAAAATTCGCAGATCGGCGCGCTGCTCATCATGCGTGATACCGAACCGGTGCGGCGAATCGGCGATGAAATCGAAATGTCGCGGCGCCTCTCGGCCAGCAGCCGCGTCACCCGCGGCGTGGCCCATGAAGTTAAAAATCCCATCAACGCCATCGTGCTTCATCTCCAGCTCCTGCAGAATAAGCTTGCCCAGCAGGAACCGGACACCCGCCGCCACATGGACATCATCGACAGCGAAATCCGGCGCCTCGATCGCGTCGTGCAGACGCTGGTCGACTTCACCAGACCACGCGACCTCCACCTCGAGGAAATCGACCTGCGCCGTCTGCTGGAAGACGCGGCGCAACTTGCCGCTCCCGATGCCGAGCAGCACGGCGTTACCATTGACCTGCATATGCCCGAACAGGGCCTACCCGTGAAAGTCGATATCGATCTGATGAAACAGGCCATTCTCAACGTCGTCATCAATGGGGTTCAGGCCATGCCGCAGGGAGGCCTGCTCACGATTTCGGCACGGCGCCAGAACGGTTTTGCGCTGGCCGAAGTGCAAGACCAGGGCAAGGGCATTCCGAAGGAACTACACGACAAGGTCTTCGAACTGTATTTCACAACCAAAAAGGAGGGCAGCGGAATCGGGCTGGCGCAGACCTATCAGATTCTGCAGTGGCATTACGGCTCAGTGGATTTCGAGTCAGGTGAGACCACTGGAACCGTGTTCCGCTTTCAGATACCCATCGCGGCCTCGGCTGCTCAGGCTCATTCCGAATATGCCGAGGATGCGGCGACCTCGCAGCGCGGAGATTAGCGATTACCTGCGTCACTGCCGATTCGGTGGCCTGGCTTCGCCTCAGAGCGTAATATGACTGAAGATCTGCGTTTCACCATCCGGGACCCTGCATGACTCTGGCCGCTGCAATCCTCTTCGTCGGTACTTTCTTACTAACCTCGGCTGATCCAGGGCTGGTCGCGCAGTCCACGCCGCAGTCGGAATCGTCTGCCAGCGCGCCAGCCACTCAGCAGTCAACTCCTCAACGCCAAGCCGAGCCGGATACAACAAAACCTTCTTCGGCCCAGCCGACCAGCACCCAAGCCACCGGCAAACCAAAGACGAGCACCGCGAAAAAAACGCAGCCCAAGAAGAAAGTGGTTCCAGCAGCCGCTTGTGATCCCCCGCCAGCGAATTCGACCCCTGCGGGATCGGATCCTGCAACGGCGTCGCCACAGCCCGGCGCTGCGCCCGCGTCTTCTGCCCCCGAGGCCACCAAACCCTGTCCACCCCCGAAGATCATCGTGAAGCAGGGAGGAATCTCCGAACAGAGCATCCAGTTGGCAGGAGGCTCCCCTGGTGCGGAAACAAAGCAGAAACGCGAGTCGACCACCCAAATGCTGGCGACAACCGAAGAGAACCTCAAGAAGGTCGCGGGCAGCCAGCTAAGCGCCGCGCAGCAGGACTCGGTTTCCCAGATCCGCCAGTTCGTAAACCAATCAAAGTCGGCGCTCGCAGCCGCCGATTACGAGCGCGCGCAGACTTTAGCGTGGAAGGCCAAAGTGCTCTCCGACGACTTGGTCAACCCCCAGCAATAATCATGTAGCGACAGCCGCCTCGGCTGTCCGGCGAAACGAAGTGAGTCGAGCCGTCCCTGCTGCCGCAACACGATTTCTGCCCGTGTACTACACCCTCGCCGAGTGAGGGTGCCCCACCCTTCTTTCGCGCGGGTGCGAAAGAGGGTGGGGATTTTGACTTTCGCTAAGTGCTGGTGGAAGCCTTCCGTTTCCTACTTCCCCTTCGCCCGCGCCGCATTCACCTTAGACAGCAGATCCTGCGACATCGATTGCATTGGCCCCTGGATCTTCACTGCCTCAGTCAGCACTTCCCTCGCCTCGGTGAGTTTGTTCAGCTTGGCGTAAGCGAAGCCTAGCCCGTACAAGGCACGGGCGTATTGCTGATCGTCTTGTCCCTTGACCAGCGCGGCGGCAGCTTTGAGTTCTGGGATCGCGGAGGTTGCCTTCTCTTGCTTCAGATAGGCCCAGCCGATAGTGTTATGCGCCGCACCCGCAGAAAGCTTGCGCGACTTGTCAGCATCCGGTGCATCCGCCTTGGCGACCTCGATGGCCCTCTGCGCGTAGCTGATCGCCTTCGCCGAATTGCCGGAGTCTCCGTAATAGCTCGCCAGCAACAGCAGCGCGAGCAGCGAATTGGGATTGTTCGCCAACATCTTCTCGCCAAACGCGACCAGACGCGCCTGATCGTTCAACTGTCCCGGACCAAGCGTGTACATGGCGTAGTTCGAAACCTGGTCTCCAAACTTCGAGTCCGGGTACGCCGCGGTGAACTTTTCGATCTCGGACATGCGGCTCTTCGGATCAGTCTCGGCCGTGATGACATTGAAACCCGCAGTCTCGAGGAAGTCGCAGTTGTTCTGGTTCGCATTCTTCTCCTCCGAAACCTTCTGCGCGAAGTCCTCGTCGCTCATGCCTTCGGGCTTGGTCTGCTTGGCGATGCTGTGGCAGACCTCTCCGCCCTTGGCGGAATAGTCCATGGCTTTGGCGTTGTTCTTGGCCTGTATCGCCGTACCCGCCTGCGAAACAAGAATGTCGAGATTCCGCGGCGAACCAACGAGCGCCTTGTCACCATAATCGAGCGCCTTTTGAAAATCGCCGCTGCCCTGGTACGCCTGCGCGAGCTGCCAATTCCCGTAGGCCACCGCCTGTGGATTGGAAGAAAACTTCTTTACGAAGTCTTCATACATGGCCATTCTCTTTGAGGCATCCTGCTCGTTGTTGATAGCCTGCAGATCGTGATCTTCATCCGTTCCCGCGGCTATCACGATTCGCTCCACCTGGGCTCCTGCCTGGGAAATCGAGAATGCAACGACAAGAAGAATGGCCAGCAGCCGTCCGATGCAGCGCTTCATGGCGAGCCTCCGGTATACGAGAGATGGATTAACTTCCGATCAGCAGGCGAATCCTAGCGCCGAACGCGGCGACACGCAAGGGCCAGCCTCACGTGAATTGTCGATTGCCAATTGCAGATTGTCGATTGGTGACCAATCTGGTTTCCGCCTTCGGCAATCGGAAATCTGCAATTCCTGCGTGCCTCCGTGGTGAATTCCCTTCGCCTCCGCTAAAGTAGAAAGATGCGTGCGAGTTTCGGCCAGCGTCCCCTGCGATTTGTTTTTGCGGCCAACCTGATTTCCATGGTGGGCAGCGGGATGAACTCCGCCGCTGTGGCCTGGTACATCCTCAAAGCCACGCACTCGGAGATGGCGCTAGGCACCTTCGCCGTCCTGCAGACCCTCCCGGCCATGCTGATGCTTCCCTTCACCGGCGTGGTCATCGACCGCGAAGACCGCCGCCGTTTGGTCATGTGGCTCGACGCACTCCGTGCGCTCATCATTGTGACCGTCGCTGTCCTCGCCTTCCGCGGGCAGGTCAAGGTCTGGCAACTTTACCTGATGAACACTCTGGTTGCCGCCGGCTTCTGGATGTTCTGGCCCACCATCACCGCGCTCATTCAGGAACTCACGCCTGAGGGCCAGTTCGTGCAGTCGAATACTTTTCTTCTGGCCGGCGTGCAAGGAGGATTTCTGATCGCCGGCGCGATCGTAGGATTCATCTACGACCACGTCGGCCTCGGCGGCGTTCTGATGCTCGACGTGTCGACTTACGTGATTTCTTTTCTGTGCTATTTCGCCGTCCGCAAGGGAAAGCACATCGTCATCCGGCCTGAGGAAATCAAGGCCGACCTGGTGGCCGCTGAGACCCAACTCGCCCGCTTCTGGCGGGAGATGAAAGAAGGGTTGCACTTTCTGCGCGATCATCGCGCGGTGGTCATGCTGGGCATCAGTTGGGCCTTTTTCCTGGGCGCTATGATTACGGGCGTAGTGGTAACTCCGTCGCTCAGCGACCGCGTGTTCCACGCCGGAGCAAAAGGATATGGCTGGCTCAACGCCGGATGGGGCACCGGGGCGTTTGTCAGCGCTTTATACGCTCCCCAGATCATCGCCCGATTTGGCGGACGGCGCGCCATCGCCTTCTCGATGGCGCTCTTGTCAGTCTGCGTCGCGTTCGCGCCCATCTCCGGATTCCTCTTCCTCGCGATTGCAACCTATTTCCTGATGGGATCGGCTCGCGGTGTAGGCGGAGTAGCCATGAATACCAGCCTCATGGAAATGGTCCCCAAGCACCTGATGGGACGAGTACAGAACGCCTTCTATTTCAGCGGAACGTTCCTGCAACTGGTACTGGCGATCTGCGTTGGCACCGTCGCGCAGAAGGTCAGCCTGGTAGTTGCATTCGCGATCCTGGCATCCGTCTACGCGATGTCGTTCGTCGCGTCGAGTTGGCCCTTGCGAGATCGAGTCCGCGAGCAAATAGCCGCGGATTAGTTGGTTTCTCAGATCTTACCTTGATTTGAACCTCCGCGTCCTCTGCGGTTGTTCTCACCGAACTCCGCGGTCAAAGGCTTAACCGTAGGTGCGGCCACCCCTTTTGCGCAGAAGTAAGGATTTCCGATTTCAGCCGCTGAGATTTCTCCGTGCCCCCTGTCTCCGTGGTAAAGAATCGCCTCCGGCTGTTATCCTTTCCATTTCCCAAGGAGAACTATGTCCGCTGATCTACAAGGCCGGAATGCCGTCGTCTTCGGAGTCGCCAACAAACGCTCGATCGCCTGGTCGATTGCGCAGGGATTGCACGCCGCCGGCATGAAGCTTGCCATCACCTATCAAAACGAGCGCCTGGAGCAGGAGGCGAAAGACCTCATCCTGTCGCTCCCGGGCGCCGAAGCCTACATGTGCGACGTCTCCAAAGACGAAGAGATCGCGAAGCTCTTCGCCACCCTGAAAGAGCGCCACGGCAAGCTGCACACGCTGGTGCATTCCGTCGCCTATGCCCCCGCAGACGAACTCAAGGGAAACTTCGTCGATACCACACGAGAAGGCTTCCGCGTCGCGCTCGACGTCAGTGTGTATTCACTCGTCGCCGTGGCTCGCGCCGCAGCTCCCCTCATGACCGAAGGCGGTTCCATCATCACCATGACCTATTACGCCTCCGAGAAGGTTGTCCCGCGCTACAACGTGATGGCGGTCGCCAAAGCCGGGCTCGAATGTTCCGTGAGATACCTGGCCTATGAACTGGGCAAGGACCGGATTCGCGTGAATGCCATCTCCGCCGGACCGATCAAAACGCTGGCCGCCCGCGGCATCGCCGGCTTCGGCGACATGCTCCGCGAACACGAAGAGCGCGCTCCGCTAGGCCGCCGCGTCGAAGTCGAAGAGGTTGGATCGACGGGAGTGTTTCTCGCTTCAGACGCCAGCAGCGGCATCACCGGCGAAGTCATCTACGTGGATTGCGGTTACAACATTATGGGGTTTTGAGAGCCGCATTGATTTGTGAAGGCAATGAGCGATCAGAGTCAAAGTACCGAAGTTGCGGACCGCTTTGGCGCAGTTGCACAAGAGTTTTGTTCCGTCGTGGAATCTGCATTTAGGCTGGACAGGATAAGACTACTGACCGAGGTCTATCGTGTTCTTCCGAGGCTCATCGATGAGGCTATCAAACTGCCAAGCCTGGTGACGGGAGATGTAGACGATGCCTCCCAGAAAGAAGGAGTATCTCCGTCCAGCCCAAATGTAGGAATGACCGATGAGCAATGGGGGCAAGTCTACAATCTGCTCAAAGAAAAGTTAGGTGACTGGGACCTCTACTGGCAGGTGTTCGATCCGACCACAGACAAGGAGGCTGTCTGCGGCACTGTTGCCGACGATATCGCCGACATCTATCGCGACCTGAAAGAAGGGCTAGTCCTCCGCGAGACTGTGGTGGCCGGCCGGAAGATATCATCTGGGAATGGCGCCTGCTCTATTATTCTCACTGGGCCACCACGCGATCAACGCTTTGCTGGCGATCCATTTCAGGCTGCAAGGGGTGCTGGAATGAATCAGGAACAAGCCATTCCGTATCGCGGAGTCTTCGACAGCCCTCGCGCGGAGATCGAATAAGTAGATTCCAGAGGAGTATTCCTCGCCCCCGACGCGAGCAGTGGCATCACAGGCGAAGTGATATGTGAATTGCGGCTACAACACTATGAGGTTCTAGCTGTTCTCAGTCGGCCAAGTCTAGCTTGGCTAAAAGGTGTCACGATGAACGCTTTCTCTCTCCGGTCCATCGGAGTGATTACGGTTTCTTGCCTTTTCCTGACTCTCGCCGCGCATGCAGAGTCCTCTTCCCACGCGGCCGCCGTTCTCGACTCCATGCCGCACGCGAAGGCGATCAGCCAGGCTGCTATCTCTCCCGACGGAACCCAGATCGCCTACATCGTGGGCGGTGAGCTCTCCCTGATTCCCTCCAACGGCGGCCCTTCTCGCACGGTTGCAGTAGAAGGCAAGCTCTCCACTCGCGACGTGGCATGGTCTACCGATTCCAGGCAGATCGTCTTTCTCGCAGATCTACCCGGCGACATCCCGGCTGCACAGCTGTGGACAGCGGCTCTCGATGGCAGCGCGCCCGTGAAGCGAGCCGACTTAAAAGGCTACGCTGCGGCTCCCAGTTTTTCTCCTGACAATTCGAAGCTCGCACTACTCTTCATCGAGGGCATCCCACGAATTGCGGGTCCGCTACAACCGATGCTTCCGCTCGCGGGAGTCATCGACGACCATATCTATGAGCAGCGGCTCACGACCATCGATCTGTCCAATAATGCGCTGACCGCGATTACTCCGCCCGATGTGTACGTCTATGAGTACGACTGGGCACCCGACAGTCAAGGCTGGGCCGCCATCGCGGCTCACGGCTCGGGCGATGCCAACTGGTATGTCGCCCATCTCTATCACATCAACGCTCGATCCCTTGACATGCATGAGATTTACGTACCCAAGCATCAGATTGCAGAGCCCCACGTCTCACCCGACGGCAAGCAAGTCGCCTTCATTGAAGGCCTGATGAGCGACGAAGGCTCAGTCGGTGGCGAAATCTTTACCGTCCCGATAGCGGGAGGCACCGTCCGTAGTCTCACTCCAAAGATCAACAGCTCGCCATCGACATTGCTGTGGACTTCCGCCGACCGCATCGTCCTTGGAGAAAACGTGGACGGCAAGGCTGGCTTCGCGAGCGTCTCCGCCTCTGGCGGCTCGGTCCAGAAGATCTGGGCGGGCGAAGAATCTGTGAGCGCACAGTATTCGCTCAACGGCGCTCTCTCCCGTGACG
>Ga0209698_10007016_pt1 | contig 11878 bp, 5 predicted proteins | sample LitLauG_LLR_2012_FD_187203 | JGI IMG/M metagenome (GOLD analysis project Ga0209698, IMG submission 187203) | Freshwater sediment microbial communities from Pennsylvania, USA - Little Laurel Run_MetaG_LLR_2012 (SPAdes) (version 2) | ecosystem: Environmental > Aquatic > Freshwater > Creek >... | reverse complement strand
GTGCTGTTCCTGACCGCGCTTGGCGGCGTTGGCGATCGCGTGCGCGGCCTGGAAGCGGGCGGCGATGATTATCTCGTCAAGCCGTTCGCCTTCGCCGAGCTCCTTGCCCGGGTGAACGCGCTCACCCGGCGACCGCCGCTGACTGACACGCCGATCGTGCTGCGCGCTGGCGATCTCGAAATGGATCTGCTCAGGCGCACCGTCATGCGCGACGGGAAGCCTGTCGAGTTGCAGCCACGCGAATTCCAGCTGCTTGAATTCCTGATGCGCAACGCCGACCGGGTCGTGACACGCACCATGCTGCTTGAAGCCGTGTGGGATTTTCACTTCGATCCAAAGACCAACATCGTCGAGACGCACATGAGTCGCCTGCGGTCGAAGCTATCACAACATGGCGGCAGCGAACTAATCCACACCGTGCGCGGGGCTGGCTACGCTCTGCGGGCTCCCACCCCTGGCCAACCGTGATCCGGATCGTCCTGCCCAGATTGCTGCGTGTCGCCAGCTTCCGGTTCGCCGCGCTCTACGTCGGGGTGTTCGCCGGTTCGGCGCTCATACTTGGCGTGGCGGTTTTCCTGGAGGCCCGGTCCGCGTTGCAGCAGCAAATGGAAGCCCGGATCGAAACCGAGGCGGCGTTCCTGCGTGAAGAGTTTCAAACAGACGGCCTGGCTCACCTGATCGACGTGGTAAGGCTGCGTGGGCAAGGCGCGAGCGCTCTTGACTATCTCGTCGAAGATCGGTCAGGCGCGCATCTCGTGGGCGAGATGCCGGCGACGCCCGCTCTCAAGCCAGGTTGGACCGTCATCGCCGTGCCTCACGCATCGGAGGATGGCGGCCGTCCGGAACGGGTTCGCGCTCAGGTTTCGGACCTCGGCGGCGGCGTGTTGCTCGCGGTCGGCGTCGACCTGCGACAGATCGGCGATCTTGAAGAAGCCATCGTCGCCGCGTTCCTCTGGACCGTCGGTCTCGCGGCGGTGCTCGGCATCGCTGGCGGCGCACTTCTGAGTCAGGCGTTTCTCATGCGGGTTGATGCGATTGCCCGCACGGCGGAAGCGATTATTAGCGGAGACCTCGCGCGCCGCGTCCCAATGCGCGGGACAGGCGACGACCTGGACCGGCTCGCCGGCACGCTCAACCGGATGCTGGACCGTATCGCGATCCTGATGGAAAGCCTGCGTCAGGTCAGCAGCGACGTGGCCCATGACCTGCGGACACCACTGTCGCGGCTTTATCAACGGCTTGAAGACGCCAGAGCACACGCGCGGTCCATGGCGGACTACGAATCCTCGATCGACGCCGCGCTCGACGAAGCGCGGGGGCTGCTGGAAACGTTTTCCGCCTTGCTTCGGATCGCCCAGGTTGAAGGCGCATCGCCCCGCGCGGGGTTCAGCGACGTCGATCTCTCCGCCGTGACGGAGGCCGTTTCCGACGCCTACCGTCCGGACGCGGAGGACGCGGGCCACGAACTGACCGCGACGATCGCGCAAGGCGTCATCGTCAGCGGCGATCAGGAACTCCTGACACAGGCCCTCGCGAATCTGGTGGAGAACGCGCTTCGGCATACACCAGCGGGTACCCATATCGGTGTCCGACTCCACAACGACCACGGAACGGGTGTGGTTCTCACGGTCGAGGATGACGGACCGGGTGTGGCCGCGATCGATTTGCCGCGCCTCACGGATCGGTTCTATCGCGGAGAGCGCAGCCGCACGACGCCCGGTAATGGGCTTGGCTTGAGCCTGGTAAGCGCCGTCGCTGAACTCCACGGCGCCAGATTGGACCTGGACGCGATGAAACCAGGTTTGCGGGTCAGCCTCTCGTTCCCGGCAGTTGAGAGACGGCAGTTTCATGCGAAATATCCGTCGTCGGCACCATCATCAACCCGCGCGCTTGGCCTTGTTGGCGTCTTTGGGCTTGCCACCGTTTTGAGTGGCTGCGCGGCATACCATCCTCTGCCGCTCCCGAGACGGTCTAATCTCGCTTCGAGCATGACCGACCTTGCTGTCCAACTGCCCGCCGGCACGAACGGGGAAGCGTCAAGGCCAATCGACCTCACCAGACCACTTGGCATTGACGACGTCGGTGTGCTCGCCATTCTCAACGATCCCGACCTCAAATCAGAGTGGGGAGAAATCAGCGTCGCTCAAGCTGGATTGTTTCAGACGACGCTGCTGCCTAATCCGTCGCTGACTTTGGGGTATGGGGCCCTGCTCGGTGGTCCGGGATCGCTCCCTTCCTACGCGGCCTCGCTGTCGCAGGACATTACGGCCATCGTGACCTATCACGCGCGCGTGAAATCGGCGCGGGCCCATGTGTCCGAGGTCAATGCGGATCTGTTATGGCGAGAATGGCAGGTGGCGCAGAAGGCGCGTCTGTTGGCCCTGAGCATTTATTGGGCCGGTCAATCGATCGACCTCGGCAATCGCGAACTGAACTTGGTGTCAGACGCGCTTATCCAGGCACGCGCGGCGACCGCGGCCGGCAATCTGGATCTGACGGCACTCGCGCCGCTGCTCGCCGCCCAAGCCTCGGCGGAACAATTGCTGGCTTCCCAAAAGCTCAACCGGCTGAAGGATTGGCAGGCTCTTGACGCCTTGCTTGGCTTGGTGCCGACCGTGCGGTTTGCGCTGGCTCCGCCCGTTCTGCTGCCGCTCCCATCCGACATCGAACCCCTGATCGCCGGTCTGCCGGAAAGCCGGCCGGATCTGGTTGCGCTGCAACTCGGTTATCTTTCATCCCAGGAAAGTGTGCGCGCGGCCATTCTGGGCCAGTTCCCCGCCTTCGTTCTCGGCGGCTCCTGGAACTCGGATACCTCGGGGGTCAGGTCGGCCGGCCCGACCGCCACGTTCGATCTGCCGATCTTCAATCGCAATCAAGGTCAAATCGGCCAAGCCCGCGCAACGAGATTGCTGCTGCACGAGCAATACCAGTCGCGGTTGGACGGCACGGTTGGCAATATTCGCGGTCTCATCGTCCAGATGCATCGATTATCCGCCGATCTGGTTCGCGCCCGCCAGGCTGCGACCTCCGCCGAAGGGCTTTCCGGTACCGCCAGAATCGCCTACGCGCAACACAATCTCGATCAGCGGACTCTGACAGACTACGAAACAACCGCGCTACAGCGCGAACTTGAAGTGATGGCCCTGCAACGCAGCCTCGGCGAGGATCAAATAATGCTCACGGTTGAACTGGGCATCGGGTTGCCACCAGCAAGAATAGTCCCTCCCGATCAGAATAAAACACCATGATCCGCCGCTTCAGACCATGCATGGCCTGCCTCGTTCTCGCTACAGCACTTTTCGCGCTTGCATCACCGGTTCGGAGCGAGCCTAGCGTGCTGGTGGAGGTGACCAGTCTGCGCAAGGGCAGTTTACCCCGCATCGTCACCGCATACGGTCGTGTGGATGCAAGTTCGTCAGCACGGCGGACCGTTATGGCACCTCTGTCAGCGGTGGTAGACGAGGTCTATGTCCGACCGGGCGAGCAGGTCGCCAAAGATGCGCCTTTGATGCGGCTGGTGCCGGGCCCGAAGACGGCGGCATCCTATGCCCAGGCGAATTCCGCCCTCCATGTGGCAAGTCAGCTGGTCGACCGTACTCGGAAAATGGTCGAGCAGCATTTGGCGACCGGACAGCAACTTGCCGACGCTGACAAATCCCTGTCGGATGCGCGCGCGACTCTGACTGCGCTGCAGGCGCAGGGGGCCGGCGGCCCCGATGTTCTGCGGGCACCTTTTGACGCCATCGTCACCGGACTTTCGATCAGCCCGGGCGCGATCGTCACGGAGGGTTCCGTCCTGGCCGATCTTGCCCGACGGGACGGACTCGTTCTCAAAGTCGGTGTCATCCCGGCCTCGGTTCAGCCGATCGCACCAGGCAACGAGGTAAGCATCACACCGATCGGCGAGCGCGTTTTTGTCGGAAAGGTCCTGTCGCGTGGATCGGTCGTCGATCTGACCACCGGCCTCGTAGCCGTCGAAATCTCGTTACCGCCCGGGAAAGGCCTGCCGGGAGAAATGGCCGAGGCCGCCATCACGACCGGAGAGGTGCGCGGGTATGTTGTCCCGCACGAAGCGATCCTGGTCGATGACCTGGGGAAACCCTATGTCGTGCAAGCCGTCAATATGATCGCCAGGAAAGTCGCCGTGCGGGTTCTTGGCGCGGACGAAGGCGCGGATGTGATCGACGGTCAATTGGACATCGCCGCGCCAGTGGTCCTGGCGGGAAATCATCAACTCGACGACGGTATGAAGGTGCGGCTCGCTGATCCGAAGGGAACCGCCGCGCAATGACCTTCGCCGACTGGATCGAGCACCATCGCCGTTCACTGCTGTTCATCGCGTTCGCGCTTGGCGCCGCGGGCCTTTTCGCCGGGATCGCCATGCCCGTGGGCTTGTTCCCCGTTACGAGCTTCCCACGAATACGGATCGAAGTCGGTGCCGGCAGCATGCCCGCCAAACAAATGCTGATTGATGTGACCGAGCCGTTGGAGGCGGTGGCGCGCGCGGTTCCCGGCGCGGTCGACGCCGTTTCGACGACATCGCGCGGTTCGGCGGAAATCTTCATCGATTTCCCTTGGGGCTCGGACATGAACCAGGCGCTGTTGAGCGTCGATGCCGCCTTCGCGCAGGCACTGCCTAATCTGCCACCGGGGACGACGTACACCGCGATACAAATGAGCCCGAACGCCGTCATGCCGTTCGTCTCGTATGCGCTCATTTCCAAGGAGGTTTCGCCAGCGGACCTCCGCCGTCTCGCCAAATACGAGATCGCGCCTTTGCTGACTGGCATCTCCGGCATCCGGCGGGTCGGCATTCTTGGTGGCCAAACCCAAGAGGTGCAGGTCCGTGTCGATCCAAGGAAGCTCCGCGCTTATGGGCTCACGTTGGCGGACATCACTAAGGCCATTGCCGATACAAATACCGTCGCGGCGGTCGGCCGGCTCGAAGACAACGATCTGCTGTATTTGGCGATCGACAATAATGCGTTTACCTCCGTCGCGTCGGTCGGCGATGTTGCCTTGCGCACCGGAAAGGACGGCATCGTCAGGCTTGGCGATCTTGCCAAGGTGGACATGGGGGCCGTGCCGCAATGGCTGCTCGTCGAGAATAACGGTCTGCCGGCCGTCACATTCGACGTCTTTCAACAGGACAGCGCCGACTCACTGAGCCTTGCGAAGGAGGTCAGCCGACGGCTCGATAGTTTCATGAAGACCCAGCCGAAATCTATCGAACTGCACAAATGGTACGACCAGAGCGAGCTTGTACGATCCTCGATCGCCGCCGTGGAGGAGGCCATCCTGATCGGGCTTGTCTTCGCCGCCTTTGTGATGCTCGCTTTCCTGCGCAACTGGCGGGTGACCCTGGTGGCGATGGTGATCGTTCCGATGGCAGTACTGATCACCGTGCTGTTGCTTTTCGCACTCGGAATGACCTTCAACATCATGACTCTGGGCGGCATCGCCGCGGCCGTCGGATTGCTGATCGACGACGTCATCGTCATGATCGAGCACATCGCCCGCCGCGCCGGTGTTCCCGGCCTTAAGCACGCGCAGGCGGCCGTGTTGCTGGCGGCGAAGGAATTCCTGTCCCCGCTGCTCGGCTCAAGCCTCGCCACGACGATCATCTTCGTGCCGCTGGCCTTTCTGTCTGGCGTCACCGGTGCGTTTTTCAGATTTCTCTCCCTCACCATGGCCTCGGCGCTGATCATTTCGTTTGCCCTGACGGCGTTCACAGTACCCGTGCTGGCACGAACCATCATCGACTTCGGGAAATGGGACGATCCCGATCATGGCCGGGAAACCTGGCTTCGGCGGACGCACGGGCGGGTGTTGCGGACGCTGTTCGACTATCCCGCCTTGATCGCGGTTGGCGTCGCCGTCCTCGTTGGTGCTGGTTACCTCGCTTACAATCATGTCGGCACCGGTTTTTTGCCACGGATGGACGAAGGCGGATTCGTGCTCGACTATCAGTCGGCGCCCGGCACTTCGCTCGCGGAGACCAATCGCGAACTCGGCGAGGTCGAAGCGATCCTGAAGAAAGACCCGCGCGTGCAGACCTATTCGCGTCGCACCGGTGCCGGTTTGGGCGGCGACCTGATCGAGACATACCAGGGAGACTTTTTCGTCCGTCTCGTCGATCCGTCACACCGTCCCGGCATCTGGAAAGTGATGGACGACATCACCAGCAAAGTCACCGACCAGGTGCCGGGTATCAGCTTCGACACCCACCAGCTTCTCGGCGACATGATCGGCGACATGGTTGGCCGGCGCCAGCCGGTCGTCATCCAATTGAATGCGAAAAATCCAGATATTCTGCGCAACGTCGCTGGCAAAGTGGCGGATGCGATCGCGAAAGTGCCCGGCATCGAGCCGGCCTCGGTGAATAACGGCGTCGTTCCCGCCGGCGACGCGCTGGAGATCCACGTCGATCCGTCATTGGCGGCCATGGTCGGTGTCACGCCGGCCGAGGTCAGAGACCAAGCCTATCACTATCTGCATGGCGGGGTGGTTACCCGCTACCCCGGCGACGTGCAGGACGTTGGCGTCAGGCTTTGGCTCGATTCACCCCGGAGCGGCGTTAATCGAGACGAACTCGGCGATTTGCCGATCCGTTCACCAACTGGCTACGTGTTCCCGCTGCGAACAGTCGCCCGGGTCAACTTTGTCGCGGGCCAGCCCCAGATCACGCGCAACAATCTTGCCCAGGTCGTCGCGGTGACGGCTCAGACTGGCGGTGGCTACGATCTCGGCTCGACGATCGCCGCCGTGAAGCAGGTCCTGGACGCGCCGGGATTGATACCGTCCGGCGTTTATTACACGATCGGGGGCGCCTATAAACAACAGCAAATGGCGGTTAACGGGATGATAAAGGTCTTCACCGCCGCCGTTGTGGCCGAGTTCATTCTACTGCTGTTTCTTTATGAACGCTTTTCGATTCCAGTCGTTATCATTCTCGGTTCGTTGATTTCGACAGGTGCTGTTTATATTGGCCTTTGGCTCACCGGCATCGAACTCAACATCACGGCGATGATGGGCATGGTGATGATCATCGGCGTCGCGACCGAAATGGCGATCTTCCTTGTCTCCGAATACCAAGCGCTGGCAACGAGCATGCCGCCACGGCAAGCGCTCTACGAAGCGGCCCTCAACCGATCGCGGCCGATCATGATGAGTACGTTCGCGATGATCCTGGCCCTGGTTCCACTCGGCGCGGCGATCAGCGGCTCCGGCGATCAAATGCTGCAGCCTCTGGCGATCGCCATCATCGCCGGGATGGCGGTTCAGTTGCCACTGGTTCTGCTTGCCTTGCCGGTCATCATCGGGCTCACGCTGCGCGGCGGCCCAACCGAAATCGATGGGGGGCGATCCTAGCGCCGTGGCAGGGATTCTTATCGGCAGCCGAAACCGACTAACAAAAACGACACTATTATCCGAAGCGATTTTGTGGCCCAAGGCACTGCGGTGAGGCTGTCGCATTCATCCGAAAAACATGGGTTTAGAACCCTGGGGGCGTTCGTGGAACGACACGGCCTATGGTGGCTCGCGACCGGTTTCAGTCTGCTGACCTTGGTCGCACATACCCGGCAGGCGGCAGCCGGGGACTGGGTGGCGGTGACATCCGCCGTGCGAACACCCCAGGTTTCCGCCTTTGCCAGCGTGCAAACCAGCGGCCTGATGACCATCGTCCCAGCCCGGTCCGGGAACATCACCGATCTGGCGGCGCAGCCGGGACAAATCGTCGTGGCCGGCCAGGTGATCGCCACGCTCAGCGGCCCTCAAGTCACCGAGGCAACTGTCCGGGCCGAGGCAATGCTCACCAGCGCACAAGCCGTTCAAAGCGGTGCGCGGCACGCCCTGACGATCGAGCAGCAGAAACGGCAGCAGCATCTCTCCACCGACCAGCGTGTTGATCAGGCCATGAGCGCACTGGCCGCCAGCACGGCACAACTGACCGTTGCCCGCGCCAATCTCGCTATGTTGCGGGAAACCGCCCATCTGCGCAGCCCGCTGGCCGGCGTGGTCCAAAGCGTGGCGGTCGCCGATGGCGACACCGTGACCACCGGCCAAGTGGTCGCAACCGTGCAGTCCGGCCAGGGTACATGGCTGAAAGCCATCCTTTACGGCAAGCCGCCGCCGGCCGGCGTCACTGGTATTTTTACCCCCGGTGACGGCAGACACCCGATCAATGTGTCAATGCGCGGCCCTCTCGGCTCCACCCTTCCGGACGGCGGTGTATCGATCGCGTTGGAGCCTGCCGGCGATCTTGCGCCCGGCATGTTCGGCACCGTCACACTCGATCTGCCGGCCCGCCGTGTGATGCTGGTGCCCAGCGACGCGTTGATCCTCGACAAAGGGCGTTGGTGGGTCATGGTGCACACGCCCCAGGGCGACCAACCGGTCAAAGTGACGCCTGGTCCATCGCAAGGGTATGAAACGATCATAGAATCCGGTCTACAGCCCGGTCAGGACGTCGTCGTTACAAATGCTTACCTGCTTTACCATCGCGGTGTCGCGGCCTTGTATCACCCACCGGGCTGAGGGCCGCCGATGATCGAATCAATCGGCCGCGTCGTGATGCGACCCGCTTTGTGGATAACGCTGTATGCCGGGATGATCGGTTACGGCATGTACGCATTGGTGAACATTCCGGTCGAAGTGTTGCCGACGTTCAATTTCCCCGCGGTCAGCGTCGTGACCCATTTGCCGGGTACCACCGCGGCGGTCATGGAAACGCTGGTCGCGACCCCGTTGGAAGGCCAGTTGCTTGGCCTGCCCGATGTCACCGACATACGTTCCACCGTCAGCGACGGTCTTGTGGAAACCGATCTGCGTTTCCGTGCCGGCACGAACCCGAACGTCGATCTGCAGGCGGTGAACAGCGCCATGGACCGAGCCCGCGCCACCATGCCGGCGGCCGCGCTGCCGCTGGCGGAAGTCATGGGCAACGCGATCAACGAAGTCGCCGATTATGCCATCGACATCCCGGCCAACGTGCCCGCGGCCGCGGTCTCCCGTATCATCGCCGCCACGATCGTTCCCGCCTTGCGCGCGATCCCTGGCGTGCAACGCGTCACCAGAGCCGGCATCGGCGACGAGGCGCTGTGGATACAGCCCGACCTGAACGCATTGCGGCGGGCGCATGTTCCGGTGACCGAGATTGCAACGGCGCTTGCCGGCACTGTCAGCCTGGCGCCGGGCGGCTACCTGACGCTAGGACATCAGGATGCCCTGATCGAGTTGCACAACCTGCCGGTCACGATCGCCGATCTGACCACTATCCCGATCGCCGGCCCGGATGGACCCATCGCCCTCGGCGATCTGGCACGGATCGTACGCGCGCCACTGCCGACGCGGCAGCGCGAATTGCTCGACGGCCGGCCCGGCATCGCCCTGACCATCTTCAAGCAACAAGGAGCGTCCACGCTGCCCGTGACGCGGGCGGTCGCGAAAACCCTCGCGGCCATGACCAGCCAACTGCCGAAAGGGGTCCGGTTCATCCGTATCTATGATCAGGGTCATTTGGTTCAGGCCGTCAGTTCTGATCTGCAACGCAACCTGGTCATCGGCGGCGTCCTGGCGATTACCGTGATGTTGTTCGTGCTAGGCATCGGCAGCGGTGCCTGGCTGCTGGCCATCAGCATCCCGGTCTCGCTGCTGTTTGGGGTCGCCGGGCTTTACGCCGCGGGACAAACACTGAACCTGATGACGCTCGGCGCGATTACCGTAGCGCTGGGACTGGTGGCCGACGACGCGATCATCGTGCTCGAAAGTATCTGTCACCGCTGGGAGGCCGGCGACGCCCCCTGGCCCGGCATCATCACCGGCCTGCGGTACATCGCCGCCCCCGACATCATCGGCACCCTGACCACGATCCTGGTGTTCCTGCCGTTGCTGTTTACCGGCGGCCTCGCCGGACAGTTTTTTTTCCCCTTTGCCCTTGGAATGGTCTTCGCGCTGCTGGCCTCTTTGCTGGTCTCGTTGTCGATGATCCCGCTCGGCCTGGGTCTCGTCAGACACCGCGGCGCCGTCCCGAAGCCGCCCCGCGCCAGCGCGGCCGTGTTGCGATGGCTGCGCGACCAGAACCATCACCTTTTCAACTTCGTCCTGCGGCATCCACGGTGGAGTCTGGGCGGATGCGCCGCCCTGCTGCTCGTCAGCTTTGCCGCGATGGGTCTGGTATCGGTCAACTTCCTGCCCTTGCCGAACGAGGGCGTGCTGCTGGAATCCTTCACATTGCCGCCAGGTACGGCGCTGATGGATACGCAGGCAACGATCGATTCCATGATCGCGCGCATCAATGCCGACCCGGACGTGGCGCATAGCCTGGCGCGCATCGGCTCTGCCCAGGGCAGCGCCTATACCGAACCCGCCTATGCCGGCGAGATTACCATCCTCCTCAAACCCTCGGCCGGCGGCAACAGCCTGGACACCATCGCCGCGCGCATTTTGCGGGAAACGCAAACGATCGCCGTGCAAAGCGGCATCGACACCCCCACCGTCGAACGGCTGGGTGAAAGCCTGTCGGGACTGCCACAACCTTTCGAAATCCAACTGTTCGGAACCGAATTCCCGCAAATGAGCACGCTGGCGGACCAGATCATCGGACGCCTTTCCAAGGTTGCCGGACTGTCTGGCGTCTTTAACAATGACGGCTACCCGGAAACACAGATCGAGGTGCGGCCACGCCCGGCCGCGCTGGCATCAGCCGGGCTGAGTTCGGCGGCGTTGAGCGGCCAGCTTGCGGCTTTGCTGGCTGGGCAGGTCGTCGCCCGGGTGCCGGACGGCAATCTCGCGTTACCCATCTACATCCGGCTACCCGACCCGGCTTCGCTGTCGCTTGACGACCTCGCGGTTTTGCCGGTCGGCCCCCACGGCGACATACCGCTCGGCCAACTCGCGCGCATCGGCCTCGTGACCAGCCCCAACCAGTTCCACCACATCGACGGCGTGCGGGCGTTCGACATCCTGGCGACACCGACAACGGCGCCCGCCACGGCGATCACCGATGCGAGACGTGCTTTGCAGGACCTGCACCTTCCACCGAACTACCGCATCAGTTTCGGTGGACTGTACCCTATGTTGGAAAACGCGGCGCTTGGCCTAGTTCTGGCGGCCGTTGCCGCTATTGCCTTGATGGCTGGCTTATTGATTCTGCGTTTCGCTGGCCGGCGGGCCCCAAGCCTGCTCATGCTGCAAATTCCGCTGGCGATGACGGGAGGCTCATTGGCCCTGGCCGCGAGCGGACTGGGTCTGAACGGTATCGGCCTGGTCGGATTTCTCACGCTCGCCGGCATCAGCCTGAATCACGGCATTGTCCTGCTGGACCGCGCCCAGCAAAACGAAAAAGCCGGCGGAAGTCCCGAACAGGCCATGCGGGAGGCGCTGGACGTTCGCTTTCGTCCTATCCTGCTGACCACCGCCGTTGGCGTGCTGGGGATGCTGCCGACCGCCCTCGGGTTCGGTGTGGGCGCCGCGCCGGAACAGGGACTGGCTATTGTCGTCGCCGGCGGCATCGTCTGGAGCGCGTTGCTGAGCACAAATCTTATCCCGGCGCTGTACATCCTTGGCCGCACATCCTGATGTCCATAAATCCGGCAGGTCCCGTGGTCAGCGGCCGACCTTGCTGTTATCACAATGGTTTGACACATAAATCACCGCTCCGTAGCCTGCTAGAAAATGCAACGGGAGGGCGCTTCGACATGGCCAGGATTACCGGGACTTTGGCTGTGGCCCGCCTTGTCCGTGATGCCCGGCGATGAGCCCGTCCCAAGCGGCCCCTCAGTTCGGTTTGACCGCCGACCAGGCCGGGTTCCGCGAAACAACCGCCCGTTTCGCGGCCGAGGTTCTCGCACCCAACTACAAAGCCCACGAACAACTG
>Ga0209698_10007015_pt1 | contig 11879 bp, 8 predicted proteins | sample LitLauG_LLR_2012_FD_187203 | JGI IMG/M metagenome (GOLD analysis project Ga0209698, IMG submission 187203) | Freshwater sediment microbial communities from Pennsylvania, USA - Little Laurel Run_MetaG_LLR_2012 (SPAdes) (version 2) | ecosystem: Environmental > Aquatic > Freshwater > Creek >... | reverse complement strand
CAGTACCTCCTCGTCGTGGGATTCGCCTGTGCACTCGTGGGCTACCTGCTCCTGAGCCTGACCTGGGGAGTACTCGCAGGGAGCGGGCGCTTCACCCCTTACGCGGTGGCGCTCAGTGCGGACGGGATCCTGCGGATCACGGTCTGCGTCGTGCTGGCGATCGTGGGAGTGCAGACCGCCGGTCCCTACGGTCTGGTGATGGGGATCACTCCAGCCATCGCCGCGCTGATCGCCATGAGGGGCAACACTGATCTGCTCCAACCGGGGCCACCGGCACCTTGGGGCGATCTCTCCAGCGCACTCGGTTGGCTGCTGGTGGGGTCGCTCGGGGCCCAGGCACTGGCCAATGCCAGCATCGTCGCCGTGGAGCTCCTGGCCACCAAGTCCCAGCATGCCCAAGCCGGGAACTTCCTGGCCGGAGTGGTCATCGCCCGGTTCCCGCTCTTCCTGTTCGGGGCTGTCCAGGCGGCCCTGCTTCCCCGCCTGGCGAGCCTGAGCCGGGAGGGCCAGTACCGCCAATTCCGGTCCGGGATGTCGCGCCTGCTCTCCCTCGTCGCGGCGATCGCCGTCGTCTCCACCGTGGCCGCCTTCCTGGTGGGCCCGTGGGCACTCCAGCTGCTCTTCGGGAGCAAGTTCGTCCTGAGCCGCGCCGACCTGACGATGCTGGCTGCGGGCAGCGGCGCGTACATGCTGGCCCTGGCCATCGTGCAGGCCCTGATCGCCCTCGGTCACCATGCCCGCTCGACCTACGGCTGGATCATCGGGCTCACCGTCTTCGTTCTGGTCACCGCCATGGGCACCTCACTACTGGCCAGGATCGAGCTCGGGTTCGTTTCGGGGGCGGTCGCCGCGCTCGTGGTGGCCGCGGTCCTGCTCCGGGTCAGCATGCCGTCGGGCGATCAGGAGTTCGACCCCGAGGCAATGATGCTCCCCACAGCCGAACTGGGCATGGAGCCCTGACCGACCGCATCGCCGAGGCTGGCGGTCGCGGTGCCGTGCGCACCGGACGCAGGGATCGAGCACGGAGCGGGCCGGTCCGGACCACCGGATCCACTGCGCATCGGCATACCGGAGCGTGCTACCGGCCTCCCACCGTCATCGGGGCGCCAGGTCCATCCGTCGGCGCACCGGTCGGGTGCCGACAGCGGACCCCGCACCGTCAGCAGCCGTCTCGGCGCAGGTGACCCTTACGGGGCCTAGGACATCCAACGGGATACACCGCTCCAGTAGGCGTCGAGGCACGCATTCACGGCCGGAGGAACATGGAGCCCGAACTTCTCTGGAATCGCCACTGAGCCGGTGAGGTGGTGCGTCCATTCCCGAGACGTCGATTTCGCCGCAGCCACCCGGTGCCGTCGCTCCCGGAGATACCGGCGATTCGATCCCACCCAGGTCCACGACGCGATCTTCTTCCGCCACCACCCTCCACGAATGGATACGAGGAGAATCCCCAATTCGGCAACGAGGAAGACGGGGAGCAGTGCGAGCGTGGACCCGGCGCTGTACAGGGTGAGGAAGTTGACGAGCCGGTTTCTCTCGAGGAGGAACCATTTCTGATCACTGGGAGTGAACTCATAATGATGGACTCCGATCGCCCCACTGACGTACACGATCCGGATGTCCATCTGCCATGTCCGGAGAGAGATATCGGCGTCCTCCGAGTACGCGAGGTACTCGGCATCGAATCCTCCCAGGCGCTCCCAGTGTGAGGCGCGGCAACCGAACAGGGCGCCGGAGATTCCCGTCACCTCTTGCGATTCGAGGTGTTCCTCGTAGGGTTCTCCATAGCACCCGGACCACGAGAACATCAGGAAGTTGATCGGGTTGCCCACGGAGTTGACCAGCGGCGGCGTACCGGGCAGCAGAACGGCACCGGTGACAAGTCCGACACCCTCCTGCTGGAGTGGGACGATCAATTGGGCAAGGGCATCGCGTGCGACGATCAAGTCGCTGTTCACAAATATCAGCGTGTCCTGCCGTGCAGCCTGCACCGCCAAGTTGCACCCACCGGCGAATCCGGTGTTGCAGCCGGGCTCGAGCACGCGGACCCGTTGGTCAGGCTTCAATCGAGCGACGTCAGGGGAACCATTGTCAACCAGAAGGACTTCAACACTCACACCCTCTGAGGCAAGAATCGCGTCGATGCACTCGTCAAGTAGAGGTTCGTCGAGATAGGCAAGTACGACGACAGAGACTTCGTTCACCGCGCGTCCGTCGCGTTCCCCGTGGGAAGCGGATCAGTCTGGACACATTCAGATGTTCGTTGCAGGAGCGGGTCGGTCATCTACTCGGCAATCGCAGTCGGGGAAGGCAGTTCATCCCATCCAGGGCAGGAGCTCAGGCTGGCGTGGGACGCACTCGTCCAGGTCCGCGGAAGGATACGCAGAACAGTGGATCTGCCGCAAGGGGTTCGACGGGCTCCCCCGCCTGCTGCAGCTCCCCGGCTCACCGCGATTCAGCGAGGAGCGAGCGCTGCGAGCACGTCCCGGCCGGGCTCGATGGCGCAGGGGCGTTGGATGGACCTACGCGTCGGCCGTGGGCGTGTCAATGCGGCCGCCCCCGGTGCTTCCGACCTCGTCGGTAGGATGCTGCTCCATGGGTCCTGATCGTGCTGGCACAGCAGAGCTGCCCGCTCGCCTTCCGGCCCGGTCCGACGACCTGGCCGCCACAGAGGTTCCTGAAAGCAAGGCGACGCAGCGCACGACCCGCATTGGTGCCGCCCGGATCCTGATCGCCGGTCTCCTCGTCCTGGGCGTCGTGGCCTGGATCTCGTTCGTGGTGCCCCACGCCTACCACCTGTCGAGGGGACCGTGGTCGGCGGTGCAGTCGATCTTGTCGTGGGTGCCGACGATCGCCACCCACTACCCTCGCAACGGTTCGACCTTCCTGGTCACCGCCATCATCATCATGGCGATGGCCGGACCGGGAAGCCTCGTGCTCCAACTGTTCCGGCTGACCTGGCACGATCGGTTCGAGCGCTGGGTGTTCGCAGTTGCCACTGGCATGGCCTGCTGGGTGCCGGTCGTCCTCATCACGGGGACCTTCATCGGGCTGGGTCGTGGCACCGTGCTCATAGCCACGCTCGTCTACCTGAGCCCGTGCCTGTACTTCGCAGCACGCGCCCTCCGACGCCTCGGGACCAGCCGACCGAAGGTGGCCAACCTGCCCCTGCCCCGTCGCTGGCCCTGGGTCGAGATCATCCTGTGCATCGTCGGACTGGTGCTCCTCTACGTGTCCCTCATCGGAGCACTGCAGCCGGAGATCAACTTCGACGCTCGCTGGTACCACCTGGGCTCGGCCCGGCACTACGTGGAGGTGGGCCGTTTCTACGACATCGTCAAGGCCACGCACGACCCGGCAATGGGAGTCAACCCTTACCAGGAAATCACCCTCACCGGGCTGTTCTCCGTCGTCGGACTGCACGGCGCCCGGCTCCTGGCCTTCTTCGACTGCACGATCATCTGCCTCGCGATCATCGCGTTCGCCCGGGCCCACCTCGGATCGGTGCGCGTGGGGCTGTTTGCCGCCCTGGCCTTCCTCTCGATCCCCTCGGCATCGTGGGCGGCGACGACGGCCTACAACGATCTGCCGGTGGCCCTCTACACGCTCCTGTCGGTCCACGCCTTGGTCACGTGGTGCAAGGCACCGGAGCGATGGGGCTGGGCGTACCTGGGGACCGCTTCCGCGGCGTTCGCGTTCGGCGTGAAGGCCTTCGGCCTGTTCACCCTCGTGCTGGCCTTCGCCTGTCTGGCGTCCGTGGTCGTGTTGCGGCGCCGGCTGTGGCGCACCGCCACGGTCGGACGTCTGGGCATCGGCGTGCTCGTCGCTTCGGTGACCTGCCTCCCGTGGTGGATCCGCGCGTACTCCATGACGAAGGATCCTGTCTTCCCCCTGGCCTTCAACGCCTTCCACACCCCCTACTGGAACAACTACGTCGTCGCCGCCGGGGCCCACTTCAACCGCACCGTGTCGATCCAGACGCTTCCGCAGGGCCTGGCCCGATCACTGTGGACGACCGTGGCGGACCCGGCCCCCTACCACTCACTGGTCGGACCCCTGTTCCTGATCGGGGCCCCGATCGCAGTCGTGCTCGCACTCTGCACCACGAGACGTCCCCGGGGCACCGTCGTGTTCCTGGTCCTCTACGTGGTCGCATGGTCCTGCGCGTGGTACCTGAGCGCCGTCAGCGACTCGCGCTATCTCCTCGGGATCTGCCCCTTGGCCTGCCTGGCCCTGGTGGCGGTCGCCGCCGACGCCATCGCCAATCCCCGGTTCGGTCGGGCCCTGCCCGTCATCGGCTCGTGCGCACTGGTGGTCGTCGGACTGTCCACCACCCAGCTGTTCGTCCCCTTCGTCCAGGGTGGCGACTCCCCGGCCGTGCTCGGCACGGTCACCTACGAATGGAACTACCTCTACCGAGCCGAGCCCGAGCGCGACGTACAGCTGCAGTACCTCCCGATGGTCGAGTACATCAACGAGCACCTCGACGCCAGGACAAGCAAGGTCTATGACGGAGCCGCCCTCAGCGGCGTCTACCTCTACATCGATCCGGAGATCTTCAACGGCTGGGGGTACGGGAGCCCGGCGACCATGCGGCAGTGGAGCCTCTCCGACCAGGACGCCAGCACACACCTGCAGGAGAACGGGATCACCGACCTGGTCGTCCCGGCATCGATGATCCCGACCATGAAGACCTGGCCCATCTGGCCGGCGCTGCGCCTCACCTACACCTCACCGGATGGGCTGGTGCTGTTGCACTTCGTGCCGCCCACCACCTCCCACTGACCCCTCCGGACTACGATTGGCCCATGTTCTCCTCCGGTGACGGGCGCCGGTCCCGTTGACTGCGGCCCGCAGGGATACCAGTCAGTCATGACCACGAACGACGCCACGACCAGGCGTCACCTTCCGGCTGCTCCGACATCCCGGGACGTCGCGCCCGGAGGGCCGGGCTCACCGGACGCACCGGAGCCGGCCGCAGCGGAGGACGCGGCTCGCCAGGACCGGTTCCGGCTTCCTGTGGGGCTGCGCGTCTGTGTCATCGTGCCGGCGCTGAACGAGGGGGGCTCGGTCGGGGCGGTGGTGGCGTCAGTGGAGCAGGCACTGCCCGGGGCGCAGGTCGTGGTGATCGACGACGGCTCGACCGACGACACCGGCGTCCGGGCGTTGGAGGCGGGCGCTGCGGTCATCCCCCTCCCGGTCAACCTCGGGATCGGTGGCGCGGTCCAGACCGGGTACCGGTTCGCAGCGATGAACGGGTTCGACGTGGCCATCCAGATCGACGGCGACGGGCAGCACGACCCGGAGGAAACCCGCCTGCTGCTGGGGCCACTCATCGAGGGCGACGCCGACATGACGATCGGCTCCCGCTGGCTGGGCAGGGGTGACTACCTCGCTCCGCGGAGCCGCCGGTTCGGAATGCGGATCCTCTCCAGGCTGGTGACCTGGCGCGCTGGGGCGACGTTCACCGACACCACGTCGGGATTCCGGGCCGTCGGCGCGAACGGCATGGCACTGTTCGCCGAGCACTACCCGGTGGACTACCCCGAGGTCGAGACCATCGTCCTCGCCAGCCAGCACGGACTGCGCATCGTCGAGGTGCCGGTCCGGATGACCCACCGCGAGCACGGTTCATCGAGCATCTCCGGCCTCGGATCGGCGTACTACATGGCCCGGGTGATCCTCGCCCTCGTCGCGGGCAACACCGACTGGAGGCACTCGTGAGAGCGACCATCCTGACACTCACGCTCAGCATCGGCTTCCTTCTGCTCTCCCTGAGCGCCATCCGCAAGCAGCGCCTCCACGGAAAGCAGGCCGTGCTCTGGCTCTTCGTCAGCCTGTCGATGGTCTTCCTGAGCGCGACCCTGCCCCTGCACTTCCTCGACTACGTCTCTCACTTCATGGGGATCGCCTATCCTCCGAATCTGATCCTCCTGCTCGGTGTGCTCTTCCTCTTCCTCCTGGTCTTCCAGCTGTCGACGACCGCAGCCCGCCTCGCCGAGACGAACACCGCGCTCGTTCAGGAGATCGGTCTGCTGAAGACACAGTTCCCCGTCGAGGTCCTGGCCTCCACGGCGAACTCCGACGGGGACATGGACCGGAGCCGCCCGCAGCCAGGCTGATCGACCGGCCTCGCATGCGCCTGTCCGTCGGGGCGGCCGTCCCGACGGACAGGCACCGGTCGGACCCCCGCGAGTCGGGCGCCGGTCAGGAGGACGGCTCGGTACCCCGGTCCCGCTCGTCGCCCTCTGCCGCCTGGAGCGCCCCTGCGGCACCACTGACCGGCTGCAACGCCCCGGGCGCCGGCGCACCCGGTCCTGGCTTCCGCCAGCGCGGGTTCCAGACCCGACGCAGTCCGACGAGCTCCCCGTCGACCTGACGGGTCGGGACCTCGCCGAGCGACAGACGCTTCAGTCGCAGGAACGGCTTCTCGACCAGGAACCAGCTTCCGGCGGCGAACACCAGCGCGATCGCAGCGGCCGAGGCGACGTAGGGGACGAACCCGAGCTTCTGGACGCCGTAGAGGGCGAGGAGCTGCTCCACGGGGAAGGCGTAGATGTAGAGGCCGTAGGAGTAGTCCCCGTACCGGTCGAAGTGCTGCAGGGGAAGGACCACGGCCAGCCACAGCACGAGGTACGCCCAGGCCACCTCACCGATGGACGTGTACAGGGCCGTGCGCATGCCGACCACCAGGACCACGAAGGCCACTCCGGCGAGGACGTTCGACATCGGGATCTTCTCCCGGTATAGGTAGAAGATGGCGCCCACCAGGAAGATGAACGCCAGCCTGGACATCGCCGGATCGCCGACAAGCGGCCACCCGGCGAGCCGTGTCGGGTGGAGCTGGTCCTCGATCTGGGCCACCCAGAACACCAGCATCACCAGTACGACCGAGACCCTCGCCCGCCACAGGAGACCGAGGGTCCCGAGGATGGCGACCCCGATGTAGCACTTGAACTCGTAGATGAGGGTCCAGAGCGATCCGTCGAATGCCTGGGGGTAACCCGAGTGCGCGTAGGGCGTGCTCGAAAGCAGGCCGTTGATGTTGTACTGGTTCATCGACAGCAGCGCGTTGTTCTTCAGGTAGTTGCCCGGTGAGTCCGGTGCGCCGCTGAAGTAGCCGTGCAGGGAGCTGAACTCGAAGAAGTAGGCGATCGGGGCGAACACCACGACGGTCACCAGCAGGCAGACCCAGAAGCCGGGGAAGATCCGCAGGACCCGCTTCCACAGGTACCGGGTGCCGGTCTTGGAGTCCATGAAGCTCTTGGTCACCAGGTAACCGCTCACCACGAAGAAGCCGATGACGGCCAGGCCACCGAGGCTCTCCTGGCCGTTCGTCCAGTCCCACATGGGATCGGTCCCCCGGTGGAACCCCCCGAGGGGGAAGGCATGGTCGACGAGGACCATCAGGGCGAACACCATCCGGAGAAATCCGAGGCTGTTGTGCCGAGGGTCGAACCGTTCCGAGACAGTCCCCGACCGGCCAGGGGCCGACGCTACCGCTCTGTTGCTCAGCTCGTCGGCCACGGCACGATCGTACGCTCCGCGGTCGGATCCGGAGGTGTCGGGAACGGTGCGGTCGCCCTCAGGCTCACCGGTCGGCCGCTGATGCATCCTGGGCGGACCGGGTCGCCCGACGGGCCAGGTCCGCGGCCACCCGGACCGGCTTCGACACCTTCCAGCTGCTGGACCGCCGCATCGCCTCCAACTCCTGCGTCCGTTCGGCAAGCTGGCGCTCCAACATCGCCGTGTGGTTCCGTGTCCCGTTCAGCTCCGTCTGGAGACGCTCGGCCTCCCGTTGGTAGATGTCCCTCCGGATCCGCTCGGCCTGGATGGCCGTCATGGACCGCGCCGGCAGGAGCAGTGGCTTTGCGTCGAGCTTTGCGGTGACCGCCATCCTCGCCTGTTGCCACTCGTTCTCGGTGTGCACGGACGTCGACGACTCGCCCACCCTCCAGCGTCGCCAGAGCGCCGTGATCTGTCCCGAGTCGGCCACACCGCACCACAGCACCGCCTGCATCAGCACGTCCCAGTCCTCGAGCACGGGAAGGGTCTCGTCGAATCGCACGCCCTGGTCGGTGAAGATCGACAGGGGAACCGCCCAGCCGCAAGGTGGCGAGTGGTTCTCCCACAGGTGGTCCAGGACGTCGAATGCATCGGGCCAGCGACAACGGGGCCGGTCCACGACCTCGTAGCCGGGCCGGCCGCCGCTCCACAGAGTCTCCACGACGTCCTGCTCGGCAACGGGGGAACGGAGCACGCGGCCCGGATACTTGGCGGCCATCGTCTGATAGGTCTCGATCCAGTGCCCGAACACCACGTCGTCGTCGTCGAGGATGGCCAGATACCGCCCTCGGGCCTGTTCGACGCCGACGGCCAGTGGACGCGTCCGGCCCCCGCCCTCCACCGGGATGATCCTCACCCGGGCGCCGAAGTCCTCACCGAACGAGTCCGCCAGGTAGCGGGCGTGGGTGAGCATCTCGCGGGGGACGTTGTGGGGGAGGAGCAGGACCTCGAAGTCCTGGTCGGTCTGGGCCGCCAGGGAGAGGAGCGCCTCTTGCAGCGTCGCCGGTCGTTTTCCCTGGGTGCGCATGAGGATGGACACGAGCGGGACGGGACCGGTGTCCTCCGAGGATTCCGTCCCGGCCCGTGCGCCGATGGCGGCATAGGCCCGCACGAACTCGTTGACGATCGCTCCCCTCGTGGACAGGTCGCGGACGTCGAAGAGGAGGTCGTGCAGGGGCGAACCGTCCTGCAGCACCGCAGCATCGGCCGGGAAGTGCTGGTCGCTGATCGGGAGTTCGAAGTCGTTCGAGCCGATCTCGACCCATCCGCACCCGCTCGTCATCGAATGCAGCCGTTCGTCGGAGAAGAACGACACGTGGGTGTCGTCGAGCAGGCCGGTCTCGGTCATGTCCCATCGACCGAGCAGCAGCTTTGCGGCCAGGTCGAAGTGCGTCACGTTCGGCACCGCCACGACCAATGGCACTCCTCCGTGTCCGATGGCGAACTCACTCAAGGACGTGAGGACCTCGGGGCCGTTGGTGATGTGTTCGAGCACGTCGATCATGACGAGGGCGGCTGGGGAACGACCGGCGAGCAGATCCACGATCGACCGCACCGCATCCACCGGTGACGACAGGTCGACCGGTGCCGTGTCGAAGCCACGCGTCGCAAGATCGGCCATGCCCGCCGACTCGAGATCGAGACCGACGTAGGTGAGGCCCAGGTCGCGGACCGCCTCGGCGATCGGACCGTGTCCGCATCCGATGTCGACCACGACCTCGCCGCGCCCCAGGCCGAACTGCTTCAGGAGACTGACGACATACTCGTACACGGAGTACTCGGTCAGTGCGAAGTTGTACCGGTCAGGCATCGGCGTAGGAGAACCTGTGCTCGGCGAAGTCGGTCCCGATGAACTCGGCCACCCGGCCGTCGGGGTCGATCGGGGTCGGGAGTGTCGCGTTCGATTGTCGGTCGCGGAACACCCGGGCCGCCTTGCGTTGGAGGGACATCGTCGACCGCTCGAGGTCGACGGCCCACTGCTCGGCCAGATCGGGCCGCGAGTACTTCCAGGCCAGCATCAGCGCCGCCTCCGCCGCGTAGTAGTGCTCGGCGTCCCCCACCTGCATCTGTGCATCCAAGGTGAGCCGCTTGTCGTGGAAGAACTGCGCCGTCGGCTGGTGGACCACACGGAACCCCGCCAGTCGCGTCCGCCAGCTGAAGTCGACATCGTCGCAGTAGAGGAAGAACGAATCGGCATCGAACCCCTGCGTGGCATCGATGACCTCGCTCCGGACGAGCGCGCATGCGGTGGACGCCCAGCTGGTGTCCCCCGAATCCCGGTCGAACGCCTTCGGATGCTCAAGCGGGATCTGACGGCCCTCGACGATTCCGATCCCGTGGTCGGGGGTGAGCAGCATGAGCTCGGTCAGGCAAAACGGGCTGAGGTAGGCGTCGGGGTTGAGGAACAGGACGAACTCCTCGCGGAACTCGGTGAGGAGCACGTTGTGCCCCCTGGCCGACCCCAGGTTCTCGTCGAAGTAGTAGTAAGTCAGCTGGTCGATGCCGTAGGCACGGACGGACTCGTCCAACTCGGCGACTTCGTCGAGGGACAGGGTCGGAGTCGGTGAAGCGTCCCCGAACGCCATTACGACGTGGTAGTCCGAGGACTCCTTCAGGATCCGGACCGCCTGCGCTAGGCCACGCAGCTGTCGATCGACGTCGCCGTCCGCCTGTCGGTACAGGACCGTCTGTATGCGCAGACTCCGCCCGGCTCCGCCGTGCGCCACGTCCGACACGCCGTCTGCCGGGGTCACCGTGCGGCCTCCACCACGTCGCCGTCCATCCACTCCAGCAACGAGGTCAGCCCGTCCTCGAAGGACCGCTGCGGGTGCCAGCCCAGCTCGTCCGCTGCGCTCGAGATGTCGGCGAACGCCGCCCGGACGTCACCGTCCCGGAACTTCCCGGTCACCGTCGGCTCCGGCGCGCCCATCCGACCGGCCATCAGCCGGGCCAGCTCGGCGACCGTCGTCCCGCGGCCCGAACCGATGTCGACCGACCTCTGGTGCTCCGGAGGTTGCTCGATGGCCGCCGCCAGCGCCGAGACCACGTCGTCGATGTACACGAAGTCGCGCACGATCTCACCGTCCTCGTAGATGTCGATCACCTCGTTGGCCAGGGCCTGACGGGCGAACAGCGTGACGATTCCGGTGTAAGGGTTTCCCACCGCCTGCCCGGGCCCGAAGACGTTCTGGAGGCGGAGCACGGACAGGGATGCGCCCATCGCCGAGGTCCAGGCACCGAGGATGTGCTCCTGGGCGAGCTTGGTCGCACCGTAGATGCTGGTGGGAGCCGTCGGTGTCGTCGCGGCCCTGCTAGCCAGCGGGACGGCCGTTCCGGCTCCGCCACCAACCGGTTCCCACCTACCCGCCTCGAGATCCGCGTGGCTTCGGACACCCGGGCTGAACACCTGTCCGTCGGACTCCCAGAGCCCCTCGCCGTAGACCGCCCTCGACGACGCGAGGACGACGTGGGCCGGGGTCACCCCCGCCCTGCCCAGGGCGTCGGTCATCCTCGTCGTGCCCACCACGTTGACCGTGGCGTGCCGGGAGCCCTCGGTCAGGGACTGACCGGTGCCCGTTTCGGCCGCCAGGTGCACCACGCAGTCCGGCGTGAGCGTATGGAGGGTTGCAGCCCAACTAGGTCCGCTCGTCACGTCGACCGGAAGGAACTGCACATCGGGGTGCAGCCTGGCGGGCAGACCCGGCTCCTTGTGGACCTGCGGGTGGAGTACGTCCATGACCGTAACCCGGTGGCCACGGTCGACCAGGGTCGCCGACAACTCGCAGCCGATGAATCCGGCCCCGCCGGTGATGAGGATCGATTGGGAATCAGGCATCGTAAGAGTTCGTTCTCGGCAAGGCCGATCTCCGTCCGCTGTCAGCGAGAAAGGGGCAGGCCGCCGCCGAGCCGGCAGACTGTTCGGAGCAAACAGTAGCAGCAGGGACACCCTGGTCCGGGCACCCCGTCGGCGTCAGCCAGCTCGACGGGCCCGCCGGAACAGCCGACGAGGAGACCCCCGACGCGACGACCGGGGAGCGTTCCGGTCACCGACCCACAGGCCCCGGGACCACCGCCGGGACGCGCCCGTCTCGGCGCGTCGACGTTCCCACCCGCCGACTAGGGAGTGCTCGACCCGACCGGGGCGAGGGAGTCGAGGGTCGACCGCCACGCCGCGTCCATTTTCATACATCCAGGCGATGTTGAATTGGGCGTCTTGGTAGCCTTGCTCGGCGGACTTGCGGAAAAGCTCCATCGCCTTTGCGTCGTCGCGCGCGACCCCCTCGCCGTTGAGATATTCCGTACCAAGATCAAAT
>Ga0209698_10007013_pt1 | contig 11881 bp, 6 predicted proteins | sample LitLauG_LLR_2012_FD_187203 | JGI IMG/M metagenome (GOLD analysis project Ga0209698, IMG submission 187203) | Freshwater sediment microbial communities from Pennsylvania, USA - Little Laurel Run_MetaG_LLR_2012 (SPAdes) (version 2) | ecosystem: Environmental > Aquatic > Freshwater > Creek >... | reverse complement strand
CCCGTTCCCATCCCGAACACGGAAGTTAAGCCTCGCCGGGCCGATGATACTGCACGGGCAACTGTGTGGGAACGTAGGTCGCTGCCGGGATTAAATTAAAAAGGCCGGTCTGATTAATCAGACCGGCCTTTTTTGTTTGGGCTTCTCCTCTTCTTGAGGTATTTTTCTTTCCCATGACCTGGCTGCAAGTTCCCCCGTGCCAATGCAAGAGAGCCAGCCGACCAACTTCTGGAGCGAATGTGAAAATGAAAGCCTTGAGTCTTGCGATCCTCGTCGCCTGTTGCGCGAGCGCCGCTTCTGCGCAAACGCCCGCGAATGATCTGACTGATTCGTTGGGATTAACTCAGCTGAAGAAATATTCGAGCCACCGCGTCTCCAGCGGCAACAGTTATATCGCCAGCAATGATGACAGCAAACGCATCATGCCCGGCGACACGCTGGTCATGGCGGAAGTCGCAGGACCTGGCATGATCACGCACATCTGGTTGACGGTGGCGAACAACGAATTTGGGTGGCCGCGGCTGCTCCGCTTGCGCGTTTATTACGACGGCCACAAGACGCCCAGCGTCGACGCGCCCCTCGGTGATTTCTTCGGCGTGGGCCACGGCTCGGAGCGGAATCTGAATTCCTTGATGGTGCACGACAGTTCTTTTGGCCGCGCGCGCAACAGCTATTGGCCGATGCCTTATCGAAAGTCTTGCCGCATCACCGTGACCAACGAAGGCGACCGCATCGTTCCGATGTTTTACTACCACGTGGACTATCGCAGTTACTCGTCGCTGCCTGCCGACGTTGCTTATTTTCATGCTTACTATCGGCAGGAGCGCCCCGCGCGCGCCGGGCACAACTACGAGTTTCTCAACATTAAAGGGACGGGCCATTACGTCGGTACGGTTCTCAGCGTTGTCCAGACGCAGCTTTCCTGGTTTGGCGAAGGCGACGATCTCTTCTACATCAACGGCGCGCAGAAACCGCAGATTTACGGCACCGGTTCCGAAGATTATTTCAATGACGCCTGGGGCCTGCGTGACTCCGATGGCCCCTGGACGGGCACGCCGATCGCCGAAGGCGAGCGCCTCGGATCGCGGCTTAGCGCCTACCGCTGGCATGTTCCCGATCCGATCGCGTTCACTACCTCGTTGTGGGCCGGGATCGAGCATGCCGGATGGACTGCCAATGAAGACGGCTCGGTGCGCTCCGCATTCGAAGAGCGGCCCGATTATTTCTCCAGTGTCGCCTTCTGGTACCAGAAGGGTGTCAACGAAGGTCTGCCCGAGCCACCCTATGGACGCGCGCGCCTGCCCTTTGGCAATGCCACGCAGATTGCCGTCGAAGACTCGCTTGCCGACGTAAAAACCGAGAGCGGCAAAGCGAGCGTTCAGCTCGAAGTTGATTGGGCCAAGGATTTGCTCTTTCTCGAAGCTCAGGGGCAAGGCGCAAAGATGCACGTGCCTATCGAAATTCCCGAGGCCGGCCGTTACGAACTCGTCGCCATGATCGCGCAGGCTCCCGACTACGGAGACTACATCGCGCTGCTGGACGGCCAGCAGACTAATCTGGATACTCGCCAAGCGGCCACATCGGAAGTTCCTTTTCCCGGCCCGGAAGTTTTTCACAGTTATTTGCCGGAAGTTTACGTCGCCAAGGACCGGCCCATTGGCATGTTCAACCTCACCAAGGGCCGGCACATCCTGACGTTCGTCTGTGTGGGAAAGGATCCGAACTCCGCAGGCTACAATTTCGGCATTCAAGAGGTCGTCCTGGAACGCGTTCCCCCAGACGAACAGCCTGCGCCGCCAAACTCTGAATCCAAAACTCCTCCTGGCATTGTCGTCTATCGAGGCCAGCCGCTTTCCTACTACATCGCCCAACTCAAAAGCAGTTTGCCGGAAGATCGTGCCGGCGTCCTTCGCGCCATAGGAAGTTTTGGCCCAGATGCGGCAACAGCCATCACCTTGCTCACCAAGGCACTCTCCGACGAATCTCCGGACGTTCGCGGAGCGGCGGCAGGCGCTCTTGCGCAAATCGGCGCGCGCGCCGCTTCCGCAGTCCCAGCGCTGGCGAAGCTGCTTGCGGATCCCGCGCCGCGCGTCCGCTCCGTCGCCGCCGTCGCGCTGAAAAATCTGGGGACTGCCTCGGCTCCGGCGCTTCCGCAACTCGTCGCCGCGCTCGACGATCCAGTGGCCTACGTTCGCGCCGCCTCCGCCGATGCGATCGGTGCCATCGGCCCTGGCGCGCGAGCCGCTGTTCCTGCTTTGATCAAACGTCTTGCTGCCCAGCCTGAATCGAATTTCGTGTTTGACAGCGTCATCTACGCGCTTGGCAACATTGGGCCCAATGCGGCGGCCGCCATGCCTGCTCTCAAAGAAATGGCGCGCCGGCCGCGGCTAGCCTACCCGGCGCAAGAAGCCATCTTGCAAATCGAAGGAAAGCCTGTCCCAACGTATCACTAGTGGTGCGTGACACGGATCCGCATGCGGGTAGGATCACCTATCGGACCCGCTTGGCTCAACGTCATCAAGACTTGCAACTGTTGACCAGGGGGACGCAGGCGAAAAAGTACTATTGACCTCGACAATTCACCGGATTAATTTGAGGTGTCTGCCCCCAGGCCCCGGTAGAACTTCCGCAGAGAGGCTCCCAATGGCCATAAAGCTCGCACCAAGCTCTCCAGATGCTGCCGTACAGGAACGATGGGAAAGACTTCGAAGCCACAAGCGCATCATCTCCCGGGTCAAGTTGCTGGTGGAGTGGGACCAGGGCGGCTCGAAAGAACGCGCCAACGCCGTCACTGTGGATGTAAGCCACTCCGGCTGCATGGCCGTGGTGGGCGCAGACTTGCCATTGCGCAAACGGGTCCGGCTGATCCATCCCGAAACCGGCCGCAAGGCGGACGCCGAGGTTGTCTGGCGAAGCCACGAAGCCTGGGATGCAGGGTTCGAACTAGTGAAGCCGGATGCTACGTTTTGGGGCCTAAAATAAAGTCTTCTTGCCCAGCCGGCTAGAACCTACTGCGGCCATTTTTCCTTCGGAAGGCTCTTCTGAATGGTTTCGAGATTCTGGAAACCGTCTTTGATGACGGTTTCCTTTACGTTTTGTTTTGTCACCGGGATGGGAGCCAGAAAAATCGCGGGAATGGTCTTGTCGCCAACCGCGAATCCATTCGTGGTCTTGACCGATTCGCCTTTTGCCGCCGCCACAGCGGCTTCGGCTGCCACTCTTGCCTGCGAACCGAGCGGTTTGTAAACAGTCATCGTCTGGGTGCCATCGAGGATGCGAATGATGGCGGCCAGATCAGCGTCCTGGCCTGACACTAGAACCTTGCCTGCGAGCTTGTGGTCGTCCAGCGCCTGGATCGCGCCTCCCGCCGTGCCGTCATTCGAAGCAACGACTGCCGCGATATCTCCTTTTGTGGAGTCAATCGCTGCCGACATGTGCGCGTAAGCTTCCGACGGATCCCAGTCCTTGCTCCAGGTATCGGAAACAATCTTGATGTCGCCGCGAGCCACAAGAGGCTTGAGAACCAGCATCTGGGCATCGTGCAAGAATTTCGCATTTATGTCCGAGGGCGAGCCGCCAATCACCACATAGTTTCCTTTCGGAGCCAGTTGAGTAAGGGAAGCAGCCTGCAGGTAGCCAACTGCTGAAGCGTCGACTCCAATAAACAGAGTAACGTCCGGATCGCGCACCAGCCGCTCGTAACACAGCAACGGCACTTTCTTATTCTTCGCGGCCTTGACGATGCGCACTGCCTTTTCCGCATCGTGAGGCACGAGAACCAGAGCCTTGACACCGGCAGCCAGCAGCTTCTGAGCCTGCTGCAACTGCAAGTCGTCGTCGCCTTCGGCCGTTTCTACGAGCACTTGTGCGCCTAACTCCGTAGCCCGTTTTTGAAACTTGTCGAGATCGGTCTGCCAGCGTTCAATTTTCAACGAATCCATAAGAAAGCCGATTTTAAGAGGCGCGGATGAAGATTGCTGGTCTTGCGCTTGCGCGTGAGGGGAGGAAAAGAGCAGTAGCGTAGCCACAAGAGCAAGCTGCAGCCCTCTCCCAGGGAGAGTTAGCATCGAATGACCTCCAAAGCCATTGAAGAGACCGTAGCATTGCCATCGAAGCGGTACAACGACAATGCTATAGAGCGCACACAATGCGTACTGTTGAAGCCTGTGCTACCGTACCGGGAAAGGTACCCAAGGGAAGACAGCTATCTGTGAAACGCGTCGGATCGAAAAGTGTAGGAACTAAGGACGCGCATATAATTCCCGCGCTCGAAGGCCGTCGGATCAGGAGCGGAGCGGCGGCTCATGCTGCCGCACATTTGCTGGATGGAATCGTACTCATGCTCGTCCAACCAACGGCGAAGATCGGCGAGGACGTAAGCTGCGTGAGGAATCCCTTTGTGGAGCAGCGCGGAAGCCATCATGGCCACGCGAGCGCCGGCCATCATGCACTTCACGACGTCCGTTGCGTTGTGGACTCCACCAGTGATGGCGAGGTCGGAGTGTACATGACCATAGAGAATCGCGGTCCAATGAAGACGCAGCAGCAACTCGTCCGAATGACTCAGCGTAAGGCGAGGCACGACTTCCAGCGTTTCTATGTCAAAATCGGGCTGATAGAAACGGTTGAAAAGAACCACTCCGCCTGCGCCGGCCTCACCGAGCCGCATGGCGATGTTGGCAGGGGCGCTGAAAAACTGAGATAGCTTCACAGCAATCGGAATGCGAACGATGCGAGTGACTTGACGGACGAGGTCTACGTAGCCTTTTTCCACTTCGACAGCGCTCTGCGCCGGTTCCGTGGCGATGGAATAGATGTTCAGCTCTATAGCATCGGCGCCGGCCTCCTCCATGAGGCGGGCGTACTCCGCCCACCCGCCCGGGGAGACTCCGTTGAGGCTGGCGATAACGGGGATGTCGACCGCCTCTTTCGCGTCATTAATCAAATTGAGATAACCGTCCGGACCCAAATTGTAGGTATGCAAGTCCGGCAGCACGGATTGCGATTCCGGGAAGCTTTCCGATCCACGCCAAAGATCTTCATCCAAGGCGCGGCTCTCCAGTTCGAGCTGTTCCTCAAAGAGGGAAGGAAGCACGACTGCGCCGATGCCAGCGTCTTCGAGTTCCCGAATATTCGAAACGGATTCGGTGACGGGACACGCCGAAGCCACAAGTGGGGACTTCAACTTGAGGCCCAGATATTGTGAAGTCAGGTCGCTCATTCCCCACCTCCTCCTTTTTTGACTGGTTCAGCAGTGCTTTCCTCCGGTTCATGAGGTGCGATGTTCGGTGTCTCCGCCCGGCCGGGCATCGCCGCCCGATTCGAATAGACGCGCCACTGGCGTTCCACATCGTCTTGAGCCGCGCTCAAGAGTTTGCGTGCTGCGGCAGGATTGCTTCGCGCCAGCATCGTGTAACGCGCTTCCTGATAAGCGTACTGTTTGAGTGAAATCGAGGGTGCTTTCGAATCCAATTGGAAAGGATTCTTGCCTTCGAGGCGCAGGGCCGGATTGTAGCGGATCAGCGGCCAGTAGCCAGAGAGCACCGCCTTCTTTTGTTGATCCAGACCGAAAGCCATGTCGTAGCCGTGCGCAATGCAGTGGCTGTAGGCGATGATCAGCGACGGCCCGTCGTGCGCTTCCGCTTCCTGAAAGGCCTTCACGGTGTGAGTGTCGCTGCCACCCATGGCTACGCGCGCAACGTACACATTGCCGTAACTGATGGCTTCCATCGCCAGGTCTTTCTTGCCCGTCTCCTTGCCGCCAGTCGCGAACTTGGCGACGGCGCCGCGCGGTGTGGCCTTGGACATTTGACCACCCGTGTTGGAATAAACTTCGGTGTCGAGAACGAGCACGTTCACGTTGCGGCCGGAGCCAAGAACATGATCGAGGCCTCCGAATCCGATGTCGTAGGCCCAACCGTCGCCGCCGACCAGCCAAACGCTCCTACGCACGAGATTCTCAGCAACTGCGAGAAGGCTTCGAGCTTCCGGGGAATCAAGCGTTGCGAGTTTACGCTTGAGTTCCATGACGCGGCCGCGCTGCGCTTCTATGCCAGATTCCTTGGATTGGTCCGCTTCCAGCAAGTCTTTTACCAGAGTCTCACCAAGCTGGCCACTCAGGCGAGTGAGAATCTCCCTGGCGTAGTAGGCGTGCTGGTCCACAGCTAACCGCATTCCCAGCCCGAATTCGGCATTGTCCTCAAAAAGGGAATTAGACCACGTCGGGCCGCGCCCCAGTGAATTCGTCGTATAGGGGGTTGTAGGCAGATTTCCGCCATAAATCGACGAACAACCAGTCGCGTTGGCGACGAGCAAGCGATCGCCGAAGAGCTGCGTGAGGAGCTTGATGTAGGGAGTTTCGCCGCAGCCCGCGCAAGCTCCAGAGAATTCGAAGAGCGGTTCGAGGAGCTGAACGTCCTTTACCTGACTATGGGAGATTCGCTCGCGGTCAAATTCCGGCAGCGACAGGAAGAAGTCCCAATTAACCGCTTCCGTTTGGCGGAGCGGCGGTTGCGCTTCCATGTTGATGGCTTTGTGTTTCGTTTCGGTCTTGCTCTTCGCTGGGCAGATTTCCACGCAAAGGCGGCAGCCCGTGCAGTCTTCCGGAGCCACTTGCAGGGTGTATTTCAGGCTTTCCAATTCACGCCAGCGCGGCTTGCTCGATTTGAAAGTGGCTGGAGCATTCGCCAGCTGCGACGAGTCATAAACCTTAGCGCGAATTACCGCGTGCGGGCAGACCAAAACGCATTTGCCGCATTGGATGCAAAGCTCTGTATCCCAAACGGGAATCTGCTGGGCGATATTGCGCTTTTCCCATTGGGCGGTGGCGGTCGGAAAGGTTCCGTCGATGGGCATGGCGCTGACCGGAAGTGAGTCGCCATTGCCGGCAATGATCGTACCCACGACATCCCGCACAAAAGCCGGGGCCCGCTCGGGAACAGGCGGCAAAATGTCGAAGACCGCGGAGATTTTTTCCGGGACTCTTACTTCGTGCAGGTGGGACAACGCCTGGTCGACGGCGGCAAAATTCTTCTGTACGACAGCTTCGCCGCGCTTCCCGTAAGTTTCCTCGATGGCGTGTTTGATGGCGGCGATGGCTTCCCCAGGCGGCAGCACGCCACTAATGGCGAAGAAGCAGGTCTGCATGATGGTGTTGATCCGGCTTCCCATGCCCGTTTCGCGCGCGACGGTGTACCCGTCAATGACATAGAACTTGAGCTTCTTCTTCAGAATAGTCGCCTGCACCTGTCGCGGGAGATGGTTCCAAATCTCGTCCGGCCCGAACGGGGCATTCAGAAGAAACGTTGCTCCGGTCTCGGCCGCCGCTAGAACATCCATGCGATCCATGAATTGAAATTGGTGGCAAGCGATGAAGCTGGCCTTGGAAATCAAATAAGTGGACTCGATCGGGTCAGGTCCGAAGCGAAGATGGGAAACGGTGACCGCCCCCGCTTTCTTGGAATCGTAGACGAAATAGCCTTGAGCGTAATTATTCGTCCCCTTGCCAATGATCTTGATGGAATTTTTATTGGCTCCGACGGTGCCATCCGAACCAAGGCCGTAGAACAGCGCGCGCACCGTCCGCGGATCCTCGGTGGAGAATTCCGCGTCGTAGCTAAGACTCGTGTGCGTGACGTCATCCCGGATCCCGATGGTGAAATGATTTTGCGGCTGAGGCTTTTTCAATTCGTCAAACACAGCCTTTACCATGGCAGGAGTAAATTCCTTAGAAGACAAGCCGTAGCGCCCGCCAATAATGCGCGGCAAAGCCTGTGAGCCTGCTCCAGCCTGACGCTCCATGAAGGCGGTCACCACATCTTGGTAGAGTGGCTCGCCCACGCTGCCCGGCTCTTTCGTGCGATCCAGTACCGCGACGCTTCGTACCGTCGCCGGAAGAGCGGCGAAAAAGTCATCCAGCTCAAACGGTTTATACAGCCGCACCTTGAGCACGCCGACTTTTTCGCCGGATTTTTGCAAGGCATTCACGGTTTCCTGCACGGCGCCCACGCCCGAGCCCATCAGAATAATCACGCGCTCTGCGTCTGCCGCGCCGTAGTAATCAAACAGGCGGTAGCTCCGGCCTGTCTGCTTGGCGAAGCGATCCATCACGTCCTGCACGATTCTCGGGCAAGCGCGATAAAAAGGATTGCAAGCTTCACGGGCCTGGAAGAAAACGTCAGGATTCTGTGCCGTGCCGCGCAGAACAGGACGATCGGGAGAGAGAGCACGGTCGCGGTGGCTTTGGACGAACTTGTCGTCAATCAGCGCGCGAAGGTCTTCATCCAGCAAGGGAATAATCTTGTTCACTTCATGTGAGGTTCGGAACCCATCGAAGAAATGCAAAAAAGGGATCCTGGATTCGAGCGTCGCCGCCTGTGCGATAAGAGCAAAATCGCTCGCCTCCTGAACGGAATTCGACGCCAGCATGGCGAAACCCGTCGAACGCGCAGCCATGACGTCGCTGTGGTCGCCGAAGATGGACAGTGCATGTGTAGCCAGCGTGCGCGCCGCGACATGAATGACAGCCGCGGTCAGCTCACCCGCGATCTTGTACATGTTGGGAATCATCAGCAGCAGGCCCTGCGACGCCGTGAACGTCGTGCCAAGGGCTCCGGTTTGCAGCGCCCCATGCAGCGCACCGGCGGCTCCTCCCTCGCTCTGCATTTCGATCACGTCAGGCACCGCGCCCCAGATGTTCCTTTTGCCTTCCGAGCGCCATTGATCCGACCATTCGCCCATGGGAGAAGAGGGTGTGATGGGATAGATGGAAATCACTTCGTTGAGGCGGTAGGCGACCGAAGCAGCCGCTTCATTTCCGTCTAGAATCACAGGAGCCCGTGTCATGAGGGACCTCCGCAGTTGGTCGTCAGCGATGTTGGTCTCGTTGTAAGCCAGGTCAACGAGAGTGAAGCCGAGAAACGTAGCTCCCAAGGTCCAATTAAGTACCTTGGAATGACTACGTTGGCCACTCTAGCGAAAGCAGTGGCACGTGCCAGTGATGAAGGTCACAGCGCAGTGTGATGCCCTGACCAGTTTCCCGTCGCCCCGCGAAAGTTGAAGAAAGTAAGCAGGTTACAAGCGGTGTGTTTCGCACAGAAGAACTCTACAAGCAAGAATTCCACTGCTGCGCCGCCCTAACTGGAGATGCCGTGGCCTTATCTATTGCCTGAGATGAGTTGATCGATCTGCGGAGAGACGCTCTGGCTGAAACGTGCGACCCAGAGGGCCGCTACAATTCCGGTGAAGACGTCCATGGTGTAATGTGCGCGCAGGACCAGCACCGTGGCCACTTCGAAGATGACAATCAATACAGCCAACGCTGTCAGCCAATTCCGGCGCAGACGTGACAGCTCGATGGCGCCGAAAACCGCAATAGCCGTATGCCCGGAGAAAAAGAAGTCGTTGGCTACGTGATAGGTCACCAAGAGCGAGGGGAACCCTGGATAGTGCCAGATCATGTTCGGAGGCGGAGGCAACGCGCAGACGGCTTGCATCACCTGGCGCAGGGCCATGAGCAGGAACAATCCGAGGAAGGGGCGAACGCTTCCGCCAAAAAGCCACTGTCCCAGAAGGAACAACCCCAAGGCATCGATCAGCGCGGAGCTTAGGATAAGCAGCGCATTCGCCGCTCTCAAATTCTGAGCGAAATAGGAGTTGAGTCCAGCCGTGAGGTTGTGCAGCCCGTCGCCGATGCCGGATGCCGGAGCAACCCGCGCGCCGATCAGCGATTGCGTCCAGAACCACAACGTTAGGACAATTCCGGTCACGAGCAGTCGGCGCAGTAACCGCCGCCTGCGACCCGCGTTTTCCGTCTCTGTCATAGAGGGCAATTCATCGCGAGCACCGCCTGGGCTATTCCTCGGGTGTTCGTTGTGTCATCTCCATCGCCAGGCCCCGGGCCTTGCGCAAATCCAGCTTCCCGGTTCCAAGATAGGGAAGATTCTCGATGCGCAGGAACTGGTCCTTGCGCGGCCGCCAAAGCGCGGGAAGGTCGCTCTTTCCCAGTTTCTCGAGACACTCCTCCAGCTTCGGTTCATCCAAAGTGTGTAGAACGACCAGGCGCTCGCCCTTCTTCTCATCGGGTATGGCCGTGACCACGAACGTTTGCTCGGAGACTCCCGCCAGTTCCTGAAGCAGATCCTCCACCTTGATGTGCGGCACCATCTCGCCGCCAATTTTACTGAAGCGGCTCAAGCGATCGGTGATGCGGATAAACCCATCTTCATCCATCCGCGCGACATCCCCGGTGTTGTACCAGCCGTCGCGAAGCACCTCAGCAGTTTTCTCCGGCTTGTTCAGGTAGCCGCGCATGATGTTCGGGCCGCGCACGAGCAGCAGGCCCGGCTCGTCCACTCCGACGGGCTGCAAGGTGTCAGGGTCCACGATTTTCACTGTGATTCCCGGCAAGGGGTGGCCGATGCTGCCCCGCTTTGCTCCCACTTGACGGAACGACGCGGCGCGAAAATCAATCGTGTTCACCGTGACCGCCGGCGAACATTCTGTGCACCCGTATCCCTCATGAGGCCGAATCCCGAACTGATCTTCAAACGCTTGTGAAATACGGTCAGGCAACTTTTCCGCGCCGGCCATAACGAATCGTAAGCTGCCGAAATCTTCCGGCGTGCAGCGGCGCGTGTACGCATTCAGGAACGTCGGCGTCGCCAGAAGCATGGTGACCGCGTACTTGTTCACCAGCGCGCCGATCACGCGCGAATCCAGCGGATTGGGATGAAAGACGACGCCGATGCCCGTGGCGGCAGGCAGGCAGAGCGTTCCCGTAAAACCGAAGGAGTGGAAAAACGGGAGTATGCCCATGATGCGGTCGTCGGCGTGCAGCATGAAAACCTGGTTCAGCTGCTCCACGTTCGAAGCAATATTGTAGTGGGTGAGGATGACGCCTTTGGGGTCGCCAGTCGAGCCGCTTGAAAAAATAATCGTGGCTATATCGTCCAGCGACGCGCGACGATCGTCACCCGCAAATTTTGTGATGGTTTTTGCTGGCAAAAGGATCGCCGCTAACGCTGCCATCAAGCGTTCACCGAAACCAGCGTCCTTCGCAACGTCCTCGATGAAAATAATTTCGCCCGGAGGCTGGATTTTGACCTTTTCCAGGAAAACTCGAGCGGTAACGATCGTTTTCAGATTGCACTGTGCGGCGCAAGAGGCCAGCGTTTCATTCGAAACGGTGTAATTCAGGTTTACCGGCACTTTGCCCAGCAGCATCGCGGCGTAATTCACCAGCGCGCCGGGAACGGATGGCGGCAGCAGAACCCCGACCATTTCCTGTCCGTGCCATTGTTTTCGCAAACGCCGCGCAAGGACCAGAGCCCCCACTAGCGCCGAGAACCAGCTCAGCTTCGGTCGCTGTCCGTCAGCCATGGCAAACCGGAAGGGATGCCTGCGCGCCGAGTAAATGAATGATTGTGGCAAAGTGTGCATGCGCTTCTTGCGCCGCGCGAAGGCTTCCGCGCCCAGATCCTGCACGGCGCGGCGCACGTCCTGCGCTGTGGCTTCCGAAGGCAGCGGCTTTCCAAAAGTCACGCGCACGGGATAAGGAATCTGCCGCGGAAACTTCCAAAGAAATTTCCCACCGGCAAAGCTGAAGATCGAGCCCCACACGCCATCCAGGTTCACCGGAATGATGGGCACGTCGACGCCTTTGATGATCCGCTCCATCCCGCGCCGGAACGGCAGCATCTGGCCAATCCGCGTCATCTGCCCTTCGGGGAAAATGCAAACGACTTCGCCGTTCTTCAGCGCTTCGGTGGCCAGTCGCAAAGAATGGATCATTTCGCGCGGACCTTGATCCGACGCAATCGGAATCACACCCATAATTTTCGCAAACGGTTTTACAAGCGGATGGTCATAGGAGCCTTTGAAC
>Ga0209698_10007012_pt1 | contig 11881 bp, 14 predicted proteins | sample LitLauG_LLR_2012_FD_187203 | JGI IMG/M metagenome (GOLD analysis project Ga0209698, IMG submission 187203) | Freshwater sediment microbial communities from Pennsylvania, USA - Little Laurel Run_MetaG_LLR_2012 (SPAdes) (version 2) | ecosystem: Environmental > Aquatic > Freshwater > Creek >... | reverse complement strand
TTCGCCGGAGGCGAGACGCCGCGCTAGACAAGTCAAGGAAAATTATAAGTTTTTGGTGGAGCTGAGGGGATTTGAACCCCTGACCTCTGCAGTGCGATTGCAGCGCTCTCCCATCTGAGCTACAGCCCCGGTCGGCGCGCTGTTTACGTGCGCCTGCGGCGAGTGTCAACGCAAATGCATCCGGCGACGCCGCGCTAACGGAGACTTCATGCGCGCCGTCCTCGACATCGTCTTTCTGGTCCTAAACCTCTATAGCTACGTAATTATCGGCACCGCCGTGATGTCGTGGCTGATTGCGTTCAACGTCGTCAACATCCGCAACGATCTCGTGCGCTCGATCTGGAACACGCTGAACGCCTTGACCGAGCCATTCCTTCAGCGCATCCGTCGCTTCCTGCCTCATACCGGCGGGGTCGATCTCTCGCCCGTCGTACTCTATGTGATCCTTTTGCTGATCGAGCGCATCATCGCGCTCTACATCTACCCCTACGTGTTCTGAGCGCCGCATGAGCAAAACCGCGCCCGGCCGCTTCTTCGAGGATTTCCGCATCGGCGACACGCTGCGGCATGCGACGCCGCGCACGCTCAATCCCGGCGATGCCTCTTTGTATAGCGCCCTCTACGGCTCGCGTTTCGCCGTTCAGAGCGCCGACACCTTCGCGCAAGGGATCGGCTATCCTCACTCTCCCATCGACGACCTGCTGTCGTTCCACGTCGTATTCGGCAAGAGCGTGCCCGACGTCTCGCTGAACGCCGTCGCCAATCTCGGCTACGCCGAGGGGCGGTTTCTCAGGCCCGTCTATCCTGGCGACACGCTAAGCGCGGTCTCGGAAGTGATCGGGCTCAAAGAAAACACCAACCGCCAGACCGGCGTCGTCTATGTGCGCACGCGCGGCGCCAACCAGGACGGTCAAAGCGTGCTCGAATATGTGCGCTGGGTGATGGTGCGCAAGCGCGACCCCGACGCCGCCGCGCCCGAATCTATCGTGCCCAAAACCGCCAGCCGGGTGGCGCCGCAGGCGCTGGGCGGCGCCTGCCCTTCGATCCACGTCGCCGCCTATGACTTTGGCCTTGCGGGTTCGCCGCACCGTTTCGGCGACTATCGCGCGGGCGAGAAAATCGACCACGTTGACGGCGTGACGGTCGAAGAATCCGACCACATGCTCGCCACCCGGCTCTATCAGAACACGGCGAAGGTTCATTTCAACCAGTTCAGCGAGGGTCAGAGCCGCTTCGGGCGCAGACTCATCTATGGCGGTCATGTCATTTCGCTCGCGCGCGCGTTGAGCTTCAACGGCCTCGCCAACGCCTTCCACGTCGCCGCGATCAACGCGGGGCGCCATGTGGCGCCGCTGTTTGCGGGCGACACGGTTTTTGCGTGGAGCGAAATCCTGGAGACGGCGGAAATCCCCGGCCGCACGGACGTCGGCGCATTGCGCGTGCGCCATGTGGCGACCAAGAACCGCCCCTGCGCCGATTTCCCGTTTCGCGAGGGCGAGAGCTACGACGCCAGCGTCATCCTCGACCTCGACCTCTGGCTGTTGATCCCGCGCTGATGCGCCTGCCGCCCGACACGGTGCTGCTTTGCGGGGCGCCGGCGCCGCCGGAACTGCTCGCGGTCTGGGCGCAAGAGCGCCTGACAACGCTCCCCCTGCCCGCGCCGGAACGTCTGGAAGCCGCGCTGGAGGCGCTGGGGACGACGACGGTGGTTGTGGTGGGCGATGGCGCGGCGCAGGCGGCGGCTTTGGGGTTTCGCGTGTTCTGGCTCGGCGAAGGCCCGGCGCCCGAGGGCGCCCGCGCAGCGACGCTGGCCGACACGCTCGCCGCCGCGCGCAACGCCCGCGCCCGCGAGCGCTGGAAGGCCGCGCGCCTCAGCTAAGCTGCGTCTCCAGCGCGTCGAGCGTGCGATAGCAGGGCAGCACTTGGGCCACGCTGGAATTGGGCTCGCGCCCCTCGCGGATGGCCGAGAAGAACTCTCGGTCCTGCAACTCGATGCCGTTCATGCTGACGTCGACTTTGGAGACGTCGATCTTCTCGTCCTTGCCGGTGAAGAGATCGTCGTAGCGCGCGATGTAAGTCGCGCTGTCGCCGATGTAGCGGAAGAACGTGCCGAGCGGGCCGTCGTTGTTGAACGACAGCGACAGCGTGCAAATGGCGCCGTTGGCGGCCTTCAACTGGATGCTCATGTCCATGGCGATGCCGAGCGTCGGATGGATCGGCCCCTGCACGGCGTTGGCCTTCACGATGGGGCTTTGCGCCTGATAGGCGAACAAATCGACCGTATGCGCCGCATGGTGCCACAGCAGATGATCGGTCCACGAGCGCGCCTGGCCCAGCGCGTTCATGTTGGTGCGGCGGAAGAAATAGGTCTGCACGTCCATTTGCTGAATATTGAATTCGCCGGCCTCGATGCGCTTCCGCACGAACTGATGGCTGGGATTGAAGCGCCGGGTGTGGCCGACCATGGCGACCAAGCCCGTCTTCTTCTGGGCTTCCACCACCGCCTCGGCGTCTTCGAGACGGTCGGCGAGCGGGATTTCGACCTGAACATGCTTGCCCGCCGCAAGGCATCGCAGCGTCTGTGAAGCGTGCATCTGGGTCGGCGTCGCCAGGATCACCGCGTCGAGGCCGGGCTGTTTGAGCGCCTCGGCGAGATCGGTGGTGGCGTGCGGCACGCCATATTTGGCGGCGGCCTCCTGCGTCTTGTCGAGTTCGCGCCCGACGACGCTGACGCACTCGACGCCCTCGATCAGCTTAATCGCGTCGAGGTGCTTGAGGCCGAAGGCGCCGGCGCCGGCGAGGGCGACTTTGATTGTTTTGGTCATATTAACTCCAGCTATCCGTCATTGCGAGCGAAGCGAAGCAATCCATCTTTCCGTGATCGAACGCCCGCCGTCGGAGAAGCGGAGGCATGGATTGCTTCGTCGCTTCGCTCCTCGCAATGACGGCGCTGATGGCTACGCCGCGTTCTCCAGTATCAAATGCCCGACCGCCGTATTCGACGCCGGCACGTGATAAAACCGATGCGCGACTTTCGGCTTGCCCCCTCCCCGCGTGTCGGCCATCGCGCCGCGCGCGATCAACCACATCACGAGTTCGATGCCTTCCGATCCCGCCTCGCGCACATAGTCGATATTGGGCATCTTGGAGAGCTTGACGGGGTCGTTGATCAACTCGTCGAGAAAACGAGTGTCCCATTCCCGGTTGATGAGCCCCGCGCGCGGCCCTTGCAATTGATGGCTCATGCCGCCCGTGCCCCAAACCTGCACGTTGAGGTCCTCGGGGTAACTCTCGATGGCCTTGCGGATCGCCTGCCCCAGCGCGAAGCAGCGAGCGCCCGAGGGCACCGGATGCTGCACGACATTGACCGCGAACGGAATGATCTTGCATGGCCATGCCGCGACCTCGCCGAATACGCAGGTCAGCGGCACCGTCAGGCCATGATCGACATCGATCTCGTTGACCATCGTCAGGTCGAAATCCTGCTGGATCACTTCAGAGGCGATATGGCTGGCGAGTTCGGGATGGCCATAAACCGTCGGCACCGGGCGGCGGCCATAGCCCTCGTCGGCGGGGGGAAATTCCGGCCCGGTCATGATCGCGAAGGTCGGCACCATCTGGAGCGAGAAGGCGGTGGCGTGATCATTGTAGACGAGGAAGATCACGTCAGGCTTGGCCTTTTTCTCCCATTCCTTCGCAAAATCGTAACCGGCGAACACCGGCTTCCAATAGTCCTCTTTGGTCTTGCCCAGATCGAAAGCGGCGCCGACGGCGGGGATGTGGGACGTATAGAGAGACGCGGTAATGCGGGCCATATCGTCAATCCTTCTTGCGCTGCGCGTCGCCGCGTTCGCCGATCTTGCGGTTGCCTTCGACGCTGCGGCCGCCCTTGATCATCATGGCGCGGTACTCTTCCTCGCTCATGCCGGTCATCGAGCCCGCCATCTGCTGAAAGCTCCTGCCGTCGGTGGCGCCGATCTTGGCGAGGAAATAGATGTTGCCGCCCAGCGCCATCATGCGATTGAGGTCGCGGTCGATGACGGCCTGCTTCTGTTCCTCCGACATCTTCCATTCGTTCAGATAAGCGCGCTCGTCGGCCTTGAAGCGCGTGCGGTTCTCCGCCTTCATCAGCGACATGCAGAACTGGTTGAGCCAATAGCCCTTGCGCGCCTGCTCCGCGTCAAAGACGATGGTGCCGGGAATCTCCTTGAATTCCTTGTCGAGCGACATCAGTTGCTCCTGTGTTCGGGCCAGTAGAGGCGCATCGGGTTGTCGACCAGCAGCTTTCGCTGAAGCTCCGCCGTCGGCGCGATAAAGGGGATGAAATCGACCAGCAGGCCGTCGTCGGGCATGTGGCCTTTCAGGTTCGGGTGCGGCCAGTCGGTACCCCACAACACGCGATCAGGAAATTCCTCGACCACGCGGCGCGCGAAGGGGACGACGTCGCGATAGGGCGCGGCCTCGCCGTTCAACGCGGGCGGACCGGAGAGGGAGAGGCGCTCGGGGCACGACACCTTGCTCCAGACATTTGCATGCTCGCGCATGAACTTGAGGAACAGGCTGAACTCCGGGCCGTCGATGGGCTTGCTGATATCGGGCCGGCCCATGTGATCGACGACGACGGTGGTGGGGAGCGCGGTGAAGAACGCCCAAAGCTCCGGCAGATCGACGGCCTCGAAATAGATCACCACATGCCAGCCCAGCTTGTCGATGCGCGCGGCGATCTCCATGAGTTCGTCGCGCGGCGTGAAATCGACGAGCCGCTTGACGAAATTGAAGCGCACGCCGCGCACGCCGGCGTCATGCAGGCTCTGCAATTCGGCGTCGCTCACGCTGCGTTTGACCGTCGCGATCCCGCGCGCGCGCCCGCCGCTGGCGATGCAGGCGTCAACCATCGCGCGATTGTCAGCGCCGTGGCAGGTCGCCTGCACGATGACGTTGCGGGCGAAGCCCAGATGATCGCGCAAAGCGAACAACTGGTGTTTGCTGGCGTCGCAGGGCGTGTATTTGCGTTCGGGCGCGAAAGGAAACTCGGCGCCGGGACCGAACACATGGCAATGCGCGTCCACCGCGCCGGGCGGCGCGACGAAGCGCGGCCTAGACGGGTGGGCGCACCAATCAAGCCAGCCCGGCGTCTTCTCAAAGCTAGTCGACATATTTGAGCCCCGCTTTTTCCAGCGGCTCGCGCATCTTGTACATATCAAGCCCCAGCACGCCGGACGCCAGTTTCGCGCGCTTTTCGCCCTCGTTGGCCTCGCGCGCGCGCGCCGCCTCAAGGGTCTTGCCGACCCAGGCGGCTGGCACAACCACCACGCCGTCGTCGTCGGCGACGATGGCGTCGCCGGGGTTGACCGCCGCGCCGGCGCAGACGATCGGAATGTTGACCGAGCCGATGGTCGCCTTGATCGTCCCTTTGGCGCTGATGCATTTGCTCCAGACAGGAAAACCCATTTCGGTGAGCGTCTTCACGTCGCGAACGCCGGCGTCGATCACCAGAGCCCGCGCGCCGCGCGATTGAAAAGACGTCGCCAGCAGGTCGCCGAAATAGCCGTCGGTGCATTCGGCCGTGATCGCCGCGACCACGATGTCGCCGGGCTGGATCTGTTCGGCGACGACATGCATCATCCAGTTGTCGCCGGGATGCAGCAGGACGGTGACGGCGGTTCCCGAGACGCTGGCGCCCGCATAGATCGGGCGCATGTAGGGTTTCATGAGCCCGACGCGGCCCATGGCTTCATGCACGGTCGCGGCGCCCAAAGAGGCGAGCGCGTCGGTGGCGGCGCGGTCGGCGCGGGCGATGTGGCGTTTGACGATGCCGAGTTCGGTCATGCTGTGCTCCTGGGGGCGCCCCCTCATCCGGCCTTTGGCCACCTTCTCCCGCAAGGGGAGAAGGGCTTTGTTCTGCTAGGGGCGATCATTGGCCGCGCGCTTTCAGGGCGGCGTCCAACCGGGGGTAGACGCGGCGGGCGTTGAGTTCAAAGATTGCGTGGCGCTCGGCGGCGTCTAGGTTGGGCGCCGCCTCGATGTAGCGTTTGGTGTCGTCGTAGTTGAAACCTGTTTCGGGATCGACGCCCCGCACCGCGCCGATCATCTCGCTGGCGAACAGCACGTTCTCGACCGGGATCACTTTGGTGAGAAGATCGATGCCGGGCTGGTGATAGACGCAGGTGTCGAAGAACACGTTCTTCAACAGATGGTCCTTCAACAGCGGCTTCTTGAGCTCCTGCGCCAGCCCGCGATAGCGCCCCCAATGATAGGGCGCGGCGCCGCCGCCATGCGGCACGACGAAACGCAATGTCGGAAAATCCTTGAACAGGTCGCCCTGTATGAGCTGCATCACGGCGGTGGTGTCGGCGTTGATGTAATGCGCGCCGGTCGTATGGAAACAGGCGTTGCAACTCGTCGAGACATGAATCATCGCCGGGATATCGTATTCGACCATTTTCTCGTAGATCGGATACCAGTGACGATCCGTCAGCGGCGGGCTCTTCCAATGGCCGCCGGAGGGGTCAGGGTTCAGGTTGATCCCGATCATGCCGTAGTCGCGGATACAGCGGTCGAGTTCGGGGAGGCAGGTTTTGGGATCGACGCCGGGGCTTTGCGGCAGCATCGCCGCGCCGATGAACGAATCGGGGAAAAGCTTTGTGACCCGAAAAATCAGCTCGTTGCAGATCGACGCCCAAACCGACGAAACCTCGAAATCGCCGATGTGATGCGCCATGAAGCTCGCGCGGGGGCTGAAGATCGTCAGATCGCTGCCCCTCTCGCGCATCTGGCGAAGCTGGTTCGTCGCAATCGACTCGCGCAATTCGTCGTCGGAGATCGAAAGCTCGGAGGGCTTGGGCCGCGCGGCGGCGTCGCTGAGCGCGGCGATCTGCCGGTTGCGCCAGTCCTCCAGCGCCCTGGGCGCGGTGGTGTAATGGCCGTGGCAGTCGATGATCATGCGGCCTCCCTTGACGCGGGCGAGGATAAACCCGGCGCGCGCAATCGCAAAGCGTCCTTGGCGCCCGCGCCCCTGGCGAAAAAGCCCGTGAACCTCATGCGACCCATGAGCGTATTCGATATATCGGGTTCCGGGAGGCGCAAATGGGCAAAATGCTGGCCGTCTATGTCGCGGCTTTGGTCGCCATGCTGGTTCCCGACGCCGGTTGGCTCACGATCATGGGGCCAAACCTCTACAAGCCGGCGCTGGGCGACATGATGGCGACGAATGTCTCAATCATGCCGGCGGTTCTGTTCTATCTGCTCTATATTGCGGGCCTCACCTATTTCTCCGACGGCGAGACCATCGCCATTTCGGCGGCCAGGGGCGCGTTCTTTGGCCTGTGCGCCTATGGAACCTACGATCTCACCAATCAGGCCACGCTGCGCAACTGGCCGACGTATCTAACGGTCGCCGACTTGATCTGGGGTACGTTGCTGTCGGGCTTTGCAGCGGGCGTGGCGGCCTGGGTTCGGCTCAAGCTCGCCTAGCGGGCCAAAAGACGCTCACACGGCGCGCGTAAGCGTCCCAGGCGGCGCCGCGCGAGGCGCGCATGGTTTTCTCCAGCGGCGGCACGCCCGAGACATAGACCAGCAGCACATACATCCACGCCGGGGCCAGCAGCGACAGCCAACCCGCTCCATAGCCCGGCTCGATCGCGAGCAGCGGGAACCCAAGCCATCCCAACCATTCGAAGAAATAATTGGGATGCCTCGACCAGCCCCATAGGCCTCTCTCGCAGATGCCGCCCCTGTTGGCGGGATCGGCCTTGAACGCCGCCATCTGCCGGTCGGCGACGCCTTCGCCCACCAGCGCAGCGACGAACATCAGCGCCGCCAGCGCGTCGCGAACGTCCGGCGCAGCGCGCGGCGCGCCGGCGGCGACGAAGGCCGAAACGACCAACGGCCACGACGCGACCGCCTGAATTTGCAGGAATAGCAACAGCCGCGACGACGCCTTGTCGCCCCATTCGCGTTTCATTTCGGCGTAGCGGGGATCGTCGCCATGCGAGGCGCGGCGCCACAGATAATAGCCGAGCCTTCCCGTCCAGACGAGCAGATAGGCCGCCGGGATGATCGCCCTTGCCGGCTGATCGCTTCCCACGCCCACCAGCGTCAGACAAGCCAAACCCGTCGCAAACGTCCAGATCGCGTCGGCGCGGCCTGACAACCCGCTGCGCGTGGCGACGGCCCACGCTGCCGCCATCGCCAACGACAGAAACACCGCTACGGCAAAGACGATCACAGGCCCAGAAGCGGCTGCACCATCCGCGCCATCCAGCCGCGCAGTCGCAACCGCCCCTCGACCGCCGCCAGACAGATGCATTCCACGTCCGAGTCGATCGTCGGCTGATGGTCGATGTCGTCGTCCGCCTCGATGCAATCGCCCGCGACATAGCGGCCGAAATCGTCATGGAACGAGCCCTGCAGCACCTGCGTATATTCCGTGCCCGAATGGGTGTGATGCGGCATCCGCTGTCCAGGTTGCACCTTCAGCATGATGACATTGGCGTCGGGCGCATAGGGCAAGGTCAGCCGCCGCCAGGCGAAGCCGCCGCCAATCGAGCGCCACGCCGTCATCGGCAGGCCGTCCAGCGGCGCCACGCGGCGGCGCGGCGCGGGGACCTCCGCGGCCTGCTCGATGCGTTTGAGCGCCTGAGCGAACAGGTCCGGGCGCAGGGGGGAAACCGGCGCCTCCTCCAGCAGGACGCCGCCCGCCGCCTCGAACACGCGCACGCGCGCGCGACACTCTGGGCAACCGGCGAGATGGGTCGAGACGACCAGGCTCGGCCCGGCGCCGAGCGTTCCGGCGGCGTGGCGCGCCAACGTGTCGTCATAGGGGTGATGCAGGCTCACAACTCGCGCTCCAACAAGGGCCTGATCTTCGCCATGGCCAGCCTCACCCGGGATTTCACCGTCCCCAGCGGAATCCCCAATTCCCGCGCAATCTCGGCGTGCGGTTTCTCCGAGAAGAACGATAGCCGCAACACCGTCGCCTGCTCGCGCGAAAGCTGCTTCATCGCTTCGCGAACCCGCCCGTCACGCTCCCCCGCAATCGCTTCGTCTTCGGCGGAGTCGACCAGTTCGATCTCGGGATCGCCCATGGCGGCGGCGCCGTTGCGTCGGCGAGTGGCGCGGCGCGCCATGTCGATGCGCAAGTTGCGCGCGATAGTAAAAATCCAGGTCGAGACCGCCGCCTGACGGGGATCGTAAAGCTCCGCCTTGCGCCAGACGGACACAAGCGTGTCCTGCGCTATCTCCTCGGCGTCGGTCCGGCTCACCCCAGCGCGCTCCATGAAGCCGATGAGGCGCGGCGCGAAATACTGGAACAGCCGGCCGTACGCGCCCTTGTCGCGTTGCTGCGCCACCGCCGCCATCAGCGCTTTCAAATCATCCGAAGTCACGCCCTGCCTTTCGACAGCTTGGCTATCGCTGGTCATGACGCGCCGGACAAGCGCAATGGGCATCCCCGACCCTCCGTGATAACGCAAAAGTCATACGGCGCTCTCTCCGGGTCGGATCAGCTCAAATCCGAAGCCTGACATTCCCCGTACCCATCGTGTTAAGGAGGCGCCATGCGCAAAAGCGTCGCAGTGATCGGGTCGGGCGTATCGGGTTTATCGGCCGCGTGGGCGCTGTCGCGCACGTGCGACGTCACGCTCTACGAAGCGCAAGGGCGGCTGGGCGGCCACAGCGACACGTTCGACTGGGACGGGGTCGGCGTCGATTGCGGGTTCATCGTCTATAACGAGCGCACCTATCCCAACCTCAAGGCGATGTTCGGCCATCTGGGGATTGCAACGGCGGCCAGCGACATGTCGTTCGCGGTCTCGGTGGACGAGGGAGACTTTGAATATTCGGGCGGGACATTGCGCGGCCTGGCGGCTCAAGCGGGCAACGTGCTGAAGCCGCGCTACTGGTCGATGCTCAAAGATATTTTCCGGTTTTTTCGCCAGGCGCCGCGCGACCTTGAAAAGGGCGATCTGGGCAAGCTCTCGGATTATCTGGACGCGCGCGGCTACGGGCAGGCGTTCCGCGACGATTATCTCTATCCCATGGCCGCCGCGATCTGGTCGACGCCCGCCCTGCAAGTGGGCGAGTTTCCCGCCGCCCATTTCATTCGCTTCAACGCCAATCACGGCTTGCTCGACCTGCTCGACCGGCCGATCTGGCGCACGGTGACAGGCGGCAGCCGGGTCTATGTGCGCGCGCTGGCGGCGGCTGTCGGCGAAGTGCGCATGGGCGCTGCGGTGCGCGGCGTGCGCCGGTTGAATGGCGGTGTCGAGGTCGTCGAGGCGGATGGGGCGACGCCACGCTTCGACCTTGTCGTGGTCGCCGCCCACGCCGACGATGCGCTGGCTCTGTTGGAGGCCCCGAGCGAAGCCGAGAAGCGCACGCTGGGCGCCTTCCGCTACCTCGACAATTCCGCGATCCTGCACACCGACGCGCGGCTGATGCCCAGACGCCGCGCCGCCTGGTCAAGCTGGAATTATCTCTCCAGCGGGCGCGGCGCCGAGCGCCGTCTCACAGTTTCCTATTGGATGAACAAGCTGCAACCCCTGCCCGGCCGCCCCAACGCTTTCCTGACTTTGAACGCGCCGTGGGACCCGCCGCCCAGCGCCGTGCTGCGCCGCACGAGCTACCGGCATCCGCTGTTCGACGAGGCGGCCTTCAAGGCGCAGCGGGATTTGTGGGATTTGCAGGGCGCGGGCGGGGTCTGGTTCTGCGGAGCCTATTTCGGCTTCGGCTTCCACGAGGACGGGTTGCAATCGGGGCTCGCCGTGGCCGAGGCGATAGGGGGCGTGAAACGCCCCTGGCGCGTCGCCGACGAGAACGGGCGCCTGGCGCTGCCCGCATGATCGAGCCGGGGCTTTATTTGGGCGAGGTGATGCATCGGCGGTTGACGGCGCCGATGCACCGTTTCGCCTACAACAGTTTCTGGATCGCGGTGGACCTCGACACGCCGCCGGCGCTGCGGCTGTTCGGCTTCGACCGAACCGGCCTGTTCTCGCTATACGCGCGCGACCACGCCGATGGGACGCCGGGCGACTTGCGCGCCAAGGTCGCGGCGAAAGCAAAAGGAATCGACGTTTCCGGCCGCATGCTCCTCTTGACCATGCCGCGTCTGTTCGGCGTCGTGTTCAACCCGCTCAGCGTCTATTTCTGCCACGATGCGGCGGGCGCGTTCAGCGCGGTCGCCTGGGAGGTCTCCAACACGTTCGGCGCCCGCCATACCTATGTCATCGCGGCCTCGCCGCAGCACGGCATGGTACGCCAGACCTGCGACAAGCGCCTGCATGTCTCGCCGTTCCTCGACATGGGCCTCAGCTACCAGTTCCGCGTCGAAGCGCGCGGCGACAAGCTGACGCTCGGCATCATCGACAGGGGCCGCGACGGCCCCGCCCTCGCCGCCGCGCTCACTGCGACGCGCCATCCCCTCACAGACAGGGCGCTGGCGGCGCTGGCGTTGCGCGCCCCGTTCGCAACGATCAAGATTGTCGCCGCGATCCATTGGGAGGCTTTGCGGCTGTTCCTCAAGGGCGCGAAATACCGCCCCACCCCGCCCGGCGCCGGCCCGCCCATCGCCGCCCATGCGGCGAGCGTGGCGAATATTGCAGGGGTCACTCGGCGGATCAGGAAGCCGGCCAGGACGCCGATGGCGAATGCGGTCAGCGTCCAGGCGGCGAGCGCCACCCCGAGCAGGTCGAAGAGCGTTGGTGAGAGCGGCCCGTTGTTGTCGCCAGCCCCGAAGATCGGCTGGATGTACCACGAGACGAGCACGCTGAAGGCTCCAGTCGCGACGGTGACCGCGACTGCGAGCAGGAGCACCTTGGCGACGGTCCAGCGTGCCCGCCCGAAGCCCTGCGTCCACGCATACCGGAAGGTGCCGGTCTCAAGT
>Ga0209698_10007011_pt1 | contig 11884 bp, 10 predicted proteins | sample LitLauG_LLR_2012_FD_187203 | JGI IMG/M metagenome (GOLD analysis project Ga0209698, IMG submission 187203) | Freshwater sediment microbial communities from Pennsylvania, USA - Little Laurel Run_MetaG_LLR_2012 (SPAdes) (version 2) | ecosystem: Environmental > Aquatic > Freshwater > Creek >... | reverse complement strand
CTATCAGTTCGACAAGAGTGTGCAGCTGGGATTCACGGCCCTGATCGGACGTCCGTTGGCCAGCACCGAGCCTTGGCTCACTCGCTTGCAGTTCGACACGATCTACATCTTTTAGTCGAAAATGCAATGAAACCTTTTCTGAAGAAAACGTTTCTTCAGAAACGCTGCCGGTCCGGTTTTGGCTTCTCTCCTTTTCCGGACCGGCGGTCTCATGTACGCTGACTGAAGCCATCTTCGGCACGACACCATGAATACGCGACGAACTTTCCTCAAGAACTTATCGGGAGCTGCGGTGGGAGCGGCAGCTTTCGCGGGATGGCCTGCCTGGCCGCAGATCACCGAGCCGGGAAGCTCGATCGACCTTCCCGGCGAGGACGGGATGATGGTGCGCTCCCTGCGATTCCTCGATCTCGAAACGCCGGTTGAGTATTTCGACAGGTGGCTGACGCCTGCATCACATTTTTTTGTTCGCAATCACATGCACGCACCGGTCGAACTAAACGCTGGCGATTGGCGACTGACCGTAGGTGGAGAAGTCGACAAACCCGGCAGGTTCTCGTTGCGGGAGTTGGCGCAACTTCCGGTTCATTCAGTCGTCAATACGCTGGAATGCGCGGGCAACGGACGCGGATTGTACCGTCCGCAGGTCCCGGGAATTCAGTGGCAGAAAGGAGCGGTAGGCACAGCGCGCTTTTCAGGACCGCGCCTGGCTGACGTTCTGCATCACGCCGGTGTCAAAGCGAATGGTAAACATGTTATGTTCCGCGGGCTCGACGAAGTCCCGGGCAAAGTCCCTCCGTTCATTCGCAGCACTCCGATCGAAAAAGCGCTCGATTCCGACACGCTCATTGCCACGCATATGAACGGCGATCCCCTTACGAAGCACCATGGCTTTCCTGCCCGCGCGCTGGTGCCGGGCTGGATTGGCGCTGCATCGTGCAAATGGCTGACAGAAATTAAAGTCCTCGAATCAGAGTTTGTGGGCAACTTCATGAGTCCGGGCTACCGTTTTCCGAACCAAGCGGTAAAGCCCGGCGATTCCGTGAAGCCGGAAGACACCCACGTGGTCACTGGCTTGAACGTGAAGTCGTTGATTTCCGGGCCACCGAGTGGATCCAGCCTGAAATCGGGCAAGGTGATGGTGCACGGCGTTGCTTGGGCAGGCGAAGGCGACGTCGTCCGTGTGGAGATCTCGACCGACGGTGGCTCAACATGGAATCCTGCCACCCTCGGGCGTGAGCAATCCCGCTACGCGTGGCGCCTGTGGACTCACCCCTGGAATGCAAAACCCGGAGATTACGTCATCCAGTCTCGCGCCACCGATAGTCAGGGTCGTGTGCAGCCGACTGAAGCGGTATGGAATCCGAGCGGCTATCTTTACAACGCTATCGACCAGGTGAAGATCCATGTCGCATAAAAGAAACCCAGTCTTGGTTCTTGTGCTGATTGCGCTTAGCACACCGGCATTGATTCCCGCTCAGAACAGTGCGAAGCGCACCGAGGACTTGCCTGCGGGAGCCATGCAGCAGAAAGCGACCACCGCATGCCTGGAGTGTCATGAGGCCCGCATTATCCTGCAACAGCGCCTGAGCAAGCCTACCTGGACGAAGGAAGTGGACAAGATGGTGAAGTGGGGTGCGGTTGTGGAGGCGAACGATCGGGATGCGCTGATCGATTACCTGAGCACGAATTTCAGCCCCGAGCAACCTGCATACAGCGCGCCGCGCACGGCAGGGGACAAAAAGCCAGTCAAGAGCACAGCGCCGAGGTTGAGGTGATGGTGAACGGCAAAGCGCTACCGACCCAGTGTCCTGCAGGGCATGCGGACGCTACGGTAGCGCTGCTGCAATCCGCAAACTTTATGTCAAGAGTATAAAGATGAGGATGCACCAGTAATAGTGCATTGGATGATACCGGCGAGAATTAAGAGGCTCGCGTGTATTACGACAGATCGTGAGTCGCGATCTTTTCTTTCGCCCCCTTCGGGGCTGGCTGCAATTTCCGGTTTGAGACCCACGGCTTGCGCCGTGGGCTGCATTATTTCGCCGCTTCGCGGCTGGACTCGTTTCAACCTCGGCAGCCTACCCCTTCTCCTCGGCGTCCTCTGCGGTTTTCATTTCGCCGGCTTTCTCGGGGCGCAACAACGGAAATAGGATCACGTCGCGGATGGTGTGCTGGTCGGTGAGAAGCATGCAGAGGCGGTCGATGCCCAGGCCGACCCCGCCTGCGGGAGGCATGCCGTAGGAGAGTGCGCGGATGTAGTCCTCGTCCATCTGGTGGGCTTCTTCGTCGCCGCGCTCGCGCTCTTTCAGCTGCGCTTCGAAGCGGCGGCGCTGGTCTTCGGGATCGTTGAGTTCGCTGAAGCCGTTGGATATTTCCATCTGTCCGGCGAAGATTTCGAAACGCTCGGTCCAGTCGGGCTCGTCGGGCTTCTGCTTGGAGAGCGGCGAAACGGCAGTCGGGAATTCGTAGATGATCGTCGGCTGCATCAGATGTTCTTCAGCTGACGCTTCGAAGAGCGCAGCAATCGTCTTCCCTGCCGGAGCGTTCGGATCGTAGGGCATGTGCGCGTGTCCGGCGTTGAAGCACTCGACCAGTTTCTTCACTCCGTCGTGCGTGGCGAAGTCGCTCATCTCGGGTGTGGCACCGGCTCGCTCGGGCCAGAATTTGATGACGGCTTCGCGCATCGTCAGGCGTTGCCAGTTCGCCCAGTCGAGTTCGTAAACAACATCCTTCCCGTCTTCCGGGACGGTCCATTTTGATTTCGTGCTGCCGTTGACGGCCTTCGCGGCTTCGGTGATGACATCCTGCGTGACGTTCATGATGCCCTGATAGTCGGTGTAGGCCAGGTAGGCCTCCATCATCGTGAATTCGGGATTCCAGCGCCATCCCAGACCTTCGTTGCGGAAATTGCGGTTGATCTCGTAGACGCGATCAAGTCCGCCGACAACCAAGCGCTTCAAATAGAGTTCCGGCGCGATGCGCAGGTAGAGATCCATGTCGAGCGTGTTGTGATGCGTGATGAATGGACGTGCGACCGCGCCGCCGGCAATCGGCTGCATCATCGGCGTTTCAACCTCGATGAAGCCGTGGGAGTCGAGCGTGCGGCGGACCGACTGCACCAGTTTGGTGCGCTTGAGAAAAACCTCCCGCACCTCGGGATTCATTACCAAGTCGACATAGCGCTGGCGGTAGCGCAGTTCGACGTCGGTGAGGCCGTGCCACTTTTCTGGGAGAGGCAGAAGGTCTTTGCTGAGGAACTCGATCTGCTCGACGTGGACGGACAACTCTTTGGTGCGTGTGCGGAAGAGATATCCGCTGACGCCGATGTGATCGCCCAGATCGAGGAGTTTGAACAGCTCGAATCCCTGCTCGCCGACCGCGTCCTTCTTCACGTAAATCTGCAACTTTTTCCCGCCCTGCTGGATGTGCGCGAATCCAGCTTTGCCCATGAGTCGGATCGCCATGATGCGTCCGGCGACACGGACATTGACACGGGACTGGTCCAGTTCCTCGGTCGACTTGGAAGAGTAGTCAGCCAGGATTTGCTCGACCGTGTGAGTGAACTCGTATTTGGTGCGGTAAGTCGGCTGCCCGAGCGCTTCAATTTTCTTCAGCTTTTCGCGCCGCAGGTCGTAGATGTTCTCGTCTAGTCCCAAAGGAAGTCCTTAGTCCTCGCCAGGAAGGGAGATTATAAACGGGCCGGGGTGGGAGATTTGACTTTGCGCACGAAACAAGAGTTTCTTGAAGATCCATCCTACAGATTTCTGTGGTGAAAGTGCAGAAAACGGAGATTTTCGCGCGCGTTCTTTACTGATCTGAAAAGCGCGCCGACACTATTGCGGCTTGGCAGGGCTGGCTGGGTCGTCGTTCTTAATCAGCACCCATGTAGTAAGACCGATCAGGGCAGCGCCGCCAACTCCGATCGCAATGGGCGAGTTTAGAACTCCACCAGTTGCGCCAGGTGTTGCCCCACCCATCTGCTTGCGATTCTTCCGCTTGCTCTTGTCAGAGGAGTTGCCCGAGGACTCGTCGCGCGTCGTTTCTTGACCCTGAGCGAGCGTGACCGTTCCCTTACCGTCACTAATCGTCACATCGCCTTTGCGGGCGGCAATCCGCACGGTTCCGTCGACATCCGTTACATTGAACTCGGTCCAAGCACTCGATGTCGGCGCTACTTTCACGTCGCCCGCCGTGGTTGCCATTCCCTTATTCGTCGAGACCGTAACCCCGCCATGATCAATTTTGACTGAGGTTCCTTCGAACTGAACAAGGGAATCTGAGAGAACGCGGACCGTGGAGCCGGGCTGGTTGATGTTCGCGACTGAATCGGAGCGCGTTTGAAGAAGATCACCCGAGAAAATTGCAGAAGATGGACGGGGCACGTGGGCGCCATTCACCCAAGCCGGTCCGTTGGTATACAGCATGGCCGCGTTGGAATCGGCTGCGAACAACGAAAAGGGGAACAGAACCGTTAGCACACAACTAACCATACCGCGAAACGCGGACCTGCCCATTCCCACACTCCGTTAATAACTATGTTGATGACCGTTTTGGGAATCGTACCCTCCTAACGAGTTGCTCGTCAATGGGTTTTGTGCTAGGCACCGCAGTTTTCAGTGGAAAACTCATGATTGAGAGAGCGTGAGTTCCCGCTCTGGACAAGCCATTCTGATCACTTCCACCGGTCGACGGCGTTCCACCAGATGGTTCGCACCCACTCAGCACTGCAAGTTTTTGCCCACTGCCGGTGTGTCCACCAACGCGGACCAAATTCTCTCGGATCGCGCGTGGCAGCGACCGAGAAGGACTTGCCGCGGAGTTCATGCCGGAAAATGCTAAGCGCCCGGCGCGTATGGAAGTCGGAAGTCACAATCAGAATGCGAGCGCCGTCCTGGGGAGTGAGACATTTTTCAACGTCCCGAGTCTCGTCAATGGTTGACAAGCTACGAATGGGACAGATGCTCACTGAGGCCGAGTCCGGCAAATCGCGTATGTACCTCTGCGCCAGGTCAAGTTCTGAGAACTCGTATATCTTGTCGTCGGCCGGAACATCAATCAGTACACGTTTCCCATAACCTCGACGTAGCAGTTCAAGAGCGAGAGCCGGACGCTGATCCGTCTCTCCAGCCAGCACAAGAATCAGATCGGAAGGCTGGGGATCGTCGACGACGAGTCCGCTCCCGGCGGTGAGCGCAAATGTAATCAGCAGCAAAGCAGCCGCGCAAGCAATCGCGAGCCGCAGACGTCCTCTGACTGTCCCGCTTTTAGGCAACGATTTTGCCTCGTCGGTAGTGTTCAGAATTTTGAATTGTCCCCCACTTTCGTGGCGGAGTGGCCTTGGGAGGCGGGTGCTAGAATTGAAGGTTTCATACCTTTCTTGCCGTGCTGTCCCGGAGGCTTCATGACAACCTACTCTGCCGCAGATGCGTCCATTGATCAACTGAAGAAAAAGATTCAACAGCGAGAGGCGCGTGTTGGCATTATCGGCCTCGGTTACGTCGGACTGCCATTAGCCCTGTTGTACAGTGAAAAGAAATTCAAGGTCACCGGCTTCGATATTGATAAACGCAAGGTCGACACTCTGGCAAAAGGCGGGTCGTACATTTATCGCATCGTTCCGGAGGAGATTCAGGCGGCTCAAGCCAATGGCTTCGCGGCGACAGCCGACTACTCACAATTGACAGCGATGGACGCGATTATCATCTGCGTTCCTACCCCGTTGGATGAATATCACGAACCCGATCTCAGCTACATTACCAGCACCACGCATTCCATTGCGCCTCATCTTCGGGCGGGACAACTGGTGGTTCTGGAGAGCACCACATACCCGGGCACGACCGAAGAAGTCATGATCCCGATCCTGGAGAACGAAAACAAGGCAGGGCTGAAAGCCGCGCGAAACGGCGTGTTCACGGGAAAAGAGTTCTTTGTGGCATTTTCCCCCGAACGTGAAGATCCCGGCAATACGACTGTCGCGCGTCCTGACATTCCCAAAGTGGTAGGTGGACTTGATCCTCAGGCCTCAGAACTCGCGCGAGAGCTCTACGGCTCGATATTCAACCGGACGGTACCCGTCTCTTCTCCAGCTGCTGCAGAAATGACTAAGCTGCTCGAGAACATTTATCGTTGCGTCAATATCGCGCTGGTGAACGAGCTGAAGCTTCTGTGCCTGCGCATGGGCATCGATATCTGGGAGGTGATTGAGGCCGCATCCACTAAGCCGTTCGGATTCCATCCGTTCTACCCCGGGCCTGGTTTGGGCGGACACTGCATCCCGGTGGACCCCTTCTATCTTTCGTGGAAGGCGAAGGAGTGGGATTTCCGCACGCGTTTCATTGAACTCGCCGGTGAAATCAACACCAACATGCCTTATCACGTGCTGGCCTCCGTCAGTGGAGCGCTGAACACCCGAAAGAAATCGGTTAACGGGTCACGGGTGCTTGTGCTGGGAGTGGCCTACAAGAAAGACATCGATGATCTGCGCGAATCGCCTTCGCTCACCATCATCGAATTGTTGCAGAAAGATGGCGCCCAGGTCAGTTATCACGACCCGTACTTCCCCTTCATCGGTAAGGGACGGAAGTATGACCTGCAGATGACGCGCGCTGACATGAAGGATCTTGGACAATACGACTGCGTCTTAATCGTGACCGACCATTCCGACTACGACTACAAACGCATTGTCCAGGACTCGCAACTCGTGGTGGATACCAGAAACGCGACGCGCGGAATTCAGAGCTCGAAAATCGTGCGCTGTTAAAAAAGGCGTGAATTTTAGTCGGCTTCCTTCGGGAAATCTGTCCTTCGAGTAGTGTAGTTTTTTGCATGGCTGCGCGTGTGCGGCTTCCTCAAGATCGAGGACGACGCCGTAAATACTTTTATTTCACGTGCTTACAGGCGTTCATAGGCGGCCCCAAATGGCCTCTCCCGTGCATGCTGTAGATTGAAAGAGTAGACTTTCGTTGTACCCCTGTTTGCCCAGGTTCCCTCGTTTTTCAGACAGGGGAGAAACATTTGGAGTGTCCTCAGGGTTTAGGACCTGAGCAGCAGCCGAACTATGAGTCTGTCGTCGCAAGAGTCCATCTTGTTTTCCTCGTTGCCCAAATGGCGAGCACCGTGGTCTGAGTTCTTTCTCAGCTATGGGGCGCAGGCGATCATCATTGGAATCCTGATCTGGATACCGGTCCTGCATCCTGAGATTCTGGAGCCGCCAAAGAAGGATTATCACGCGATAGAACTCGTTCCGACGCCGGTTCCGGTAAATCACGAGCCTCAGCGTCAGCTTCCAAGGCCAGTGCTGGCCGCGAAACTGGACCCGATTGACCCTCCGCCGTCTGCGCTGCGTCTGCCAACACCTGCCCGGCAGCCCAAGCCAAAGCTCGAAGATGCACCCGCTCCGGAAGTCAAGATCGCGGACAAGAAACTTGACACGGTTCCAGTCACGAGCGCGCCTGTAATTCCGCGGACGATCAAGACGGGCGGGTTCTCGACGGGAAGTTCGGCGCCGCAGACCATTGAGCGCGCCCCGCAGCAGGTACAGACGGGTGGGTTCGGTGATCCGAACGGAGTGCCCGCTCGCACCACCCAGACTCGACCCGTGAATATCGCGCAGGCAGGCGGGTTTGATATGCCCACTGGCCCAGGCTATGGAAATGGAACCGGAGGCGCAAACGGAGTTCGCGGAGTCGTCGCCAGCACCGGATTCGGCAACGGCGTGGCCACAGGAAATGCGCGCACTCCGTCTGTCGGCACCGTGAAACAGGCGGGCTTTGGCAGCGCAGATGTTCCCGCTCCACCCACCGTTCAATCTCGACCGGCACAAGCGGCACCCGCAAAAATCGTACCTGCGGAAATCCTTTCCAAGCCGACTCCCATCTACACGGATGAGGCTCGAGCCAAGCGAATCGAGGGCGAGGTGCTTCTCGAGGTGGTCTTCGAAGCAAGCGGCAAGCTGCGCGTGGTTAGAATCGTTCATGGTCTAGGGCATGGTTTGGATGACGCGGCAGTCCATGCTGCTGAGCAGATTCGGTTCAAGCCGGCATTGAGGGACGGCCAGCCCTCGGACTCGACAGCGGTCGTCCACATCATTTTCCAATTAGCGTGATCGACTCCCAGAAGGTTCTTATGCACAAGGTTTGTTCGGGTTCGGCATTGGCGGTCATTTTCCTGACTTGTCTTTTCGCAGTGGGACAGGATTCTGCTTCTTCCCCCAATCAATCGGATTTGGATACCAAGACAGCGCCGGCTCCAACGCCTTCCACGACGCCCGCCCCAGCGCAAGGAATGCCTTCTGCGGCGCCGACGCTCAATGACGTCATCGACCGAGTTGTACAGCGCGAGCACTACTTCATGGCGCAGATGCGGCACATGCATCCTCTCGTCGAAACGTACCTGCAAGACTTGAAGAACGATCCCAACGGCAACCCTTCTCCGGTTAAGGACCAGTATTTTCTCGGCCGACTGGACATGAGCGATGGCCCCGAGGACGTTTCCTTTGTGGGACAGCCCGGGTTCGGACACCGGATGTTGAGCAAACTGACCGGTGTCTATTCCCTGCACTATCTGCCCATGGGATTTGCCCAAATGGTGATGCTCGACAGCGATTTCCAGAAGCGCTATTACAAGTTCAACTTTGTCCGGCGTGAATTTCTGGGTGAAGTTCGGTGTCTGGTGATCGATGTTCAGCCGCGCGAAGGCGAAAAAACAGCGCGCTTTCTGGGCAGGATCTGGGTAGAAGATCAGGACTACAATATCGTTCGATTCAACGGAACCTACTATCCCCCACCAAAAATTAATTTCTTTTTCCATTTCGACAGCTGGCGGTTGAACATGCGCCCCGGGACGTGGCTTCCGGCGTATGTCTACACTGAAGAGTCGAACCTGAAGACCGGACTGTCGAAGACCCTTCACTTCAAGGCTCAGACCCGGCTCTGGGGCTACGACTTGAAGGGCCTGGGCAAGAACGAAGAGTTCACCCAGATTCTGGTCGACGCACCCCAGTCTGTCAGAGATCAAAGCGATGCCGCCGCCGACGCGAGTCCGGTCGTGGCCGAGCGCATGTGGGAAAAGCAGGCAGAAGAAAACGCTGTGGAACGCCTGCAGAAAGTTGGGCTGCTCGCGCCCCCTGGCGAGCTCGACAAAATTCTGTCAACGGTTGTGAGCAATCTACTGGTAACCAACAATATCGACTTGCAGAGCGACTACCATTGCCGCGTACTTCTGACCTCTCCCCTGGAGTCCTTCACGATTGGCCACACGATCGTAATAAGCCGAGGACTTTTGGACGTGCTGCCGGATGAGGCGTCTCTGGCCATGGTTATGGCGCACGAACTCAGCCACATCGTGCTTGGGCATCACTTCGATACGAAGCTGGCATTCAATGACAAGCTATTCTTCCCGGATGAGGAGTCCTTTCAGCGTCTCGATTTCAAGCGAACCGCCGCGGACGAAGAAGCCGCCGATACGAAGGCGCTGGAACTTCTGAAGAACTCGCCCTACAAGGACAAGCTTGGAAACGCAGGATTGTTCCTGAAGGCGCTTCAGCAGCACGCGCCCGATCTGCCGAAGCTGATTCGGCCTCATCTTGGGAACAGCCTGGCTGGCGGCAAGAGTACCCGCATGTCGACCTTGCTCGCTTCAGCCCCCGCACTCGATGAGAAGCGACTGGACCAGATAGCCGCACTGCCGCTGGGCGGACGGATCAAGGTCGATCCGTGGAGTGACCAGGTCGAACTGTCCAAAGCCAAGCCGGTGCCTCTTACGTCCGCGCGCGAGAAAATGGAATTTGAGATCACGCCGTTCTTCCCGTACCTCACTCGCATGACCACGGCAGGGACAGAAAAGATGGCGCTCACGACAACTACGCAGGCAGCAGACACGGCTCCGAAGTAAGGGTCGAGGATTTCGAATCGATGCAGTGAGATCTAGAGGCGTAAGTACCGGGCGCCGCTGGCTTTGCTGAGGTTCGCTAGCGCCTACTGTACGGCGCTGCCAACTTGGGAGAACACGTTGTTGGCATTCGAACCGATGAGTCGAATCGTGCCCACAACGATGACCAGAATCACAGCGAGCATAACCGCATATTCAGCGATGTCCTGACCCTGCTCATCATTCCACAGCTGCTGTAGAAGTTTTGCCACGGGGGCTCCCTTACAAGTCCCAAGATCCATGAAACTTGGGGTAAAACGGTATTCCAGTTGGTCCGTAGGGAAAAGTATAGACGCCGCATGTCCCGTCGCCAATGGCACGTAAGTGCCACTCACAGGTGACTACCGTCACGTAATAGTCTTGAGCGGGAGAGCTTGATTCACTGCAAACAGCGCTAGCTCCAAGCGGGTGGAAACACCCAACTTATCGAAGATGTTGCTGAGGTGGTGCTTCACCGTATCTTCACTGATCTTGAAGTATTCGGCGATTTCCTTGTTGGAATAGCCGGCCACGACAGCCGAAACGATTTCCAGTTCGCGCGGTGTAAGGCCGAATTTCTTCTGTCGCGCTTCGTCGTGGGTCGACTGCATGAGCGTCCGCAGGTACTGCACGAGATTCGAAACGCTCTCCCGGCCCACCCAGTACTCGCCGGCCATCACGGTTTGTATCGCTTTCAGCAAAAGCTGAGTCGCGGAGTCCTTGAGCACGACTCCCCTGGCTCCCAGTTGCAGAGCCTCGACAATCTGGCTTTTCTCGGCGGCCGCCGTCAGCAAGATCACCCTTACCGGAGCGGCGTTGGCAGGCACACTCAGCTCGCGTAAAGCTTCCAAGCCTGGGTGCTTGGGCATTGCTAAATCGAGCAGAAGGATATCGGGTTTCAAGTGGCGTGCCAGTTTCACAGCTTCGGCACCGTCCGATGCCTCACCTAAGACCTTGAGGTCTGGCTCCGCTTCGAGCAACCGCCGCAGGCCAGCTCGGAAGATCGAGTCATCGGCGGCAATCACTAGGCGCACTTGCCGTAAATCTCCAAAAGTCACGCGGCACATCCCCGTTTCGCGGCCCCGCAACCTCCGACAATGCTGCTTTTCACGAAGATACCTTGACGAGAACAGGCTACTGTGCAGAATGTTCGTATCAGGAATGTTTTCATGGCCGCGTAGTGTAGCAGAGAGCCGGTTCTGGGGGTGTGATTTCAGGCGGGCCGGTCTCGATCGCATAGGTTCTTGAGAAGTCGACTCGCCCTAATACAGAGGCGGTTGACCGTCTGGCCGCGTCTTCCAACGCCGGTGTACCCACAGCCACTGCTCCGGATACTTCCGCACGTAGTCTTCAATCACCTTGGTGAACTTCTGCGTGTTGGCGACGATGTCCGCCTCCAGATCGCCCGTGCGAACCAATTCCACCGCTGGATCAAACCGCAGCCGGTACTTTCCCAACGCTTGGTCCCAGATCGTGAACCCCGGAACCACCGCCGCATCCGTCCGCAAAGCAATGCGCGCCAGTCCGCTGGCCGTGCACGCCGGAATGCCGAAGAAATCCACGAACACGCCCTGCGGCGGCGTCATATTCGTGTCCATCAATATGCCGACGACCTCGCCCGCCTTCATTGCAGCCAGCAACCCGCGCACGAAATCGTCCTTCCCTACGGTTTTGTTTCCATGCCTGGTGCGGTAGCTCTGGATCAGGCGATCCAGATACTCGTTGTCCATGGGCCGCATCACGACGTGCAGCCAGTGCCCGTGCAGTGAGTGCGCAAATGCGGAAAGCTCCCATGCCCCGAAATGCGCAGTGAGAAACAGCACGCCCTTTCCCCGCGCATAAGCTTGTTCGTAATTCTCCAACCCGTCGTACACCACCACCTGCTCGACGTTTGCCAGCGTGTACTTAGGAAACTGGCAAACCTCGGCCAATTGCCGGCCGAGCGAAGTAAAGACTCCGCGCAGAATGCCCGCTC
>Ga0209698_10007010_pt1 | contig 11884 bp, 9 predicted proteins | sample LitLauG_LLR_2012_FD_187203 | JGI IMG/M metagenome (GOLD analysis project Ga0209698, IMG submission 187203) | Freshwater sediment microbial communities from Pennsylvania, USA - Little Laurel Run_MetaG_LLR_2012 (SPAdes) (version 2) | ecosystem: Environmental > Aquatic > Freshwater > Creek >... | reverse complement strand
ACCATCATGATCGCGGTGCTGAAGATCTTCGACATCGTGGCCACGATGACCGGCGGCAACTACAGCACCAGCGTGCTGGCGAACGAGATGTTCAACCAAACCTTCGTCCAGGGGGACGCCGGACACGGCGCGGCACTGGCCGTGATCCTGTTCGCCTGCGTCATTCCCCTGGTTGTCTACAACGTCGTCCAGCTGCGGAAGGAGCGATCGGTCCGATGAGCGCCACTACCGCAGAGTTGCAGCCCGGCACCACTCCGGCGGTTCCCGAGCCTGCCGTCAAAGCGGTTCGCAGGGCTTTCAGCACACGTTGGGCATCCTTGGCGGTCGTTGTGATCGCGGTCTTGTGGACCATTCCGACGCTCGGTCTGTTCGTCACGTCGTTCAGGCCCGCGGCGGATGTCGCCAACTCCGGGTGGTGGACCTTCTTCCAGAACCCGAACATCACCTTCAGCAACTACTCCAGCGTGCTGCTCGGCGGCGGCTACAACACGGCCGGAGGGTTGTCGTCCTTCTTCGTCAACTCGCTGGTGATCGCCATCCCGGGTGCACTGTTCCCGCTCGCCATAGCGACCATGGCTGCCTACGCCCTGGCCTGGGTGCCGTTCCGGGGAAGCGACTGGTTGTTCTTCGCGATCTTCGCTCTTCAGGTCGTCCCGCTGCAGATGGCCCTGATTCCCCTTCTGCGCCTGTTCTCCACCGGCTTCCACATCGGCAACGTGCAGGTCTTCCCGCCGATGCAGTTCAACGACTCCGCCTGGGCGTTCTCGCGCCTGTGGATCGCGCACACGATGTTCGCTCTCCCGCTGGCGATCTTCCTGCTGCACAACTTCATGTCCCAGCTGCCGCGGGACCTGATGGAGGCGGCAAGAGTGGACGGGGCTAACCACTTCGTCACCTTCCGGAAGATCGTGCTGCCGCTGGCTTTGCCCGCGATCGCGTCGTTCGCGATCTTCCAGTTCCTGTGGGTGTGGAACGACCTGCTGGTCGCCCTCACCTTCGGCAACACCACCACGCAGCCGCTGAACGCTCGCCTGGAGCAGCAGGTCGGGAACTTCGGCTCGCACCTGGAACTGCTCACAGCTGGTGCGTTCATCTCGATCATCGTCCCGCTGATCGTCTTCTTGTCGCTGCAGCGGTACTTCGTCAGAGGCCTGCTCGCCGGATCGGTCAAGGGGTAGACCCAAGATCGCTGTCGGCTCGTTCGGTACGACCCCGGTCCCGCGCAGTCAGGCGGGCACCGGGGTCGTCCCCTTCTCGCAGTGTTCTCAGCGACTTCGGCGCGCAGCGCCTGGGCCGGCACGAAGCCTTGCGTTGGCCGGGCAGCGATGTGTGGCCCGAAGGTGTGGTCAGAGCGGAATGTTGCCGTGCGTCCCCCGCACCGCGGGTGCCTCGGAGATGGCTCGAGCGACCGCGGTGCGGGTCTGCCCCGGGTCGATGACCTCGTCGACGACGCCGATCTCGATCGCACGGTCGATCCCGCCGGCGATGAGCTCGTGCTCGTCGGCGAGCTCCTGCTCCAGTGCGGCCCGGGTGTCCTCGGGTGCGTCGGCGATCCGCCGGCGGTGCAGGACACGGACTGCGGCGACCGAGCCCATGACCGCGATGGTTGCCCCCTCCCACGCGAAGACCTTGGTGGCCCCCAGGGCACGAGCGTTCATGGCGATGTAGGCGCCCCCGTAGGCCTTGCGGGTAACCACTGTGACCCGCGGCACGACGCACTCGGCGAACGCGTGTAGCAGCTTGGCCCCGCGCCGCACCACCCCTTCCCACTCCTGGGCCACGCCCGGCAGGTAGCCGGGGACGTCGACCAGGACGACCAGGGGGACACCGAACGCGTCGCAGGTGCGCACGAAGCGGGCGGCTTTCTCCGCTGAGGCCGAGTCAAGGCATCCACCTAGACGCAACGGGTTGTTGGCTACCACCCCGATGGTTCGCCCACCCAGGCGCCCCAGGGTCACACAGATGTTGGGTGCCCAGCGTTCGTGCAGCTCCACCGCGGTGCCCTCGTCGAGCAGCCCGGCGACTAGGGGGTGGACGTCGTAGGCGCGTTTGGCCGAGTCTGGCATCAGCCCAGCGAGGTCGACGTCCTCGACTTTCCCGAACACGCCCTGGTTGCCTAGCAGTGAGGCCAGCGATCGGGCCGCACCCAGTGCGGCAGCTTCAGTGTCCGTTGTGACGTGGACGACTCCGCTGCGCCGCCCGTGCGGCTCCGGGCCACCCAGGCGCTCCATGTCGACTTCTTCGCCGGTGACCGAGCGGACCACGTCCGGCCCGGTGACGAAGACGCGGCCAGCGGGGCCCATGATGACGATGTCGGTGAGCGCGGGTCCGTATGCGGCTCCGCCGGCGGCGGCACCGAGCACCACCGAGATCTGCGGGATGCGCCCGGAGGCGCGGGTCATGATGGCGAAGACCTCGCCGACCGCGTGCAGCGACAGCACACCCTCACGGAGTCTGGCGCCGCCGGAGTGCCACAACCCGATGACCGGGCAGTTGTCGGCGAGTGCTCGGGCATAGGCGGCGAGGATGACCTTGCAGCCCGCCGACCCCATGGCGCCGCCTTGTACCGACGGGTCGGAGGCGAACGCCACCGCGGGGGTTCCGTGCACCCGGCCGGCGCCGGCGAGCATTCCGCTGTCGTCTTCGGCCGTGATGATCATGAACGAGCCCGGGTCGAACAGTGCCGCCATCCGCACCTTGGGGTTGCGGGGGTCGACCGTCGGGCCTGCTTCGCCGCCGCGGACCGCGACGGTGGCGGGCGCGACGTCGGCAGCGGTCATCAGGCGCTCCGGAACAGCACGGCGATGTTGTGGCCGCCGAAGCCGAAGGAGTTGTTAAGGGCGGCGATGGGGCCGTCGGGCAGCACCCGGGGGGCGCCGTGGACGACGTCCAGGGCCACGTCGTCGTCTGGGTCATCGAGGTTGATGGTCGGGGGCGCGAGGCGGTGGTGGAGGGCAAGGACGGTCGCGATGGACTCCACGGCGCCGGCGGCGCCGAGCAGGTGCCCGGTCATCGACTTGGTCGCCGAGACTGCCACCCGGTCGGTGGCTGCGCCCAGGACGCCTCGGATCGCCGCTGCCTCGGCAACGTCCCCCTGTGGAGTCGACGTGGCGTGGGCGTTGGCGTGGACGATGTCGGCTGCAGTCAGGCCGGCGTCGGCGAGGGCGAACTCGATGGCGCGCTTGGCGCCTGCCCCGACTGGGTCCGGCTGGGCGATGTGGTGACCGTCGGAGGTGATTCCCGAGCCCGCGACGACCGCGTACACGCGGGCGCCGCGCGCTGCGGCGTGAGCTGCGGACTCCAGGACCAGCACCCCGGCGCCTTCTCCGAGGACGAACCCGTCGCGGCCCTTGTCGTACGGCCGTGACGCCCGCTCGGGCTCGTCGTTGCGCTTGGACAACGCCATCATCGCCGCGAACGCAGCCATCGGCAGCGGGTGGATGCACGCCTCCGTGCCACCGGCGACGACCACGTCGGCGCGGCCGGAACGGATCATGTGCACCGCGTAGGTGACTGCTTCGGCGCCCGAGGCGCACGCCGACACCGGGGTGTGCACCCCGGCCCTGGCCTTGAGCTCGATCCCGACGTACCCGGCGGGGCCGTTGGGCATCAGCGCCGGGATGGTGTGCGGGGACACCCGCCGCGCCCCCTTCTCGCGCATGGTGTCCCACGCGTTGAGCAGGCTCACCGCGCCGCCGATCCCGGAGGCGATCACCACGCCGAGGCGCAGGGGATCCACCTCCGGGGAGCCGGCGTCGGCCCAGGCCTGCCTGGTGGCGATGAGCGCGAACTGCTCACTTCGGTCAAGCTTGCGTGCCTCGACCCGGTCCATCACCTCGAGCGGGTCGACCAGGGCGGTGGCCGCGAACCGCACCGGAAGCTCCTCGGCCCATGGCTCGGTCAGCGCTCTGGCGCCGGAGGTGCCAGCGAGCAGGGCCGCCCAGGTGCTGGCGACGTCACCGCCGATCGGCGTCGTCATCCCCAGTCCGGTGACCACCACATCGGTGTCGGTCTGCTGACCCACGGCTACGGCCCTCCAAGCGTCACGGTTGAGCGGGTGCTGAGCGGGCGTCGCGTTCAGGCGCCCGCGGCCGCGATGTACGAGACCGCGTCGCCGACCGTCTTGAGGCCCTTGACGTCGTCATCGGGGATCTTGACGTCGAACTTCTCCTCGGCGGCGACGACAACCTCGACCATCGACAGCGAGTCGATGTCCAGGTCGTCGACGAAGGACTTGTCGAGCTGCACGTCGTCGACCGGGACTCCGGCGACCTCGTTCACGATGTCGGCGAGGCCGGAGAGGATGTCCTGCTGGGTGGCCATGCTGGGGGACTCCTTCGGTGGATGGTCATGGGGTGGTGCTGTGGTGCGCACCGCGGCTGCGGTGTCCTGCTGGCAGGCTAGCGGCCCCGGAGGGGGTCGGTGTTCAGGGGAGGGTGACGACCTGGGCGGCGAAGGACAGGCCGGCACCGAATCCGATCAGCAGCGCGGTGCCCCCGTGGGGAGCCTCGCCGTTGTCCAGCAGCCGCTCCATGGCTAGCGGAACCGACGCCGCGGAGGTGTTGCCGGTGGTGACGATGTCGCGGGCGACCGCGACGGTGTCCGGCAGGCCGATCTTCTTCACCATCGCCTCGACGATGCGCAGGTTGGCCTGGTGCGGGATGAACGCGTCGAGCTGGTCGGCCCTGACCCCGGCCTTGTCCAAGGCCGCCTGACACACCGGGGCCATCTGGAAGACGGCCCAGCGGAATACCTGCTGGCCGTTCATCGACAGTGTCGGGAACTTGTGGGTGGGGTCGTCGCGCAGCGCGTACCAGGGGACGTTCTGGGTGATGGCGTCGGCCTGGCCGCCGTCGGCACCCCAAACGACTGGTCCGATCCCGGGGGTGTCCGAGGGCCCGACGACCGCAGCGCCGGCGCCGTCGCCGAAGATGAACGCCGAGCCGCGGTCGTACGGGTCGACCATGTCGGTGAGCTTTTCCACCCCGACGATCAGCACGTACTGCGCCGAGCCGCCGCGGACCATGTCACTGGCGATCGCCAGTGCGTGGCAGAACCCGGCGCAGGCCGCCGAGATGTCAAACGCTGCGGCGTTGGTCGCTCCCAACCGGTGACCGAGCACCGCCGCCGCGGAGGGGGTCTGCATCAGGTGGGTGACTGTGGCCACGATCACACAGCCGATCCGGTCGGCGGTGATCCCGGAGTTGGCCATCGCCTTCTCCGAGGCCACCAGGGCCATGTCGATGACCGACTCGTCCGGCGCGGCAGCGTGCCGGGACTGGATCCCGGAGCGCTCACGGATCCACTCGTCGGAGCTGTCGATGCGCTCGACGATCTCCGAGTTCGGGATGACTCGGGACGGCCGGTACCCGCCGACGCCGAGCATCCGCGCGTAGGGGGCGCCCTGGCTCATCGTGAACACTGGTGCCCCGCTCATGCCGGCACCGCCTGCGGGTGCAGCCGCACCAGCGGCTGCCCCGGCGCGACCGGGTCGCCGTCCTCGACCAGCCACTCGACCACGTGGCCTCCGTGCGGGGCGGTGACCTGGTGCTCGTCGCGAAGGGTCACCACGACGCCGACGGTGTCGCCGGGGACCAGCAAGTCGGCGCTCGCGCCGCGCCGGAACGTCCCCTTCGCCGGAGCCACCAGCAGCCGCCAGGTCGGCATGTCGGACACCGGGTTGCTGCTGCCGTGCCGGGCGACCAGGTCGCGGGCGGCATCCAGGTCGTCGGGGGTCTTCAACGCCACCGTCTCCACCCCGGGGATGGCCCGCTTCGCAAGGGCGGTCAAAGTCCCGGCTGGTGGCAGCTCCAGAATCCCGGTGACGCCGAGGTCAGCCATGGTGCGCAGGCACAGGTCCCAGCGCACCGGGGAGGCGACCTGCTCGACGATCCGACGAAGCACCTGCCGGCCGTCGTGAACCACCGCGCCGTCGCGGTTGGACAGCAGCCGGGTGCGGGGGTCGTGAGTGCTCACCGAGGACGCCAGCGCCGCCAGCGCACCGACTGCGGGGGCCATGTGCTCGGTGTGGAAGGCACCGGCGACCTGCAGCGCCTTCAGCCGCGCTCCGGCGGGCGGGTCCGCGGCCAGGGCTGCCAGCTGCTCCAGGGTGCCACCGGCGACGATCTGGCCGGCGCCGTTCTCGTTCGCCGCAACCAGGCCGTGCTCGGCGAGCTTGGCGACAACGACGTCCCGGTCGCCGCCCAGGACCGCAGTCATTCCGGTCGCGGTGACCGCCGAGGCCTTGGCCATCGCCCGTCCCCGCTCGGCCACCAGCACCATCGCCTGCTCGGCGCTGATGACGTGCGCCGCAGCGGCCGCGGTGAGCTCCCCGACCGAGTGGCCGGCTCCGACCCCCACCTTCCCGAAGGCCTCGGTGGGGTGCGGGAACAGCTCGAGCAGCGGGATCAGTCCGGCCGCAACGATCAGGGGCTGAGCGATCGCGGTGTCGCGGATCGTCTCGGCGTCGGCGTCGGTGCCGTAGTAGGCGAGGTCCAGGCCGGCGCACGCCGACAGCCATCCCAGACGGGTGGCCACAGCGCGCAGCTCGAGCCATGGGGCGAGGAAACCGGGGACCTGGGCGCCCTGTCCGGGCGCGACGATGGCGAGCACCCCTCAACCGTGGTGCACCCAGCGGTGGCGCGGGGGTATCGACCCGAACCAGGATGCGGGCCGAGTGTTGTGGAGATCCTCCAATTGGAGGTGTCCTACAGATGTCCGTCCTGTTGCGCGGCCGCGTCCAGCCGCCCCAGGGTGAGTGCGATCCGCAGGGCGAAGGCGCCACGCGCGTCGGTGGGTGGGAAGCCGGTGGTCTCCGAGACTCGGCGCAGCCGGTACCGGACGGTGTTGGGATGAACGAACAGGGCCCGGGCGGCGCCCTCGATCGACCCGGACGCATCCAGGTAGGCCGTCAAAGTGCCTAGCAGGTCACCGGCGCCGTCGGCGAGCACCGTGTAGCCCTGCTCGATCAGCCGGGCCCGCGCCCCGCCGTCACCGGCCAGCGCCCGCTCCGGGAGCAGCTGCTCCGACGACACCGGTCTGGGCGCCCCCGGCCAGGCCGCTGCCGCGCGAAGCGCCGCGACCGCCTCCCCGGCCGACAAGGCCGCCGACGTCAGGTCGGCGACCACTGGCCCTGCGACCACCGGCCCGGGCGCGAACTGGCCGGCCATCGCCCTGGCCGCGCCCATCTGGTCGACCACCCCGTCGATCGCTACCACCAGACGGTCTCCCTGGACGGCGCTGATCACGTCGAGGCGGCCGGCCTTGGCGGCCCGCTGGACACCGTCAGCAACCGCGTCCGGTGAGGCGTCGGTCGCCCGCCCGACGACGACGGCGACCTGTCCGCGCTGGCCCCAGCCCAGCGCGGAGGCACGCGAGCGGATCGCCTCGTCGACCTCCCCCCGTAGCAGGGCGTCCACGACCAGTGCCTCCAGCCGCGCGTCCCAGGCACCGCGCGCCTCAGCGGCCTGTGCGTACACCTGCGCGGCGGCGAAGGCGATCTCCCTGGAGTACAGCAGCACCGACTCACGCACCAGCTGTTCGTCGCCGGGAGCGGCGAGCTCGTGCGCCCGGTCCTCCACCACTCCGATCGTGGCCCGGATCAGCTCGACCGTCTGCTGCAGCGTGACCGCGCGGGCCAGCTCGCGCGGCGCCGTCCCGAAGACGTCGGCGGTGATGGCCAGTTCCGGACCGGGGTCCCGAAACCACTCGATGAAGGCGGCGATACCGGCCTGTGCCACCAGCCCGACCCACGACCGCTCGTCGGGAGGCATCGCCCGGTACCACGGCAGCGTCTCGTCCATCCGCTGGATGGCGTCCGTGGCGAGCTGGGAGATCGCACGCTCGAAGCGGCGCACTGTCGCAGCACGCTCCTGGCTCACGCCCTCCAGGGTAGGCGCAGCGGCGATGTCCAGCAGCCTGGTTGTTGTAGAACATCAACAACGCCTCCGCTGGCAGCTGACCCCGGCGGGGCCCGCCCCGAGTCCGCGGTGGCGCCACGGCCGCGCCGCGCGGTGTTCGCAGCGGCATAACCTGGCCGGGTGGAGCCTGGGCAGCAGCCGCCGCGACGAGGTGGGCGCGCCCACCCCGTGCCCGCCAGCTGGCCGGGTGGTGCCAGGTGAGCGTGGTCAGGGCCACCGGTGCGCTTCGGCGCATCGCCTACCTGCTGGAAAGGGCCCAGGAGCCCACCTACCGGGTCAAGGCGTTCCGCGGCGCCGCCGCGGTCGTGGACTCCCTTTCAGGCGCCGACCTTGCGGCCCGCCTCGACGCGGGGACGCTCACCGAGCTGGCCGGGATCGGCCCGGTGACCGCGGCTGTCATCGAGGAGGCCTCGGGGGGCCGGGTTCCGGCCTACCTGGAGCGGTTGGAGGCCTCAGCCGCGGAGCCGGTCACCAAGGGAGGCGAGCAGCTGCGCGCGGTGCTGCGCGGCGACCTGCACACCCACTCGGACTGGTCTGATGGCGGGTCCCCGATCGCTGAGATGGCCCAGACGGCCTCCGGGCTCGGGCACGAGTACGTGGCCTTGACCGACCACTCACCGCGGCTGACCGTCGCAAACGGACTTTCCGCGCAGCGGCTGCGGGCGCAGCTGGACGTCGTGGACCGGCTCAACACGCAGATGGCCCCGTTCCGGATCCTCACCGGGATCGAGGTCGACATCCTCGATGACGGCAGCCTGGACCAGGAACCCGATCTGCTCGCCCGGCTCGACGTCGTGGTCGCCTCCGTCCACTCCAAGCTACGGATGGCCGCCGAGGACATGACCCGGCGGATGGTTGTCGCCGTGGCCAACCCGCACGTGGACGTGCTGGGCCACTGCACGGGGCGGATGGTGGCCGGCGGGCGGCAGCGGCCCCCGTCGCAGTTCGACGCCGAACTCGTGTTCGAGGCGTGCCGACGATTCGGCGTCGCTGTAGAGATCAACTCCCGACCCGAACGGCTCGACCCGCCCTCGCAGCTGCTTCGGCTCGCAGCGGAAACCGGGTGCCTGTTCGCCATCGACACCGACGCTCACGCGCCGGGCCAGCTCGACTGGCAGCCTTACGGCTGCGCCAGGGCGCAGGCGTGCTCAGTGGATCCGGCGACGGTGGTCAATACGCTGGGCGTCGAGGAGTTGCTGGCCTGGACCAGGAGGGCGCGATGAACACCGAGGTGGCCGTGCGCAGAGCCGGACAGCGGTTCGCCACCCGCACGTCGTGGCTGGACTCCAGGCACTCGTTCTCGTTCGGCCAGCACTACGACCCGGCCAACACCCACTTTGGTCTCCTGCTGGTCTCCAACGACGACGTGGTGGCGCCAGGCACCGGGTTCGAGACACATCCGCACCGGGACATGGAGATCGTCACCTGGGTGCTGGACGGGGCGCTGGTCCACCAGGACTCCCACGGGCACAACGGGGTCATCTACCCGGGCCTGGCCCAGCGGATGAGCGCCGGCCACGGGATACTTCACAGCGAGAAGAACGACTCCTGGCGCCTCACTGGCCAGGCACCGGACGACGCCCCAGTTCACTTCGTCCAGATGTGGGTGCTGCCCGACGAGGCTGGGATCACCCCGGGCTACCAGCAGCTCGACGTCGCAGCAGAGCTGGCCAGCGGCGACCTGGTCGTGGTGGCATCCGGCCGCCCCGAGCACCGCGATGCCGCGGCGATCCGCATCCACCAAAAGGACGCGGCACTGCTGGTGGCCCGGATCGGCCAGGGTGCCTCGGTGGCGCTGCCGGACGCCCCGTACGTCCACGTGTTCGTGGCCAAGGGCGCGGCGACTCTCGAAGGTGCCGGCGCGCTCGCCGCAGGGGACTCGGTGCGAGTCAGCGCCGCCCAAGGCCAGCGGCTCACCGCCGCGGGCAGCGGCGCCGAGGTGCTCTTGTGGCAGATGCACTCTGCCGCGACCTGACCCCCGGAGCCCGGTGCCGCCGGCTCCGGCCCGGTCAGGACTCGCCGAGGCCTGACCCCGGGTCGGCGGCCCGCACGTCGAGCAGGGAGTACTTCTCGATCGCCTGCGCCAAGGCACCACGGTCGACCTCGCCGCGACGGGCCAGCAGCGTCAGTGTCTGGACCACGATCGACTCCGCGTCGACCTTGAAGTGCCGGCGCAGCGCCCCGCGGGTGTCCGACATGCCCCAGCCGTCGGTTCCCAGCGCCGCGAAGTCGGTGTGCACCCACGGCATGATCTGGTCCTGGACGGCGCGCATGAAGTCGCTGACCGCAACCACCGGGCCCGCTCGACCCGCGAGCTGCTCGGTCACGAACGGGGTTCGCGGCTCCTGGTCCGGGTTCAGCAGATTCCACCGGTCGGCCAGCACGCCGTCGCGGCGCAGCTCGTTCCAGGACGTCACCGACCACACGTCGGCGCGCACACCCCAGTCCTGCTCGAGGAGGTCGGCCGCCCGCAACGCCCACGGCAGCGACACCCCGGACGCGAGCAGCTGCGCCCCGGCCGGGCCGGCCGGCCCGTCGGCGGCCGCGCGGTACAGGTACATCCCTCGCAGCAGCGCCGCCACGTCCAGCCCCGGCGGCTCGGCCGGCTGCAGGTAGGGCTCGTTGTAGATGGTCAGGTAGAAGTAGATGTCCTCCGGTGTCTCGCCGTACATCCGCCGCAGACCGTCGCGCACGATGTGCCCCACCTCGTAGCCGAACGCGGGGTCGTAGTGGACCACTGCCGGGTTGGTCGCGGCGAGCAGCGGCGACTGGCCGTCCTCATGCTGCAGGCCCTCGCCGTTGAGGGTGGTGCGTCCCGCCGTCGCACCCAGGACGAAGCCGCGGGCCATCTGGTCCCCGGCGGCCCAGAACCCGTCACCGGTGCGCTGGAAACCGAACATCGAGTAGAAGACGTAGATCGGGATCATCGGCTCGCCGTGGGTGGCGTAAGAGGTGCCGACGGCTGTGAACGAGGCCACCGAGCCGGCCTCGTTGATCCCTTCGTGCAAGATCACCCCGGTCTCGGACTCTTTGTAGGACAGCACCAGGTCGCGGTCGACGGCCAGGTAGGTCTGGCCGTGCGGGCTGTAGATCTTCTGGGTCGGGAACAGGGAGTCCATCCCGAAGGTGCGTGCCTCGTCGGGGATGATCGGCACGAACCTGGCGCCGATCTCCGGGTCCTTCAGCAGCTCCTTGAGCAGCCGGACGAACGCCATCGTCGTGGCCACCGGCTGGTGCCCGGAGCCACGCCTGACCACCTCGTAGGGGCCGTCCGAGGGCAGGGTCAACGCCTTGGCGTGCGGACGCCGGTCCGGCAGGTACCCGCCGAGGGCGGTGCGGCGCTCGTGCAGGTACCGAATGACATCGGAGTCCGCCCCCGGGTGGTAGTACGGAGGCAGCTTGGCGTCCAAGGCTTCGTCGGGGACCGGGATCTGCAGGCGGTCACGGAAGACCTTGAGGTCGTCCAAAGACAGCTTCTTCATCTGGTGGGTGGCGTTGCGGGCCTCGAAGTGGCTCCCCAGCGTCCAGCCCTTGATCGTCTTGGCCAAGATGATCGTCGGCTGCCCGGAGTGCTCCGTGGCCGCCTTGTACGCCGCGTACAGCTTGCGGTAGTCGTGACCTCCGCGCTGAAGCGACCAGATCTCCTCGTCGGTCCAGTCCTCGACCATCTTGCGGGTACGGGGGTCGCGTCCGAAGAAGTGCTCGCGGACGAAGGCCCCGTCCTCGGCCTTGAACGTCTGGTAGTCCCCGTCGGGGGTCTGGTTCATCAAGTTGACCAGCGCCCCGGCGGTGTCGGAGGCCAGCAGCTTGTCCCAGCTGCGTCCCCACACGACCTTGATCACGTTCCAGCCGGCCCCGCGGAAGGTTGCCTCCAGCTCCTGGATCACCTTGCCGTTGCCCCGGACCGGCCCGTCCAGGCGCTGCAGGTTGCAGTTCACCACGAACGTGAGGTTGTCGAGCTCCTC
>Ga0209698_10007008_pt1 | contig 11886 bp, 9 predicted proteins | sample LitLauG_LLR_2012_FD_187203 | JGI IMG/M metagenome (GOLD analysis project Ga0209698, IMG submission 187203) | Freshwater sediment microbial communities from Pennsylvania, USA - Little Laurel Run_MetaG_LLR_2012 (SPAdes) (version 2) | ecosystem: Environmental > Aquatic > Freshwater > Creek >... | reverse complement strand
GTTAACATCAATCAAATTCTGTGCGGCCGGCGCCGACATCGAAACCTCCGCGTGGGGTCGCCCTCAATATGTCGCCCGGCCGCCGGAGATGTCGAACACCGCGCCGGTTGAGAACGAACAATCTTCCGAGGCCAGCCACGCCACCATCGCTGCAAGCTCTTCGACCAGAACGAAGCGGTTTTTCGGGATCTTTGAAAGCATGAAGTCGATGTGGGTTTGCGTCATCTGATCGAAGATGGCGGTCTTGGCCGCAGCCGGCGTTACCGCATTGACCATGATGTTGTGCTGCGCGAGTTCCTTGCCCAGCGATTTCGTCAGCGCAATCAGGCCGGCCTTGGAAGCCGAATAATGCGCCGCGTTGGGATTGCCTTCCTTGCCGGCAATGGAGGCGATGTTGACGATCCGGCCGTAATTCTGCTTGACCATCGCAGGCGCGATCGCCTTGCAGCAGATGAAGGGCCCGTCGAGATTGATGCGCAGTACCTTGCGCCACTCGTCGATGTCGGTTTCCCATACCGTCTTGTTGACACCGGCGATGCCGGCATTGTTGACGAGGATGTCGATCTTGCCGAAGGCCTTCAGCGTCTCGTCGCGCGCTCTTTCGACCGCGGCGAGGTCGGACACGTCGACCCTGACCGCAGCGACGGCTGTGCCGATTTCCCTGGCCGTTCTCTCGGCGAATGGCTGGTCATGATCCCAGATCGCGACCCGTGCGCCGGAACTGACAAAACGTTCGGTGATTGCGCGCCCGAAACCTTGTGCGCCGCCCGTGACGACCGCACAGCGGCCGTTCAGATCGATCTTGTTCATGGTGCCGTTTCCTTCATTCCGAACCGAATTGCCTTCGTCGTCATTGCGGGCTAACGGGTCGCGCGAATGCGCGCCCGATGACAGGCTCCGCGAAGCAATCCAGCGTCGAGAAGAAAGTCTGGATTGCTTCGTCGCTCACGCTCCTCGCAATGACGTCGACACGTGCGGTCGACATTCAAAGCGTCCAGCCGCCATCGATGATGTGCGCGACGCCGGTCGTGAAGGCACTCTCGTCGCTGCCAAGATAGACCGCAAGCGAAGCGATCTCCTCAGCGGTGCCAAGGCGCCCCATCGGCTGGCGGGCAACGAACATCTCGCGCCCGGCGGGGCCGGCGGCTGTCGCGCGCTGCAGCATGGACGGTGTCTCGATGGTGCCGGGGCAGATGCAATTGCAACGGATGCCCCTGGTAATGAAATCGGCGGCAACCGCACGGGTCAGTGCCGCAACCGCCGCCTTGGTCGCGCCGTAGACGTAACGGTTGGGGGCGGCCTTGAAAACGCCTGCGGCCGAGGAGATGTTGACGATCGAGCCGCCGCCCCTTTCCAGCATCAGCGGTAGAAAGGCGCGGATCGTCCGGTGCATCGACTTGACGTTGAGGTCGAAGGAAAAATCCCAGTCCTCATCGGAGCAGTCGAGCACGGTGCCGTGGTGCACGAAGCCGGCGGCGTTCAACAGGATATCGATTCCACCCACACGCTTGGCCATCGCCGTCACGGCAGCCGTGTCGCGCGCGTCGAGCCTTGCCGTCTCCTTGACGCCTTCGGTGAGGAGGGAAGCAAGACCCTTTTCATCGATGTCGGTGGCAAAGACACTTGCACCCTCACGCGCAAATGCGATGGCCGAAGCCCGGCCAATGCCGGCCGCAGCCGCGGTGATGAATGCGCGTTTGCCCTTCAGGCGGTCTGACATGATGTTCTCCTTTTTTCTTGTCAGTCCGGGATGCGCCCTGCGGCGCAGGCCCGAAAATCCATACGCACGATCGTGGTTATGGATTTCCGGGTTCGCGACGTTGTCGCGCCCCGGAATGACGAGTTGCTCTAGTGATTATCCCTGGCCACGCCGACCCGGCCGGCGATGTCATGGTAGCGCGTGGCAAGTTCCATGCAGGCGCCGGTCGCCTGCTGACCGACAGTCGCGCGGTAGATTTCCTGCCACGGCGTCTGGTTCGCCGGAAAGGCGAAGCCGCCCCTGGCCTTCAGTTCGGCGTGGCGCTTGCTGACCTCCTCATCCGGGATCAGGATGTTCGCGGTCCCCTTGTTCAAATCGACGCGCACCCTGTCGCCGGTCTTCAGGATCGCCAGCCCACCATCGGCGGCAGCCTCGGGAGTGGCGTTGAGGATCGACGGCGAGCCGGACGTGCCCGACTGGCGGCCATCGCCGATGCAGGGCAGGGAAAGGATTCCGCGTTTGATCAGCGCCGCCGGCGGCTGCATGTTCACGACCTCAGCGCCGCCGGGATAACCGATCGGGCCGGTTCCGCGAATAAAAAGGATGCAGCGCTCGTCGATATCGAGCGCGGGATCGTCGATCCTTTCGTGATAATCCTCAGGCCCTTCGAAAACGATCGCGCGCCCCTCGAAGGCGTTCGGGTCCTTCGGGTTGACCAGATAGCGGTCGCGGAACTCCGTGGAGATTACGCTCGTCTTCATGATCGCGGAATCGAAGAGGTTGCCGCGCAAGACAAGGAAACCGGCGTCCCTCACCAGCGGCTCGTCGTAGCTGTAGATCACGTCGCCATCGGGTGGCGATGCATCGCGGCAATTGTCGCCCATGGTGTGGCCGTTCACGGTCATCGCGTCTTCGTGGATGCGTCGGGCCTTCATCAATTCGCGCACCACGGCCGGTACGCCGCCGGCGCGGTGGAATTCCTCGCCAAGATAGAAGCCGGCTGGCTGCATGTTGACCAGAAGCGGAATCTGATGACCGAATTTCTGCCAATCGTCGATTGAAAGTTCCACGCCGATATGGCGGGCGAGCGCGTTGATGTGGATCGGCGCATTGGTCGATCCACCGATCGCCGAATTGACCACAATGCAGTTTTCAAAAGCATCCCGCGTTAGGATGTCGGAAGGTTTCAGGTCCTCCCAGACCATTGCGACGATGCGCTTGCCGGTCTCGTAGGCAATCTGGCCGCGTTCGCGGTAGGGGGCAGGGATCGCCGCGCATCCGGGCAATGACATGCCCAAGGCCTCGGCCAGCGAATTCATGGTCGAGGCGGTGCCCATGGTGTTGCAATGGCCGACAGAGGGTGCCGAGGAGGCCACGATATTCATGAACTCCTCGTAGTCGATCTCACCCGCAGCAAGCTGCTCGCGCGCTTTCCAGACCACGGTCCCCGAACCCGTGCGCTGGCCGTTGTGCCAGCCATTCAACATCGGTCCGCCGGATAGTACGATAGCGGGCAGATTGACGGTTGCGGCCGCCATCAGGCAGGCGGGGGTTGTCTTGTCGCATCCGGTGGTGAGGACCACGCCGTCCAGGGGATAACCGAACAGGATCTCGACCAATCCAAGATAGGCGAGGTTGCGATCAAGCGCCGCAGTCGGCCGCTTGCCGGTTTCCTGGATGGGGTGCGTCGGAAATTCCATCGCGATACCGCCAGCGGCGCGGATTCCCTCCCGGACCCGGTGGGCCAGCTCGAGGTGATGGCGGTTGCACGGCGACAGATCGTTCCCGGTCTGGGCGATGCCGATGATCGGCTTGCCTGACTGCAGCTCTTCCCGGGTCAGGCCATAGTTGAGGTAGCGCTCGAGATAGAGCGCAGTCATTCCAGGATTATGAGGGTTGTTGAACCATTCGCTGGAACGGAGTTTGCGCCTGACGACACCGGTTAGCGGCTTATTCATGGGTTCGGGCTCTCCCGCAGCGCACACGCCTTGTTTTTGTGCGTAATTCTTGTTTTGGCAGCCAATGTTCGCACGTCACCGCAGGCTTCGCAACGGTTTGCGGCTGCAGGTGATTTCTACGACTTTGATCCAAGGACTCAATCGAAAAAGTCTGGTATGACCCAATCAAATCAAGGCGTCGCGCGGTTGCAGCCGGCTGCATGCGTATTCGGGAGGGAATTCATGTCGTCCGTGCATATTCGAGACGTGCGAAAGTCGTTTGGCGGCTTCGAAGTTCTGCACGGCGTGACGATACCGATCGAGGACGGGGCCTTTGTCGTGCTGGTCGGTCCTTCCGGCTGCGGCAAATCGACCCTGCTTCGAATGCTGGCTGGGCTCGAAAACATCACCTCGGGCACGATTTCCATTGGCGATCGCGTGGTCAACAATGTTCAGCCCAAGGAGCGCGACATCGCCATGGTGTTCCAGAACTATGCGCTCTATCCGCATATGACGGTCGCCGACAATATGGGCTTCTCGCTCAAGCTGCGCGGGGCGAATCCGCAGGAGATCAAGAAGGGCGTCAGGCGCGCCGCGGAGATCCTGGCATTGACGCCGCTTTTGGACCGCTATCCCCGGCAGTTGTCCGGCGGTCAGCGCCAGCGTGTGGCGATGGGCCGTGCCATCGTGCGCGATCCGCAAGTGTTCTTGTTCGACGAACCGTTGTCGAATCTCGACGCCAAGTTGCGCGTGGCGATGCGCACGGAAATCAAGGAACTGCATCAGCGGCTCAAAACCACGACCGTCTACGTCACGCACGATCAGATCGAGGCCATGACCATGGCCGACAAGATCGTGGTGATGCATGACGGCATTGTCGAGCAGATCGGTTCGCCGCTCGAACTCTATGATCGGCCGGACAATCAGTTCGTCGCCAGTTTCATCGGCTCGCCAGCCATGAATTTCCTCAAAGGCAAGATCAAGGTGAACGGCAGCGCGGGTTTCGAAGGCCCCAACGGCGTCAAGTTGCCGCTCGCCAAGGCGCCGGCCAATTCCGACGGCCGCCCTGCGGTGTACGGCGTGAGGCCGGAGCATTTCACCATCGCCGACGACGGCGCGGAGGCCGAGATCGTCGTGGTCGAGCCCACGGGGTCGGAAACGCAAGTCTTCGCCAAGCTCGGCGGCGAACAGGTCGTTGCCGTGTTCCGCGAACGCCACCAGTTCAATCCGGGCGACAGGATCCGCCTGAAGCCGAACCCTTCCGCGGTGCATTTGTTCGACGAAGGCACCGGCAAGCGCATATAGGCCGGCAAAGAAATTGGCCGATGAAACAGCCAATTCAAAAGGGAGAAGTGAGACGATGAGTCATTTTACAGTCGATCGGCGGTCCTTGCTCAAGGGCGGCGGCAGCCTTCTCGCGGTCGCTGCCACCATGTCGAGCGAACAATTGCTGGGTTATGCGAAGGCATGGGCGCAGACCGCGCCGTGGAAGCCGGAAGCGGGCGCCAAGATCAACCTGTTGCGCTGGAAGCGCTTTGTCGAGGCCGAGGATGTCGCCTTCGTGAAGATCGTCGACGCCTTCCAGAAGGCGACCGGCGTGACCATCAGCGTATCCAACGAATCCTATGAGGACGTCCAGCCCAAGGCATCCGTCGCTGCCAATGTGGGGCAGGGCCTTGACATCGTCTGGGGTCTTTACTCGCTGCCCTTCCTGTTCCCGACCAAGGTCACGGACATGACCGATGTTGCCGACTACCTCGGCAAGAAAGGCGGCGGCTGGTCGAAAGCGGGCGAGGCCTATGGCAAGCTCGATGGCAAGTGGATCGGCGTTCCCGTTGCGGTGACCGGCGCCCTCGTGAATTATCGCATCGCCGCCATGGAGAAGGCGGGCCACAAGGAGTTCCCGAAGGACCTCGCCGGCTTTGCCGACCTGATCAAGGGCCTCAACAAAAATGGCACGCCGGCCGGCATGGCGCTCGGACACGCTTCGGGCGACGCCAATTCCTGGCTGCATTGGGCATTGTGGGCGCACGGCGGCAACCTGATCGATGCCAACAACAAAGTGATCATCAATTCACCGGAGACCGCCAAGGCACTCGAATACGTCAAGGGCCTTTACGACAGCTTCATCCCGGGCACCGCGTCCTGGAACGACAGCTCCAACAACAAGGCGTTTCTGGCCGGTCAGCTTTTCCTGACCGTCAACGGTATCTCGATCTATGTCACGGCGAAAAAGGAAAATCCGCAGATCGCCCAGGACATGAACCACGCTCATCTTCCAGTGGGCGTCGACGGAAAAAACCGGGAACTCAATCTCGGCTTCCCGATCCTGGTCTTCAATTTCACCAAGTTCCCGCAGGCCTGCAAGGCTTTCACCGCTTTCATGCTCGATCCGGACCAGTTCAATCCCTGGATCGAGGCGGCCCAAGGCTATCTCTCGCCGTTCCTGCTCGGCTTCACCAAGAATCCAATCTGGACGGCTGACCCGAAGAACACGCCGTTCCGCGATGTCGGTGAGACGTCGCTGACGCCTGCGGGCGTCGGCCAGATGAGCGAAAACGCGGCGGCCGCGATTGCCGACTTCGTCCTGGTCGACATGTTTGCGAATTACTGCACCGGTCGCGAGGATGTGAAGACCGCGATGGCCTCGGCGGAACGGTCCGCCAAGCGTATCTTCCGGTAAGATGGATGGCCGGCGCGGCCCGCCGCGCCGGCAACTTTTCTTTCAGTCGGGCAAGGCTCGGCAGTATACTGCGATTTGACGAGCGGCCGGGTGTCGCATCCCCGGATGGACCTGGATCACGATGACGACCCTTCAAACATCTGCGCCCGTACAGGCCGCCAGCGTCGACACGCCGCCGCTGTGGTCGAGGCTGCGGCATAACCGCAACTGGATTTCGCTGTGGTTCATGCTGCCGGCTGCGGCATTTCTGATCCTGTTCCTTGCCTATCCGCTCGGCCTCGGCGTCTGGATGAGTTTCACCGATGAGCGGATCGGCCGCGGCGGAGCTTTTATCGGCCTCGAGAACTACCTGTGGCTCTGGGACGACGCCATCTTCTGGCTCTCGGTGTTCAACACGCTGCTCTATACGATCGTGGCGAGCGCCATCAAATTCGCCATCGGCCTTTATCTTGCGCTGCTGCTGAACCGGCACATGCCGTTCAAGGCGATCATCCGCTCGATCGTGCTGATCCCGTTCATCGTTCCGACCGTGCTGTCGGCGATCGCGTTCTGGTGGATCTACGATTCCCAGTTCTCGATCATCTCGTGGTCGCTGATCAGGCTCGGCCTGATCGAACACAACATCAATTTCCTGGGCGATACGAACTGGGCGCGCGCCAGCGTGATTTTCGCCAATATCTGGCGCGGCGTTCCTTTTGTCGCGATTACGCTGCTTGCCGGTCTGCAAACCGTGTCGCCTTCGCTCTACGAGGCCGCGACGCTGGATGGTGCAACAAATTGGCAGCGCTTCCGCTACATCACCTATCCGCTGCTGACCCCGATCATCGCCGTGGTGATGACCTTTTCGGTGCTGTTCACGTTTACGGACTTCCAGCTGATCTGGGCATTGACGCGCGGCGGCCCGGTGAACGCCACTCATCTGATGGCGACGTTGAGCTATCAGCGCGGCATCATCTCTGGCCGCCTCGGCGAAGGTGCGGCGATCGCGACCGCCATGATCCCGTTCCTGCTGACTGCAATTGCCATCTCGTGGTTCGGCATGCAGCGGCGCAAATGGCAGCAAGGATCGAGCAATGACTGATTCCGCGCTCGAAGCGAAAGTCTCGGCTCACGCCCGCGGCGACGATAGCGAGGGCATGAGCTATCTGGAATCTTTGCCGCGCCGCGTGGTCACGCTTTACCTGCCGTTGCTCTTGATCCTGTTCGTGCTGCTGTTTCCGTTCTACTGGATGGCGCTGACGTCGATCAAACCGGACGAGCAATTGATCGACATGAACACCTATAACCCGTTCTGGGTGGTTCACCCGACGTTCAAGCACATCAGCAAATTGCTGTTCGAGACCCAGTATCCGCGCTGGCTCTGGAACACGATGTATGTGGCCGTCGGCGCCACCACGCTTTCGATCATCGCAAGCGTGCTTGCCGCCTACGCGATCGTGCGCCTGCGCTTCAAGGGTGCGGACACCGTCGGTGTGCTGATCTTCTTTGCCTACCTGGTGCCACCCTCGATCCTGTTCATCCCGCTGGCGTCGGTGATCCAGGCCTATGGCCTGTTCGACTCGCCATTGTCGCTGATCCTTGTCTACCCCACGTTGCTCATCCCGTTCTCGACCTGGCTCCTGATGGGATATTTCAAGACCATTCCCTACGAACTGGAGGAATGCGCCCTGATCGATGGGGCGTCGCGCTGGCAGATCCTCACACGCATCGTCGTGCCGCTTGCGATTCCCGGCCTGATCTCGGCCTTCATATTCTCCTTCACGCTGTGCTGGAACGAATTCATCTACGCGCTCACGTTCCTGCAATCGACGCCGAACAAGACCGTGCCCGTTGCGATCGTGAACGAATTCGTCGACGGCGATATCTACAAATGGGGTTCGCTGATGGCGGGCGCCCTGGTAGGCTCGCTGCCGCTCGTCATTCTCTATGCGTTCTTCGTCGAGCATTACGTTTCGGCGATGACCGGAGCCGTCAAGGAGTGACTATTTCGTTCCGTCATCACGAGGAGCGCAAGCGACGAAGCGAACCAATCTCTTGGTTGCTATTGGCTGGATTGCTTCGCAGGCGCTCGCAATGACGGCCAAACTGAATTAGGGCGCCGATAGAGGGAGCAGGTTTTTGCATATTCTGGTTCTTGGCGCCGCCGGCATGGTCGGTCGCAAATTGACCGAACAACTCCTGCGCGACGGCCGTCTTGGTAGCCGCGAAATCACCCGAATGACCCTGCAGGACGTGGTCGCGCCGGCCGCTCCCGCCAAGGCGACATTTTCGGTCAATAGCGTGACCTGCGATTTCGCCGTACCCGGCGTTGCCGAGAAGCTGGTCGCCGATCGTCCCGATGTGATCTTCCACCTTGCGGCAATCGTCTCGGGCGAGGCCGAACTCGAGTTCGAGAAGGGGTATCGCATCAATCTGGACGGCACGCGGATGCTGTTCGATGCGGTCAGGCTCGCCGGCAATGGGTACAGGCCGCGCCTGGTGTTCACGTCGTCGATTGCGGTGTTCGGCGCGCCTTATCCGGAAGCCATCGGCGACGAATTCTTCTCGACGCCGCTCTCCAGCTACGGCACCCAGAAGGCAATCGGCGAACTTTTGCTGGCCGATTATTCGCGTCGCGGCTTCATGGACGGCATAGGCATCCGCCTGCCCACCATCTGCATCCGCCCCGGCCTTCCCAACAAGGCGGCTTCCGGATTCTTTTCTGGCATCCTGCGCGAGCCGCTGGCCGGAAAGGACGCGATCCTGCCGGTAGGCGAGGATGTCAGGCATTGGCATGCCTCGCCGCGTTCGGCAGTGGGTTTTTTGATCCATGCCGCGACCATCGACAGCGCGATTGTCGGTGCCCGCCGCAGCCTCACGATGCCCGGCCTGTCTGCAACCGTCGGCGAACAGATCGCAGCGCTCAAGCGCGTGGCTGGAGAGAAGGTCGCAAGCCGGATCAGGCGCGAGCCGGATGCCTTTATCATGGGTATTGTCGCCGGCTGGCCGCGCAATTTCGAAGCCGGCCGCGCGCGGGAGCTCGGCTTCACCACGGCCGAAAAAACCTTCGACGATATTATCCGTATTCACATCGAAGACGAACTTGGTGGTAAGTTCGTCGCCTGATCGAACGCACGGGAGAACGACCATGACAGCCAGCATCGTCGGATGGGCGCATACGCCGTTTGGCAAATTCGATGCCGAGACGGTCGAGAGTCTCGTGGTCCGGGTGGCGAACGAGGCGCTGGCGGACGCCGGCATTGCTGCCGCCGATGTCGATGAGATCGTCCTTGGACATTTCAACGCCGGCTTCTCGCCGCAGGATTTCACCGCAGCGCTCGTATTGCAGGCCGATCCGGATTTACGCTTCAAGCCGGCAACCAGGGTCGAGAATGCCTGCGCGACCGGATCGGCCGCCGTGCATCAGGGTATCCGGGCGATCGCCGCGGGTGCCGCAAAGATCGTGCTCGTCGTCGGCGTTGAGCAAATGACGCGGACGCCGGCGCCCGAAATCGGCCGCAACCTGCTTCGCGCCTCATATCTGCCGGAGGATGGTGACACTCCCGGCGGTTTCGCCGGCGTGTTCGGCAAGATCGCGCAGGCCTATTTCCAGAAATATGGCGACCAGTCCGATGCGCTGGCGATGATCGCGGCCAAGAACCACAAGAACGGCGTCGCCAACCCCTATGCGCAGTTGCGCAAGGATTTCGGCTTCGAATTCTGCCGCTCCGAAAGCGAGAAGAACCCTTACGTGGCCGGCCCCCTGAAGCGCACCGATTGCTCGCTGGTGTCGGACGGTGCGGCCGCGCTGGTGCTGGCCGATTCCGAAACCGCAAAGTCGATGACCAAGGCGGTTAATTTCCGCGCAACCGCCCACGCGCAGGATTTCCTGCCGATGTCAAAGCGCGATATCCTGCAGTTCGAAGGCTGCAGCGTCGCCTGGGCCCGCGCGCTGCAGAAGGCCGGCGTCAGGCTTGCCGACCTTTCCTTTGTCGAAACGCATGATTGCTTCACCATTGCCGAACTGATCGAATATGAGGCGATGGGACTGACCCCGAGGGGGCAGGGCGCGCGCGCCATCAAGGAAGGCTGGACCCAGAAGGATGGCAAACTGCCGATCAATCCCTCCGGCGGGTTGAAGGCCAAAGGTCATCCGATCGGCGCTACCGGCGTCTCGATGCACGTGCTGACCGCGATGCAGCTCGTCGGACAGGCGCCGGAGGGCATGCAGATCAGGGATGCCAGGCTTGGCGGCATCTTCAATATGGGTGGTGCTGCGGTCGCCAACTATGTCTCGGTGCTGGAGCCGGCAAAGTAGGGCTTGAAGCGATGAATGTCGCTGAATGGCTGGCGGCATCGGCGCGGCTTCGTCCCGTCGCGCCGGCGCTCCTGACCGGCTTCGATCTTGACGCGGATTATAAGACCTTTGCCCGGCGCGCAGGTGCGATCGGCGCGGCGTTGGCGCGGGACTACAGCATTGCCCCCGGCGACCGCGTTGCGCTGTTCGCGACCAACTGCACGCAATATCTCGAATGCCTCTACGGCATCTGGTGGATGGGTGGGGTTGCCATCCCGATCAATGCCAAGCTGCATGGCCGGGAGGCCGCATGGATATGCAGCGACGCGGGCGCGAAACTGGCCTTCGTTTCCGACGATACGGTCGAAGCGCTGGTGGAGGCGAAGAGCGCCTTGCCGACTGCGATGAAAACGCTCTCGGTTGACAGCCACGCCTATCGTGCCATGCGCGAGGGCGAGGGGAGCCCGGCGCCGCTGGAACGCGAGGTCGATGATCTCGCCTGGCTGTTCTACACTTCAGGCACTACCGGGCGGCCGAAGGGCGTGATGCTGAGCCACGGCAATCTGGTGGCGATGACGATGTGTTATCTGGCCGATGTCGATCACGCGACGCCGAGCGACGCCAAGCTTTATGCGGCGCCGATCTCGCATGGCGCGGGCCTCTACAACTTCCCGCATGTGCGCATGGGCGGACGGCACGTTGTCCCTGAATCCGGCGGATTCGATCCGGACGAGGTGCTCAATCTCGGCCGGCAACTCGACAATGTCGTGATGTTTGCAGCACCTACCATGGTCCGGCGCCTCGTCGATGTCGCCAGGCGCCGCGGCGAAAACGGCGAGGGCATCCGTACCATCATCTATGGCGGCGGACCGATGTATCTCGCCGATATTCGCGAGGCCATCGCAACCATGGGCCAGCGCTTCGTCCAGATATATGGCCAGGGTGAATCGCCGATGACGATCACGGCGCTGAGCCGCGAGTGGCATCAGCGCACCGATCACCCGCGCTATCTCGAACGGCTGGCCTCGGCCGGCCCCGCGCAGAGCGTCATGTCTGTTCGCATAACGGATGCGGACGGAAAGCCGCTGCCGGCGGGCGAGACTGGCGAGGTCGAAGCCAAGGGCACCGCCGTCATGCTCGGTTATTGGAACAATCCGAAGGCCAATGCCGAGACGCTCAAGGACGGATGGCTGCGCACCGGCGACGTCGGCCGGCTCGACGAGGACGGCTTCCTGACATTATCGGATCGTTCCAAGGACGTGATCATTTCAGGCGGCAGCAACATCTATCC
>Ga0209698_10007007_pt1 | contig 11887 bp, 9 predicted proteins | sample LitLauG_LLR_2012_FD_187203 | JGI IMG/M metagenome (GOLD analysis project Ga0209698, IMG submission 187203) | Freshwater sediment microbial communities from Pennsylvania, USA - Little Laurel Run_MetaG_LLR_2012 (SPAdes) (version 2) | ecosystem: Environmental > Aquatic > Freshwater > Creek >... | reverse complement strand
GGGTAATATTGAGTCTTTGGAAGAATTCAAGGGGATTGTTCAACTCGCCTCTAAGTTCCTTGTATGTGGGACTTTACGTGCGGATTTACCCTACGAAAAAGTACGTCAAGTTAGAGAGAAAAATCGAAGGCTCGGCCTTGGCCTCATGGGAATTCACGAGTGGCTCCTCAAACGAGGATACCGCTATGAAGTCTGTGACGAACTCAAACAATGGCTAGAGGTATATCGAGATGAATCTGAACGTGCTGCTAACACTCTTTGCGATATTCTTCACATTTCCCGGCCTGTTGCTTACCGTGCTATCGCTCCTACGGGCACCATTGGGATATTGGCCTCAACTACTACAGGGATTGAACCTCTTTATGCTGTGGCCTATAAGCGTAGGTATTTGGTTGATGGTACTCGATGGAGGTATGAGTATGTGGTGGATAGTACTGCCGACCATCTCATTCGTCATTACGGTATTGACCCTGACAAAATAGAAAGCGCATCGGACCTAGCACATGACCCAGAACGAAGAATCAAATTCCAAGCTGACGTGCAAGATTACGTTGACCAATCAATTTCCTCTACAATCAATCTCCCACCGTGGGGAAGTCGAGGAAATTCTGACACAGACATTATTTCGTTTGCAACAATCCTTGCTCGATACGCTCCTAGGCTACGGGGTTTTACCGCATACCCAGATGGTGCGCGTGGAGGTCAGCCAATCACCAGAGTGGATTACGCAGAAGCCCTTAAGCACAAAGGAGTAATTTATGAAGAAAACGAAGAAGTCTGCCGAGGAGGAATCTGCGGTATCTGATGTTTTTGAACAAGCACATAAGCTTGCCAAACAGCAGCTATCTAATCTTCCCCTCGATAAATCTGCGGAATCTAAACTTCCTTTTGGGCATGCCTATCCCAAAGTAGAAGGAGAACGCTGGTGCCGATATTGCGATTGTCCTTATCGGTATTGTGAGTGCTAAAAGAAAAGGCCCCTTAATTGGGGCCTTTTTTGTTAGACTAGGATCACCTCCTAACCAGCTTCCTTGAGTACTGTGTAGCTACGAATCATTCCCTTTGGGATACGTATACGTCCATTCCATGTTAGTTGTTCATGCTCATCAAGATAAACGGTGTGGCTGACATAGTATGCAGTCTTGGTCTCCTTAATAAGAAAGCCCACGGTGTGGACTAGCTGCTCTTCCTCATCAATCTCTGCGGTCCATTCTGCCGTAGCGTCGGCGTCATCCCAGAGAATATCAACTAGCGGTGCAATTAACTCTCGACTAAACATGGTCCCTCTCCGATTGATTTTTGAATGCGATAGATGCAAATACAGCGGCCACCCCTACTGCGAATCCTTGGTAGTCTGGTGCACCTGTAGCAACGATGAATTTATAAAGCATAGTACCAATAACAGGAACAGAAGCGATACGGACGTAACACCAAGATACACCATCTCGCTCTGTGAACAAATCAGTAATTAGTTTCATTTGACTGTCAACGTAAAAGTATCTACTCCCTTTTGGAGATTCATAAATGCAGCAAACGCTACCGATGATTGTAACACGGCAGGAACTCCGTTCAATTCTCCTAGGCTTGTACCAAGAAGGACGCAGCCATCACTATCTGTCTCTGGGAGATTGCCTTTGTGAAATAAAATTCCAACGTGTCCAGGAACCTGAGTCACCTCAAACGTCTCAAATGGCACCAGATCCGAAAGACGATGGACCCCTCGAACACACTGAAACACCCCATCCGGAATCTTCGGAGCCCACGAGCCATCAGACTGCTGATACGAGTGCTCACATGCTTTAAACAACTCTACGTATCCGTTGGTATAGATAGTAGACCAGCAACCAGTACTGTCTACCTTATCTCGCTGCATTAGCAGGTCCATAATACTTCTCCGTTTGGTCAAGCAACTCATGGAGCCGCTGATACTTGTATACCTCACTCAATCCACCAGCAGCACCCATGGCCACACGTTGTTTGTAGTCCGTATTCCAATCTAGTACCATCTTGCGGAAAGTGTCATTGCTAAGTGCTTTCGTAGGATCTCCCTGAAGATCAATGTACTTCTGGATATAGTCCCCAGCTTTATTGAAATTGTTGTTACGAATAGCAGAGCCTAGGTTGTCCATCATATCCTTCTGACGAGACTCAAACATCTTGTCATTTTCTTTGGCTTGATATTCAACTTCTTTGGTCTCTGCTTCTTTAGCGGAAGTAAATCCCCATGAACGAATTTCTTCATCAACCTTGTCCCGTGTGTAAGTCCCCGTGCCCGGATTGTTGGGAGACTGAGAGACTCCTGACGGAGAAGTGTACCACGATTTTGTGTTCAAACTATCTGGTAAATCCATGCCAGCAAACTTGCCAGTTTCAAGCATTCCACGAGAACCATACGGCGTCTGGTTCCAAATAAACTTATGGAGGTTATCATCAGTTGGATTGGAAATATAATCCCATGTGGGTACGATAGTGTTTCTAATCTCGGAAACGAAGGGCAGCAGTCCACTAATGCTGGGGTCCACGATGGTTCCTGCTTCCAGACTGGAGGCGAAGTTAATCCCTGTCATGGGGGATACCAGACCGTGCGCCAGCAAAGTGGGCAGGTGTTGCATAGCAGCTTGCTTGGGACTCCACTGAGCGAACTCCTTGGACACCATGCTGGTGGGCACCAGATCCCTGAAAAACCTATACACAGCGTCAGCAGTCTCGAAACCAAGGAAACCCATGACACCAGCAAAGGCAGTCTGGATACCAGCCATAGCCAGTAGAGGACCGTAGTTGCCAGTCTTCATGGCATACTTGGTGTACGCAATATGCTGTGAAATAAAGTTCAATTCAAACTGTCGAAGAGTTGCCAGACCGCTACCGGCCAATCCAAGTTTCTGGAACGCCATGGGGCGGTCTGTGTGTTTGAACGAACCCATTGTCTCTGTAGTATGGCGCTCCGCTTCCCTAAACATCTCGGCTTGGTCTGTGAACTTACCGGATTGTTGCAAGTGATGAGCGAACGAGACGAATGCATTAACGCGAGACAGGCGCTCACCTTCCTGCATAAAGAAGCCGCCGATAGCAGCGCTCTTTTTTAAGAAAGCTTCTGACTTACTCCGTCCCACTGCACCTACGTCTGAGTATGGGTTGTTAGTGGCAATCTTGTTTTCTTTAATGTACTCGTACATGTCATTAGCAAACTTGTCCATCTTAGGACCTTCCTTGCCAATGCTCTCAAAGTAATGGTTGAGTAGGATCTGGCTGGCGTCATGGATACCATGCACGACAGTCTTTAGCATGTTGTGTTCATACCCTTGTTGCGACAGTTGTAAGTGCCGTGGCATTGTAAAGAATGGTTGAAAGATACCATTGACTAGGAAGTGTTGTGGCTTCCAGAATCCAAGTGCTTTGAGATAGATTAGGTTCTTGGCGTACTTCATGGCCACAGTACCAGTTCGCATATCCACAGGGACATTGCGGATGCCCGGTACAGAGTCTACAAACTCTCCCAGAGTCTTGAAGAAAGCATTCTCTCCCTTGCCCACCCAGTCTAGTTTACCGAAGCCCATTTGGGTACGAGCAAACTCTGTCATCAGGTTGTGCATGTTGGGGTGAGATGCCATAAAGTCTTTGTCCGCAGTAACTTTCTTGGCTTCCCCAATAGCTTCCTGCATACCAGACCACTTGTAGCCATCATGAATGGTGTCAAGTTGTGCTTCAAACCAAGCTTGGGTATCTTTGCGGGGATCCATCCAAGGACGGTCACCATGGAAATACCGGGCACCTTTTTTGGTCTCGAAGTGTTTCATGTAGTCAGCGGTTTGCATACCCTGACGCTGTGCCTCAGCCTCTAGCGCACGACGCATAGACTGAACACCTTCATCATTTTTACCTAGGAGGGCCACCATGTCACGGTATGTCTGGACGACATTACGCCGTTGCATCTCGTGGTCCTCTTTGTATTTGGGCTTCTGAGATACAAACGCATCGGTGTTGGTTTTGGTAATGTGGTCTAGGCCTTTCTGGACTTCAGCAATGCTGTGCCCAGACACAGGACCAAGGTACTTGACTACCTTGTTTCCGTTCTTGTCTAGCTTATATTCACCTGTTTTGCTATCACGGACGTATTGATGTACTTCGCCTTTGTAAGGTCCATCCCAATGTGAAGCCATATATGCTTCTCTGGGTTTAACTGGTTCCAAGCCTTGGGCAAGTCTGGCCTCATTAACGTGGGTCCATTGCTTGTCAAAGGCATCGCGAAGCAGTTTGTATACTTGTCGTTCTTTGTCATTCAGTACTCCTTCTAGATCCTTGTCTTCAAGACGTTTGTTGCTAAGATCCTCACGGATCATTACGTCCTTGACGTTTTTTAGACTCTTCCATTGGCTGTCAGGAATGATCTGCTTGATTGACTCACGCAGGGGAGTAACGACATGATCCTCATAAAAGTTGCCTACCTTGAGGCCACGATCAAAGATACGAGCGAAATGATATAGAGCTGGGGAATCACGTAGATTGGCCAGCGCGTCTCCGGACACTGTAAAGTTGTGCAGTACCTTTGCCCAGAAGCCGTCAGGAATGTCTTTTTCTTTCTTGGCCATATCGAGCACTTCCTCACCTTTTTTTGCAGCAGTGAGGGCACGATCCGCTAGGGCTTTGAGACCGGGAACATCTCCAATAGCTTTAACGGCAGGATCCTGTCCAAAATTCTTGTCTGCAATAGCTTTGGCGGTTAGTTTGACAGGATCCGAAATCTTTTGTGGTTGCCAGCTATGTTGTTCCAGAATGTCATACATCTGGTCGCCATGCTTCTCACCAAGCTCCATGAGCTGGTGGGACAAGTCAATGATCTGGTCATACTTGTTCTTGGGGATACCAAGAAAGTTGCTCATGGCATTTTTGAGCTTGTCCCAGACGTTCATTTTCTTCAGCAGAAGTTGAAATCCTAGGTTGGAATGTGCTTCAGCAACAAACTCTTCTTCATTCTTTAGACCGTAGACTTCGCTACGAGAAACCTCGGGATATTGTTCTTTGAACTGATAGTTCTTTTCACCCGTAGCAATGCCGTCCTTGTCTGTCACCAGATCAGGATTACCTTCACCACGAACTTCATTCATTAGTCCACGAATCTGTTTAACTAGAAGGTCAGCCTTGGGCATCTTGCCGGGCATAAGTTTGGCAAAATTAATGGCACGGCTAGTAAGAGCGTGTGCCATCTCATGGATGATTACACGGTCGTTGACCCACGAAGATCCTAAATGCAGAGCATGAAATCGGCTACCATAGTATCCAGCACTACCTTCTTTATCTGCCATGCCACCCATATCGTGGTGGACAATGATATCAAGGTTTTTAAGTAAATTGGGGAACTTTTGGAATGCCTTGGCAGCCAAAGTAAGATGAGCATTACGCCAGTCATTACGGCCAGCAATCTCTGCAAGTACTTTACCCACATTCATGGTACTCTTGGTAGGATTGCCATTAGCATCGGTTTGGAATGGTTCGATAAGATGTGACATATCCTTCCCATGGAAGGAATTAAACACAGCTTCGCCATTAATGGTTCCATCACCCAAACGCATGGGTGGGGGAGTCTTGTTGGGAGTAGACTCAGCAGGAGCTTTAACTTCAGATGCAGGACTGGGTTCTTGTGCTTTTACTTCCAGTGGTTGCTGGGCGTCCTTGATCTTTTGGGGCTCAGTCTTGTCTTGTGGAACAGATTCAGCCACCCGCTTGGCTTCTGCGGGATCGTCAAATCTTGCTGGCGTGTAGTCGGAATGTTCCCCACCGGCAACAAACTGACCCTTTTGCTTAGTTCCAGTCCTACCTTCGTCATAGTCTCCCCAGAAATGTCCACCGCTAGGATCTTCCATAAGGGTACGTTTACCCGTGGGAGAATCCTCATCTTTAAATGTAGCAGAATGTTGACCATCACTAAGAGGTGTAGGTCCTACGTCAATAGGCTTAGCTTCTGTGTCTGGATTACCTAGAAGTGCATCCAGCTTATTGTGTAGTTCAGGATTGGTTACATCCTCTTTAGGTTTGATGTCGGGTACGCCTGGATTGTGGAATGCACCCAGAGGAGCCATTGCCGCAGCATTGATTAGTGCTCCCGTAGGATCAAATTCAGATTGGAGTTCTTTAGGCAATACCGTATTCATGGCTTGGCGTTGTGCTTCGCTAGTTACGGCACCAGACACCGCAGCTTGTCCCATACGAGACAGAAGTTTACCTTCACCACTAAGAGGCATTACACCAGCAGCTTCTGTTGTTGTAAAAGCAGAAAAAGCCGCTCGCGCAGCCATTAATTTGTCATTGGTTACTTGCAGTACTTTGTCGTAGGTGTCTGTTGCATCTTTAAGAGCAGGCAAAGCCATGCCCTTGAAACCATGAGTAGCAATGGTTTGTAGATGTTCCATCATGCCAGGGATCTGTTGAATGACATTCTTTTCAAGAGACCCACCACCAGTGGCAGCCGCTTCACCAAGCATTTCAATACCGCCACCAACAGCCTGTCCTAGACGGGATGCAATAGAATTGTCTTTGGGTTGAAGAGTTTTTTGATTCTCTACAATAGGATCAACAATGTTTTTAAACCACCAGTCTTTGGCTCCATCTTGAGGTTGGCCACTGATACCGGAATGAATAGCATCAACCGCCATAGGAACTACTGCTGCTGGCATTGCTCCCAGATCTTTGACGAGTTCATCCACTCCGCTTAGTGCAGAGCTAATAACCTGCTTACCACCCTTAGCTAAAGATTGACCAAAGCTTTCAGGAGGTGCTTCAGGTTGAGCTGGGGCAGCCTCAGCTTGAAAAGATGCCCATGGTCCTTGTTGAGGGGATTCTGCATTGAATGCAGTCCATGGGCCTTGTTCAGTTTGTGGTTGAGGTGCAGCAGCTTGGAAATTACTCCAAGGTTCATCCATTATTTAGATACCTGTTCCCAGTTATTCTTGTCTCCAGGGGCACCACCCTTGAATCTCCAACCCTTTCGTACTTCTCCTTGTTGTGGAGGAATACGATCTTGGATATTTTCCATAGAACGTTGCATTACATTCATACGATTAAGTAGTTGTGTGCGCTGTGGAGAATCTTTAGGCAAAGCATTAGCTTGTTGATAAGTCTGTTGAATCTGCTGTTGTAGATGTTGCACTGCCGCAGGATACTGTTCTGGCTGCACTTGACCAACTGCCTGTTGAGCACGCTGTTGAATTTCTTGTTCCGTCATAGCATGGTCAGACGGATACTGAGGCTGCTGTTGTTGAGGCTGCCCAATTTGAGGAGGCTGTGGGGCTCCGGGCATGCTTGGTTGAGGAGCTTGAGGAGCGCCACCCGGCATTGGGGGTTGTGGAGCACCGGGGGCTACAGGAGGACCTACAGCATTCGTTGCTTGAGGAGCGGGCTGAGGAGGCTTGCCACTGGCATTCTGAGAAATATTCTGAAGAAGAGGCGTAAGTGGGTTGTAAGCATTGCGGGCAAAGTTAGCAGAAGCATCATAGAAGCCCTGCTTGTTCATTGCATCAATAGCTTGACGGCGATACTCATCCGCAGCTTGTGGATCAGATTCTTTAAGCTGGTAGTATTTGTTAGTAAAGATCTGAGAAGCAGTCTTAGGATCTTGTTCTCCACGCAGTTGAGTAACATCCTTTTCGATGTCGCCTTTGATGCGAGTAAGCTTTTCTTCCATAGACAGTTGTTCGGTCTGCCGTGAGCTGAGGCCCTTTTGAACCATCTCTTCTTTGACTAGATCAGGGTTCATGAGTTTGAACAAAGTCTGTGAGGTTTCAGTACCACCACCACGAGGTTGTGCAGCACTGGCAGGACCAGCATCCGGAGGAGGATTAGATTCATGGCTACGAACTACCTGACCCCATTGAGCAGCATGATCTACGGGCAGACCTTGTTGTTTAAACCAGTCTGCAATCATTGCATCTTGCTGGTCGGCAGGAAGACCATCTAACTTGGGACCAATTAGCATAAGAGCTTGTTGCTCTTGATTGCGTCGTTGATTACCTACATCTAGTTGTTGTTTGGCAAGAGCAGCACGCTTTTCATCGGCACTTCCTTCTACCCCAAATGCGTCATTGACTTTGTTGTTAAAGTCTTGTGCGGTCGTTTGGGATTGTGTGAGTGCAGTACTGGCTTGCTTTTGAGCAATGTCAGGCGCTAGAGTTTGAATATCTCGATTAGTCTGCGCTTGTAGGTTTTGTGTGGTAGCTTGTGCTTGTTGCATGTTTTGGTTCCATGCAGATGATGCCATCGCAGCAGCATTGCCGGGACCATACAGTGGATTGGCCATTGGAATGCCAAGACCGTTTTGTTCTCCACCAAGACCTGCGGTTGAAATTGTCATGTTTTACCTTTAGAAAATGCTGCTAAATAGGCTGCTAATGCCACTACCAATAGCACCACCACTTAGGCTGTTGATGCCAGATGCCACATTACCAAGTCCACTTAGGATGCTTCCACCATTGTTAGAAATGCCAGAAGCAAGATTGTTTTGTTCAGCACCTTGAGATAGAGCAGACAGGCCTTGGCCAAACGCATAGTCTTGTCCGTACTTGGCTTGATTGCCAAGGAAGCCTTGAGCTTGCCCACCAATGGTGTTGACATAGTTGTCATAGTTTTGACCAGCAAAACCCATCATCTTTTGGGTGTAGTCAATACCGTTACCAGCAGTACCAGCAGCGTTCTTTTGAGCATCTACATTGTTGCCATACAGGGCTGCTTGAGATTGATACAACGGGGAACTAAAATAACTATTGGGATTGCTGATAGCTTGGTTGGTTGCTTGAACAGAAGGCTGTGCCATTGCACCAGCATTACCATACATAGCCATGAGATTGTTGGCGGTTGTTTGGTTAAGCTGATTGCCTTTCCAAGTGTTGTAAAGACCACCCAGACCGTTTTGACCCAGCAGACTTTGAATGCCGCTACCTAGTTGTCCAAGGCCACTCATTCCACCGCTGCCAGCACTGCCAAGAGAAGTATCAAATCCAGAGCCGGGAGCACCGTAACCCATCGTTGATGCATCTGTGCCAGCATTTGCTGTGCCATTAATCATGGATGTGTATCCCGGATCAAAACTAGATAGTCCACCAGTAGACATGCCAGGGCTGCCTCCCAAACCTGAACTACCCCATAGACTACTTAAACTTCCTTGAGACATTCCTGCTCCTCCAGCCGCTGCTCCCGCACCGGCAATATCAATACTACCCATTCCTGCTGCGCCCAGTGTTGCATCAGCTCCTGCTTGAGCACCCGCAAATGCACCGGCTAAATCTCCAATTCCTCCCGCCGCCGCTGTACCTCCGGCAGCCCCTGCACCACCCAAAGCTCCGATAAGTTCTGGGGCTCCAACTGCGGCTGCCATAGCAGAAATTCCTAAAGCTGGAATGCCCGTTCCCTGCCACCATGAATTTTGTCCTACTCCGGCAGTTGAACTGGGAATCCAGTATCCTGTTTTTGGATCTTGTGTGTATCCAACGGAAGTGTTACCACCACCTTTGTTTGTAATATCTAAGGACAATGAAGATGGGCCGGTGTAGTTGTTGTCACTACCACCTCCGCTACCATAGCTCCACGATTCATTAGGCATGCCACTCAACTGCCCGCCATAAGATTCACCATTGGTATTGGCAGGATTTTGTAACATACTCTGGAATTGAGCATTAGACCAAATAGGCGCAAAACCATTTGCACCTTGTGAAATGCCCCACGTACCCAATGCAGAATTGTATGTTGGGTTGAACGTCGCAGATGAATTGTTTGGTCCTACACCCGGAATACTAATGCCGTTAGCGTAAGGATTTGCTGGAGTTCCTGGCATTATTTACCTGTAAAGTAAAAACCCTGAATTGAAAATGATTGTCCGGTATAAGTTAATGTACCGCCCGTCAAGTTTGCTAATGTTCCTTGTCGGCCGTTGTTTGTCAGCGTTAATCCTGATGTGGCAATGCCTCCAGTACTAGGGCCTGTTAGGGGAAACACAGTTTGAGGATAACCACCGCTCGCGCTGCCTAGCAACACCAGAGGCTGGGGTAACACAAGATATTGACCCGCAGTAAATGTAATTGTCAATGTACTAGAAGGCACATAAAATGTGATGTTAAAAAACAACACATCTGTGAGAGCTTGAGCAAAATACCCTTGAGTTACTACAGGACCGGGGCTGCCTGAAATGGTAGGTCCCCCGCTAGGGGGGATAGGGTTAAATGCCCCAGACTTTAAAGTTTGCTGTAGTTTACGCCAGTTGTGATCGTGGTTTTCAATTGTACTGTCTGGTGGTATGATGTTAAACATTAGTTGCTGCCCATGTTATACATGATATCAAACCCTCGATGATGACACGGACCAATGCCTGTCATGTCAATACGCAATGAACCACGTCTAAACCTAGTTACATTGTCCCACCATACAGAGTTTTTGTAGCCATCATTTAGTGGAGACTTTGTAGTAGTCTGCACAAAATTAGAGTAAGTAGGATCGTTGCTATACCAAAGAGTAAGGTTTCGATTACCATAATCCCCAACTGCCATTACCTTTGCAATGTGTTTCCAATAGCTTGTGTCCATGTCCAGCACTTCTGTATAGTAACTACCTGTGTTGGACACAGTACCTTCAAGATCCGTACTTAGAAAATTAATTACAGAACTGTTTTGACTTCCTTCTACAGCATAAGGGCGTTGTGCTTTACTGGCAGGAATTGACGCTAATGTAAAATTAGAACGAATAGATCCATTAGCATTAAGATCTGTAGTGTTAATTGTCCACCAGCAATCTTCCTCTGGAAAGTACGCAAGAGCTAGACTGCCAGACGTAAACGTAATCATAATCATGGTATGAGTGTCAAAATTGACAGTCTCAATACCAGCGATCTGACCTGATCCAGAATTAGCGTAATAATTTAATGTTTCACGGATATAATGTGAACCAACACCTTTGCACATGAAGTTACTAATGACGTAAACATCCATGTAGTTGTTTTGGTTTTTACCAATAAAGTAAATGTTGTCTTTGTCTTTTGCTACGGTATTCTGGACTTTAAATGGCATTATGCCAATTTGTTTGGCATAGATAGTTTGGCGAGCCAACGGCGATCCAAGTCCATTACCACCGTCGTAAAAGAATTCGAGGGAATTAGAGGTGAAAACAACGAGGTTATTGTGGTGTTTATCAATCCATTCGATTCCGTTTGGGAAGATTTGGGCAAGGATGTAACTGGTGTTGTCTGTCCAAGCATAAAGGTCTCCGTTGTAAGCTGACGTGTACAAGACATTGTAAGGTCCATTAACGTTGGTGTTAAGCGTTCCCACAGCTACTAGATAATTGTCTAGGTACACCATGCCCAAATTTGGGTTGATGTTAGGAGGGCTGGTCGGAGCTACAGTATACGTACTGGCGTGATTGTGAAACCCGTTAGGGGCGACAAGAATTGGTGCAGCCATTATCCAATAGTCCCATAAATAGTTCCGTATGTTCCAGACCCAGTGTAAGTGCCATTAGGAATGTTTAGTACGGAATATCCATTACCTCGTACTGCGTAACCTGCGGCTCCTCCAGTACCTCCACCACCAGTACCTCCATTAATAGTGGGACCGCCTCCGGGAGCACCAGCTTGACCATAAAAACCTCCACCACCACCACCGGGTCCGGCTGTGCTAGTTTTGTTTGCTCCTGGAGATGGTTGTGTACTATTGGTGCCTCCCGCTACAATAGCAGAAGTATTTCCACCCGCACCACCAAAACCTCCAGTAGCGGCTGCTCCAATATTTGAAGCATTGCCGCCCGAGCCTCCAGAATCTGGAACTTGTCCAGAATGAAGTCCTTCCGCAAGACGGGAATCTTCACCGCTTCCGATACTTTCTGCAGATCGTCCAGCGAGCCCTTGAAGAAC
>Ga0209698_10007005_pt1 | contig 11889 bp, 7 predicted proteins | sample LitLauG_LLR_2012_FD_187203 | JGI IMG/M metagenome (GOLD analysis project Ga0209698, IMG submission 187203) | Freshwater sediment microbial communities from Pennsylvania, USA - Little Laurel Run_MetaG_LLR_2012 (SPAdes) (version 2) | ecosystem: Environmental > Aquatic > Freshwater > Creek >... | reverse complement strand
CCGGCGCGCTCGTCTATGCGGGCGCGATGAATCTCTCGGGCGCGCTGGAGGTCGAGGTCGCAGCGGCGGGCGCGGGCACGCTGATCGACGAGATCGAGCGCCTGCTGGAGAAGGCGACGGCGGCGAAATCGCGCTACGTGCGACTCGCCGACCGCGTTTCGCGCTTCTATGCGCCCGTGGTGCATCTGGCGGCGCTGGCCTCGGCGGCGGGTTGGTTGGCGGCGGGCGCCAGCTTTCACGATGCGCTGGTGGTGGCGATTTCCGTTCTGATCGTCACCTGTCCGTGCGCCGTGGCGCTGGCCGTGCCGGCGGTTCAGGTGGTGGTGGCGGGGGCGCTGTTTCGGCTCGGCGTTTTGCTGAACCGGGGCGACGCCATCGAGCGCTTCGCCGTGATCGATACGGTGGTTTTCGACAAGACCGGCACGTTGACGCTACCCGAACCCGCGCTGGAGAGCGACGCCTCACCGGACTTGCAGGCGGTGGCCGCGCGGCTGGCGCTGTCGAGCCGCCACCCGCTCGCCCGGGCCCTCGCCGCAAGAGGCTCGGCGCCTTACACGCGGGCGAAGGAGACGCCCGGACAGGGGGTCGCGGCGATGGTTGATGGAATCGAGGCGCGGCTGGGCTCGCCCGAATTTTGTGGGGTCGCCCCCGACGTCGATGCGGGCCTGTCGCGGGTCGCCTTTCGCTGGGGCGAACGGACGGCGACGTTTCGCATGAGGCAGGTTCTGCGGCCCGACGCGCTCGAGGTCGTCAACGATCTTCGCAAGCGTGGCTTCGCCATCGAGATTCTCTCCGGCGATGGCGAGAAGGCGGTGGAGGAGGCGGCGCGGGCGCTGGGGATCGCGCGCTGGCGCGGCGGGTTGAAGCCCGCCGAGAAAGTCGCGAGACTTGAAGCGCTGGCGGCGCAGGGCGCGAAAGTGCTGATGGTCGGCGACGGGATCAACGACGCGCCGGCGCTGGCGGCGGCGCTCGCTTCGATCTCGCCCGCGAGCGCGACGGATTTGGCGCAGAACGTCGCCGACGCGGTGTTCCTGGGCGATCGTCTGGCGCCGGTGGCGGCGGCGCTGGCGGCGAGCCGGCGCGCGCGTGCGGCGATGCGGCAGAATCTGGCGCTGGCGTTCGCCTACAATCTGTTCGCCCTGCCGCTCGCGGCGTTCGGCCATTTGACGCCGCTGATCGCCGCCCTCGCGATGTCCGGTTCGTCGTTGCTCGTCACCCTCAACGCGCTGAGCGTCCGCAGGGGATGGAACGCTGCGCGATAGCCTGCGCGGATCGCCGAAGGAGCGTATATTCCTCGCTCGGCGATTCGCCGGGAGACAAGATCATGATCGGCATCGAGGACGTCAGGGACGCCGCCCGTCGAATTGCCGGCAAGGTGACGCGGACCCCGGTCATTCGCTGCGGCGAGCTGAGCCGGCTCGTCGGCGGCGATGTCTGGCTCAAGCTTGACACGCTCCAGGCGACCGGCGCGTTCAAGGAGCGCGGCGCCGCCAACCGTCTCGCTCTGCTGAGCGAGGAGGAGCGACGTCACGGCGTTGTCGCCATGTCGGCCGGCAACCACGCGCAGGCGGTGGCGCGCCACGCCTCGCTGTTGGGAATGCGCGCGGTGATCGTCATGCCGGCGTTCACGCCCTCAACCAAGGTCACCCGCACCGGTCGATGGGGCGCCGAGGTCGTGCTGCACGGCGAAACGCTGGCTGACGCAGCCCTGCATGCCCGCACGCTGGCGGAGCGTGAAGGCCTCGTGTTCATCCACCCCTACGACGACGACGCCGTCATTGCCGGGCAGGGCACGCTCGGGCTGGAACTGATAGAAGACGTCCCCGATCTCGACACGCTCGTCATCCCGGTCGGAGGCGGCGGCCTTGCTGCGGGTTGCGCGATTGCGGCGCTCGGCGCCGGACGTCCCATCGACACCTTTGGCGTCGAAGTCGAGAGTTTCTCCGCGATGGCGCAGGAACTTGCGGGTCTTCCCGTCCAGGTGGGCGGTCAAACCATCGCCGAAGGTATCGCCGTCAGGGACGTAGGTCGCCGTCCGCTCGAGATTTTGCGCCGACATGCCCGGCAGATTTTGACGGTGCCCGAGCACGCCATCGAAAACGCCATCGCGTTTCTCGCCGAGGAGGCCAAGCTGGTCGCCGAAGGCGCGGGCGCGGCGGGCGTGGCCGCGCTGCTCGCTCATCCGGACGTGTTTCGTGGCCGGCGTATTGGCGTGCCGATCTGCGGCGCCAACATCGACAGCCGCGCGCTGGCCAGCGTTTTGCTACGAGTGATGATCAGGGACGGGCGCATGATGCGGCTTGTGTTCGACATTCCCGACCGGCCGGGCGTGCTGGGCGAAATCTCCAGCCGTATCGGCGCCGCGGGGGCGAACATCATCGAAGTGTCGCACCATCGACTGTTCACCTCGCCGAGCATCCAGTCCGCCCGTCTGGAGGTGATGTTCGAGGCGCGCGACGCCGCCCACAGTGAGGCGGTCGTGGCCGCGCTCCGGCAGCATTACACCGTTACGAAGCTATAAGGCGCATCGTCGCGAGGCGCTCATTCTGAAACCTTCACACCGTCGCTATCGGCGTCACAGGGGAGCCGACGGCGCCCGGCAATCGCAATGGCGGCGCGGTCAGCAGGAAGCGCGAGCGGTCGTGAGCGCGCAGCCATTCGGCTAGCGGCGTCAGATGCCAAAGTTCACCAAGGTGGATGCCGTTCTTGAACAGGCAATGTTCATGCAGCGGCAGGATCGAACAACAGGCGTCCGCGCTGCGCCCCGCCGGGAAAGCCTCAACGGCGTAATTGTCGGCGATGAGCACACTGAGGTCGCTGGACGAAATCCAGCTCAACAGGTTCGGATCGCGTCCGTCGAGCGCCGAGCAGGCGCCGTGAAGCACCTTGGGATCGGGATCGCGCTTCATGTCGAGGATGCGCTGCGCAAAGCCAGTATGCAGGCAGACCATGTCGCCGGGCTCAACCTCGACGCCATCCTCTTGCATGACCTTCATAAGATCGCCGTAGCCGACGCGTTTCTGCTCGTCGCCAAAATGCGCGCGAAAGTCTATCATCACGGCCCGCCCTTGCACGCCATGCGCGGCCATGTTTTCGATGCCCAAAGCGTGCGCGCGCGATGTGCTCTCGTGCCCGTTCAGCCCCGCGCCGCTTACCTCGCTGGGACCGACAATCTCCGCGCCCGCACGAAACCCATTGTAGAACACGCGCTCCGCAACGCCGTCGCCGTCCGCGTCGAACAGGCCGCCGACATGGGCGAGGCTGTCCCATTGCGTGGAATATTGCAGATGCAGGATTGCGAGGTCGTCGTTGAAGACGTCGGTGCAGCCGCTGTCTTCCATCGTGCAGTTAAAGTTGGGCCGTCCGTCGCGCAGGGTCGGACGCAGCGCGGGCGGATGGCGTCGCGGATTGAGCAAGGCGCCGCCGGGGTAGTCGAGCGGCAGGCTCAGGCAGAACGTCAGGCCCTCTTTCGCCTCGGCGAGCCCCTGACGCACTTTCTCCTGCGTGATCAGATTTAGCCTTCCGCGTTGATCGTCAGGGCCGAACTCGCCCCAGTTCGATCCCATGGGTCGGCGCTTCCAGCGCGGCGTGCTCATTCGGTCGTCTCCTCATCTGATATTCTCTTGGCTTTGTCAGCCCGCCTGAAACAGAGTCTCTTCCAGCAGTTCGAGCGCCGCGTTGGCGAACGCGACCATATTGGCGAGCCTGTCGCTAGACCCCGTCTCCAATGTGCGGCTGGCGCTTTTCTTGCCCGCGACGGCGAGGCAAGCGTGGCCCGCCGCGTCGCCATAACGATTGCCTGTGGGGCCGGTGGCGCCCGTCTCCGCAAGGCCCCAATCGGCGCCCAACCGATCGCGAACGGTCTTTGCGAGCAAGCGCGCCATCGGCTCGGTACTTGAGCGTATTCCGTCGAGGTTTTCCGGCGTCAGTTCGAGCAGCGCGACCATCGCCTTGCGGGTGTAGATCACGCCGCCGCCCAGAAAATAGGCCGACGCGCCGGGAACCGTGAGCAGCGCCGCCGAAATCAGTCCGCCTGCGGAAGATTCGCAGATGGCGATGGTCTCCTTCCGGGCGATCAGACGTTCTGCGACGCGCCTTGTCCGAGCAGGCTCGACGCCCTTCAGGTCCATCATAAAATCTCCGCGTTCGCCGAGTTCGGGGGAAGTCTATGGCTGGGGATATCGATTTACCAGTCGTGCGCGGCGCCGTAGTCTTCTCCCTCTGACAGGCCATAACACACCGGCGGGGTGACAACGCCGGGTGGGGAGAAGCCATGAGCGACGCGCGACTGAAATGGTACGGGTGGGGCCGCGAGGGCGAACAGATGAGCCCCGCCGAGCGAGATTTCGTTCTCGGCCGCTATCGTCAGAAGTTCGGGGACCACGAATTCCAGACAGTGGCGGTTCCCAAGCTTGAGGATCTTCGTCTGCCCGCGCCGCGCGTCGTCGCGCCGGCCTCCCTGTCGGCTTTCTGCTCGACGCAGACCTACGATCGCGCCGTGCACGCCTATGGCAAGTCCTACCCCGACTACGTCCGCGCCATGCTCGGCCAGTTTGAATGCGCGCCCGATGTCGTCGCCTATCCGCGCGACGAGGCGGAAATCTCGGCGGTCATGGATTGGGCCGGCGACTTCGGCGCCTCGCTCGCGCCGTTCGGCGGCGGCTCCAGCGTTTGCGGCGGCGTGGAGCATCGCCGGGATGCGCGCCACAAGGCTGCGGTGACGATCGATCTGCGTCATCTAGGCAAGGTGCTGGAAGTGGACGCCACATCCCGCGCCGCGCTCATTCAGGGCGGCGCGTTCGGGCCCGCGCTGGAGCAGCAACTGAAGCCGCACGCACTGACGCTGCGCCATTTTCCGCAGAGCTTCGAATATTCGACGCTGGGCGGCTGGATCGCGACGCGTTCGGGCGGCCATTTCGCCAGCCTCTACACCCACATCGACGATCTCGTTGAAAGCCTGCGCGTCGTGACGCCGAAAGGCGCCCTCGAAACCCGACGTTTGCCCGGCTCCGGCGCGGGACCGAGCCCCGACCGCATGTTCCTGGGATCGGAAGGGGTGCTTGGCGTCATCTCGCAAGCCTGGATGCGCGTGCAACCAAAGCCCGTCCATCGCGCGGCGGGCAGCTTGCGCTTTCCGACGTTCTTCGCCGCCGCCCGCGCGGTGCGCGCAATTTCGCAAGCGGGGCTTTATCCTTCCAACTGCCGAATTCTCGACCCCCGCGAGGCGTACAACACCGGCGCTGGCGACGGCTCCGCCGCGATCATGGTTCTGGCTTTCGAGTCCGGCGACCATCTGCTCGACGCCTGGATGAAGCGCGCGCTGGAATGCGCCGCCGATCACGGCGGCGTCGTCGAGACGGGGGGCGCCGACGCGCAACGCGACGGCGCGGCGGGCCTGTGGCGAAACGCGTTCATTCGTATGCCCTACGCGCGGGAATTCCTGACGCCCGCGGGCCTGATCGTCGATACGTTCGAGACGTCGATAACCTGGGAGCGCTTCGAGGCGTTTCACGACAAGGTCAAGTCGGCGACCGAACGCGCGATCCAGGAGGCGACCGGCGTCGCAGGCGACGTCACCTGCCGCTTTACTCATGTCTATCCCGACGGTCCCGCGCCGTATTTCTCCTTCCACGCGCTTGGTCGTCACGGCGCGCTGCTCGAACAATGGCAGGCGATCAAGAACGCAGCCAGCGACGCGCTGATCGAGGCGGGCGGCACGATCACGCATCATCATGCGGTCGGTCGCGATCATCGTCCCTGGTATGATCGTCAGAGACCAGACCTGTTCGCCTCGGCGCTGCGGGCGGTGAAAGGCGCGCTCGATCCGCGCGGCATGATGAACCCCGGAGTTCTGATCGACCCGTGACCTCGCCGGAAGCCGCCCTCAACGAGCGTGGAGGGCCGTCGCTCGCGCCAGCGCCATTTCCCTTATCCAGGTCAGCAATCCGTGGCCGCGCCCGCCGCCGACGGGGCTTGCGGGCGGGGCGCCCCCGTTGATTCAGCGCAATGATGCCGTCGCGAAGCGGGCGTATTGCGGCGGCGCAGACGAGGGCCGCATGATCGAGAAAATCAAAATCGTCGAAAAGCTCAGCGAGCGCGAGATTTTGCTCCCGGCCCTGATTTCTACCGCGCTGGCGGCCAACGATCGGATCAAGCTGAAGCTGTCCTCTCTTCAGCAAGCCGGCGCCAGAGCGCGCGGCGAAGCCCACGGCGGCTCCGATTTCGGAGACCCCGCCATGGACCGGTTGGTTCAGGGCGCGCGGCCGCTGAATGGCGCAACCTTCCTCGCGCCGGGCGCGGGCGAGCTTGCCGCCGCCGCCGCCGCCGATATAACCGACATGTTGGCGCCGTTGGAAGCCGCAGGAACGGAACCGGGATCCAGATTGAAGGCGCGGGCGGACGCCTTGCTCTCGCGCCTTCCGACGTTTGCGCAGGACCGCGTCGCTCAATGCGAAGTCGCCGCACTTGCCGCCGCGACGCGGGGCGGCGAGGACAGCCTGCATCTCCTGGTGATGGACCTGCACAAAGAGATCAACCGTCTGGCGGCGGCGAACGCGCCCGAGAAAGTCGACGGCGCCTTCGCCTACGGCCTCGACGATGAGGGTCGCACCCGCGTGCGCGCTTTCATGGCGGGACTGAACCGGACGGCGCCGCTCGCTTTTGGCCACCCCGGCCTTGGCACGACGGCGGCGCAGAGCGCCGGGCGCCTGACGATCCAGAACGACATCGGCATGACCGATGCGCATGTGCTTGTCGTCCACGTCGTAGGCGGCGAGGCGCGGTGGACCTACACTGACGTCCACCGCCTGCGCGCCGAGTTCTTCATCTCGCTATTCGAGGGCGAGCCTGTCGCCTGGAGCACGCTCGGCCATGAGGCTGACGAGAAGCTCGCCGAAGGCGAGGGTTTCTATCAGATCGAAGGCCGCCTGAACGCTGCCGACGTAGCCGAACTCGACCGCTTTCTCGAACATTTCGCATCGCGCATAGTGTTCCTCATCGATTGGAACAAGGCGCGCAAGGCGCTGCAAAGCTTCGTGCCGAAGGTGACCGCCGTTCGCCTTTTGCGCGAGGCCGCGAGGCGCGAGGAAGGGCATCGGGCGTTTCTGGAGCTGGGCGGCGTCGACCTCGTCTATGAGGCGGTGCGGCGGGGCGCATCGGGGCGCATCGCCTACGGCCAGCCGCTCGCCGAGGCGCTCGGCCCCGAGCAGACGCAGGCGTTTCTCGCCAGCGTGTTGGCGACCGCGTGCGAGGGCCTCAAGGAGGGACGCTCGGCGCGACTCATCGGCGACGAGTTGCAAACCGATCTCGCCGCGCGGCTCGACTCGGCTGAGCGCGAACTGCTGAGGGTCATGCTGCGGCATCTGGGCCTGACCCGCACGCAGGCCGGCATGATCGAAAGCGCCGTCGGCGCAGGACCCAATTGCGCGCAGGAGCGCCGCCGCCGTATCGCGTCGCGCTCGAAGCAGATAGAGGCCAAGGCCGACCGTCTGACGCTGGAAGCGCGCGCGATCGTCGGCAGGGTTTCGCACGCGGGCGCGCTGAGCGTCGCGGTCGATCAGATCGAGGACGCGACCGACACGTTCGATGAGGCCGCTTTCCTGATCAGTCTCGCCTCGGGGCGCTCGCTGGAGGCGCTTTCATTGTCGCAACTGGCGGGCGTGGCGGTGGAATCGGTCGGTTCGCTGGTGCGCGCGGTCGAGGCCACGCTGCGACTGCACGAGGGCAAAAGCGTCGATTCGGTCTTTGCGCTGCAATGTGTGGACGAGGTGATCGACGCCGAGCGCAGGGCCGACGTCGCCGAGCGCGCAGCTATAGGCGCGCTGTTCGGCGTCCCCGGCGAAGCGAACGCACGCGATCTGGTGCTGGGACTGGAGATCGCCCGCACGCTGGAATCGGCCACGGACAGGCTCGCGCATGCGGCGATCTCGCTGCGCGAACGCGTGCTGGAGGAGCTTTCCGCATGACGAACCTGGAGCCGATTTTGCTGGGCGAAGGGCCGCCGCCACCTGCTGCGCTTGTCGGTGCGAAGGCGGCGGAGCTGGCGCGCATGATGGCGCTCGGCCTGCCGGTTCCCCCGGCCTTCGTACTGCCGACGAGCTTCTGCGCCGCCGTGATCCGCGGCGACGCAGACGCGCTGGAGGCGCTGGCCGACGCGGCACGCAAGGGGATTGCGTGGCTCGAGCGGGCGACAGGCAAGAAGTTCGGCGACGCGCGCGCGCCGCTGCTCGTCTCAGTACGCTCGGGCGCCGAAAAATCGATGCCGGGCATGATGGATACTCTGCTCGACGTCGGGCTGAATGGAGAGAGCGTGCATGGACTGATCCGCCAAAGCGGCGACGTGCGACTTGCGTTCGACTGCTGGCGGCGTTTCCTTTTCACCTATGCCGAGACGGTGGCGGGGGCGCCGCCCGAGGTGTTCGAGGCCGCGTTGCGTCACATGCTCGAGGCGGAGGGCGCCGCCGACGAGGCGGAACTGGATTCCGAAGCGTTGGAGCGGCTGACAGCCGAGTTTCGCGCGCTGGGTGAGGCTCACTCGGCGGCGGCGCCTGACGACGCCATGCAGCAATTGCTGGCCTCGGCCCGCGCCGTGTTCGCGTCGTGGGGTGGGGCGCGGGCGCGCGAATACCGAAGGCTCAACGGTCTGGAGGGCTTAAGCGGGACGGCGGTGACGGTGCAGGCGATGGTATTCGGCAATGCGGGGGCGGATTCAGGCGCCGGTGTCGCCTTCTCGCGCGATCCCTCCACGGGCGCCAAGGCGCTTTACGTCGATTTTCTGACCGATGCGCAAGGCGAGGACGTCGTTTCCGGCCGCCGCACGCCGCGTGACGCCGCCGAATTTTTCCGCCGTTCGCCGACGGTCGCCCGCCAACTGGAGGAAGGCGCGCGCTTGCTCGAGGTCGCCAACGCGGACGTTCAGGACATCGAGTTCACCGTCGAGCGCGGACGCCTCTATTTCCTGCAGACGCGCTCCGCCAAACGCACGCCCCGCGCGGCGCTTCGGATCGCCATCGACCTCGCCGAAGAAGGGGTGATTACACGCGCACAGGCGCTCGAAAGGACGGTGTCGGTGGATGCGGGGGCGACGCGCCTCGCCCGCTTTGCGACGCCTGCCGTCACCGCCGCCAGGGCGACGGTCGCTTCGCCCGGCGTCGCCTGTGGTCTGGCCTGTTTTGATAGTGCATCCGCCCAATCGATGGCGAATCGGGGTGATCCCGTTATTCTGGTGCGACGAGACACCTCGACCGAAGACGTCGCAGGTTTCGCCGTCGCTTGCGGAATTCTCACGGCGATCGGCGGACGAACGGCGCATGCCGCCGTGGTCGCCCGCCAGATGGGAAAGGTCTGTCTGGTTGGCTGCCGTGAACTCGCTATAAGCTCTACCGGCGGATCGGCCCGGATCGGCGAACAGACGATTCAACAGGGTGACTGGATCGCCCTGGATGGCGCGAGCGGCGAAGTGTCAGTCGGAATGCGGGAGATAGTCTCGGACGAGGCGCCCGAGCTTGCGATCTTGTGCGAATGGGGAGGGGGCCCACGCGCCGACGAGGGGCCTGAGCCGAAATCTCACACGTCCGCCGATGCGGCGCTCGACCTCGACACGAAGGGCGAAATCGCGACTGGCGAAACATTCGCACCCGCGCAGCCGCCGTGGATCGTCGCCACCCCGCCCGCCGCCTTGCCGGAGGCGGTCGCAAAACTGCCGTTGCATTCCGCTGCGGGTCATTCCATCACTGATGGTCAGTCAGCATAGGCGCCTGCGCCGATTGGCGTAGGAACGCTGTGTCGGTTCACTTCGGTCAGATATTGGCCGCTGACGCAGAAATCACTTGGAGTGTTGTTTCACGAAAGATGCTAAAATGATTCCCAAGAGCGTTAAGCGCATCTCTTGATTGAACGATCGGGGCAGCTCATGAAAAAGATCATTTCTTGTCTCGCCATTATTCCTGCGCTCGCCGCTGCGGTTGAATTGTGTCGCGCGCAGGTGGTCCGTGACCCGAACTATGGCCTATCCTTGGCGCAGCAGGTTTGCTCTCGTTGTCATGCGACGATCGCTGGAACGATTCACTCTCCAAATCCGCGGGCGTCGACGTTCCCCGACCTTGCCGCCACCCCTGGTATGACAAGAACCGCGTTGTTAGTCACTCTCACCACCCCCCACGCTGGTATGCCAATGTTCACGTTCACCGGCGAGCAGCGCGACGATATCATCGCCTACATCCTCAGCTTGCGATAGGTTTTGGATGAAGGGCGCTATCAACCGTCGCCGATCACCAAACTTATGTCCGCACCGACGACGGCAACGGACAGCCAGCCGATCAAGCCAAATACACCGTCAAGCTGTCGCAGTTGTTTTTCCAGCGAATTGCGCCACGTTTCCAGGTTTTGTCGCAAACAATGCGCAATGAGAAAGTTTGGGTCGGGCGCTGAGTTGAGGGACGCTACGGCGTTAGCCGCCGCCGTAGGAAACAATCAAAAGGCAGGAGAGGCGCACGACCAAGTTCAATTCAACCCTCAAGAGTCTGATTGATCGCTTAAGGGTCCATCCGTTGTCGCGGCTCGGACCGGGCCTGATAACCGGTGTCGCTGACGATGATCCCAGCGGCATTGCGACATATTCGCAGGCGGGCGCGCAGTTCGGGCTGAACATGCTCTGGACGATGCCGCTTGCATATCCCCTCATGTCGGCGATCCAGTCCATCTGTGCGCGGATTGGCAGAGTCACAGGAAAAGGGCTCGCCGCCAACATCAAGGCCGAGTTCCCACCGAGCATTCTGAAAGGCGTCGTGTTCCTTTTGCTGATCGCCAATACCCTCAATATCGCAGCTGACGTCGCGGCGATGGGAGAGGTTGGCGAACTCGTTACCGGCTTTGATCGTCACTTCATGACGGCATTCTTTGTGTTCTCATCGCTTTTTCTCCAGATTTTCGTGCCGTATCACCGTTACGTTTTCTTTCTCAAATGGCTTACACTCTCGCTGCTCGCCTACGCGGCCGTTTTGTTCACCGTTCACGTGCCGTGGGGAGAGGTGGCGCTGCGAACGGTCTGGCCGCGCTTCACGTTCAACTCCGACGCCGCTACGGTGGTTGTCGGTGTATTCGGCACCACAATCAGTCCCTATCTCTTCTTTTGGCAAGCGTCCGAGGAAGTCGAGGACATGCGCGGCGGCGCGCCTCTGGTCCACGACGCGCTGTCAGCGCCCGCAGAACTTCGACGTATCCGTTGGGATACGTGGAGCGGTATGCTCTACTCCGACATCACGGCATATTTCATCATCTTGGCGACGGCGGTTACGCTCAACGCAGCGGGCCTCACTGACATCGAGACAGCAGCGCAGGCGGCCACGGCGCTTCGGCCTTTGGCTGGAGACTTCGCCTTCCTGCTCTTTGCGCTTGGCATTCTCGGAGTCGGATTAATCGGCGTTCCCGTTCTCGCAGGTTCAGGCGCGTACGCGCTTTGTGAGGCGGTCGGGTGGAACTGGGGTCTGGAGCGAAGGGCGACGGACGCGCGAGCGTTTTACGGGGTGATAGCGATCAGCGTACTCGTTGGACTGGGCATACAATATTCGCCGATCAGTCCGATGAAGGCGCTGTTCTGGAGCGCGGTGATCAACGGGATCGTAGCGGTTCCTTTGATGATCGTCATCATTCTGCTCGCATCCAGGAAGTCCGTGATGGGCGATTATCCAGCAACCCGATCTCTCATCTTGATGGGTTGGATCGCGACAGCCGTCATGGGCGCCGCCGCCATAGGGATGTTCACTTTGGGTTAGCGCCATCGCCCAAACACTTATACCAAGTCCCATTGATCAAAACCTATGCGCCCAATCGCGCATTCCGATGGATATGATGTGCCACGGCTGGTCGATGAGCTTGTTCCAGGCGTAGCAG
>Ga0209698_10007004_pt1 | contig 11890 bp, 6 predicted proteins | sample LitLauG_LLR_2012_FD_187203 | JGI IMG/M metagenome (GOLD analysis project Ga0209698, IMG submission 187203) | Freshwater sediment microbial communities from Pennsylvania, USA - Little Laurel Run_MetaG_LLR_2012 (SPAdes) (version 2) | ecosystem: Environmental > Aquatic > Freshwater > Creek >... | reverse complement strand
CAGGCAGTTCTTGATGGCGTCGGACACGCTGTTGAGGTCGCTGTGCTGCAGGATCAGCGATTCGTGCCCCAGCAGGTTGAAGCTGGGCGTGTAGGCGCGGCTGAGGTCGGCGCCCGGCATCAGCTTGCCGCGGTTGAAATGGCCCTCGGGATCCACCCGGTTCTTGAAGGCGCGAAACGCCTGCAGCTCGCTCTCCTGCAGGTATTCGAGCTTGGTGATGCCGATGCCGTGTTCGCCCGAAATGACGCCGCCCAGCTGGCGCGCCACGCCCATGATGCGCGCCACCGCGGCGTTGGCCGCGCGCAGCATCTCGTAGTCGTCGGAGTTGACGGGTATGTTGGTATGCACATTGCCGTCGCCGGCATGCATGTGCAGGGCCACGAAGACCCGTCCCTTGAGCACCCGCGCGTGGATGGCATCGCACTGGGACAGTACCGGAACGAATGCGGCGCCGCCGAAGATCTGCGCCAGCGGAGCGCGCACCTCGGTCTTCCAGGAGACGCGCACCTCCCCCTCCTGGATCGGCCGATAGTCTTCCTGGGCGAGCAGCCGGGTCCAGCGCTGGCGGGCCTGGGATAGCAGGTCGAGGGCGCGGACGATGCGATCGCCCAACCGCTCCTCGCGGCCGGCGGCGCGTTCATCGGGATCCTCGCTGCGGCCCAGTTCGAAATCGGAGCGCAGGAAATGTTCCAGCGCGTCGAGCAGCTTGAGCTTGTTGCCGATGGAAAGTTCGATATTGATGCGCTCGATCGCATCGGTGTACTCGCCCATGCGCGCCAGCGGTATGACGACGTCTTCGTTGATCTTGAAGGCATTGGTGTGGCGCGCGATGGCCGCGGTGCGCGAGCGATCGGCCCAGAAGGCCTTGCGGGCCTCGGCGCTGGCGGCGATGAAGCCCTCGCCGCCGCGGGCGTTGGCGCGGCGCACGACTTCGGCCGCCGCGCGCGCGACCGCGCCCTCGTCATCGCCGACGATGTCGCCCAGCAGGATCATGCGCGGCAGGCCACCGCGCGGGGATCGCGTGGAATAGCCCACTGCCTTGAGATAACGGGCATCCAGGTGCTCCAGGCCGGCCAGCACGGCCCCGCCAGGAGCACTGTCGAGGAAGGACTTGATCTCCACGATGCTGGGAATGGCGTCGTGCACCGGCCCGAAGAACTCCAGGCAGACGCTGCGGATGTTGGCCGGCATGCGGTGGACGATCCAGCGGGCGCTGGTGATGAGCCCGTCGCAGCCCTCCTTCTGCACCCCGGGCAAGCCGCCCAGGAACTTGTCGGTAACGTCTTTGCCCAGGCCGATCTTGCGAAAATCCGCACCGGCAATCTCCAGCCGCTCGCGCCGCAGCTCGCGGGCGGTTTCGGGCGGCCGGCTGCCGTCCTTCCAGACCAGTTCAAAGCGGGCGACGGCGACTTCGTGGATCTTGCCGCGGTTGTGGTCGAGCCGCGTGACCTCGAGCCAGTTGCCCTGCGGGTCGACCATGCGCCACCACGCCAAGTTGTCGACCGCCGTTCCCCAGAGGACCGCCTTCTTGCCACCGGCATTCATCGCGATGTTGCCGCCGATGCAAGAGGCATCGGCCGACGTGGGGTCGACAGCGAACACGAAGCCGGCATGCTCGGCCGCGTCGGCGACACGGCGCGTGACCACGCCCGCCTCGGAAAATACGGTGGGCGTCTCCCGGTCAAGGCCCGGCAGGAGCAGCATCTCCACCGCGCCGCAGCGGGACAGCTTTTCGGTGTTGATGACCGCGGCGCGCGTCGTCAGCGGAATGGCGCCGCCGGTGTAGCCGGTGCCGCCCCCGCGCGGGATGATGGTGAGCCCCAGTTCGATGCAGTCGCGTACCAGGCGCGGAATTTCGTCCTCGCGGTCGGGATTGAGCACTACGAAGGGATATTCAACGCGCCAGTCGGTTGCGTCGGTTACATGGGAGACCCGGGCAAAGGCATCGAAGCACACGTTGTCGGCGCGCGTATGACGCGCCAGCAGGCGGCGGGCGCGGCGCCGCAGTTCGAAGGTTTCCTCGAACGCGGCCTCGAAGGCGCGCACGGCATCGCGGGCGGCCTCGAGGAGCGCGCCCACCTTCAGGTCACGTTCACGGTCGGCCGGTTCGCGGCGCACCTCGATCTCACGCAGCCGGTGCCAAAGGGCCGCCATGAGCGCCGCGCGGCGGCGGGTGTTTTCCAGCAGGTCGTCCTGCAGATAGGGATTGCGCTGAACCACCCAGATGTCGCCCAGCACCTCGTAGAGCATGCGGGCGCTGCGGCCGGTGCGCCGCTCGGACCGCAGGGCATCGAGCGTTTCCCAGGCCGCGGCGCCCAGCAGGCGGATGACAACCTCGCGGTCGGCAAGGGAGGTGTAGTTGTAGGGAATTTCGCGCAAGCGCGGCAGCGGTTCGAGCCCCGCGTCGCTGCGGGCCAGGGCCTGGGGGTCCAACGGGGCATTCATGCGCGGTAGCGGCCTTGCGATGGGATGTCGGGGTCACCCGGAAAATGGGCGGTGGCACGAGTGTATCCGCTGCTCCCGGCGACTTCCTTGTGCCGAGCGTGGCTATCTCGTCGGATGCGACGAACAGACCACGGTCGAGGCGCCGGCAGCCCCTGCCGGCGTAGTAGCCGCGGTGCGCGACCGCACGCGGCGCATCGGAGGCCGGCCACCGATGCGTCACACGGCAACTGCAACAGCGTTCTCATTCCGGGGTGAAGCGTCGGCGGGCGGACCTCGGGACCCGCGGCCGGGACCCGCGGCTGGGACCCTGTGGCATGAACGGCAGTCGTTCGTGCCGAGCCTGCGGACAATCCACCGCGTTAGCCTCCCGGCAGTTGCTTCGGAACCCGCGTGGGGGTAAGGTCTGCGTTTGGGCGACTCGGCCGGGACCTGCCGGCAGGACCTGGGGTCCGCCCTATCATTGATTGCCGGATGACCCGCGCGGCGACGCCGCAGAGAAAGGTATCGCTCTTGTTCGGGACGCTACGCCGCCAGATTCGCAGTCTTATTTCGGGCCCCAAGGATAGAAGCCTTGGCCGCCGCACGGCGCGGCCTTCCATCGGTACCCAGATCGTCTGCAAAGACCTGCGGATGGTGGTCCAGGCCGGCATGAGCGACGAACTCTGGGCCTGGCTCATGGAAAAGGGCTGGCGCGAGGTCGCCTACTTTCCCGACCGGCGGCAGTACCGTGATTTTCCGCCAAGCTGGGTCACCCGGCTGGTGGACGCCATCCCCGAAGAGCGCGCCGCGGTACTGGCGGCTGCCACTGAAAATGCCGTGCGGCGGCCGCGCTTGCGCAATGCCGCAGTACCTGCAGGCAACGGCCGGCGGCGCTAGGCGTTTTTCCGGCACGTTGCGCGGGAAACCCGTACGATCCTGTCTCGCCACGCGGCCGGGCACGTCATGACCCGGTCGCCCTCCTTGCCTGGCGCACGCCAGCACACGCGGCGTGCCCCCCGGAAAGCCTCGCCTGATGCCTGCCACCGCAACGCCGCCCGCGCCGGAGTCCTCCGACATGGGCTTCAAGCAGTTTGTCATTTTCATCGCAGCCGTGATGGCGACCAATGCACTCGCCATCGACACCATGCTGCCGGCCCTGCCGGTCATAGGCAACGCCCTGAGCATCGCCGCCGAAAATGACCGGCAGTGGATTGTCACAGCCTACCTGCTGGGTTTCGGTGGGGCGCAGATCTTCTACGGCACGCTGGCCGACCGTTTCGGCCGGCGGCCCGTGCTGCTGATCGCGCTCTTGCTCTATGCCGCCTTCAGCGCGGTGGCCGGTCTTGCCACCACCGAAGGCGTGATGCTGGGCGCACGCGTACTGCAGGGCGTGGGTGCGGCCGGCACCCGGGTGCTGGCCGTTTCCATTATCCGTGACCGTTATTCCGGACGGCAGATGGCACGCGTCATGTCGCTCGCTTTCATCGTGTTCCTGGCCGCGCCCATCGCGGCACCCTCGCTGGGCCAGTTGATCATGCTGGTCGCGCCCTGGCATGCAATTTTCTTCGCCCTGGCAATCTTCGGCGCCGTGATGGCGGCCTGGGGCGCGCTGCGGCTGCGCGAGACACTGCACGAGGAAGACCGCCTGCCGGTATCGGCCGCGCGGATCTTCGGAGCTTTCGGCACTGCCCTGAGCAACCGAATTGCGGTGGGCTATATGCTGGCCATGACCGTCATGCTGGGTGGGCTGTTCGGCTACATCAATTCCGTACAGCAGGTGTTCGCCGACATCTTTCATGCGCCCCTGCTGTTTCCCATGGTTTTCGGAGTCACCGCGCTTTTCATGGCGGCGGCCTCATTGCTGAACGCGCGTATCGTCGGGCGCATGGGCATGCACCGGGTGTCCCACACCGCGCTCGCGGGTTACGTCGGCATCGCGGGCGTCCACTCGGCGCTGGCTTGGACCGGTCACGAGACGCTGATAGGGTTCGCCATCTGCCAGTCACTGATGATGTTCTGTTTCGGCCTGGTGGCATCCAATTTTGGCGCACTGGCCATGGAGCCGCTGGGACACATTGCCGGCACCGCATCGTCCGTACAAGGCTTTGTCACCACGGTCGGCGGCGCAACGCTGGGCTTCCTGATCGGCCAGCAGTTCGACGGCAGTGCTGTCCCCATGACGCTGGGTTTTTTCCTGCTGGGCGCGGGCGCCTTCGCCATCGTGGCGGTGACGGAGCGTGGCCGACTGTTCCGCTCGGCGCCCGGCGAAAGCCTGGTACGGACCTCAAACGCCTGAAGATGATCTCGCCCTGCGCAGCGCCTGTTGAAGCAAGCGAGGCCATGCAGATGGAGACGGCATGACGGGTGAAAATTTACAATTTCGTGTCGCATCGCATGACCATCGCATGACAATAGAGTGAAGGGGTGCCCGCTGCCCGACCCTCGCGAGGTTTGACCCTGTCAACGTATTGCGCTGCTCACGCGTTCGGTGGACAGGCAAGACGCCGCCGCGCGTCTGCTTCACCATGAACCCAACAACTTTGACAAGGGCGTTCCCATGAAAAACATGCAGAAGATCATTGCCAGCGGCCTGTTCCTGGGTATGGCGCTCAGCGCTTATCCGGTTGTTTCCTCGGCCGAACCCAAACTGACGATTCAGGAAGAGCAGAAGGCGCACCCGAAAATTCACGCGGCCATCGTCCACATGGAAGAGGCGCTCAAGGAAATGGAAGCTGCGCCGCACGACTTCGGCGGAAACAAGGCCAAGGCCATAGCCGATACCAAGGCTGCCATCCATTCGCTGAAGAAGGCGCTGTACTACCGCTTGAAGATGGATGACGCGGCTATCGACAAGGCCCAGTAATTTCGCCGTCCGGCGCGCCTCTCGTTTGAGCCGGCGATTACGAGTGCGGTCAAGGGCAACGCTAGAGTTGCCCTTGACCGCCTGAACCGGCCGCCGTTGCGTACACGGCGGCGGCCATTTGTACTTCCCAAGAAGTTTATTTTCGGCGGTCTTCCCAAACCGCCATCATGTCGGCCGAGCCCTGGGCGCGCACGCCGTTGTCGGACAAAATGCCCTCCGTTGCGGCCACGACCTCCTGGCGGCGAAATACCAGGGCTTCGCCGCCGCGGCTGTCGAACTCGAAGGTTACGAAATCATCGTGCAGGTCGCGCAGGGTCTCGACGAGATGGCGCAGGCTGCGGATGCGCACGCCATTGACCGAGTACACAACCGAACCGCTGGGGTTGCTGTAGCCCTTGGATGTGCTGTGGGGGAACAGCGGCGAGGGCACCAATACGAGTTCCTCGCGCTCCGGCGTACTTTCGTCCCCGCGCTGCGTGACCATGGGACTGTGGGCAAAGGCGAGCAGGCCCATGACGTCCGCGTTGTTGTGCGCGATGGCCTGGATGTACGCGCTGGTGACCCGTGAAAAAACCAGCGGCCCGTAGATGAAATACGAGGGGTAGTCGCCGGTGAGGTCCGGTATCAGCAGGTTGCGCTGCGACACCACGGGCAGGTCCACCGCCATGGACTTGCCATCGCGCACGATGGTGAGCGCCACCTTGCCGTTGCGGGCAGAGCGCTGCACTTCGTAGCCCAGGGCCACGCGCAGGTGCTTGCCCGCCAGGATCATGCCCTGGTCGTCGACCGCCGTGCCGGCCACGTGCGTGATGATGTCCCACTCCCGCAGGGGATAAGCGGGGTCGGACCGCGCCGGCCGGTTGACGATGATGCCGTGCACCGATGGCGGAATCTTCAGGAAGGACCGCAGCACCGGGTTCTCCAGCGTCTGCACAAAATCGAGCATGGCCGGCTTGCCGTCGTAATGGCCGTCGGCGACGTCGTTGAGGAAGAGGTCGATTTCCTCGTTGGGAATGATGTAGCTGATGTTCTGCGCATTGCCCAGGTGGCTGAACGCCAGGCCGATCATCCTGTCCCCCACCGTTGCCGGTCCGCCGCTGTTGCCCGGATTGATGGCGGCGTCGATCTGTATGCGCAGGCCCGACGCCGTGGGGTTGTAGGCGGCGTACTCAATGCGCGAGATGATGCCCTTGGTAATGGATAGCGAAGTGCCGCCGACCGGAAAACCGTAGGCCAGGACGGAGTCCTTGATATCGGGCAGCGAGCGCGAGCGCTCGAGCGGCACATGGCGGTCGAAGAAGGATTCATCCTCGAGTTGCAGCAGCGCCAGATCGATGCCCGGGGCCACGGCAAGGACCCGCGCCGAGTATTTGTCGCCTTCCTGGTTGGCCTGAACCTGGATCTGGCTGGCATAGAGCACCACGTGCGCGTTCGTGAGGATGCGATGGCCCTCGAGCACGACGCCGGTGCCAGTGGCATCAACGGGCGCCTGCTTGGCCCAGGGACGGCCCACATCCGGATAACGCATGGTGGCGAAGATCTTGACGACGGCGCCCTCGACGCGCTCGGAGATGCGGGCCGCCGGATCACCTGCGGCATCGGCGGCGGTGGTGGCGGCGGCCGGAGCTGGCGCATCGGCGGCGAGCGCAAGGGTCGGCGCCAATGCGGACGCGAGCAAGGACACCACGGCGGCGCGAAGTAAAGCTGCAGTGGTGGGCATCGCGGGCAGGGGCGCGCTGAATCGCAACATGGAGAGGGCTCCTGGGGCGGCAGTGCCGCAAATAGACTAGGGGCAGGATTATTGCATTTGGGGCGGATGTGCCAGTGCACCCACCCTCACCCCGGCCCTCTCCCGCTTCACGGGAGAGGGAGAACGCTGCCCGCTAAATTAGCCCCCGGTCCCTTGGTCCCCCTCTCCCGTGAAGCGGGAGAGGGCCGGGGTGAGGGTGACGGCCTAATCGACGGCAAGCGCCGGCTCATCCATCGCCGCGATCTGCTCGCGCAATTCGAGCACGCGCGATTCCCAGTAGCGCGGGTCGGGAAACCAGGGGAAAGCGGCAGGAAAGGCCGGATCGCTCCAGCGCCGGGCGATCCAGGCCGCGTAGTGGATGAGGCGCAAGGTCCGCAGGGGTTCGATCAGTTCCAGCTGGGCGGGATCGAAGTCGGCAAAGACCGCGTAGCCGCGCAGCACGTCGCGCAACTGCATGCGCATTTCCGTGCGGTCGCCCGACAGCAGCATCCACAGGTCCTGCACGGCCGGCGCCATGGCGCTGTCGTCGAAATCGACAAAATACGGCCCGGGTTCTGCGCCCGCCTCACTCCATAGCAGGTTGCCTGGATGGCAATCGCCGTGGACGCGCTGAAAGTGCACCGGGCCGGCGCGCTCGAAGGCCCGGTCCACCTGTTCAAGGGCCTGCTCGACCAGGCTCCGATATACCGGGGCCAGCGCCGGCGGCAGCCAGTCGTTGTCGAGCAGATAACGGCTGGGCACCCGTCCGAAGGTCGTGGCATCCAGCCGCTGGCGCAGGGCAAAACCCGAGCGCGCGCCCACCATGTGCAGCCGGCCCAGAAACCGGCCGATGCGTTCGCGTACGGCGGGCGCGGCCAGTTCGGGCGTGCGGCCGCCGCGGCGCTCGAAGAGCGCGAAGCGGAAACCTGCCGCGTGGTGCAAGGTGGCGTCGTGCAGGCGCAGGGCCGGCACGGCCGGCACCTCGGCCTGCGCCAGTTCGGCCAGGAAATCGTGTTCTTCCTGGATCTGGGCATCGGTCCAGCGTTCCGGCCGATAAAACTTGGCGATTACCGCGCTGTCCAGGGGCCGGCCGGAGGCCGGGCCGCCTCCTGCCCCGGCCTCCAGTCCGACCTGGAAGACGCGATTCTCGTAGCTGTTGAGGGCCAGTACCTGGCCGGAGGTTCGCAGCCCGCCCAGGGGTCCACCGGTTCCATCGCCCAATACGCTATCTATGGCATCGAGTATGAGGTCGGGCGAGAGCGCGGCGAAAGGCTCGGCAGCGGCAGCAGAGTTTGCGTTCTCCTGGACCACGCCGTGCCCGCGGGCGCGCTCGGCGGCGGCCACGGCGCGCTGGCCTGCGGGCAGGTGCGCGTCCGGATCCGCGGGCTGGGCGTCCTCATCGAGGTCATCGTCCTGCAGGTCCGGCGGCATAGCTCTCCCGAAAAGCCCGGCCGCGCCGGCAAAGGCGGGAGCGCAGGCAGCTGTCATGGAATCACGCGTGCAGGCGTGGTAAAAGCGCGGGCGGTCCGGCGGCAGCGCCCGGCCCTACGATGCCGCGCATTTGGCTAGGATAGACCTCCGGCCGCAAGCGGCTCCCAGTACCCGCATCGTGCCGCCGGCGGCGGCACGGCATTAACGCACTGCCTCCAAAAAGCGCATGAATCTGTCACTACTGAGCGAAATGTACGCGGGCTTCATTCGGGGCCGGCCCCTCTCCCACCATTTCCGGCGCTTCCCCATGCTGGAAACGCTACTGCGGGGCAACGCGCCGCGCGAGTTGCCGACGAACATGGTGGCGGTTCTGGCCGAAGCGTCGCGCAGCGGCGTTCCCGAACTGCTCAAGACCCTGGGCTCGAGCGCCAACGGGCTGACCGAATCGCAGGCGGCCGACCAGCGCGCCATCCACGGCTGGAACCAGATCGGCCATGAGAAGCCGCTCACCTGGTGGATGCATCTGTGGCAGTGCTACCGCAACCCCTTCAATCTGCTGCTCACGCTGCTGGCGGGTCTCTCGTTCTATACCGAGGACGTGAAGGCAACCATCGTCATCGGGTCCATGGTGCTGCTGTCGACGCTGATCCGGTTCGTGCAGGAGATGCGTTCCAACAAGGCGGCCGAGAAGCTCAAGGAGATGGTGAGTACCACGGCCACCGTACTGCGGCGCGACCCGGCCGAGATCGCTGCCGAGGAAGCACGCAAGTATTTTCAGGCCATATTGCGGCCCAAGCCGCCGCGGCGCGTCGAGATTCCCATCAAGCGGCTGGTGCCGGGCGATGTCATTACCCTTTCGGCAGGCGACATGCTGCCGGCCGATGTGCGGCTGCTGGCGACCAAGGACCTGTTCGTGAGCCAGTCGGCCATGACGGGCGAGTCGCTGCCCGTGGAAAAATTCGCCGAACACCGCGGCGCGCCCAGCGGCAATCCGCTGGAGCTCGAGAACCTGGCGTTCATGGGTACCAATGTGGTGAGCGGATCTGCCACTGCCATCGTGGTCACCACGGGTGGCAATACCTATTTCGGCTCGCTGGCGCAAAAAGTGACGGCAGTGGACCGGGCGCCCACCGCCTTCCAGTCCGGGGTGAACCAGGTGAGCTGGCTGCTGATCCGCTTCATGCTGGTGATGACCCCCATCGTGCTGCTGATCAACGGTTTCACCAAGGGCGACTGGACCGAAGCCTTCCTGTTCTCGCTGTCGGTGGCCATAGGGCTCACTCCCGAGATGTTGCCCATGATCGTCACCTCCACCCTGGCCAAGGGCGCGGTTTTCCTGTCGCGCAAGAAGGTCATCGTCAAGCGGCTCGACGCCATCCAGAACTTTGGCGCCATGGACGTGCTGTGCACCGACAAGACCGGCACGCTGACGCAGGACCGCATCTTCCTGTCGCGTCACCTCGATGCCTACGGCCAGGACACCGATGCCGTGCTCGAGTACGCCTACCTGAACAGCTACCACCAGACGGGCCTGAAGAACCTGCTCGACGTCGCCGTGCTGGAACACGCCGAAATGCGCAGCCAGGGAGCCGTGGCCGCCACGTTCCAGAAGATCGACGAAATACCCTTCGACTTCACGCGCCGGCGCATGTCGGTGGTGGTGGCCGAGCCGGGCGGTTCGGGCGTGGAGCCCTGCCACCGGCTGATCTGCAAAGGCGCCGTGGAAGAAATTCTGGCCGTGTGCACCAAGGTTCAGCGCGGCGACGAAACCGAGCCGCTGACCGCCGAGTTGCTGGCGCGCATGCGCGAGGTCACTGCCGACCTCAACGCCGAGGGCCTGCGCGTGGTGGCCGTGGCCATACGCGATTCGAGCCCCTCGCAACTGGTCTACGGCCTGACCGATGAGCGCGAACTCACATTGGTGGGGTATATCGCCTTTCTCGATCCGCCCAAGGAATCGACCAAGCCCGCCCTCGCGGCCCTGGCCTCGCACGGCATCGCCGTCAAGATCCTGACCGGCGACAACGATCTCGTCACCCGCAAGATCTGCCGCGAAGTCGGTATCGATGTCACCCACGTGATGCTGGGCGCCGAGGTGGAGGCGCTGGACGACGAACAGCTGGCCGAGGCGGCCGAGCGGCACCAGGTCTTCGCGCGGCTCACGCCCTCGCACAAGGAACGCATCGTGCGGGCGCTGAAGGCGCGCGGCCACGTCACGGGCTTCATGGGCGACGGCATCAACGATGCGCCGGCGCTGCGCGCTGCCGACATCGGCATTTCCGTGGACAGCGCGGTGGACATCGCCAAGGAAGCCGCCGACATCATCCTGCTGGAAAAGAGCCTGCTGGTGCTGGAAGAAGGCGTGATCGAGGGCCGGCGCACCTTCGGCAACATGCTCAAGTACATCAAGATGACGGCCAGCTCCAACTTCGGCAACGTCTTCTCCGTGCTGATCGCCAGCGCCTTCCTGCCTTTTCTCCCCATGCTGCCGCTGCAGCTACTGGTGCAGAACCTGCTCTACGACATTTCGCAGATCGCCATCCCGTTCGACAACGTCGACGCCGAGCTGCTGCAGCAGCCGCAGCGCTGGCGGCCGGGCGAGCTGGGCCGTTTCATGCTGGTCTTCGGCCCGGTGAGTTCGGTCTTCGACGTCTGCACCTTTGCGCTGATGTGGTGGGTGTTCGGGGCCAACAGCGATGCGCAGGCGCCCCTGTTCCAGGCGGGCTGGTTTGTCGAAGGCCTGGTAACGCAGACGCTCATCGTCCACATGATCCGAACCGCCCGCATTCCCTTCATCCAGAGCCGGGCCGCCGCCCCGCTGATGGTGATGACGGTGCTGGTGATACTCACCGGCCTGTTCCTGGTCATGGGGCCGGCGTCCAGCCTGTTCAAGTTCGCCGTGCTGCCGCCCGCCTACTTTCCCTGGTGCGCCGGCATCATCCTGGGATACGTCGCCCTGACCCAATGGGTCAAGAGCCTGTACATCCGGCGCTACGGCTGGCAGTAACGGTCGGCGCTCCCCCCGGAGCGCTGCCCGGCTCGGGCTGGCACGCTGCTCCGAGCCATCGGCACCGCCCTGCCAAGCGCAGGACTACCTTTGCAAGGTATGCCATTTCAGCGTTTTGGATAGCCGCAAAGCGTGTCATCTTGCGGGCTTGTTTCTACAATGGATGCTGTGATGGGGTCTCTGCAATCGCCTCCCTGTGATGGGCTTCGTTCATTACTCAGCAGATTCCCCAGGATGGCATCCCTCCACCAGCGCGCAAAGGCCGGCATGACGCAAACCCACCCGATGGCACCCCAGCAGGCGGATGACAAGCACCTCAAGAAGGCCTCAGGCGCCCTGTCGGGCATGCGCTGGTTTGCCGCCAGCGTGGCGCTGGCGCTCGCGGCCTGTGGTGGGGGTGGTGGCGGCAGTCCCGCTCCGGCGCGCGGAGGAGGTG
>Ga0209698_10007003_pt1 | contig 11891 bp, 11 predicted proteins | sample LitLauG_LLR_2012_FD_187203 | JGI IMG/M metagenome (GOLD analysis project Ga0209698, IMG submission 187203) | Freshwater sediment microbial communities from Pennsylvania, USA - Little Laurel Run_MetaG_LLR_2012 (SPAdes) (version 2) | ecosystem: Environmental > Aquatic > Freshwater > Creek >... | reverse complement strand
GTGCGCACCTGGCGCCTGTACCTGGCCTACTGCGAAGCCGGATTCGAGGAGGGCCGCACGGATGTCGTCCAGTTCCTGCTCGAACGCCGCGCCGGCTGAAACGGCGGCGCGCCCGGGCATGGCAGCGCTGGCTGCCTACGGCCTGCTGGGCCTGCCGCTGGCCATGGTCGCGCTGCCCGTCTACATGCAGTTGCCCGCGTGGTACGTGCACGACGTGGGGCTGGGGGCCGCCACCACCGGTTTCGTGCTCTTCGGGGCCCGCCTGCTCGACACCGTGCAGGATCCCTGGCTGGGACGTCTGGTTGATGTGCTGGCCCGGCGCGGCCGGCTGGGAGCCGCATTGCGGGGCGCGGCACTGTTGCTGGCCCTGGCTTTTGCCGGACTGTGGCGTGCGCCGCCGGCGGCTGCGCCCGGGGAGGCCGTGGCCTGGCTGGCCGGCATGCTGGCGCTCACCTACGGCGCCCACAGCCTGCTCAACATCGCCTTGCTGGCCTGGGGCGCGCGCCTGGCGCCGGACGCGCGCGGGCGCACCCGTGCCGCGGCCTGGCGTGAAGCCTGCGGCCTGGCGGGCGTGCTGATCGCCAGCGTGCTGCCGGCAGGCCTGCGCGCCATCCAGGCGCCGGTGGTGGCGATGGACCTGTACGCGGTGATCTTCACGATCTTGCTGTTCCTGGGAGTGGAGCTGCTGCTGCGCCGCGCGCCGCGCTGGCAGGCCGCGGCCGCGGCCGCGCCCGCGCCGGGCGAGGGCGCGGCGGCCGCCCTGGGGCCGGCCGTCCGCCGCCTGATGCTCCCTTATGCGGTAAATGCGCTGGCGGTGGCCCTGCCGGCCACGCTGGCCCTGTTCTTCATCGATGACCAGCTCGGCGCGCGCGATTGGACGGCGGCGTTCCTGGCCAGCTATTTCCTGGCCGGCGCGGCCGGCACGCCCCTGTGGGTCCGGCTGGCCGCGCGCATCGGTGCCGCGCGTGCCTGGGCGGCGGCCATGGTGTTGGCGCTGCTGACCTTCACGGGCGCCGCATGGCTCGGGCCCGGCGATGGGGTGGCATTCGAACTCGTCTGCCTGCTCTCGGGCCTGGCACTGGGCGCCGACCTCGTGCTGCCGCCGGTGTTGCTGGCCGCGGCAATCGGGCCCCAGCGCGACCCGGGCGTGCCCTTCGGGGTCTGGACGCTGCTCGGCAAGCTGGCCACGGCGCTCTCGGCCCTGGCCTTGCCGGCGCTGCAGTGGGCCGGCTACCAGCCCGGCCTGCGCGGCGGCGGCCGCAGCCTGGTGCTCGCCTATGCCGCCTTGCCCTGCCTGCTCAAGCTCGTTGCCCTGGCACTTTTATTTTTTCGCGTCATTGCGCGCGAGGAGACCGTTTGATGCCCACCTTCCCGACCCGCGGCGGCTTGCGCCGCCTTGGCGCGCGTGCCGCCGCCGCCGTGCTGCTGCTGGCCACCGCGCTGGCACTGGGCTGCAGCCTGTTGCCCGGCCCGAATGTCGAGCAGTACGCCGCCGAGCGGCCGCAACTGGACTTGCCGGCATTTTTTGGCGGAACCACCCAGGCCTGGGGCATGTTCCAGGACCGCGGCGGTGTCGTGAAGCGGCGCTTTGCGGTGCATATCGACGGGCAGGGCAGCGGCGACACGCTCGAACTCGACGAGCATTTTGTCTACAACGACGGCGCGTTGCAGCAGCGGCGCTGGCACCTGCAGCGCGCCGCCGACGGCCTCTGGCACGGACGCGCCGATGATGTGGTCGGCGAGGCCGTGGGCCAGGTACGTGGCAACGCGCTGCACTGGACCTACACCTTGCGGCTGGCGGTGGGCAACGCGAGCTACGACATCGCCTGCGACGACTGGATGTTCCTGATGGACGAGCACACGATGATCAATCGCACGCGCATGAGCAAATTCGGCATCGAGGTCGGCCAGGTGACGCTTTTCTTTCGCAAGCCGGCCTAGACGCCCCCGCCATGCTGGAAGCCTTGTTCTCGCCTTTGAACCCGCGCCACAGCGACTGGCACGGCCAGCGCGTCTGGCTGATCGGCGCCTCCAGCGGCATCGGCGCCGCCCTGGCGCTGGCGCTGCTCAAGCGCGGGGCCCGCGTGGCGCTGTCGGCGCGCAAGCCGGAGGCGCTGCGGGCGCTGGCCGGCACGCGCCGCGATGCCCTGGTGGTGCCGATGGATGCGACCCAGCAGGAACAATGGGCCGCCGCGCATGCCACACTGGTGGCGGCCTGGCGCGGGGTCGACCTGGTCATCTTCTGCGCCGCGCAATACCAGCCTGAGCGCTCCTGGGAGGTGCGCGAGGCGGCCATGCGCGGCATGATCGACGCGAATCTGGTGAGCGTTTACCTGGGGCTGGAGTCGGTGCTGCCGGCGATGATCGAACAGGGCCAGGGCGCCGTGGCCATCGTGGCCAGCATTGCCGGCTACCTGGGACTGCCCAATGCCAGCGTGTACGGCCCGACCAAGGCGGCGCTGATCAACCTGGCCGAACTGCTGTATCTCGACCTGCGCCCGCGCGGCGTCGCCGTGTACCTCGTCAATCCGGGCTTCGTGCAGACGCGCCTGACCGCCCGCAACCGCTTTCGCATGCCGGCGCTGCTCACGCCCGAACAGGCGGCCGACTACATCCTCGCGGGCTTTGCCGCCGGGCGCTTCGAAATCGATTTTCCCTGGCGCTTCACGCGCCTGGTGCGCCTGGTGAGCCGCCTGCCCTACCGTTGGCGTTTTGCCCTGCTGCGGCGCTTGTTGCCGGGGCTATGAGGCGGCGCGCATGAGCCCGACCACGCCAGCCCCCGCCACGGATGCCGCGGCCGCACGCCTGGCTGCGCTCTTGCAGTGGTACGGCACCCTGAGCCCGTCGACGCTGCCGCGCCTGGCCGAGTACTACCGCAGCGATGCCCGCTTCAAGGACCCTTTCAACGAGGTGCAGGGCCCGGCGGCCATCGCCGGCATTTTCGAGCACATGTTCGCCACCACGCAGACGCCATGCTTCATGATTCGGGATGCCTTGAGCGGTCCCGGGCGCGCCTACATACTGTGGGATTTCGATTTCGGCTGGCGCGGACGGCGCTATCGGATCCGCGGCACGTCGCGGCTGGAACTCGACGGCGCCGGCCTGGTGGTCGAGCACCGCGACTACTGGGACGCGGCCGAGGAACTGTGGCAGAAGCTGCCCCTGATCGGCGGACCCGTGGGCTGGCTGCGCCGGCGCTTTCGCGCCGCGGCCCCGCGCTAAAGGATGGGGCGCGAAAGGGCGCGCCCGGTTCCGCGCCCGGCAAGCGCGCCCAGGGCCTAGCGGGTTCCCAGCGCCGGCGCGAGGCGCCAGCGCCAGGCATTGCGGCCGGCGCGCTTGGCCTCGTACAAGGCCAGGTCCGCCGATTTGTACAAGCTATCGGGCGTGGTGCCCTCTTCGGGGCATACCGCCACGCCGATGCTGGCGGTGACCTGGATCACGCGTTCGCCCAGGAGCAGCGGTGCTGCCAGGCTCGAGCGCATGCGCGCGCAGGTGGCCTCCAAGGCATCGGGATCGCTGGTCGGCAGCAGCACCGCAAACTCGTCGCCTCCCAGGCGTGCGACGTGGTCGCTGTCGCGTACCAGCGCCTTGAGGCGTTCGGCCACGGCCACCAGCAGCGCGTCGCCGGCATCGTGGCCATCGACGTCGTTGACCTGCTTGAACCCGTCCAGATCGACCAGCAGCAGCGCGAAATGGCCGTGGCCACGCATGGAGCGGGAGATCAGGCGGCGCATGTCGTCGTTGAACATGCGCCGGTTGGGCAAACCCGTGAGCGAGTCGAAATAGGCCATCTTCTCGAGTTGCTCGCGGCTGCGGTGGAGTTCGGCGCTGCGTCGCTCCAGCTCCGCGGTGCGCTCGGCCACCAGGCGCTGCAACTCCTGCTGGCGCTGGCGCAGGTACAGGGTGCGCAATTGCACCAGGCCCACGAACAGCAGCACGGCGATGCCGATGGCGCCGGCGCGCACGCTGCTGCGCTGATACCAGGCCGCCTCCACGTGCACGGCCCGCTCCAATGGCGGCAGCCAATTGCCGTCGGCGCCCGGCACGCTCAGCTGCAAGGTGTAGTCGCCCGGCGGCAGGTTGGTGTACGAGGCGAGGCGGCGCGACTTTGGGGAGGCGATCCAGTCAGTGTCGAAGCCCACCAGCCGGTAGCGGTAGCTCTCGTGTTCGGGGTCGTCGAAGTCCAGCGTGGAAAATTCGACCATCAGGCTGCGCTCGGCGGCATCGACCTGCAGCGGCGCGTTGGACGAGAGCAGGCCGGGGGCGATCGGCCGGCCGCTCGCACGCGCTTCCGTGATGGTCAGCGCGGGGCGCGCCGCCACAGGCGCCACGCGTTCCGGATGCACGATCGTCATGCCGTTGGTGCCGCCGAACAGCAAAGTGCCGCTGGCGCTCAGCGTGCCGGCGCCGATCCAGTGCGAACGTATGCCGACGCCCTGTTCCGTGCGAAAGGCGCGCACGCGCAGCGTGTCCGGATCGATGCGCGCCAGGCCTTCGTCCGTGCTGGCCCAGACCGCCCCCAGGCGGTCGAGCAGCAGCATATCGACGCTGTTTTGCGGCAGCCCGTCGCGTGTTCCGAGGCGCCGAAAGCGCAGGCGCCCATCCGCGCCGCGGCCGTCCTCGACCTGGATGCCGCGCCCGAACACGCCAACCCACAAGCGCCCTTTGGGGTCGACCAGCAGGCTGCTGACCAGGCCCCCGGCCAGCGTGCTCGGATCCTTGGGATCCACAGGCAGGCGCGACACCCGCCCCGTGTCGCGATTCAAATACACGACACCGCTGCGCGTGCCGATCCACAAGCCCGGACCGGAACTGCCGCGCAATACCGACACGCGCGCATCGCCCAGCTCGCTGGCCAGGTGCTGCAGCACGTACGGACCCCTGGGCGCGGCCAGCTCCAGTTCCCAGAGCCCGTCCGCCCCGCCCACCCACAGGCGCGTGCCATCGGCGTAGAGCGCAAAGATGCTGCCGTAGGTTGCCGGACCCTGCAGCTCGATGCGGCGTAGGGAGCTGCCGTCAGCGCTGGCCCGGTACAGGCCGCTGTCGGCGCCGATGTATACGCCGCCGTCGCCGGCCCGGGCCAGCGCCGTAACCTCGCCAGTCAAGGCCCCGACCCCCGCGCGGGCGGCCCCTTCCCGGGTGGCCGCTGTGCGCCCCCCGGCCGGATCGATGATCGTGATCCCACCACGATCCAGGCCCAGCCAGATGCGCCCGTCGGGCATCGCGAGCAAGGCCGGTACGCCGGTATCGCCGATCAGGTGGCCGGCTCCGGCGCTGCCAAAGACCGTGCCAATGGCGGTCTGTTGCGGATCGATGCGGCCCAGGTTGCCGGTGCCGCCGATCCAGATCAGGCCCTTGCGGTCGCGAAACAGGCAATAGATTCCGTCATTGGGCAGGCTGGTCGGTCGTTCGCCGTCGTGGCGTTCGCGCCGCACGCGGCGCGTGACGGTATCAACGGTCACGATACCGCTGTTGAGCGTGCCCAGCCAGACCTCGTGGGGGCGCGCTTCGATGATGGTCGAGATGCTGTCGCCGGCCAGGCCGCGCAGCTCCGCCGGGGCCTCCAGTGCCTGCGGCCGGGGTGCCGCCGCATCGAGCGTGTAGGCACCATACTGTTGGGTGCCGATCCACAAGCGACCGGCGCTGTCCTCGAACAGTGCCCGAATGACCGGCTGCGTGCCCTGCGGCGTAGCCACGGGTTGCGCAACCAGGGATGCAGCCTCGGCCGACCGGCGCAAGAGGCCGTGGCGCGTACCGACCCACAAGGTGCCGCCACGGTCGCGCAGCAGCGACTGGACGCGTGCCTGTTCGCCGTGCAAGGCGGCGTCGTGCAGCGCCAGCGCTTTCGTGCCATCAGCGGGCACATGCACCAGGCCGTGGCCGGTGCCGACCCACAGGCCGCCGGTGCCGTCGGCGCTGATGGCCGTGATGCTCAGGTCGGTGCCGCGGTCGCTCGGCAGCGCCACCACGGAAAAACTGTCGTCGCCGGGCTCATAGCGCGCCAGGCCGCCGGCACTGGTGCCGACCCAAAGGCGGCCCTGGGTATCGATATGCAGCGCCGTGACGTAGTTGTCGGGAAGCGCGCCCGCCGTACCGGGATCCGGCGCATAGGAGCGGAATTGATAGCCGTCCCAGCGCAACAGCCCGGCTTGGGTGCCGACCCAAAGAAACCCTTGGGCATCTTGTGCCATCGCGGTGGCACCCGTCGATTCGGGCGCGGACAGGCGCAGGAAGATGCGATCGAGATGCGGATCCCAGGGTTCGGGTCCATCGGCCGCAACGGCGGCGGCGCCGACACTGGCGGCCAGCAGCAACGCCAGTGCGCGCGCCAGCCGCCGGTGGATCACGCTCGCGCCCCCCGCACTGGGCCGGGCACGCTGCCGCGGCGCCGCGGTCCGGGCGCGCCGCCAAACTGGGGGTGCGCAGGGCATCGGCCCGGCACGCCGTTTGCGCCGCAAGCGCCAACACGCGCGCGCGCGCCAGCGCCCAGCCGCGCCGGGCGCGGTATGCAGGACATTCGTTTATCGATCATAAGGATGTTGTGCCTGACCCCGGCCCCGCGCGCAATACAAGAAAATGGGTAAGCCTGAAGTGTCGCCGGTGCCGGGGCGGCTTCGCCTATTGGCCCAGCGGGATATTGACAATCGCCTTTACGGTCCAGCGGTCGGTCACGGCGGTAAGGCCCCGACCGATACCAAAATTGACGTTCCACGGCGAGCGGTCTATGTCGATGGCCCAGTAGAGCGTGTGCTTTTGCTGTCCCAGGCGGTCGAATTGGTTCACCGCGCCCAGTTCCGCGTAGTACTCGGCGCCCGTACTGATGCCGGCGGCTAGCGTACGCGCGACTTTGAACGATGGCGAAAAATCCGGGGCCTGATGCCGATCAGGCCCTTCCAGCGGGAATTCGAGTACGGGGTTTACCGCCACCATCCAATCCGGATTGCGCCAGCCCAGAATCGGCCTTAGCTCAAAGGCGCGGCTGGCGCTGTCGAATTGGTGCTGAACCTGCGCCAACTCGCCATTGAGACCCAAAAAAGTTCCGCTGGCGTTCTCGGGCGGGCGCAACGGCACCCATTTTAGGCGCAACTTCAGACCCGGCAGGCGCAGGCCGCCGAAAGACTCGCGCACCAGCGGTACATAGAGCCCAGCTTCCAGATCCGGCGTGACGCCGTAGGCGAACTCGGCGGTGGCCCGTTGGCCGCCTGCGGCCACGCTCTCCCCCGGGTAGTCCGGCTGCGCCACGCCAGAGGGCGTGGCGTTGAGGTGCATCTGCAGGCTATAGCGCCCGGCATCGTTCAGGTCGTCGAGGTAGACCTGGATCTCATCGGGCAGGGCGGCGCGGGCCGGCACCACTCCCACGATCAACAGGCATGCGAAGAGCGTGCGCGCCGGGCGCAATTGGTACGGCATCATCGCGCTAGTTTAGCGATGCTGGCGGTGGTTTTTTATTACTACTCGAGCCGGCGCGCTTATCGACGCCTAAGGGCGGTCCGCGCTCAGGCGAGCGACAGGTCCAGTGGCGCACCGCGCCGGCGGCGCGCCAGCGTGAGCATGGCGCGCAATTGGGCTTGCACACGGGCATCAAAGCCGATGCGCGCATCGCACACGAGCAGGCGCTCGCAAAATGGCGCAAAACCGTCGGCGCGGTCGTCCAGTGCCAGCCAGGGGCTGTCGGGCATGCCGTGCATGCGCAACCATTCCTCGCATTCGGCATGGCGACGATAGGGCAGGCGTACCGGGGCCGGCTTGAAGTCGCTGCGCCGCGGATTCGCGCCCAGCACGCGGCTACGCAATGGCGGCGGCAGTGGGGCGAGCAGTTCCGCCTGGCTGCAGACGGTGCGCCAGGACGTGGACAAGACGACGCCGACGTCCGGGAATTCTTCGAGCACGTCGACCAGCCGCGGCGCGTTTTCGAACAGGCGGGTCTGGTCCGGACAAGGATCCGGATGCAACACGCCATCGAAATCGAGAAACAAAATCACGCCCACCCTCCCTGATTCCCGGCCGCAAGCCGGGCTATCCACCGCTATATCGGCACCCGATGCAAGGAATTGAGGCATCAAGCGCGGATCGGGCCTTGCGGGCCACTTGGCCGCGCCGAACCGGCGTCGTGCCACGCCGTGGCGGCAGGCCGAGCTCGTACGGGGGAGGGGAACGGGTGTGGCCCGAGCCGCGCTGCGCGATGCAACGGCTCTGCCGGTTTCAAGCCCTGGCCCTGGGGCTGCACCGTCAATGGGCGACGGCGCCAGGCCGGTTCCCTGCGCCAAAGCGCGACGGGGGCCGTGCGCGCTTGCGGGCGCTACCCGATTTCCTGCGGGAGGAGATGCAGCCGGTCCGCGGGCGTTGCCGGGACTTAGCGCGCGAGTACGAGCGTGAGCACGATGCCAGCGAGCGCCAGGATCCAGGGGTAGATCCAGGGCAGGCGCGCCACGTCGTGGCGCAATTCGGCGCTTTCGTACAGGTCGGCCGGCAGGGCCTCGTTGGCGTGCACGGCAGCCGGATGGTCGTGCAGGCTCATGGTGGGCCCCCGTTGGCGATCAGCAGCCGCTGCCGCCGTTGCCGTCGGTGTTGACCACGGAAATAATGGGCTGGGCGTCGGCCGAGCTCGGCGCCGTGTAGTCGATCAAGCAGGACGCATGGGCGCCGTCGAGCAGCACGCTGATCTTGTTGCCGGGTTGACCGCCACCGCCGCTCAGGGAAACATGATCGCTATTGAGGTCCAGGCCGGTTGCGGCGACGATGCCCGGCTCGCTGGCCGCCGGGTAGCCGTAGACGGTGGAGATGCGCGTGCCGTCTACCGTGACCGAGCCGGTCAGGCCCAGTTCGTCGTGCACCTGCGCGGCGGCGCGGGTGATCTGGGCGGCGGCGCGCACCGAGCCGAAGATCGCTTGCTGATGCGCCGTGCGTGCCTCGGAGCCGGAACTGAACAGGTGCGGTGCTGCCAAGGCGATCACCGTGAACAGGAACAACAAGGCGACGAGAAACTCGACCAAGGTGAAGCCGGGTACGGGGCCGTGCAAGGCACGAGAAGGGACGTCAAGTCGGGCGGGGCGGCTCATAAGGTTCTCTTGGTCAGGAGGGCGGTCATCGCGAGCGTCTTGCGGGGCGCGCTGCGGGCATCCAGGTGCCGTGCAACGGGAACCGTTCCCGATTCGCCCCGCTATTCGCTCGATCTGTTGGAGATTTTCGACCTCAGCATCACCGCGAAGTACCGTGAATATGGGGTAATTCTTGTGGCTTATCGGGTTCAAGTTTCGGGTGGCCGAGGCGCTGCGGGCAGAATGGGCGCCCCCCATCCGCCGTGGAAGGGATTTCGAAGGTAAAAAGCCATGCACAAGGAAGTCATCGCCACTGGCGCCGCTCCCGCGGCCATAGGGCCCTACTCGCAAGCAATCAAGACCGGGCTGGTGGTTTTTCTGTCGGGCCAGATCGGCCTCGATCCGGCAAGCAAGGAACTCGTCGACGGCGGCTTCGAGGCGCAGGTGCGCCAGGCCTTTGCCAACCTGGCGGCGGTGGCCCAGGCGGCCGGCGGCAGCCTGGCCGATGCGGTCAAGTTCTCGCTGTTCCTGACCGACCTGGGGCAGTTCGCCAAGGTCAACGAGATCATGTCGGAACTCGTACCGGCCCCTTTTCCGGCGCGCTCGACCATAGGCGTTGCCAGCCTGCCGCGCGGGGCGCAGTTCGAGGTCGAATGCATATTGGTGCTCTCCTGATTGCCCGCTGCGGCCCTGCGCGCCGGCATCGACCCGATAGCTTGGCCGCGCGCGCCGGCAGCGGCAGGCGCTTTGCCCGCGGACGATAAGCAAGAGCGGGCCGGCGGCGCGCGGCTGCGGCCCGCGCCCGCGCGCGCGCCCGCCAAGGGCCCCGCCCAGCGGGCGCAGGCCATGGGTCTGAAGCGCGATTGGGATTTCCTGCTGCACCTGCCCTTGCGCTACGTCGACGAAACCCGCGTGGTCCCGATCGCCGCGCTGGCTGCAGGAGCCACCGGCCAGGTCGAGGGCGAGATCGTCGATGTGCAGGTCGCCGTGCGGCGCAAGCGCCAGCTGCTGGTGCGCCTGCGCGACGACAGCGGCGAGTTGCTGCTGCGGTGGATGAATTTCTACGCCTCGCTGCAAAGCCAGCTGCAAGCGGGGCGGCGCGTGCGTGCGCTGGGCACGGTGCGCGGCGGGCTGATGGGCGTGGAAATGGTGCACGCACAGGTGCGCCTGGTCGACGGCGCCGCGGCGCTGCCGGCGCACCTGACGCCGGTCTATCCGGCGGCCCAGGGCGTATCGCAGTTGTGGTTGCGCCGGCGCATTGCCAAGGCACTGGACCAGCAGGGGGCCATTGCCGATCCGCTGCCGGTCGCGCTGCGCGACACGCTCGGGCTGATGGCGCTGGGCGAGGCGGTGCACTGCCTGCACCGCCCACCGGCGCAGGCCGATGCGACGCAACTAGACGAACAACTGGCACCGGCCTGGCGCCGATTGCGTTTTGACGAACTGCTGGCGCAACAGCTGGCCTTGCGCCACGCGCGCGCGCGGCGCCGGCGCGAGGGTGCGCCTGTGCTCACGGGCGACGGCCGGCTCACCGGCGCCTTGCGTGCCGCCTTGCCCTTTACGTTGACGCCCGACCAGGATGCGGTCTGGGACGAGATCGCGCGCGATCTGGCCAGCGCGGCGCCGATGAACCGCCTGCTGCAAGGCGACGTCGGTAGCGGCAAGACCATCGTTGCAGCGCTGGCGGCGGCGCGTGCCATCGAGGCCGGCTATCAGGCGGCGCTGATGGCCCCCACCGGCATCCTGGCCGGCCAGCACCTGGAGCGCATCGCCGCGCTGCTGGCGCCGCTGGGCGTGAATGTGACCTGGCTGGCCGGCGGTGGCCGCGATGCGGCACGGCGTGCGGCGCTCGCCGCCATCACCGCGGGAACGGCGCACCTGGTGGTGGGCACGCATGCGCTGATACAAGACCGCGTGAACTTCAAGAGCCTGGGCCTGGCGATCGTGGACGAGCAGCACCGCTTCGGCGTGCAACAGCGCCTGGCCTTGCGCAAGGGCAGCCAGACGCCGCATCTGCTGATGCTCAGCGCCACGCCCATTCCGCGTTCGCTGGCCATGAGCTACCTGTCCGATCTGGACGTGTCGGCGATCCGCAGTTTGCCGCCAGGGCGCCGGACCGTGCGCACCAAGCTCATTTCCGGCACGCGGCGCGAGGAGGTACTGGCGGCCATCCGCCAGGAGGTGGCGGCGGGGCGGCAGGCCTACTGGGTATGCCCTTTGGTCGAGGAAAACGAGGAGATCGAGGCCATGGCGGCGGTGCGCATGGTCGCCACGACCCGCGCCTTGCTGCCCGAACTGCGCATCGGCCTGCTGCACGGCCAGATGCTGGCCGCCGAGAAGGAGGCGGCGCTGGCCGATTTTGCCGCGCGCCGCACCGACGTTCTGGTGGCCACCACGGTCATCGAAGTCGGCATCGACGTGCCCAACGCCAGCCTGATGGTGATCGAACACGCGCAGCGCTTCGGCCTGGCCACGCTGCACCAGTTGCGCGGCCGGGTCGGACGCGGCGCCGTGCAAAGCACCTGCGTGCTGCTGTTCGACGAGCCGCTGTCGGAGCCGGCGCGTGCGCGCCTGCGCGTGCTGTACGAATCGCACGACGGATTCGAGATCGCGCGCTGCGACCTGCGCCTGCGCGGCCCCGGGGAATTCCTCGGGGCGCGCCAGTGGGGCCTGCCGATGCTGCGCGTGGCCGACCTGGAGCGCGATGGTGGCTGGCTGCACACCGTGCGCGAACTTGCCGACGCGCTGCTCGAACGCGAACCGGGGGAAGCTGCCGCCATCACGACGCGCTGGTTTCCTGGCGCTGCGCAATTCCTGGGGGCTTGAGGCGGGCGATAATCGCCGCTGCACCCC
>Ga0209698_10007001_pt1 | contig 11891 bp, 8 predicted proteins | sample LitLauG_LLR_2012_FD_187203 | JGI IMG/M metagenome (GOLD analysis project Ga0209698, IMG submission 187203) | Freshwater sediment microbial communities from Pennsylvania, USA - Little Laurel Run_MetaG_LLR_2012 (SPAdes) (version 2) | ecosystem: Environmental > Aquatic > Freshwater > Creek >... | reverse complement strand
TGTTCGAGAACCTGACGCCGCTGTTCCCGGACAAGCCGATGACGCTCGAGCGCGAGATGCGCGGCGACGAGAACATCACCGGGCGCCTGGTCGACATCATCGCCCCGATCGGCAAGGGCCAGCGCGGCCTGCTGGTCTCGAGCCCGAAGTCGGGCAAGACCGTCATGCTCCAGCACCTGGCGCACGCCATCACCGCCAACCACCCCGACGCCGTGCTCATCGTGCTGCTGATCGACGAGCGGCCCGAGGAAGTGACCGAGATGCAGCGCTCGGTGCGCGGCGAGGTCGTCGCCTCGACCTTCGACGAGCCGGCGGTGCGCCACGTGCAGGTGGCCGAGATGGTCATCGAGAAGGCCAAGCGCCTGGTCGAATCCAAGCTCGACGTGGTGATCCTGCTCGATTCGATCACCCGCCTGGCGCGGGCCTACAACACGGTGGTGCCGGCCTCCGGCAAGGTGCTGACCGGCGGCGTCGATGCCAACGCGCTGCAGCGGCCCAAGCGCTTCTTCGGCGCCGCGCGCAACATCGAGGAAGGCGGCTCGCTGACCATCATCGCGACCGCGCTGATCGACACCGGATCGCGCATGGACGACGTGATCTACGAGGAATTCAAGGGCACCGGCAACATGGAGATCCACCTCGAGCGGCGGCTGGCCGAGAAGCGGGTCTATCCGTCGATCAACGTCAACCGCTCGGGTACCCGGCGCGAGGAACTGCTGCTCAAGCCGGAGATCCTGCAGAAGGTCTGGATCCTGCGCAAGCTGCTCTACGGCATGGACGAGATCGAGGCCATGGAATTCCTGCTCGACAAGATGAAGCAGACCAAGACCAACGCCGAGTTCTTCGACATGATGCGTCGCGGCGGCTGAGCACGCCGCGGCCGCCGGGCCGGGGCGGCGATCGGGCGGTCTGTCCGATTCGTGCTAACATGCCGGGTTTCTTTGGGGCCCTGTTCCCGCCGCGCGTCCGCCGGCGGGCGCCGCTCGGCAGGCCCCCCTACTACCGCAGCCGCCTTGCGCGCGCCGAGAGCAGAACATGAAAGAAGGCATCCATCCCGAGTACCGCGAGGTCGTCTTCTCCGACCTGTCGTGCGACTTCAGCTTCGTCACCCGGTCCACCGCGCAGACGCGCGAGAAGATCAAGTGGACGGACGGCAAGGAATATCCGCTGGTCAAGCTCGATACCTCGTCCGAGTCGCACCCGTTCTACACCGGGGCGCAGACCCGCGTGGTCGAGGCCGGCCGCGTCGAGAAGTTCCGCCAGAAATTCGCCGCCAAGACCCAGGCGGTCAACGCCGCCGCCGCCGAAGCGACGGCCGCCAAGAACAAGCGTCGCTAGGACCGTTCCCGGCATGCCGCCGCACGAGCGTGCCGTCACCGGCCTCGGGCGCGGCAGCGGGCAAGGCCAGGCGGTCGGCGCGGCGTGCGGACGGGCCGGGCCATCGGCGCCGGCCGCCCGGGCGGTTCGCGTCCTGAACCGCCGCGCGATGCCGGTGCGGCCGCGGCGCGGCGCGGCGCATGCGGCCGAGCCGCGCTGCTGATGGAATCGCTGCACCGGTCGCCGGCCCACATATCGGCCCGCGCCGCCGCCGCGCTGCCGCGCTGGGCCCTGCTCAGCCTCCTCGTCGCCTTCATCGTTCCGGGCCTGTTCGGCCACGACCTGTGGCCGCAGGATGCGGCTGGGTTCGGCCGCATGTGGTCGATGGCGCAAGGTGGCGCGCGCGACTGGCTGCTGCCCAATATCGCCGGCGCGCCGACGCCGCAGGTCGGGCCGCTGCCGGCCTGGGTCGGCGCCGCGATGATCCTGCTCCTGGGCCGCTGGGTCGGCGATGTCGAAGCGGCGGCGGCCAGCAACCTGCTCTGGTACCCGCTTATCGTCGGCGCGCTGTGGATCGCGGTCTTCCGCCTGGCACGGCGCGACGAGGCGCAGCCGGTCGCCGGCGCATTCGGCGGCGAGGCCAGCCGGCGCGACTACTCGCGCCTGCTCGCCGACATCAGCGTGCTGCTGACGATCGGCACGCTGGGCGTCATCTGGCGCCTGCACGAAACCCGCGCCGACAGCGCCAGCGTGGCCTGTGTCGCGGTGACCATGCTGGCCACCAGCCTGATCGAATGGAACCTGGGCCTCGCCGCGCTGCTGGCCGGCGGCGCGGTCGGCTGCTTCGCACTGACCCAGGGTCCGGTTCCGGCCGCCGGGCTGATGCTCGGCGCGCTGGGCGCGTTCTGGCGCACGCGGGCGAACTCGCGCGCCGATGCCCGCGGCTTCATCGCGGCCGCGACCCTGGCCATCGGCAGCGCGCTGGCCGTCGCCGGCGCCTGGCCGCTGGCCGCCTTCCACTGGTACCCGGTCGAAGCGGCGCAGAGCTTCGCCAGCTGGAGCCAGGCGATCCCTTTCGGCTGGCCGCGAGTGGAAGACGCGGCATGGCTGGTGCGCGACGGCAGCTGGTTCTTCTGGCCGCTGTGGCCGCTCGCCGCCTGGGCGCTCTACGCCTGGCGCGGCGCGCTGGCCTCGCCGCACATGGAACGGCCGCTGCTGCTGCTGGTCGGCCTGGGCATCGCCCTGTTCTTCTCGGCCCCGCTCGACGAACTGGCCGCGGTCGGCGTGCTGCCGCCGCTGGCCGCGCTCGCCGCCTACGGCGCGACCACCCTGCGCCGCGCCCTGGACAACGTGATCGACTGGCTGGCGATCGCCTTGTTCTCGCTGCTGCTGCTCATGCTCTGGTCGTACTACGGCGCGATGCAGCTGGGCGTACCCAAGGCCATGGCCGCATCGATCGCCCGGCTCACCCCGGGCTACGTCGAGCATCCGCACATCGTGGCCGCGCTGGCCGCGGCCGTCGCCACCTTCGCTTGGGCCCGCCTGATCGCCTGGCGGGTGCTGCGCCGTCCGCCGGTGCTGTGGCGCGGTCCGCTGCTTGCCGCAAGCGGCGTCGCGGTGGTATGGATCGTGGTCAATCTGCTGTACCTGCCGGCGGTCGACTACGTCTTTTCGTACCGGCGGCTCGCCGTCGAGGTGGCCGGACAGCTGCGCGCGCACGGGCTGGGCGCCGGCTGCGTCCAGGCGCACCGGGTGCCGCTGCCCGAGCGCGCGATCATCGCCTACTACGGCAGGATCCGCTTCGATCGGGAAGGGTCCGCGGAGAGCTGTCCGCTGGCCTTGCACCATGATTCGCGCCGCTCGACGCTGGACGACGATCCGCCGCCGGGCGTGCACGGCATGTGGTCGCTGGCTTGGGAAGGGCAGCGCCGCGTGCGGCCGGACGAGCGCTGGCGCATCTGGGTGCGCAACAACTGAGGCAAGGCCGGCGGCGGCGCCGTAAAATGGCGCAATGCGGCCGTGCAGCGGCCGCCGCCAGGGAGCAGACCATGAGCGCAAGCCCGACCACGATCCGCCGCGAGGACCTCGTGCAGAGCGTCGCCGATGCGCTGCAGTTCATCAGTTTTTTCCACCCGCTCGATTTCATCGAGCACCTGGCGCGGGCCTACGAAGCCGAACAGGGCCCGGCGGCCAAGGACGCGATCGCGCAGATACTCACCAATTCGCGCCTGTGTGCCGAAGGCCGCCGGCCGATCTGCCAGGACACCGGCATCGTCAACGTGTTCGCCCGCGTCGGCATGGACCTGCGCTGGGACGGCTTCGACGACGGCCTGGAAGCGGCGGTCAACGAAGGCGTGCGCCGGGCCTACCTCGATCCGGACAATCCGCTGCGCGGCTCGATCGTCAGCCCGCCCGATGGCGCGCGGCGCAACACGAAGGACAACACGCCGGCGGTGATCCAGGTCGAGCTGGTGCCGGGCAACCGCCTGGGCATCACCGTCGCCGCCAAGGGCGGCGGCTCGGAGAACAAGTCCAAGCTGGCCATGCTCAATCCGAGCGACTCGATCGTCGACTGGGTGCTGCAGACCGTGCCGACCATGGGCGCCGGCTGGTGCCCGCCGGGCATGCTGGGCATCGGCATCGGCGGCACGGCCGAGAAGGCGATGCTGCTGGCCAAGCAGTCGCTGATGGAAGACATCGACATGCACGAACTGCGCCGGCGCGGCCCGCGCAACGACATCGAAAAACTGCGCATCGAATTGTTCGACAAGGTCAATGCGCTGGGCATCGGCGCGCAGGGCCTGGGCGGCCTGACCACCGTGCTCGACGTCAAGATCCGCGAATACCCGACCCACGCCGCCGGCAAGCCGGTGGCCATGATCCCCAACTGCGCGGCGACCCGCCACGTCCATTTCGAGCTCGACGGCTCGGGTCCGGCGCACCTCGAAGCGCCGCCGCTGTCGAAGTGGCCGGACGTGCACTGGGAGCCCGACGCGGTGCGCTCGCGCCGGGTCGACCTCGACCGCCTGGATGCGGCCGAAGTCGCGTCGTGGAAGCCGGGCCAGACGCTGCTGCTCAACGGCAAGCTGCTGACCGGACGCGACGCGGCGCACCTGCGCATCCGCGAGATGCTCGAGCGCGGCGAGCCCTTGCCGGTCGATTTTCGCGGGCGCGTCATCTACTACGTCGGGCCGGTCGATCCGGTGCGCGACGAAGTGGTCGGTCCGGCCGGCCCGACCACGGCCACGCGCATGGACAAGTTCACCGAGATGATGCTCGCCCGCACCGGACTGCTGGCGATGGTCGGCAAGGCCGAACGCGGTCCGGCGGCGATCGAATCGATCCGCAAGCATCGCTCGGCCTACCTCATGGCGGTCGGCGGCGCGGCATACCTGGTGGCCAAGGCGATCCGCAAGGCGCGCGTTGTCGCATTCGCCGACCTGGGGATGGAGGCGGTGTACGAATTCGAGGTGGCGGACATGCCGGTCACCGTGGCGGTCGACGCCGGCGGCACCTCGGTGCACCAGACCGGGCCGCAGGAGTGGAGCCGGCGCATCGCCGGCATCCCGGTGGTCGCGGGCTGAGGCCGGGCACGGGAAGCGCTGACCGGGACCCCTTGAGCGAAATCGGCGTATTCGATTCGGGCGCGGGCGGGTTGTCGATCGCCGCCGCGATCCACGACATGCTGCCGGGCCAGGCGATATCCTATTTTGCCGACACCGCCTTTGCGCCCTATGGCGTGCGCAGCGAGGCGGAGATCCTGCAGCGCACCGAAACCTGCTGCCGGCGCCTGCTCGGGCGGCCGCTGGCGGCGCTGGTGGTCGCCTCCAACACGGCGACGGCCAGCGCGATCGACGCCCTGCGCCGCTGGGTGCCGGTTCCGGTGATCGGCGTCGAGCCCGGCCTCAAGCCCGCGGCGAAGATCTCGCCGTCCGGGGTGGTCGGCGTCCTGGCGACGCGGGCCACGCTGGCCAGCCGGCGCTACCGCGAATTGCTGGAGCGGGTGGGGCGCGAGGCCCAGGACGTGCGCTTCGTCGAGCAGGCCGGCGACGGCTGGGTCGAACTGGTCGAAGCCGGCGAACTCGATACGGTCCACGCACGTACGCTCGTGCGCAGCGCCGTGCAACCCCTGCTCGACCAGGGCGCCGATACGCTGGTGCTCGGCTGCACCCACTATCCCTTCCTGCACCGGGCGATCGCGCAGGTGGCCGGCGCGATACCGGTGATCGAAACCGGGCCGGCGGTGGCGCGTGAACTGGCGCGCCGTCTGGACCTGCCGGCGGCGCCGGCGGGCGGCACAGCAGGCGCCGCAGCAGGCGGCTGGACCTTCCTGACCAGCGCCGACGACGAGCGCTTCGCTGCCCTCGCGGCCCGCCTGCTGCCGGTGCTCGCGCGGGCGGATCAGTAGACTTCAGGAACGAACATCGAGGCCGGAACCGGGTGGCGCACGTAGTCGGCGTGGCGCACGCGCTCGGGCAATTCGATCTTCGGGTGCTGGATCTCGTGGTAGTCGAACTGCCCCAGCAGGTGGTGGATGCAATTGAGGCGCGCCTTCTTCTTGTCGACCGCCTGCACCACCCACCAGGGCGCTTCCGGGATATGCGTGCGCTCGAGCATGGCTTCCTTGGCCCGGGTGTAATCCTCCCAGCGGCGGCGCGACTCGAGGTCCATGGGGCTGAACTTCCACTGCTTGAGCGGGTCGATGATGCGCCCCACGAAGCGCGCGTGCTGCTCCTCGTCGGTGATGGAGAACCAGTACTTGATGAGGTGGATGTTGGAGCGCACCAGCATGCGCTCGAATTCCGGCACCGAGCGGAAGAACTCCTCGACGTCTTCCTCCTTGCAAAAGCCCATGACACGCTCGACACCGGCCCGGTTGTACCAGCTGCGATCGAAGAGCACGATCTCGCCGGCGGCGGGCAGGTGCGGCACATAGCGCTGGAAGTACCACTGGGTGCGCTCGCGGTCGTTCGGTGCCGGCAGGGCGACGACACGGCAGACCCGCGGGTTCAGGCGCTGGGTGATGCGCTTGATGACGCCGCCCTTGCCCGCGGCATCGCGCCCTTCGAAGACGATGACGACCTTGCAACCGGTCGCGACCACCCAGTCCTGCAGCCTGACGAGTTCGGCCTGCAGCTTGAACAGGGCGCGGAAATAGGACAGCCGCTCGAGGCGGCCGGAGTCGGCATGCGCGGCGCTGCCATCGGCCAGGATGTCCTCGGCGGTTCGATCCTCGATCTCGAGTTCGAGTTCCTCGTCGTATTCGTCGACAATGTCCAGCTTGATCCGGCGCAGCAGGTCGTCGTCGTCGCGGGATAGCGTCATGGCAGGATCCGGGTCGAAGTCAGCGCGGCTGATTTTAGTGTAGCCATTTGACGCTAGGATGGCCCGGATGCGGGTCGCCGGTCGCGCCGTTGTCACGTCGCGGTGCAAGGCTGCGCGGATCCGGCCCGCCTGTCGAGGGAGGAAGCATGGCCGCACGGAAGAAACGCTCCGCAGTCGCGGCCAAGGCGCGCGCGCCCGCACCGGCCGTGCCACACGCACCGGAAGGCGGCGCGCCGGTTCGCGCGATCGGCCACCCGGTATTCGGGCAGCCGCAGCCGACCGCCGATCCGACGATCTTTGTCGTCAACCATCCGTCGGATGGCCCGGCATACAAGCAGATCGACGAGCTCAACAAGGAGCACAAGCTGCTGCCGCTGCCGTTTCCGGCGCCGCGCGGCGGCGTCGAACCGCGGCTGACCCTGGCCCAGGTGCTGGCCACCGACGACGCGGCAGTCGCCCGCCTGGCCTCGGCCGGGCAGCTCGTCTTCCATGCCACCGGAGACTGCGGCAGCACGGTCGGTCCGCAATCGCAGAACCAGGTCGCCGACAAGATGTGCAGCGACTTCGACGAAGGCGCCGACAACGCGGCAACCGTGCCGGTATTCAACCTGCTGCTGGGCGACATCGTGTACAGCTTCGGCGAGGCGCAGTACTACTACGACCAGTTCTACGAGCCGTACCGCAATTATCCGGCGCCCATCCTTGCGGCGCCCGGAAACCACGACGGCATGGTCTCGCCGCTGGCCCATGCGACGACCCTGGCGGCCTATCTGCGCAACTTCTGCGCCGAGGAATTCGTCGTCACGCCCGAGGCCGGCGGCCTGTCGCGCACCGCGCAGATCCAGCCCGGGGTCTACTTCACCTTCGAGGCGCCCTTCGTGCGCATCGTGGTGCTCTACAGCAACACGCTGGAGGATCCGGGCGTGATCGCCGACGGCAACGTCGGCACGGCGCAGTTGGAATTCCTGCGCGCCGCGCTGGCCCGCGTCAAGTCCGAACGGTTTGGCGGGGCGCTGCTTTTCGCGTCGCACCATCCGCCCTTTACCGTGGCGCGCCATGGCTGGAGCGTGCAGATGCTCAAGCAGATCGACGCCATCTGCACCGAGACCGGCGTCTGGCCGCACGCCTATCTTGCCGGGCACGCGCACAACTACCAGCGCTTCACCCGCACCCGCGGCGCCGACGGCACGGAGATCCCCTATGTGGTCTGCGGCAACGGCGGCCACGGCCTGCAGCGCATCGTCAAGGCCGGTGCGCCGGCCCTTCGAACCCCGCAGATCGTCCAGGCGGCGAGCGCGTCCGCGGATCAGGTTACCCTGGAGAACTACGATGACCAGGACTACGGCTACCTGCGTGTGATCGCCAGCGCGACGCGCTTGCGCATCGAATACCACCCGGCCAGCGACGGTGCAGCCGCCAAGACGCCGGACGACCAGGTGACGATCGACCTGGCGACGCGGCGCCGCGTACCCTACGCCGCCTCCGACCTGGGCTGGGCGGACAGCGCCCGCGCGGTACGCACGCTGCGCAAGGACCAGGGCCGGAGCGCGACGCGCCGGCGCTCCTAGGCGGTCGAACGGGCCAAGGCGCAAGAAAAGCGGGCGGCCGCAGCCGCCCGCCTCGTTCAACCGATCCTTCGCCGGATCAGAACAGGTCCGGCAGCACCGGCGTGCCTTCGAGCCGCACCGACTCGAGCGCCGAGGGATCGAGGCCCAGCGAGCGCAGGATGGTCGGCGCCACCTGCATGGTCTCGACGAAGCTGTTCACCTTGCGCGGCGCGATCCCGGGATTGGCGACCAGCAGCATGACATTGGTATCGTCGTAGGCGAAGCCGCCGTGCTCGGCCTGCTTCTTCGTGCTGCCGGTGTACGTGTGGCCGACGTTGGGCAGGACGATGATGTCCGGCACGCGCGAGTCGCCATTGGGCGGAATGCCCGGCTTGTGGAACATGGTCGTCAGCGTGTTGCCGTAGAGGATCTCGTCGATCGCCAGTGAGCCGGCGTTCTGCTGCAGCATCGCGACCGCCTGGTCGGTGGAGCAGTTCGAAGCCAACCAGATCAGGGAGACGTCGTCTTCGGTCGGGCCAATGCCGTTGGGGTTGGCCGGCGACTCGGAAAACGGCAGGCAGTTGGCCAGCACGGTGGCCGGCGTGGAACCGACCTTGGCCTGCGGCACGTAGCGCGCCGGGTCGATCGGCGATTGGCCGTGCTTGGCGGTGATGACGATCAGGGTGGAATCGAGCAGGCCACGGTGCGACAGGGCGTGGACAAACTTGCCGATGCTCGCATCGACGAACTGGATCTCGCCGGTCAGCACCGGCGAGGGGGTCGCTTCGGCGTCGAGGTAGCCGCCCGCCAGGACCGGGGTCTTGCTCTTGTCGATGTACTTCTGGCCCACGCTGACCGCCTGGAAGTTCATGCCGAACAGCGTCGGCACCCGCGCCCGCTTGGTACCCTGGTGGTTCATGCCGTGGATCTGGTTGAGGATGCCGTTGACCTTGATCGCGTCGTAGCACTGGATGTTGTAGAACGAATTGGTCCAGGCGGTCAGGTCGGCGGTCGGGTCCTGCACCGTGCTGCAGTCCACCCCGGTCGCGGTCGTGATGCCGGGCAGGCCGACGACGTTGGAGTTGATTTCCGGGCTGAAGAAATCATCGAGGTTGCCCGCCGTCTTGCCGGGACCCGAAACCGATGCATAGGCCGGGTGCTTGTCGGACCAGGACGTGTAGCCGCCGGCGCCGTGCACCACCCCGAAGATCGTGTTCGTGCGCACGAAGTTCCAGGGATAGACCGGCGCGCAATTGTTGAATGGGTCGCGCGGCAGGCGGGTCGGATCGATCGAGGCCACGTTGCCCTCGGTCAGGCCGGCACCGGGATTGCCGCCATTGACCAGGGACTGGTCGAGGTCGATGCCTTCCTCGTACTCGGTGGTGGTGCCATTGGGTACGCCCGGCGTGCAGGTGCCGCCGGCGACGCCATTGCCGGTCGTGTTGGCGGGCGGCGCCAGCACGCGATCGTAGGACACGTCGTAGAACGCGCCGACCGTCTTGGGCGAACCGCCCGTGACGATCGCCATCAGGCCCGGAAAGGAGTCAGAGGTGCGCGACGTCGTCGTCCGGGTGTAGGTGACGCCGTGTTCGCCCAGGGCGGCGAGCGCCGGGCAGGTGCCGCTGGCGACGCAATTCTGGAAGTCGACGGCGTGCATGCCATCGATGCTGATGAGCAGCACGTGTTCGTAATGATGTCCGTCGGCCTGGGCCAGCAACGGAGCAACGACGAGCGCCGAGGCGAGCGCCCCGGCAGCCAGCTTGCGATTCATGGTTTCCCCCGATTAGGATATGAACGAGCGGACGGCATTCCGGGGCGGATCGGCCATGCGAGCCTGCCGACCGCCTGGAATCGCGGGCGAAGCTACCGCTCGCGGGTGACGACCACGTGACTCGAGTGCGAGATCGCGCGGCGAGATCCGTGGCGCAGCGCGCCGCAAGCGCCTGTCCTCGAATGGGCCATGGGAATGCGCCGATCGTGTTTCGTACAGGACACGGCATGGGCGAAATCGCCGGCGCGGCCGCAACGTTGCATCGCCGGGTCCGCCAACAAAACCGGCAATCGAGGTTACGCGATCGGTCAGCGCTGTCGACTGGCAGCGCTGGGGATTCGACGTAAGATCGTCGCGCAAGCCCATGCAAGTCCTGGACAGACCGCACCATGACATCGTTCCGCATTGCGGCGGAACAGGGCGACAGACATGCGCAAATCGAGACTCGAACCCGATCCTTACGGATTCGATGACGCACTGCGTGGTGCCACCCGGGCCAAGCGCGTGCCGCACGAATTCGTGCTCGACGCCATCGCCGGTCTTTCGCCCCGGACCCGGCCGATGTTCGGCTGCCTTGCGGTCTACGTCGAGGAGAAGATCGTCCTGATCCTGCGCGACAAACCGGGTGGCGATCCCGATAACGGCGTCTGGCTTGCGACGACCGCGGCGCACCACGAAAGCCTGCGGCGCGAATTTCCGCTCATGCGATCGATCGGGGTGCTGGGCAAGGCGGTCACGGGCTGGCAGTTGCTGCCCGCGGATGCGGCGGATTTCGAGGCAGCGGCGCTGCGTGCCTGCGCCCTGGTCCGGCAAGGGGATCCGCGGATCGGCAAGGTGCCCGGCAAGCGCCCGGCGGCGCCAAGAGAGGGTCTTGCGCGCCGGAAAAATACGGTCAGAACCAGTAGCCGATGATCCCGTTGATGCCCTTCGTATCCTTGCCGTGCAGCAAGGTGATGCCGCCACGCAGGTAGCTGCGCGCCGACGACGCGCTGCGGTTCGTGCCCAGGGAAACGCCGAGCTCCTGGGTGTCCTCGACGTACAGCTTGGTGCCGAAATACCGGGTGTCGATGAGCGAGGTTTCCAAGGACATGCGGCGCCCGCCCAGCACCACCTTCTGCGACAGCATGAGGCCGTTGCGCAGCACTTCGTTGGCGATGTCCGGGTTGGAACGATAGCCGCCGACGTGCAGATTCAAGGTCCGGTCGTAGCCGATCATATTGCCCATCGCGATATCGACGTGCGCCAGGTTCCAGACGTACACGCTCATCAGGGACAGCGCATACATGCCGGCGTCGGAGGCCAGATCGGGCGAGGCCACGCCCGAGACCCGCAATCCCGGCGCCACCGTCCAGTTGTCGGAAACCGGGAAGCGATACATCGCGCCCAGGCCGCCCTGGTACGACTTGGCCTGGTTGGCCTCGACGTAGGTGACCGGCAGCGCGAAAACAAGCTGCCGGCGCGGGTCGATGTCGTTGCGGATCGTGTACGAGAACGGCAGCGTCGTTTCATTGACCCGCTGGCCGCCGGTGATGAAGGAACTGGCGGATAGTCCCACCCCGATCAGGTCGCCACCGGACTTTCCGCCGCTGTCCTGGTTGACCAGATCGCCCGGCGCGGTCTGCTCGACCGTGTCGTTGAAGGTGCCGTTGAAGTCGCCCGCCACGGCATTCTGCAGCAGCCCGCCCACGCCGGCGATCGGGCTGATCGGCGAATGTCCGGCCTGGTATTTCATGATCGCGCCCGCCAGGTTCTGCTTGAGGTAATTGACGAGTTCCTGGCGGGTGACGTCGCGATTGGCGCCGTTGAAGGTCTGGTTGATGCCCAGCGCCGGAATGCTCAGGTTCAGCTGCGCGCCGGTGCCGGTGTAGCCCGCGTTGCGATAGCCGAACGACATCAGCGTGGTGTCGTAGTTGACGGTCGCGGAAAGGACC
>Ga0209698_10007000_pt1 | contig 11893 bp, 9 predicted proteins | sample LitLauG_LLR_2012_FD_187203 | JGI IMG/M metagenome (GOLD analysis project Ga0209698, IMG submission 187203) | Freshwater sediment microbial communities from Pennsylvania, USA - Little Laurel Run_MetaG_LLR_2012 (SPAdes) (version 2) | ecosystem: Environmental > Aquatic > Freshwater > Creek >... | reverse complement strand
CGGCGCGGGCGGAGCAGGGGGCAAGGAGGACAACGAGGAGCGCGATGAGATGCCATACCCTCGCCAGCACCGGGGAGCGCGCTGCCGGGCCTTGCCCGGCCGGACAGCCGGGGGCGGCTGTCCCCACACGTCCATCTAAGACTGCTGCATTCCAGAGAAGCATAGGGTGATTCTAGAAATCATGCCCAGCCACCGTCTGTGATGCAGAGGGAATTATTTCGGGGATCGTTCCGGAATGGAACTGAGAAACTCAGCGGCTCGCGACGAAGCTTCCTGCGGGTTTCAATCAACAATCAAAATTCGACATCAACAATTCTGGAGTTCCCCACTTCTCGCGCCGACACCGCGCGAGAAATGGGGGGTCCAAATCGAAGTTAAAGTCTTACTTGAATGACTTTACAGCGCCGGCTTCGTCGTCTTTCACGTCGAAGACCGTGTAGAGCTTGGTGATCTGAAGCAGATCGTTGACCTTCTTGGTGAGGTTCAACAGCTTCAGTTCGCCGCCCTGGTTCTTCGTGGTCGTGAACGCGCTGACCAGTTCGCCGATGCCGGAGCTGTCGATGTAGTTCACGTCGGCCAGATTCAGCACGATCTTCTTGTTGCCCTTCGAGAGCAGGTCGCGGACGGTGTCGCGAAGAATGACGCTGCCTTCGCCGAGCGTGATGCGACCGCTGCAGTCCACAATGGTGACTCCGTCGACCTGACGACTACCAACCTTCATTGTCACTGGGAAGCCTCCTTGCCGCCCGCGGTTGGCCCGTGGACGTGCTTGATCAGTTTGAGTTCGGTGCCCGTCGAGGACGGGCGAATTTCGACCACATCCATAAACGAGCGCATCAGAAAAATGCCGCGCCCGGAGGTTTTGAGCAGATTCTCGGGCGCCAGGGGGTTGGGAATCTTGCTCAGGTCCATCCCTCTGCCCTGGTCGCGGATGGTGATGACTAATTCACTGCCGGTGCGCTCGAAGGCAAGGATTACTTTCTTGTCAGGGGCATAGGCGTTGCCGTGCAGTACGGCATTGACCGCGCCTTCGCGCACCGCCATGGAAATCTGCATGACTTCGTCGTCGCCAAAGCCCAGTTCGGTGGCAATGCGGGTGGCCTTTTCCTCAGCGTTGTCAATCGTCTCCAACGAGGAGTCGAGCGTATAAGACACCCGTTGCTCGGTCATAGCCATGGACGAAATGAATACGAGTATACGGCCTGGGAAGGGAGAAAAGCCCGCAACCCAATCTCCAGACGCTCGCCAGACGAGATTCCCGGCGAATGCGGTAGTTTGCCTGTCGGAAAGCGAATTGTCAACGATGGCTAGTAAAGTTGAACCATGGTCCACGCATCGCTTGCGCGGTCCGCAAGCGGGCGAGGTGCTGGGGCGCCTGCGGTTCTTGTGAGCTTATAATCTGGCCTCGTGGCGCTGACAGCGGGCAAACTCAGGGAGTGGCTCAGACGAATCTTTATGGGTGCGGTTGTCTTCGTGCTGGGGACGGCGATTCTGACATTCGGAATCGACTTCGGTTTGTTCAGCCTGCGAGTGGCCACTCACCGCGATGCCTACGGCTCGGTCGTGGTGCGTCATTCCTACGCCGTGCAGCAGAAGAACGGGAAAACGCAGTTCATCTTTGATCCGCCGGCGCCTGAGACCTGCGTGCATGCTCTGTTTCCGCATTCAGGGATGCAGCCTTGCTGGTATCTCAGCCGGCATACCGAGCAGCGGACGGATATCTAGTGCTCCTCTGCGATCTTTGCGGAATTTCTCAGCGATCTCAGCGCGGAGAGCGCAGAGAAAAGCCGCAGAGGACGCAGAGCAAGGCTTCCCCCGTGTTTTGTTGGGCGATGGGCTAGAATGTTGCAGCATCACAACGGCCATACCGAGGCGATCATGGGGAACAGATTCTTGCATTGTGGATTTTTCTTTGGCGTCGTCTCTTTGCTGGCTTGCGCGGCTATGGTCGCCACTCCTCCCAATCCGCGACTCGACAAATCGTATCGCTTCCAACAGGGTGGATGGACCTACGTTCATCTGGAAGGATCGCCCTCGGACGTTGGCTATCAACACGGGTACTTGCTGGCTCCGGAGATTCAGGATGCATTCGAGGCTATCAAGCTCTTCGACACGCATCAGTCGCGGCTCGATTGGGAGTTCTTCCGCACCACCGCGCGCCAGATGCTCTGGCCGCACATTGATCCCGAGTACCAGCAGGAGTTGCAGGGCATTGCCGATGGCGTGAAGGCGCACGGCGTCGAACTGGACGTGTGGGACATCGTCGCCCTCAACGCCTTTGAAGAGGTGCCGGACTACTATCTGCCGTGGCTGAACAAGCAGAACAAGTCGGCGAAGAATCCGAAGCTGACGGCGCCGGGAAATTGCAGCGCGTTCATCGCGACGGGCAGCATGACGAAGGATCACCAGATTGTCATCGCCCATAACAATTGGACGAGCTATCTGGCCGGCGAGCGCTGGGTGGTTATTTTCGACATCCAGCCGGAGCATGGGAACCGCATCTTGATGGATGGGTTTCCGGGAGTGATCGTCAGCGACGACGACTTCGGCGTGAACTCGGCCGGAATGATGATCACCGAAACCACCATCACTCAGTTCGAGGGGTGGGATCCCAATGGAAAGCCGGAATTCATGCGCGCCCGCAAAGCACTGCAGTACGCCAACAACATCGACGACTACGTGCGCATCATTAAAGAAGGGAACAACGGCGGATACGCGAACGACTGGCTGATTGGCGACCGCAAGACGGGAGAGATCGCATACCTGGAGTTAGGGTTGAAGAATACGCCGCTATGGCGAACGAAAGACGGGTACTTTGTAAGTTCGAATTTCGCCCGCGATCCGCAAGTGATTAAGGAAGAAACGACGTTCGATCCGAATGATGCTTCGTCGTCGCCGAATGCGCGGCACCTGCGTTGGGAAGAATTGATGAAGCAGACGAAGGGGAAGATTGACGTAGGCATGGCGGAACAGTTTCTGTCGGATCACGTCGATACGTACGAGAAGAAAGATCAAGCGAACGAACGCGGGCTGTGCGGCCACGTCGATACCTCTTCGCGAGGAGTCAAGGAGTGGGAGTGGGGTGCCTACAATCCCGGCGGGGCCGTGCAAGGTAAAGCTGCCGATAGCGGAATGGCGGCGAAGATGAGCTTCGTAGCTCGCGCCGGGCATCCCTGCGGCGCGGACTTCCTGGCCGAGCCTTTCCTCGAGCACCATCCGGAGTACTCGTGGCAGAAGCCCCTGCTGCGGGATATGAAGGCCGGGCCCTGGACGGTGTTCACGTCGGGACAAAAGCAATAGCGTCGGCCTCGCGTCAGCCAGCTTGGGTCCCAAGTTCGATAGCCTACTCGTATCGCAACGCGAGGATGGGGTCCTCTTGCTTCGCCTGGCGGGCGGGAACCAATGCCGCCAGCAACGCGACCGGCACAACTCCCAGTTCGAAGATCGCCAGTACCGACTAGTTCAGACCGTTCAATCCAAATGGCTGACTGGCGGCTTCTTGCGCGCCCGGTTTTTCCATAAACACTTGGAATCTGGGTACGAAGGTACTTCCGGACACGTGCCTTGGATTGGAAATTGTGTTCAACTCAGACTCGTGCCCGTTAGAATCCTGCTGTATGCTCGTGCCTTGACGATGTTTCGTAATCTCGCCTTGGTTCTCGCGGTGTTCACGCTGTTGGGGTCTTCTGCTCAACCGCGGGAACAATTCAGGCAGGCTCCCTCGCCGCGCGTTGAAGGCGCTGATGACAGCTGGGCAGAGAAAACTCTAAAGAGCCTTTCCGTGGAAGAGAAGGTCGGGCAGCTCTTTATGATCCGCCTGCGGGTTGAATACTTCAATGGGCGGAGTCCCAGCTATTTCGAACTCCGCGATAGCGTTCGCAGATATCACGTGGGGTCGCTGGCCATGTCAGCGCCGCCGCAAGGTCGCAAACGAGATATTAGCCGCCGCTATCAGGTCATAACGCTGCTCAACCAACTCCAGGAGGAGTCGAAGCTGCCGCTCCTGGTCGCCGGGGATTTTGAGCGGGGAGTCCTGCCGGCTCATCTTTTTGGAACGACCGTGTTTCCGCACGCGATGGCTTTTGGCGCTGCCGGGAACCTGGCCTACGCCGAGGAGTTCGGTCGCATCACGGCGCAGGAGAGCCGGGCGCTGGGCGTGCACTGGAACCTGTTCCCCGTAGCCGACGTAAATTCCAACCCTGCCAATCCAATCATCGGGACACGCGCGTTCGGCGCGAATCCGGAGCAGGTGGGGAACATGGTGGCGGCCTATATCCGCGGCGCGCGGGCGAACGGAATGCTGACCACGGCAAAGCACTTTCCGGGTCACGGAAATACCGCAACCGACTCGCACGTGGCAGTACCTATCGTGGACGACGATTTGGCGAGCCTTCATGCAGTCGACCTGCCACCGTTCGAAAAGGCGATCGCAGCGGGAGTGGATGCTGTTATGACTGCGCACGTGCGTGTGCTTGCGCTCGATCCCGACCGCACCCGCGTGGCTACGACCTCGCCGGCAATCGTCACGGGCCTGCTGAAGAACCAACTCGGCTTCAGGGGCATCGTGGTGACGGATGCGATGGATATGGCGGGTCTGGTTGGTCTCTATGCCAAGAATCCCGGACGCGTGGCCGTGGACGCGTTTAAGGCGGGAAATGATGTGCTTACGATGCCCTACAGCCTGGATGCATGTTATTGGGAAATGTTGAAAGCTGTCCGCACCGGCGAGATTTCGCAGGAACGGCTCGACGAATCCGTCCTCAAGATCCTGCGGGCGAAAGCCTCGCTAGGTCTCGATACAAATCGTCTGGTAGATGTGGCCGCGATCCCCAGGCTTGTTGGCAGTCCGGAAAGTATTGCGGCCGGTCAGCGCATTTCGGATGCGTCCATCACGCTGGTGCGTGACAACGGCAAGGTGCTTCCGCTGAGAGACGGTCGGCCTGACAAGAGCTTGCGGGTTGCGTATCAGCGGGCCAAAGTTGAGCCCAGTCTGCTCGTGATTATTCTCTGCGACAACGTGCGCGCGGAAGACGGCCGCGTGCTGGAGCGTCAGATACGGAAGCGGGCGCCGTATGCGAATGTGGTGTACGTAGATCCTCGCGTCGCCGCGGCCAGATCGGATGAAGTGTTGATGGCAGCGGATCGGGTTCAGCAGATTGTAGTGGCCGTGTATGTGGTCCCTTCCGCGGCGCGAACCAGGACGGTGGCACGTGGCCAGAAGAATTCCGCGTCTCTGCCGGACGCAACCGCGAAGTTGTTGTCCAGTATTCTTGCCCGCGCGACCGAGAAAACAGCAGTCCTCGCCATGGGAACTCCCTACCTGACGGACGACTTCCCTACGATCCAGAGCTACATCTGCACGTTCTCGAATGCAACGGTCTCGGAGATCAGTGCGGCGAAAGCACTCTTTGGGGAGATTCCGATCCCAGGCCATTTGCCGGTCAATCTTTCCAACGCTTCCGGCCCGGGCGCAAAAATTGACCACCCGGCACGAGTCACAAACGTGGCGTCGCCGAATTAGTGCTTTAGCCCCAAAACCTGGCTGCGATCCCGGATTTCCGAATCCCTCCTATAGACAAATTTGATTGGACGAACCGGCGGACTGAACCTACAGTCCTAGAGTGCATCCCAGCCGTACCCGAACTCGCCCACTTGTGCACCGGATCGGCCCTCCGGAAGTGCCGCTGACCTTATTTCGCCCCCCGTTTCGCAATTATCAGTTCGACTCCGCCTATGACGAGATGTTTGCCGCGCCCGGCCTGCCCCGTGAGCACTACAAAGCTCTTTTCCAGCGGTTGCTGGAGCTTCCTCCTGAGGAATTGCGCAAGAGCCAGCAGGCGGCCGACCTCTCGTTCCTGCATCAGGGGATTACGTTCACCGTCTACGGCAACGACGAAGGGACCGAGCGGGTATTTCCCAATGACCTGCTGCCGCGGATCATTCCTTACCAGGAGTGGCGGAAGATTGAGAACGGCCTCACGCAACGCATCGCGGCTCTGAATCTATTTCTCGAAGACATCTACCATGCCGGCCGGATTCTGGCCGACGGCATCGTTCCGCGCGAGATGGTTTACAGTTGCCGCCACTTCCGGCGCGAGATGCGCGGCCTGTCGCTGCCCCACGGAATCTACGTCAGCATTTGCGGCACAGACTTAGTGCGCTTGCCCGACGGAAGCTTTGCCGTGCTGGAAGATAATCTGCGCGTGCCCAGCGGCGTTTCGTACATGCTGGCGAACCGCAAGGTGCTGAAGAAAGTCTTTCCCACGCTGTTCCGCGACTACGGCGTGAGCCCGGTGGATCACTATTCGCAGGCGCTGCTGTCTACGCTGCGCGCGCTGGCGCCCAACTCCTCCGCGCGGCACGAACCGAAGGTCGTGCTGCTGACGCCGGGGGTATTCAACTCCGCTTATTTCGAGCACACGTTCCTGGCGCAGCAGATGGGCATCGAACTGGTGGAAGGCCGCGATCTGCTGGTGCATGACAACGTGGTCTATATGAGGACGACCGCGGGGTTGCGGCGTGTGGACGTCATCTACCGCCGCGTCGACGATGACTTCCTCGATCCACTGTGCTTCCGGCGGGATTCGAATCTGGGAGTCCCTGGCCTGTTCAACGCCTATCGCGCGGGGAACGTGATTCTGGCCAATGCGATCGGAACGGGTGTGGCTGACGATAAGGCTTTGTATGCGTACGTTCCGGCGATCATCCGTTACTACCTCGGTGAAGACCCGATTCTGGCGAACGTTCAAACTTATCTGCTGACCGATCGGTCACAGAGAACGTATGTGCTCGAACATCTGGACGAATTGGTGGTAAAGGCGGTGGGTGAATCTGGCGGCTACGGAATGCTGATCGGGCCGCATAGCACGGAAGCGGAAAGGGAAGAGTTCCGCAACCGAATCGAGGCCGAGCCGCGAAACTACATCGCCCAGCCCACACTGAGCCTGTCGCGAGCCCCGTGTTTTCTCGACGGAGAGGTGCAGGCGCGGCATGTGGACCTGCGTCCATACATTTTGTACGGGGAGAATGTCACACTGGTGCCCGGAGGCTTGACGCGAGTCGCGCTGCGGCGCGGATCGCTGGTGGTGAATTCGTCACAGGGCGGCGGAAGTAAGGATACATGGGTTCTGAGAAGCCAGGCGCCAACGACTAACGACTGAGATGAACGATCGGAGCCGAACAGCCATGCTTTCCCGAGTAGCGGACAGTCTGTACTGGATGAGCCGTTACCTGGAGCGCGCGGAGCATACCGCGCGCCTGATCGAAGTCGACCTGCAATTGCGGCTGGATCAGTCGCCGGAATCCGGTGCGGGACGCTGGCTTAGGCTGCTGAATGCCCTGCAGACGCCAGGGCCAGAGGATGTCAAGATCGACGCGGCGTCGATCACGCATCTGCTGACGCTCGAGCGTACCAATCCGTCTTCGATTCTGTCGTGTGTCGCAGCCGCTCGCGAGAACCTGCGCCAGGTCCGCGAACAGTGCAGCACGGAAATGTGGGAACAGCTAAACCGGCTGTACCTTCAGGTCAGCAACACCAGCAAGAGCGAGTCGTGGCTGCTGAATTCGCACATCTTCTTTCGCGCGGTGCTGGAAGGAGCGCATCTGTTCCAGGGCGTCACCGATTCGACGATGTCCCACGGCGAGGGCTGGCAATATATCCAGCTTGGTCGATACGTCGAACGCACTGACACACTCGCGCGCCTGATCGGCACGCATTTCGGAAGTCTCACCCAGCCCCCGGATCAGGGGGTCGAAAGCGAAGAGTATCTGGAGTGGGTGGGATTGCTGAAGTCGTGCGCGGCGTTCGAGGCGTACTGCAAGGCTTACACAGCAGAAATGCGTCCGCTGCGCGTGGCGGAGTTCCTATTGCTGAATCCGGAGTTCCCGCACTCGGTGCGGTTCTCCGTGGACATGGTGCACGCGTCTTTGGCTCGGATCGGCGAGATGACGGAGCGTAAAGCCGAACAGCCCGTGCGCCTGGCTGGGCGTTTGCAGGCGACGTTGAGCTTCAGTCAAATCGAGGAAATTCTGGCCTCGGGCGCGAGCGCCTACGTCGACAGCGTGCGCTGGCAATGCGCGCAGGCGCACACGGCGATCCATCAGGTGTACTTTGACTATTCGGTGGAGGCGGCGCTGCTCCAGTGAGCGCCGCACTGGGTGAGTGTAGCTCCGTGGAAGAGCGGCCCTTTGGGGCCGCGTAATGCGACAGAGCAGGTAGGGCTTTAGCCCCTGAGGTCTCATGATCTATTCCGTCCGTCACACCACGATCTTCCGCTACGAGCCTGAGGTGCGCGAGAGCATCATGGAGGTGCGGCTGCAACCGCGCAGTGATGGGGACCAGCGCTGCCTCAACTTCACGCTCAAAGTCGATCCGGCGGCGAACATCATGCAGTACGGCGATTTTTCGGGGAACACCGTCCACCATTTCGACATTGCCGCCGCCCATGCTCAGGTCACACTCACTGCGCAATCGTCGGTGGAAGTACAAGCCGCACCTGCGCCTCGTGCCGCCGATTGCGGCGATTGGTCTGACCTGGATGCGCTGGTGGCCGGTGGCGACTATTGGGAGATGCTGCTTCCCAGCCACTTCGCGAATTCAACCCCCGCCTTGGAAGAGCTGGCGAAGGCTTTGCAGTGCGAGCGCCGCGGGAATCCGCTCGAATTACTGACCGGGCTGAACACTGCTATCTACGAGCTCTTTGCCTACGTTCCGAACAGCACCAAGGTGGATTCTCCGATTGACGAAGCGCTGAAGACCCGGCAGGGGGTGTGCCAGGACTTTGCTCACATCATGATCGCGCTGGTGCGCCGGCTGAAGGTGCCGTGCCGATACGTCAGCGGATACATGTTCCACCGCGATGAGAACGAGAAAGACCGGTCGCTGGAAGGCGCGTCACACGCCTGGGTCGAAGCCCTGGTGCCGCGTTTGGGATGGGTGGCGTTTGATCCAACCAATAATCTGGTTGGCGCGGACCGGCATATTCGGGTGGCGATTGGACGCGACTATGCCGATGTTCCTCCGACCCGTGGCGTGTACAAGGGAGAGGCACAGAGCGAATTGGGCGTGACGGTGACCGTGAGTCCCGCAGATAAAGAGCCGGTCCAACCGGCGACGCCGGGGTTTGTCGTGCGCTCGAGGCCCGTGCTGGTGCGGAGCACGCCGAAACGAATCGATCAGGAACAGCAACAGCAGCAGTAGCGATCTTCGGCAGATTGCTTTGATAGGTCTTACTCCGTGCGCTCTGCGGCATTTCTCAGCGATCTCAGCGGTTAAATCGAAAGCGCGGAGAGACTCGCGACGGGTGGAATGTGCTTCCTGCTACTCGTTCAGAGAGCAGCTGCAATCCGCCGGAACCACGTGGGCAAGCATGAAGTCAGCGACGCGCTTGTAGGCGTCGATCTGATTCTCGACGCGGGCGAAACCGTGGCCTTCGTTATCGTAAATCTTGTAGTCGACGGTGCCACCGCGCTTCTTAATGGCGTCGACTACCTGCTGGGTTTCGGACTTCGGACAGCGCGGATCGTGTCCGCCAGCCAGCAGCAGCAGGGGGGCTTTGATCTGATCGATGAAGTTGATGGGCGAGCGCTCTTCGTATAGCGCCTTGTTCTTGACCGGATCGCCCATGGTTGCAAGATCGCTCTCGCGCAGCACCGGGTCTTCGTTCTCGATTTCGGTGAACCAGTTCACGAAAGGCACGATGGGAACGCCCGCGGCCCAGACTTCCGGCGCTTTGGTAACGGCCATCATGCTGAGATAGCCGCCGTAGCTGCCGCCCATGACGGCGATTTTCTTCGGGTCGAGATGGCCAGTCTGCTTGATCCAGTCGACGCCAGCGAGAACGTCCTGCAGATCGCCGCCGCCCATGTCGAAGAGATTCGCCTGCTGAAATTCCTTGCCGTATCCGGTTGAGCCGCGGTAGTTCGGAGCGAGCACCATGTATCCCTGATTGACCGCGAACTGCACAAAGCGGTTAAAGGAATTCATTGTCTGCGCCGTTGGCCCACCGTGGATGTAGACGATGGCCGCGTTCTGCCCATTCCGCACCATATTGAACGGCATATACAGGAAGGCGGAAATCGTCCACTTGCCGTCGCGGCTGGGATAGTGAACCAGATAAGGCTCGACCATGTCTTCGGCGCGGATGCCGCCCACGAGTGAATGAGTAACCTGCTGCGACTTGCCGCTGGCGAGGTGATAGACCCAGAGATCGCCGGGCGCGGTCGGGCCGTTGTGGTAATACAGCAGGCGCGAGCCATCGGCGCTGAAGGCCGAATGGCCGCCCGCAGGCTCATTTACGCCTTTAGTAATCGGAAGGGCAGTCGATTTACCGGTGACCAGATCGTAGATGTAAATGTCTTCGTTGCCGTCGACATTAGCGCTGAAGGTGATGTGCTTGCCGTCCGGGGAGAATTCGTGGGCGCGGATTTCCCACTTATCCTTTGTGAGCCAGGCAGTCTTTTTTGTCCCGATGTCGACGAGGCCGACGTTCTCATATCCATTGGCTGCGTTCGACGTAAATAAGACTCGCTTAGTATCGAGTGAGATATCGTTTGCAAAGTAAAGTTGCTCGCCCTCGTGCGGCGTGAGGAGCGTACTGGTAGCGGTCGTCACATCGGCGGCAAAAATATTCGAGTCCGTGCCTTTAGCCTGTTCCTGCGTGTAAACGATGTACTTTCCGTCTTTCGACCAGATCGGATTCGCGTTCCGCTTGTCCTGCGGAGTGTTGGTCGTGAGGTGCTTCACTTCGCGCATGACCATGTCGTAGATGTCGATCTCAACCGCCGCCGACGTTTTCGGCTTCACCTGGTAGGCGAGGTAGCGGCCATCCGGCGACCACGTTGGATTCGTCTCCGCAATCTCGCGCGTCTGCGTGATGTTCACGACCTTCCCCGTCTTCGGAGACACGAGAAAAATGTCCCACTGCTCGTCGCCATCGCAGTCCGACTGGTAAGCGATCCACTTGCCGTCGGGCGACCACGTGATGCCCGACTGACGCTGTTCGCTCACCGTCAGTTGTGTGGGAAAGCCGCCCTCCGCCGGAACGACCCACAGATTGTTACGTCCGCTCATGTTCGAGATGAACGCAATGCTCTTGCCGTCCGGTGACCACGTTGGACGCCCGATCTGCCGCGTCATGTAGAGCTTCTCGATGGTCAGGCTGCGCGGTTCCACCTGCGCGCTAGGCTTGGAAGCAATCTGCTTGGGATCGGTGATAGCTTTTTGCGCAGGCAGGGTTTGCGCAGAGCTTTCTGCAACAATAGTGCTCATGAGGATGAGGGTAGCAAACAGAACGAAGAATCGCATTAGGCCTTAGCACCCTTATGGATCTCGACCGTGCTCCACGTCTTGTCCTCGGCGCGGCAGATGTTCTCCAACGCGCACTCGGCGCATTTCGGCTTGCGCGCGATGCAGAGCTTGCGGCCGTGCCAGATGACCTGGTGCGAGAACAGAATCCAGCGGTCGCGCGGGATGGTCTTCATCAAATCCTGCTCGATCTTCTGCGGGTCATTTTCTTTTGTCAACTCCAACCGCCGCGAGATGCGGTGCACATGCGTGTCGACGACCACGCCCTCGGCCTTCTTGAACCACGTTCCGAGCACAACGTTCGCCGTCTTGCGGGCGACGCCTGGAAGCGTCAGCAGTTTCTCGATATCTTCAGGCACTTGGCCGCCGAACTCCGCGACGATTTTCCTGGCGGCTCCAACTACCGACTTCGATTTGTTGCGAAAGAATCCGGTCGAGCGCACGTCGGGTTCAAGCTGTTCCGGGCTGAGCGCGGCGAAGGCTTCGACGGTGGGATATTTGCGGAACAGTTCCGGGGTGACGCGGTTCACGTTTACGTCGGTCGATTGCGCGGAGAGAATCGTTGCGACCAGAAGTTCCCAGGCGCTG
>Ga0209698_10006999_pt1 | contig 11895 bp, 8 predicted proteins | sample LitLauG_LLR_2012_FD_187203 | JGI IMG/M metagenome (GOLD analysis project Ga0209698, IMG submission 187203) | Freshwater sediment microbial communities from Pennsylvania, USA - Little Laurel Run_MetaG_LLR_2012 (SPAdes) (version 2) | ecosystem: Environmental > Aquatic > Freshwater > Creek >... | reverse complement strand
GTGGTATAAAGACCCGCGTGCCAAAAAAAAATTGCAGCCATTTATGTTGCCTTTGAGGTGGGGATGGCGTTTGAACACCATTGACTATTTTTTCCGAATGAAATTAATCCGCAGGGCTTCCCCGCAATACGCTTTTTTGCGGGCCTAAAGGCCCTTTACACCTGACGGTTATGCCTTGTCACAGCAACCAGCCTGAGTGATGCCTCCGACGCTGGTAGCATTATTGTTGCAAAGCCCACAATACATAGTTGATTTCCCAAAAGGAAGTGATATTTGCTACAAAAGAAATTGCAAAGGGCGATCGCCCAAACGGGATCTATTGCCAACTATTTAATGAAAAACACAACAAAAAGTATACAAGATTCGAGCGGGCAACCAAATGGCTGTTTACTCAGCCTGATTACCGGGAAGTGGAACGTTCGACATTGATCAAAAAAACACGAAAAGCGCCATGAATTCAAAACCAATTTTCCCGACTCCACTCCACAAAGCGGCTGCCCAATTGATACAAGATTATTTCGTGGAAATTGACAGCGTCGATACGGTCTTAGTAGTTAATTCCTGCGCGCGAGGCCACGCTGTTCCCGAAAGCGACCTTGACGTCGCCATCTTGGTAAAGCCTAAAACATCTCCTGCGGCAATGAAGGTCATTGAAAACCAGTGGCAAATCTATGCCGAAACACAACCCACACTTGCCGCATACAGAAGTGCCCATCAATTCGCACACGTCCACCTGGACATTATTGATGGAATTTACACGCCGGCTTTTTTGGAGCCGGGTGCTCCGTCGGATTTTTTTGAAGTTGCCATCGGAAATCAAGTGCAGTATTCGGCGCCAATGAATTCGCCCGGCAACTATTTCCGGGAATTGCAGCATAAGTGGCTTCCTTATTACAACGAAGATCTTCGGTTGCAACGTTTTACCATGTCAAAAGCAGCATGTGAATACAACTTAAACCACATCGAAGTCTATATGGAACGTAGGTTATACTTTCAGGCTTTCGACATTTTATACAGAGCTTTTCAGGATTATTTGCAGACACTCTTTATCGCCAATAAAATCTATCCGATCGCCTACAACAAATGGATTAAAGAACAGGTGACGGTTTGCCTGAAACGACCGGCATTATACCCAAAACTTTCTCCCATCCTTTCTGTCAACAATCTTGAAAGTGGCGAAATAAAAATTAAAGCGGCCATGCTTTATGACCTGCTTTATGACATCACGCCGGAACACTGACCCATGAGGCGGCGGAAACAGGGATTAGGTGGGCAGCCTCGTTGGTGCTACAGGAGATCACCCGTAAGGCTTTGCAATGCTAATCCGGAAAAAAACAGGCGAATATTAGTAACTTTAAATCCAAAGGTGCGCTTGTAACGGCTGAGCACCGCAGACAAAATGGCCATGTTTCTACTTTTTTACCTTGGTTATGAAAATTCTTTTCCGTACGATATCCATGACTCTTTCTTTAATGCCCTTCGCCCTTTTACGCTGCCCGCAACAAAAAAACAGAAAAAATGACAGACTTAGAGACCGCTATTATCATCGCTGACGTGAAACGCTTCTTTGATTCAATGACTGGTTTTTCAGAAAAAGCCCTTTCAGCAGCATTCCTGGAATGTTACAATAATTCACCCGATTTTCTGGCTTTTAGCAATGATGGAATCATGCGCCATTACGACGAGTTCAAACAGATTTGCACTGGCTATTATGATCGCCTCAAACAACAAAGAATTGAGACGATTCAAGAAAAATTTAGAGTAATTGATAAGAATCTGGTGATTGTTGGTTGGACAGGAAATATAGTTGCTGATTTTAAGAATGGCGATACGTTGAAAATGAAAGGTTACGCAGTGACCTATCTTTTTAAAAGAATTGACAACACCTGGAAAGTGATCCACTCGCACGAATCTTCCCCGCCGCCTGAATTCATCAAAAAGGCACATTAATATTTTTTCGCGGGCGAGCAGCGCCCACGGGTGCCTGCAACGCCCGCCGCTCACCGGCGCTGTCGACCGGGCGAATCCCGACCGTACTTGATTTGAGCCCAGCAACTGGTTTGCAAATAACTTGGAGTGGCATTTGTCACCAGCAACACTCCAGCGCTGTTCATTTCGACCCGTCACCCGGACAAAAGTAGTCATCAAAGTCATAGCCCCCGGATTCAAATTCGTCCTGAAACAGCAAAAAAGTCTTCGGCAGGTAGTAATTAATATTTTGGCACTATCTTTATTTTTTTAGCGCGGCGAGTGCAGCCGCCTGGACATCACCGTAGGTTTTTAAAACTTCCGCCAATGAAAATAAAACGAATGCTACTGCTGCTGACTGCGGTAATCAGTTTCCCATTGACCACTCTTTCTCAAACGCCCACAAAGATTGCCATCGCTGCTGCCGCCGATCTGAAATTCGCGATGGATTCTATGATTTCGATATTCCAATCGCAAAACTCAGGCATTCAAATTGACGTCACGTACGGGTCTTCCGGCAAATTCTTTGAACAGATTTCCAACGATGCCCCCTTCGATATTTTTTTCTCTGCGGACAAGGACTATCCCACCCAACTACAAGAAAAAGGACTTACAGTCGGACCGGCCAAAAGCTATGGAATCGGCCAAATTGTATTATGGAGTAAAAAGACTGACCCGAACGTACTGCAGATGAAGACGCTGCTGAATGCTGATATTAAGAAAATTGCCATTGCCAACGCAGAGCATGCTCCTTATGGAAAACGCGCTAAGGAAAGTTTGGAATATTATAAATTGTATGACATGGTGCTGGACAAATTGGTATATGGCGAAAATATCGCGCAGACAGCACAATTTGTCACCACTGGCGCTGCAGATATCGGAATTGTCGCCCTGTCTCTGGCCGTTTCTCCAGTCATGAAAATGGAAGGCGGTAAATATTACCTTATTCCTGCGCAGAGCCATACGGCCCTCGAACAAAGTTATGTTTTGCTCAAGCATGGTGCTGGCAATTTATCGGCCGCCAGTTTTTGCAGTTTTATCACGTCGGCAACAGCTGTCAACATTTTGAAATTTTTCGGATTTTCTCAGACAAATAAATGAACGAATTACCTGCAATTATCAAAGGAGTCCAATCTAGTGACAGCCTGTCACTGGTGCAAATGACAGGTCCCGGCGGATGCGCGCTTACCGCATTGGTCATCGATACCGTTGCCAGTGCGCATTGGTTAAAACCCGGGGGGAAAGTCAGGGTAACATTTAAAGAAATCGAAGTCATTATTTCCGCCGACCCACAGGTGAAAATAAGTGCACAGAACCGCCTCATCTGTCAAATAAAATCTATGAGGGTGGGCGTATTGCTTGCCGAGGTGGAGCTCTTGTTTCATGAAATAAGTATAACTTCAATTATTACCGCCAATGCCTGCAGGCTGTTGAATTTGCAGGTCAACGACTCCGTGTTGGCTATTATTAAAACAAATGAAATAAGTATTGCCCCCGATGATTGACCTTTCCCCATTGTGGCTCAGCCTTAAATTGGCATTCATCGTAACTGTGATTTTATTCGCTTTGTCCGTGCCGTTGGCCTGGTGGCTTGCCTACGGCAAGATAAAGTTCAAGGCATTGATCGAAGCGGCCGTAACGCTGCCGCTGGTGCTTCCGCCGTCGGTACTGGGGTTTTATTTGTTGCTGGCTTTTAGTCCCCAAAACGCGTTTGGAAAATTTGTGGAAACGGTATTTCACGTGAGGCTCGTGTTTACGTTTGCAGGACTGGTCATCGCGTCATTAATCTATAGCCTCCCGTTTATGGTCAATGCCCTTTTAACCGGGCTTAGGAACTTGCCTCCTTCTTTAAAAGAAGCCTCCTTTACCATAGGAAAATCAAGATTTACGACACTCACAAAGATTCTGTTACCGAATATTCGCGGGTCCATCTTAACGGGAATGGTGCTGACCTTTGCTCATACTCTTGGAGAATTCGGGGTTGTGCTGATGGTCGGCGGTAGCATCCCCCATCAAACAAGAGTCGTGTCGATAGCCGTATACGATGAAGTGGAATCTATGAATTACCACACCGCCAATATTTACGCTGGCATCCTTTTGGTCCTGACTTTCTCGATACTGGCAGTTGTTTACCTGGTCAACAACAATAAACAGTCCACCAAGCTTTTTTAATGATCGAGGTCCGAGCATATAAGACACTAAATACCCAGGAAGGTAAGATGCCCCTGGATATTTCTTTCCGCGTTGAACAAGGTCAGTTTATGGCCATATACGGGAAATCGGGTGCCGGCAAAACCACCCTTCTCCGAATTGTCGCAGGTCTCACCCCTGCCGAAAGCTGCTTCGTAAAGATTGGCGACGATCTATGGGATGACTCAGGCAACAAATTTCATCTGCCCGTTCAAAAACGATCAATTGGATTTGTCTTTCAGGATTATGCTTTGTTCCCAAATTTAACGGTCATAGAAAATCTTGAATTTGCAGTCCCGAAAAACGGAGATCGGAAAATAGTCTCGGAATTGATAGACTTCATGGAACTGGGGCAGTTGCAACAGAACAAACCGGGCAGTTTATCCGGTGGACAACAACAACGAGTAGCCCTTGCACGAGCTATTGCCCGAAAGCCAAAAATTCTTTTGCTGGACGAACCACTCGCGGCGTTGGATGACGATATGCGCTTCAAATTGCAGGAATACATTGTTAAAGCACATCAATTTTACCACCTGACCACGGTGCTCGTGAGTCACAATCTCCCGGAAATATTTCGACTAGCCGATACCGCGCTGATCCTTGAAGATGGAAAAATAAATCGGCACGGTAAGCCGGCCGATATCTTCAGGGAACCAACTGCAAGCGGAAGATTTAACGTAACAGGCGAAATCATCGACATTACCCAAAATGATATTGTATATATAGTGAGCGTCCAGTCGATGAATACGATTATCAAATTGATCGCAACAAAAAACGAAATCAATGCGATGCAAGTCGGCCAAAAGGTCCTGGTGGTATCAAAGGTCTTCAATCCTACCATTCATGTTTTAAAATGAATTCGCTGACCAATAATCGCCGGGTGTCTGACAAACAGTTCCGTAAACCAATTACACGGCGAACGAGAGGAAAAGGACTGGCTATGTTCATCAAAATAATACCCCCACACTAAGTTCACTCTTTCAGGTGGTTAGCCCCGTCCTCCAGTAAACTATTCAAAAACTTTCAGAGTAATCGCCTGGATAGCATTATCCTGCGCTGACCAATGAAACTGACGACCCTATAAATCCCAGTTGCACTCGCCGTCATCAACAGGCTTACCCTACTACCCACAATGGGAAACTCATGTGCATTATCAATTGCTGCTTGTTATAGATCCGATAAAAAAGGACATTTAATACCGTTAGGAAACCTGCAAGGTTGATAGCTGATGAATATCTAAGTAATATTTAAATTAAAATGATATGTAGTAAATTTTCTAATTTTGAGATGAAATAGTATGCTATGGGAAAGTTTGTCTAATTTAATAGTGGCAATAGAATTGTGAGAGTTTTATATTGAGAATGCTGTGCAAATAGCTTACAGGTCAGCCAGGTACTGAGTCAAACTAAGGCTCGCATTTGTTTCAAATTGCAGTGATAGAAGGAAAAGAGAAAGAATAACGCCCGATAGGGTGAAAGTTCATACTCCGAAAAATTGAATCGATTTTGAGTATTATTATTGCACGTGCAGACGTTAAGTAAAAAACCGTTTTTACCGGATCTTTTACGCGATTACACACCTTCATCGATAGCCGTACAATTCTGGATAAATCGGTCAGGCACAACGCCTGCCGGTATCGCCTGATTAGCATGCACCAATTTGTGATGAAACAGTTTTCCTCTTTTTACCGCATATCAACCGTACTACCCTTGAAAGTTAAAAAGATTTTCGGTTAACCAAACATACCAAAAAATGGTATCAGCATCCATACAACAGCATCAGCAGGCAGCCGACAAATTTGGTGACATGTTAGAAGCCTATACTGATGGAATGATCGTCGTGAACGAAAATGCGGAGATTCTTTTGATCAATACGCAAGCCGAGCGCCTTTTTGGTTACACCGATTTGGAGCTTTTTGGGAAGACCGTTGAAACAGTTATTCCCGCTTATTTTTTCATTGAACACGCGGGCAGGCGAACTCACTTTGCAAAAACGCCCAAAACAACCGCCTCCAAAAAGGGAATGGAACCGTTCGGCGTAAAAAAAGACGGGACGAAAATTCCGATTGACATAAGCCTTTCACCGGTTGTAACCGTCGGTGGTACGCTCATTTTTGCTTCCGTAACCGATATGACCGATCGTAAGATTGAAGCCAAAAAACTGCAAAGATCCCAGGAGGATTTTCAGTTATTAGTCAACAGCGTGAAAGAATATGCCATTTTTATGCTGGATACCGACGGCAATGTCGTCACCTGGAACAGCGGCGCCGAACGTATTAAAGGATACCGGGCTGATGAAATTACCGGGAAAAACATAGAAGTGTTTTATACCCCGGAGGAAATCCAAAAAGGAATACCCAAACAGAATCTCGAAATTGCCCTGCGGCAAGGCCATTTTGAGTCCGAGGGCTTCCGGGTGCGTAAAGACGGTTCCGTCTTTTATGCCAATGTCGTTTTTACTCCCTTATATGACGATCATAACGAATTATATGGATATGCAAAAGTAACCAGGGACATTACCGAAAAACAAAACACCGAAGAAAGCCTCCGCTACATGGCAACTATTGCAGACAGCATCCAGGACCCTATCATTTCATCTGATAATAATTCATTTATTACCAGATGGAATGATGCAGCGGAAAAATTATTGGAATGGAAAAGTGAGGAGGTCTTAGGTAAAAATATTGACAGCGTCTTATCCGTATATTATCCTGGTGAAACCAAAACAGAAATACTCATCTCCCTGCAACAAAAGGGCCGCTGGCAGGGGGAGTTGGTGTATCGCACTAAATCCCGCAAACCGGTCAGTGTGCTGGTAACAGAATCTCAACTGAAGAACAACAGTTCGGTGGTCAAGGGGAGTATCGTCGTAGCAAAAGATATCACCAAAAGAAAAAAAAAAGAAGAAGCGCTGACCAAAGCTAATCGAGATCTTGAAGGTAGACTGCAGGAGCGGACTGAAGCGTTTCATCAAAACCAAGTCCTTTTTGAAGCAATGCTTCAATATAGCAACGAAATATTTTTAAGAGCAGACGAAAACCTGGCCATAATATTCTGCAGCCTTTCTGCAGAACGGATCCTTGGATGGACGGCGGAAGAAATGGGCCGCGAAAAACTGCCCGCGAAGGTTCATCCGGATGACAAGTCTGCCCTGGAAAATGAACTTTACCATTCAATGGCTCATCCGGGGAGGTTGTTACCATTGTTATTCAGACACCTGCACAAAAATGGAGCATATCATTGGTTGGAAGGTACCGTTATAAATTCCATCCCGGATAAATATATCCAGTCGTTAGTAGTATGCCTGCACGATGTTACCCAATTGAGCGCAAATCCAAATCGTTTGTCAGACGCACCATACCCTGTGCCGACCTCCCAAGACTGGGAAGACCACAGTTCGGCCTAACAGTTCAAAAGATCCACCCCGGATGGGCATCGGTGATCGCATCATTTAAAAAATCCTTCTGTTGATCTTACACTAATCCGTTTTGTCGTCTTTTCAGTTTCTCCAAATAAGAATGACTGGTCAAAAAAACATAATTCCCACATCTTCAAAATTACTTGCCGCCGCAAGCATTCTCATCCTCTTTGTCCTTTGCGGCTTGGTATTCGTGTTTTACAAACAAGGTGTCCAGGAGAAATTAAAGCTCAACTGGGTCGAGCACACAGAAGACATCCTTTTCCGAACGACCAAAATATTAGAAACAGTGACTGACAATGAAACCGGCTCCAGAGGTTTTGTAATTACCGGTCAGTCTCCTTTTCTTGAACCGCTCCAGCAGTCAAAACAATTTATACAAGGACAAATCAATGTACTGGCAGCCCTCATCAATGAGGATCCAGGCCAGCGGTCGCGAATTGATTCTTTGATCTATTACATGAATGAGCGAATGCGTTTTTCCGACAGCACCGTGCAACTGCGAAAAAAAAGTGGGTTGCTTGCGGCAGCGCAACTGGTGTCGACTGGCAATGGACGGGCATCCATGGATCATGTGCGTCAAATCATAAAAGAAATTGAGGGCGTAGAAACTGGCCTGTTGGCTCAAAGAAAATCTGAAGCCGAAAATGCTATGAGCTATTTGCTTGTTATCGGCCGCACCGTCATCATCGTAGTCATCGCGTTGTTGATCATGCTCTTCGGAAAAGCCAGGTTGCATGATGCGGCCGAACACAGAGCAACCCAACAACTAAAGAATAATGAAGAACTGTTCCGGTCTATGGTATCCAATATCAAAGACTATGCTATTTTCATGCTCGATCCAACCGGAATTGTTACCACCTGGAACGACGGAGCAAAAAAGATAAAAGGTTACAAGGACACGGAAATCATCGGAAAATCATTTGAACTATTTTATGACCGGGAAGATATTTCCAAGGGAATACCCGCCCATAACCTGGAAATGGCTGAAAGGTTAGATCACTATGAGCATGAGGGCTGGCGCCTCAGAAAAGACGGTTCGAGGTTTTACGCAGATGTAGTTTTTACTGCACTTAGGGATGAACACGGTCAGTTGTATGGTTATACGAAGATTACCCGTGACATCACCGACAAGAAGAAGGCTGAAGAAGCCGGGAACACCTTCACGAAAGAAATAATGGCATCCAGAGAAAAAATAGCCCAAAGCGAAGAGCGCTTTCGCGGGGTGGTGGAACAGGCCATCAATCCCATACTGATCCTAAAAGGAGAGCAACTCGTGCTCTCTCTTGCCAATGATCCGTTATTCAAAGTGTGGGGCGTCGGCAAAAGCGCGTTGGGACAGCCAATGTTAGACATTTTACCCGAGATGAAAGGGCAACCTTTCATGACCTTGTTATTTGACGTGCTGCACAATGGCGTCACTCATTACGGCAATGAGCAACCGGTGACCTTTGCCCGCGAAAGCGGAGAAACTGAAACCTTGTATTTCAATTTTGTGTACCAGCCTTACCGTGAAAACGACAAAAGCATTTCCGGGGTATTAGTGCAGGCTACGGACGTAACTGCTCAAGTGGCCGCTAGAAGGAAAATAGAAGCGAATGAAAGAGACTTGATCCAGGCGAACAACGAACTGGCCGCCCAAATAAACGAAAAAGAACGTCTCACCAAAGAATTGCTGGAAAATTTAGAACGAATTAGTTTTCTGGCAACGATAACAGAAAGCATACAAGACCCCGTAATTTCTACGCGGCTTGACCCCGACCAAAACGCGATAATCGCCAGTTGGAACAAGCCCGCGGAAGTATTGCTTGAATGGACGAGTGAGGAGACCGTTGGTACACCGATAGGCAAAATCATCACTTCCCAATATGGCCCCATTTCAAAGAAACAGATCCTTGAATTGCTGAAGCAAAATGCATCCTGGCAGGGAGAAGGTAAGTTCCTTACCAAATCCGGAAGGTCAGTCGACGTCCTGATCACCGCATCGAGCTTAAAAAGTGCGGACGGTCGCATAACCGGTTTCCTTATACTGGCGAAAGATATAACGGAAAGAAAAAAATCGCAAAGAGAGCTCGAACTCCTGGTAGAACAGCTGAATCAAGCCAACGATGCTATTTATACCCTGGATCCAAACCTGAAAGTGACCAGCTGGAATCGCAGTGCGGAAAAAATTTATGGTTACACGAAAGAAGAGATGCTTGGCAAAAATTCAAACGAAATTCTACAAACCAACCTGGGGAGATCGGAAGTGGAAGCGGTTCTCAATGAAATAGACACCCGCGATTTCTGGACGGGCGAAATCAAAAGAAAAACTAAATCGGGTGTAGACATTTATGTCCGCTCATCTAACAGTACGGTAAGGAATTCGAGGGGCGTAGTAACAGGATACGTAGCCGTCAGCTCGGATATCACTGCAGAAATTACCCTTCGCAAGGAGGTCGATCACCTCGCCCGCATCGTTGAACAGACCTCCGAAGCAATTTTTTCCCGCGGTGTTGACCGCCGAATTATCTCCTGGAACAACGGTGCCGAAAAGATGTTTGGAATAACCCGTCAAGAGGCGCTTGGTAAAACCCCCTCCGACCTTTCAATTCTGCAATTGACTAATGAAGAAATCGCGGCGGTGGAAGTGGAATTATCGGAAAAAGGAATGTGGAAGGCTGAAATGGCTTATCGTCGTAAAGACGGTACCACTTTCTACGGGGCAGTTACCTCCAATATGATAAAAAAAGAGAATGGCGACATAGATTCCTTTTATTTTATTATCAAGGATATCACGCGGCGCAAAAACCTAGAAGAACAACTGATGCATTCCAATGAGCGACTGGAAAAAAAGGTTCTGGAGCGGACCCGTGAAATCTATAGAAATGAAAAACGTTTCAGAGCGCTGGTAGAAAATAATTTTGACCTGATCGCGCTGCTGGACGGATCGTTTCACCAAATGTATCAAAGCCCGTCGGTCACCCGGGCTGTCGGATTTACTGCAACGGAATCACAGGCGATGAAACAAATAGAAACGGTGCATCCGGAAGACCAAGTTTCAGTGGAACAAACTTTACAGCAGGCACTTCTCCGTCCGGGGGAGCTACTTAAAACCAGGTACCGCAGACGACATAAAGACGGCCATTATATCTGGCTCGAAGGAGTTGTCATCAACTTGTTACCGGATGAACAGGTCGGTGCCATTGTGACTAATTTTCGCGACGTGACCGAACGGGTTGTAGCGGAGGAGCGCATAAAAGAAACGCTGAAAGAATTATCTTCTTATAAATTCGCGTTAGACGCCTCAGATATCGTGGCGATAACCGATCAAAAGGGAACCATTTCGTATGCCAACGACAATTTTTGCAGGATCTCGAAATATTCGCGGGATGAATTGATTGGCCAGGATCATCGCATCGTCAATTCCGGTTTTCATCCCAGGGAATTTATCCGCAACTTATGGACGACAATTGCCAGAGGGAATATCTGGAAAGGGGAAATGAAAAATAAGGCTAAAGACGGTACGATTTATTGGGTCGACACCACCATCGTGCCTTTCATCGGTGATGACCAAAAACCTTACCAATACATTGCCATACGGTCAGACATTACGGAACGAAAAAAGGCCGAAGAAACCATCGTCAAAACACTGAAGGAAAAAAATAATATTCTAGAAAGTATCGGCGACGCCTTTTTCGCAGTTGATACAAGGTGGACGGTTACTTATTGGAACAGGGTCGCCGAAATATCGCTGCAGGTTTCCAAAGCCGATATCATTGGCAAGAATTTGTGGGAAATATTTTCGGAAAGTGTGACCTCATTATCGTTTCAAAAATACCATGAAGCAATTCAAACTAATCAGGTCACCCGTTTTGAAGACTATTACGATAGCTTGCAACAGTGGTTTGAGATCAGTGCCTACCCTTCTGAAAACGGCTTGTCTGTTTATTTTAAAGGGATATCCGAGCGAAAGAAGTTGCAGGATCTATTACTGGAACACGAAGAACAGCTGGAATTGTTTATCGAACACAGCCCTGTTTCGCTGGCCATGTTTGACAAAAACATGAGATATATTGCGGCAAGCCGCCGATGGGTCACCGATTTCAACTTGGATACACAACAACTAACGGGTTTGTCGCATTATGACATTTTCCCGGAAATCCCTGAGCACTGGAAAGATATTCACCAGCGGTGCCTGCAGGGGGCCATTGAAAAAAATGACGAGGAACTCTTTCGCCGGGAAGACGGCAGTGAAAATTGGATTCGATGGGAAGTCCGGCCGTGGCATAAAGCATCCGGGGAGGTCGGCGGCATTATTATCTTCAGCGAGGATGTTTC
>Ga0209698_10006998_pt1 | contig 11896 bp, 7 predicted proteins | sample LitLauG_LLR_2012_FD_187203 | JGI IMG/M metagenome (GOLD analysis project Ga0209698, IMG submission 187203) | Freshwater sediment microbial communities from Pennsylvania, USA - Little Laurel Run_MetaG_LLR_2012 (SPAdes) (version 2) | ecosystem: Environmental > Aquatic > Freshwater > Creek >... | reverse complement strand
CAACGTCCTGGCAGGTGATGACCTGGTTTTTGACCAAACCTTTTTTCCCGATGTACTCATCGGGCCGATCCGAGATGACTGAGACTTTCAGTTGCATGTTTTTTCTTTCGTTGTGAATTCCAACAGTAGGAATTCGTTACACGCACACTCAACCACAGGCAGGCTTGGGGCGGGAGTTGACAGGCCGTCAACTTGACAAGTTGTCAACGGTACACAAATCTACTGGCACGCATAAGCTGGGCTTGGACGAGCTTGTGCCGGATTAACCGAACCGGCTCTGGCCGACTCTGGCTGTGCTGATTCAATGCGGCGAAGAAAACCGATTCGTCGAAAACAGATTTCGGAAAGTAGCTTGCTCTTGAAAGGAGGCAGGTGTCCTGCATCAGATTGCAACCAACGGCGGCAAATTCCATTTCCATCAACTGAGCGCGACAAAAGACGGCAAGTTCGTTTTCGCAATTTGTCGCCCTTTGCCGCTGCAATCCGGCGGCTCCATTTTAGCCTCTATGAAAGTAAGGGGATGGTGTCTATAAAAAAATGACTCTGTAAGGCGTCCACTTGGATTGACAATCGAGCCTCTTGCGAAGGTGCTGGCGGAATGGCAACAGTGTTACAGTGCGGGGCGGGGCGCGCAATCCTGTTAACAACAACGATCACGACCAGACTGACTTTGGGGGGCACAGTCCGAGTTTGGGCCTTTTGTGGCGTAATCTCCATGAGTGGAATCAAACAGCTCAGTCGCGGTGGAGCGGGCAAAACCGTTACTTGAATAAAGCGCGCACCGCTTGTACGACCGACTCAGGAGCGGGCAATTGGTAACCATAAAAATACTTGGAGCTGATCGGCACAATCTCCTTCTTGATTTTGGAAACAGTGCCGACCCAAGCACCTACTGGAAGCTCTCTAACGCTGCGTTTCACAAACTCAACATGCGGAAGTCCCATGTCCCATGTGTATTCAACGACCAGCCCATCCTTGACAATGACCAAAAGCGTTTGTCCGTCGGTTAGCTCGATCAATTCTTGGTCACGCATGATGCTCTTGTCGAAAGCTAAAGGTCATTTGTAACAGCAAGGGCATCTAGGCATAAGGCCACTCCTCTATCAAGAGGTCCTAATCCCGAGGCCAACTCATCGAAGGCATCGAAATACTTTGAAAACGAAACGGAGCGGTCCGGGTCAAGTTCTCTGAGCTTCGCCCAGTCAGATTTCGCAACAATTGTAGCCGCTTCAACAATCAGAAACAAATCGTGCGAAAGAAGCGATGAACTGGGCGTCGAAAAGCGCGTCAATAATTGGCGAAAGCGATTCAAGAATAGTAGAAGATGCCTGCGGTGAAACTCCATTGCGCCGACATCGTTAGACCGATCTCTCCGCCGAGTATAATTCCGAAGCATTATTTGTAGTTTATCTTCGTGATTCACAACATTTAGTGGAACACTGACCGCAGCGCAAGTGTCGCAGTCGCGTTGGGTAACTGATTTCCATAGAAAGTCATCGAATTCATTGCTACTACGTTACCATTAACTTTGCCAATCGTTCCAACCCAAAAGCCCGGAGCCAAAGAGCCGTCCGCCACTACGGCACCATTTAGGGCGGCAAATTCAGCATGTGGAAGCATAGAAGCTACGGGCTGCTGGGCGACTAACTGGCCGTTTTTCATCAACACAAGGCTTGCTTCCCCTTCCGCGAGATTTATACCTGTGCTGACCGTCGTCGTCGGGGAAATTCCAGGTGATGACGCACCCAATGCGGTTAAAAAAGCCATCTCGGCCACGGCCATGTTGCCCAAGCTTTCCGGGCCTTCCTGTTGCAACTTGATTGCATAATTTTGGATGATGGCAGCTTTGTCCGGCGTGACACCCGGGATTGTTGTTAATCCGCTGAACGCGGTAACGTCTCCGCTGCTTCCAAAAGCAGACATGCCGTGGCACTGAATGCACGGCTGCGAGTAGGTCTCCCGTGAATTTAATGCAAACGGGTCGGTCAAATCTGCCGGCGTCCCGCTCGAACTATTGATCCATGAAGCAGTTTGGTTGTCGCCCAGCGCACCCAAACCAGTTGGGTCAAAGTAACTGACCGGATTCCCATTTAACGCGGCGTAAAAGTTCAAACCACCCGCAAAACCGCTGGGGTCGGGATTGATAAATCTGCAAATAAAAGGATTGTAATAACGGGCGCGCATGTAGAGCAGGCCATTGGAATCCGTCATAACGCCGTAGCGTCCGTTATACAGAAAAGGAGTGTCGTTGGTTCCAAGGCGATAAGTGACGCTGGCATAGGCACTATATTCGATGTGATCCGTAATATTGCCATTGTCATCGGTCAGCGCCACGGTGCTTCCGCGATAATCGAAATGGTAAGTCAGGGTGTTGGTTGCCGCAGCCGTTTCAGTTATTTGATAGAGCAACCCAACTCCGTAGATGTAATAGTTAGTCACCCCGTTTTTTATCCGCATCAAAGTCTGCGGCAGTTTTGCGTTCGGGTTGATGACGAACTTTGTCACCATCGCGCCGTTTGTAACGGTCGTTCGGTTTCCCGCCGGGTCATAGCCACAACTTAAACCACCAGCAGAAGTCAGTCGGTTTCGTGAATCGAAAGTGTAGGTCGCCAGCGAGTTGTTCGTCAGCGGCCCGCTAACCATATTGCCATTGAGATCGTTTGAGATACTAAGATTGTTAAACGTAATCAGCCGATTGTCGGAATCATTCGTCATGTTGCGGGTCGGCAGCGTGTAGGCATGGGGCAGCGGCCCGGCAAATTCCCAGTCCACCCGCGCGGCTCGGTCCCAATGCAGTTTGAAGAACGCGAGAGGATACTTTGAGGCGGCCTGCTCGGTAATGTTCGTCGTTTCGCCGGCGGCATCGTAGCCGATGGTGCGCAGCGTGCCATTGGGCCGCGTGATGCTCGTCAGGCGGCTGGCCAAGTCATAGGTGAGCGCTGTTTTCCGCCCCACCCAATCCGTCACGTTCGTCAAGCGGTTCAAACTGTCGAAGAAATATGCGACGATTTTGCCGCCCGGATAAATCAGATTGGTGATGTTTCCGTTGTTATCGTAGCGATATTGAATGAGGTTTCCGTCCGCATCCTGGTAGCTCGAAACCCGGTCGTAAGCGTCAAAACTCCAGGAATTAGTCCTGCCGTTCTCGACAATGTTGGTAAGGTTGTTGTTTCCATCGAGATTAAACAGCGTCGAGGCCACGCCATCCACGCGGTTGGTCAGCCGCCCGCGAGCATCATAATATAGCGACGTGGTTTGCCCGGCGGCGTCTTTGGTCGAAGCCACAAGTCCACGATTGTTGAAAACCACCGAGCTTGATCGCCCCAGCGGCGTGATGGTGTTGGTCAACCGGTTGGCGGCGTCGAAATAAAACTGCCACGTCTTTCCGTTGCGGTTGGTGAGCAAGATTTGATTTCCGGCCCCGTCAAAGGCGCGCAAGATCGTGTGATTCGTGTTGTCAATCGTGTTGACCGGCTCACCCCGCGCGCTCCACTGCTGCCGGGTCACTTCCTGCGCCGCATTGGTCGTTGCGATCTTGTGCCCGTCGGCATCGAGACCAAACGTGACAGTGCGTAGCAGCGGGTCGGTCGCGCTGACCAACCGCCCGGCCAAGTCGTTTGTGAACAGGCTCGGCTGTTGCAGCGGGTCGAGGGTTTTAACCAGCCAATCACGACCGTCATAAAAATTGGTGGTAGCGGGAGTGCCTTGCGGTGTGGCCGGCAACGCGGTGCCAAGCGAGTGGCGCGTCGGACTCCAAAAACTCGTGGTGACGAATCCGCGCGCGTCCGTGCTCGATTGGAGATTTCCGACGGCATCAAAGCTTGCGCTCGCGGTGAGACTCGCCGGAGCGATGGTGTTGGTGAGTTGCCGCCGTGAATTGTATTGAAAGCTGGTCACATAACCGCGCGCATTCGTGTGGCTCAACACGTCGCCAAACCCGCTGTTCAGAAAACCTTCACCGCCAAGGCTCCCTGGGTAAGTGATCGAGCTCAACTGGCGGTAGGTGGAATCGTAGCTGTAGGAGGTCGTTCCACCCGCGTCCACCCGCGTCGCCAGCGTGCCATCCGTGTTGTAAGTATAAGCTGTCCAATCGCCCGTGCCGTTGGTCGAACCGGTCACTGAAAAGTTGGTGTTATAGCCGAGCGTGGCCGGGTTGCCCCGCGCATCGAGCGTGCGCACCAGATTAAACTGCCCGTCGTAAAAAAACTGGTTGCTGAAACCCAGCGGATCAATCGTGGCGAGCACGTTGTTGTTGCCGTCGTAAATGACCCGGTTGGTTTCGTTGAGCGGCGAGACGGTCATGACCACATGATCCTGCCCATCATAAACACTCTGGCTGAGATTGCCGAGCGCGTCCTGCTGGGCGATGAGGCGGGTCTTGTCATCATAAAAATACCGAGTCTTGCCGCCCGCCGGGTCTTGCGAGACGGTTTGCCAGCCTGACCAGTAAATTTGCCACGCCTTGTTGGTGTCGCCCTGCGAACATTGGGTCGTCACCCGGCCAAAGCCGTCGAAAACATTGGAGCTAACCATTTGACCGAGCGCGTCGAAAGTGGCCACGATTTGATGATTGGTGTCATAAACGAAGTTGCTGATTTTGCCCTCCGGGTCGGTGAAGGCGGTCAAATCGCTGTTGGCTCCATAGCCGTAGCCAACGCTGCGGGTGCCGTCGGAAACCGAGGTGAGCTGGTTGCTGGTGTATCCGAACGTGAAGGTTCGTCCCTTCCAGTCAATTACCGTGGCCACCCGGTTGCTCAAAGCTCCCGTGCCATAAGTTACTCTCAGGCTTTGGCTGTATTGATCCACGATGTTGGTAAGCCGTCCGGTGGCATCAAACTTGAACGTGTTGCCATGCCGTTGGAGCAGGCTGTAAGCCGAGTTGCTCCTGGCCAGCGTCCAAGTGCAGTTGGCCGGCGGCGTGAAGCGGCCATCCGGTTGCTTCACAAACTGCAGGGTATCCTTGCCGAGCGAAATGGAGACCCCGTTTTTAATCAGTTGATCCACGCCCCACTTGGCGATGAGCGCCGTGGTCAGCCAGTTCTTGGCATCCGGCTGCGTGTTGTAAAAATTCAGGGCCGCGCAGGTGGCCACCACCATCGGGGCCATTTGCGCGGGCGTAGTGCCGCCAAGCGCCGCTTGCGGGGCGGGCGATTCGGTGGCGTTGACAGCATAATTGTGGACCCAGCCTCCGGCCATCCCCGCCGGATTCAGGTAACGGCGGCGGCTGTTGTAATAGCGGCTCAAGGTTATTCCCCTCGGCTCCGCCTGTCCGAGGCTCAAATCCGTGCTCTCCACCTGGAAGGTGCCATTGGCGGTGTCCACCGGATCAGCCGTGAGCGGATCCGCGGTGGACACGGGCGCGGCGGTGGCGGTCACGGGCTGCACATCGCCGAACGACGAAACTGTGGTTGGGTCCGGCAAGGCCGTCAAATCGTCCACATACCCGCCCGAGTAAGTGCCCCCAATGAACATGCCGATAAACCGCGATGCGCTGCCCGGCAGCACCTCGACATAAGCATCGCCCGACCAGTGATGCGTCGCACCCAGGCTGATCGCGCCGCTTTGGGGCAACAGGAACAAGTAACCTGCGCCGATTAACGCGTCCAGGTTGGTCAGGGTGCTCGTGGCATAGCTCGTCAAAGAGTTTCGGACCTTCGCCCCCGTGTTCCAGTTGCTGGCCGAAGCCAGGTAAACCGGTTGCCCGTTCGTGTTGGCCAGTTGCAGCAGTTTCATGGTGGAGGCCGCCACCAGATTGCTCGACTGCAACTGTTCGATAATGCCATGTTCCAGCGCGCTGGCGAAATAGTCCTTGATGTCGTTGGCGGCAAAACATTTCTGCTGGTCCGCCAGTGCGGCGCCGGTTTTCGGAAACACCCCGGCATTCTGCAAATAGATGTCAATGTAGTAACCGCCGCCGCCCTCCTGCGCCATGCGGCCAAACCGGTGATGGTTCTGGGGCAGAATGTCACCCTGCGCCCCGATCAACTGGTCATTGAGTTCGGTCTGCATCATCCAGTTCAAACCCATCACGTTCAAGGTCTCGGTGACCACCTGCCGCGACGTGTCGCTGTATCCCTGCTGGCGGTAGGCGTCGAGCTTTTGCTGCCGTTCCTGCAACCAATCCGGGCTGGCCTCGAAGGCGTAAACCAGACCGTAACTCGCGTTCACGCGCTGATACGCTTTCGGTGCGGGAGTTTGGTCGAAAATCCCCTGGTCCACCGGCACCAGAGCAGACTTGTCCCAAGAACCGTAAGGGTGCGTCGCGCTTAACGCCACGTTGATGCTGGTGCCTGATCCGGTATTGGTGGTCTGCAAAACCAGGCTGTCCTCCAGCCAAAGCTGGGCCAGACCGTTGGAGTTGAACGTCAGGGAGAGGCGCTGGCCCTGCAACTGCGGAGTAAACCACGTTTGATTGGTGCCAGCAAAGCTGACCGCCAACCCGGACATGAAACTGGTTGGTTGGGTGGTCCAGGTCATCAGCGCATAGCCGCTGTTGGTCGTATAGATCGTGTAGGGAAGTGTCGTGGTCAGCGGGCTGCCCGCTGAGGAGACCACCTGTTGTCCGCCGATGACTTGCTGCACCGTGGCGTTGGGGCAGTTGGTTTGCAGGTAGTTGAGCAAATTCGTCGTGCCGGTCGTCAGCGCGCCGCGCAACGTCGCTTCCGTAAGGCCCTGCGCGTAATTGGCGGTGTCAGTTCCTCCGGCGGCGGACCAGACCCCATTGCTGCTCAGATTCATCGCTGCCGCCAGATTCACGAGATTGGTAATCGGCATCAGCGGCTTGAAGGCCGGGTCCAGCAGATAATTGGTGCCGCCCACGCTCAAGGTTGCCCAGATACGCTGGAAAAACATCGTATTGGTGTCACTGTGATCGTAGCTGGTGAAAATCGCGTTGGTGGGGTAACCGCGTGCGGTCAGCAATTGCAGAAGGTAGGCGGATGTGGTGGACCAGACGGTGTTGACGAGGCTCAACCCCAGCCAGTGATGAACGTCATTTTGGTCGGGACTGTCATAGGGCATTTCCGCCATGCCAAACTGGTAGCCGGTATTCGTGTAACCCGCCGCATTCAAGAGCGCCACCAACAAGGCGCACTGATCAAAGTCATTCCCGCTGCGCTCCAGCAACGTCAGTTGCGCGCCTTTCTTCGAGCCGTAATAGAGCACATGCCGGATATGGTCATGCACGTAATCGAATATCCGCTTGGGGTCGTTTTCCAGCCCCCGCGCCAGCGCCTGAATTTCCGGGGTGACCGCCTCCGCATAACCGACCGACCCGCCACCAGACGAACCGGGCGGTGGGCTTCCAGGCGCAGGCGCAGTGTCAATGGACGTGGTTCCATTGGTCGCAAAAACCGCCATGTTGAACCATCCCTCACTCGTGTTCGTTTGCGCCCGACCCAGCGCGGCGGTGAGCAGCAGTCCCAGAATCAAAATTCGTTTCACGCTCATGGTTCCTCCTGTTCAGTGCGCCGATTGCACGTTGCCCTCGAAGTCCAGGCCGAACACTTCGCCGCGAACTCCGGTGATCGCGTTTAGCCAGTCTGTCGCGTTGTAGCCGTAGTTCGACCGCTGCGTCGGCTGCTCCGTGTTGTCCCCGGTCAGGCTCAAGCCCCAGAGTTTTTTCCAGCCGTCCAGCATCCCGTCATTGCTCGTGTCAGGATTGTTGGGGTCGGTGTGCGACACGAGCAGTTCATAGGCATCTGTCAATCCGTCCTGGTCGGTGTCCTGCGGTGTCCCCAGCAGGATGAACGCCGCCGTGTTGGGCAAATTCGTCAGGGTGTAGATCCCGCAATTCGTTCCCTGGCCCAGCCACGCCCATTCTCCGTTGGAGGCCGGCGACGGCACCAGCGCCGAAGTTGCAAAGAAATCATACCAATAACCCGGTGTCCCACCCGTGATGGTCAGCGTCACGTTCATCGTGCCGTTGCCCGCGTTGGTCGCGCTGTTCACGTTCTTGATCCAGACGTTGGTTCCGGTCACACAGGCGCTGTCCACGCCGCCCCAGACCGCATAGCCGCTCCCCGTCACCGCATTGAAAATGGGCGTGCTGACTGCGGGGGACGAGCCGGCCGGGGCCGAGCCAATCGGTTGCTCCGGTCGGTTGTAAGGATTGCACCAGAAATTCACACAATTTAATCTCTGAACCCGGGCGATTGCATTGGCATCCAAGGGGACATCGTAAGTCACCACATCATCCATTATGCCATGCGCCTGCATGACGCCACTGTTGTCGCTCCCGATGTAAAAACCGTTGGTCAGAATGCTCGGGCTGGGCAGGACGGTGACGGGCGGACCGTTGGTGAGCAATTCGCCGTCGAGATACAAGGCCGATCCGGTGGCCGAATAGGTCAGCGCGATGAAATGCCAGTCATTGGTCAGCCAGCCAATCGGCGCGGCAATGTAGTTGGTCTGCGACCCGTTGTTCGACTGTGCCGAAAAGTAAAGGTTGGCTCCCACGTCATCAAGGTAAATACTCCACCACCCAAAGCTGGCGTTGGTCGTGTAGGAGCCAACCTCCAGCAACCGCCCCCAGACTCCCGGCCCGGTGCCGCCTTGGTTGGTCGAGGACCAGTCGGCGGCAAACCAGAACGTCACCGTGCCTTGCGCCAGGGTCAGGTTCGTCCGGCCATCGCTTTCAACGCCGTTGTATTGCAGCCAGGCGGCGTTCGGGTTGTCCAAAATCAAAGTTGTCCAGTCACCCTGATAATCGGAGGTGAGATTCGTAAATGAAAGTGGCGCATAGCCCAGATCGCTCGTCCAGTTGTTCGTATCGTTGAAGGACCACCGTTCCAAAATATGGTTGGTGTAAGCCGCGGGCAGGCCGGGAATGTTGATTTGGGCTTGCAGCGCGCCGCCACCAGCGAAAAGGGCCAGGGCCAGGAGGATGGCCCCGGCCCGCGGACGCGGGGAAATTGAATGAAGTTGTCCTTGACCGCCCATCGTGCTCCGCGCCATTCGGATGTTCATAGCTGTTTAACGGGTTTTTCGGTTCTGCCGCCAAGTTTTGGAAAACGGGTTCCCACCTCTACTACGGATTGGCAACCCCCAATCTTTCAAGTGAATGAGGCTCAAAAGTAACTTTTAGATGTGTTAATGTGAGTAATGTTTGTAACTGATTAAAGGAGTAGGCGGCGGAATTCACGGGATGGCCTTCCTTCAAGTCTCTGTCGGTTCGCGTGTTCATGCCTGAAATTCATTTTACCTCGTTCACCATCCAACGAAAGCGATTTAAGCATCTTTGTTTTGGGAGCGCAAGCAAAAAATACAGTCTCAAGACGGTGGTTGATTTTGGCCGTTCTTGGTTCCGTTGGAGCCAGTGGCCAGGCACCGACATCGTAAAATTTTTGGCGAAACCATTCGATCCTATCGAAAGCAGGCCGGAATGAGTCAGGAGAAGATGGCCGAGCGGGCGGACCTGCACCACAACTACATTGGCGAAATCGAGCGCGGCGAGAAAGCCGCCACGATTGATTCCATCCTGAAGCTTGCCAAAGCGCTGGGCGTACGCACCAGCGATTTGTTCAAAGACCTCTGACCCGCAAGGAATTTCCCCTGCGCAAGAGCGCGAACTTGTCCTTCCGGCAGGGCCATTTCCCGCACTTGCTTCGTTCCCTTGGTTTGGCGTCTGACTCCCGCCCGGTGAAGCGATTCCGTGCCACTTCGCTGTACTCCATCGCCTTCCCAGGCCGGGAGACAGACGAATTGCTTTTTTTGCCGCCCCTTGCGGCCATGGGAGCGAACCGGCACGGCAAGCTGCGGATGACTGAACGGCATTTGCCGCGCCCGCCCGCACTCATCGCCGCCCCCAAATTGGTCTGACCTCTGGTCGTCCGTGTTCCGCGACGGGCCTTCCGGCTTGGCCCCTTCACCCTCCAACCCCGGCCCGCCGCTTCACACTCCCGCCCAGAAGTCAGAATTGGCCGGGGGTTTTCAGGTCGTTTTTTTTGCGACCGTCGTTTCGTGCTCTCGCCCGCACAAGCCCGCTTCACAGGGGGCCAGAGCGTGGTGCCCTCCGAAGATTCCTCCCACGCGCCGCCCTGTTGCACGGGCTTTCTTGGTGACGGGCGACAGACCGAAGACGAACAGCCGAGCACAAAAAAAAGACCATGAATACCAACTCTAATAACAAATCGGGGCTCAAGAGCCGAGCCGAACAGTTGAGCACAGCCAAGCGGATTGATCTGGCCAAACGTCGCGCAAATCGCTCGCTGAACACGGAAAACTTGCTGGCAATGCTTCGCCGGGAATGGCCGAAGTTTTTTGAACTCGCCGAGGTCGTCGGCAAATGGGTCTGGGTCCAATTCACCGAAAAGCAACCGGCCAGCGTCACCGCTGCTTTGGCGCAGCTTGGTTTTCATTGGAGCAACGCCCGGCAGGCGTGGCAGCACCCATGCGGCGTGTTCTGTGATGGTGTCTCCCCCATTGACCCGCGCAAAAAATACGGCAGCTATTTTCCCGCCGACACCAAGCCCGCTTGAAAGGAATTATGCCACGCGCCAAAACCAATTGTTGCGACCCGGCACAGGCCGAGTTTGTCGGCCTGCTCTGGCAGCCCTTGTCCCAGCCGTTCCGGCTTCGCGCCGGGGATGTCATCCGTTTTGATGGACGGCTTTGCCGTGTGCTCCGCGTCAATGAGTGCGCGGCGGTCATCCTCATGAACCGGCCCGCCCGCGACTTCAAAACCCGCTTTGACAAACCCGTCCGGTTCCAGCAACCCCCGGCCACCTTCCGCATCTCGCCGCAATCCGAAGTGGAAATCCTCAACCGCAGGCGCAAGTCGTAAGAGTTCGCCCCGGCCATCGGTCAGGGGCGACCTCTGCCGACACACTGGCAGAAGTCCCGCCGGAGACAGTCCGGCAAATAGAAAGTTAATCGTTTATGTTCACATTTACAGGCAGTTCACGTGGTCACGACCGCTTCCGCAGTTCGGGCACCCTTCACCCTTTGAGCAACGACGAGTTGCAACGGGTTGCGCCCAGCATCTTCGCCGAGCACGCCATGCCCGGCGTCAGCGAGGCTTATTCCTTCCTGCCCACCATCCACGCCGTGGACGCCCTGCGCCACGTGGGCTGGCAGCCGGTCTGGGTTTCCGAGCAGCGGGTACGGCTCGAAACCCGCGCGGGTTTTCAAAAGCACATGCTCCGCTTCCAACGCGCCGACCAGATCGGAACCCCCGCCGAGTTCTGCCCGGAAATCTGTCTGGTCAATTCGCACGACCGGTCCAGCGCCTATCAGTTGCACGCCGGACTTTTCCGGCTCATCTGTGGCAATGGTCTTATCGTCGCCGACACCACATTTGAACGGGTGAGCCTGCGGCACACCGGCTTTGAACCGTCGCTGGTGGTGGACGCCAGTTTGAAAGTGCTGGACTCCCTGCCGCAGTTGACCGATTCGGTGGAGAGTTTCCGCACCCGGACGTTGACCCCGGCGGAATCGAAGGCGTTTGCCGAGAGTGCGATCTTGCTGCGCTACGACGATTTGCAGGTTGCACCGGTCAGCGCGGAAAAACTTCTGCACCCGCGCCGAGCCGAGGACGCCGGCAGCGATCTTTGGAGCACCTATAATCGAGTGCAGGAAAATTTAATTCGGGGCGGGTTGAAGGATTATTCCCGGCGCAAGGCCGACGGTTCGCGGTTTCCGCGCACGCGGGCCGTGGCCGGGCTGGATGAAAACGTCCGGCTGAACAAATCGCTCTGGCATCTGGCCGAGGCGTTGAAAACCGGCGCTCTCGCTGCCAACTGACTGGCTTCTGCATAATTCACGGTTCCGGTTCATGCCGGAACCGTTTCTGTTTTTGCCGGGGACGTGCGCCGTCCCCGGACCTCCGCGCCAGGGTGCGGGCACCCTGGACTCGTTACGGCCTTCGGCGGTTGGGCCTCGCGCCGGCCCAAACCCG
>Ga0209698_10006997_pt1 | contig 11898 bp, 10 predicted proteins | sample LitLauG_LLR_2012_FD_187203 | JGI IMG/M metagenome (GOLD analysis project Ga0209698, IMG submission 187203) | Freshwater sediment microbial communities from Pennsylvania, USA - Little Laurel Run_MetaG_LLR_2012 (SPAdes) (version 2) | ecosystem: Environmental > Aquatic > Freshwater > Creek >... | reverse complement strand
CCATGACCCAGCGTAAAAGAATCATCCTGCAAGCAGCGATGCTCGGCGCGTTAGCCGGAATTCTCGCGACGCGCCACGGCCATTTCGAGATCCCCGCCGCCCTCGACACCGCACTGCTGGCCCACCGGAATTTCCTGTTTGCCGCGGCAGCCGGCTGGCTCGTGTTCAGCGTTTACTGGGAGATCGCGGCGAAGGATGAGGCCGCAACCAAGAGCGCCGAATCCGGATCGTCCCGTGGGATTCACGTATTGCTCGCGAACCTGGCTCTGGCTTTGGAATTCCTCCCCATCCGCGGGTTGGGCCGTTTCTTGCCGGTCTCGATCCCGATCATGACGGCAGGTCTTGCCGTGGTGGCGATGGGACTATTTCTCACCATCTGGGCGCGGCGCTGCCTCGGCCGCAACTGGAGCGGAGAAATATCCATCAAGGTGGACCATCAGTTGATCCGTTCCGGGCCTTACAAACTGTTGCGGCATCCCATCTACACTGGCCTGCTCACGATGTACGTGGGCACCGCGATCGTGACCGGCGAACGGCTCGCGATGATTGGTCTGGCGATGGCATTCTTTGCTTACTGGCGCAAGATCCGGCTCGAAGAGGCCAATCTGAACGTGGCATTCGGTTCGGACTATGACGCCTATCGCCGCGAAACCTGGGCACTCGTGCCCGGGTTGTTCTGAGCGTTCCCATGTCGAAGCCGCGCCGCAAACCAAATTTCTCTCCCACCGACGACGCATTGTTCGCCATCAAGGCGCGCAAGCCCGTGCCACACCAATTCGTCCTCGACGCCCTCGCGCCGCTGTCACCCTCGACCCGCTCCATGTTCGGCTGCCTCGCGATTTACGTGCAGGAAAAAATTGTGCTCATCCTGCGCGACAAGCCAACTCAGACCGCAGACAACGGAGTCTGGCTCGCTACTACGCAGGAGCATCACGAAACCTTGCACCGCGAGTTCCCCAGCATGCGGTCCATCAAGGTGCTGGGGAAGAAAGTAACGGGCTGGCAGGTCCTTCCCGGCGAGGCGCACGATTTCGAAGAGTCTGCGCTACGCGCCTGCGAATTGGTTCTCGCTGGCGACCCTCGCATCGGCAAAATGCCAGGTGAGCGGACTTCGAAATCAAAGTCTGCGAAAGTTACGAAGCGCAGGAAATCGGGCAATCGCAAGAACAGCCATTGACTCCCGCGTTCTGCGACGAAGGTGCCCTTTTGCACTCTGAGCTTCTACCTACAATAGATTCAGTCACTTAACGCGAAGCGCGAAGAAGTGGGCAACGCTGCCCTCCGGACTGTCATCTAAATAATTGAAAAGGCGGTGGATATTATGAAAAGTAAAGTCACCAGACTGGCTGCTCTCGCAACCACAATCGTTCTGGCAGCAAGCCTTGCATTCGCTGCCCCAAAGGCCCTCAAAACATCGGCCAAAGATGTCCCGCCGTTTCCCGGCACGCTTCTGAACGCGCGTTTTGTCTATGTCGCCAGCTATGACGGTGATCTGTTCAATCCCAATCTCCTTCCTGAAGACCGCCAGGCAATCGTCACTGTGCAAAATGCGATGCAGAAATGGGGAAAGTTCACGCTCGTCTATGAGCCCCGATTAGCCGACGTCGTCATCCTGGTCACCAGCCGGCCATCGGAAGACATTCTCGCAGTTTACGACGCCCACGACTTGCCCGACGGCCAATACCTCTGGCGCATGATGGGCCGCAGTGGGCTGCAACCGAGCGAGACTCCGCTCATCACCAATCTGGAGAAGGCGTTCGAGCAGGCAGCGGCTGCCAAATAAAGCAGCTACTCCTTCGACGGCCTCCACCCATGGTCACCAGGCCGGCTTGAATTTCGACGGGCGACTCGCGAGAAGCAAACCTCCGCGATCGCCCGCGTTTTCGCTTAGAACTCGTAGCGCAACGCAAACTGCATGACGCGCGGCTGCGTCAGCAGGCTGGAGTAGGTGCCGAACTGCGGTGGTGACTGCTCGATCGAGGTCACCGCCGAGCCAACACCCTGCGCGTTAAAGCGGACCTGGTTCAGCACATTGAAGGTCTGCCAGCTGAACTGTATGCTCTGGCTTTCAAGAATCCTCCAGCGCTTGCTCAGGCCCATATCCAAGCCGGCGTAACCCTGTCCGCGCAGCACGTTGCGCGAAGCCCCGCTGCCCGGAAACGGAATGATGAACTGACTTTGAGTGGCGGCCGGATTTGAAAAAATCGTCACCGAGCCGTTGGACTGCCGATAGACACCAGTTTTCGGCTTCGCCCCTACGAGTTCAGCCAGCCCGGTGTACTGCCAGTCCGTCGGCCAGTTCTGGCCCACGTCAACGCTGAAGGGGAAGCCGGAGGTCCAGCGGCCAACGCCGGTCAGCTGCCAGCCGCCGATCAGACCATTGGCGACCGGGCCCGAGTTGTTCCCAAACCGCTTGCCCTTGCCGAACGGCAGTTCCCACAACCAGTTGGTGTTGATCTGATGAGTGAGATCGAAGTCGGAGACGGCGCGTTGCGAATTCGGGTTGAAACCGTTCTCCAGCCGGCTTCCCACCAGTCCGATGTTTTGATAGCCCACCAGCGCGAACCCGACGCGCGACGCTGTAGAGGTGGCATCGAGGGATTTCGAATAGGTGTAGTTCACATCGAACTGCAACCCGCTCGAGAACTGTTTCCGCAACGAGACCTGCAGCGCGTTGTAATTCGAGTCCCCGACCGAACTCCACGCAAACGCGGATATGGCCTGATTGTTGAGGTATTTTCCGGCGCTGCCGAAAAATCCGGGGACTCCGTTGAAGTGGAGAGTCCCATTTACGTTGTCGCCAAAGTAGCCGTAGAGATCAATGTCAGCCAACCCCACGATCTTGTTCCCGACGTAGGCGCAGTTAGGGTTGTAGTAAACGTCGTACACCGCCTGCATCAGGCCAGCGCTTCCGGGGACGATTTGAGCTTGGCCTCCGCATGCGCTGGTATAACTGGTAGCCCCATTGTTTAAACCCGGCAGCACATTCTGCCAGTAGGCCAAGGTGGAGGCGAGCGCAGGGTTATTAACAACTGCGGTAAGCGTTTGCGCGTAGGTCGCGGTGCCGGCCGAGATGGCGGCGGAATTGGCTCGGCCCAATTGGCTCAGGGCTGTGGCGGCCTTGTAATAGTCAATGCCGCTCTTCGGATCAACAATGTCGAGTGGCTGGTTCAGATCGCGCTGGGTCAGCAGGTTTCCTCCAAAGCGGCCCACATAGGAAACCTGCAGTGCGTAATGATTCGGCAATTCCCGGGCGATCGAAAGATCAAACGCGTAGGAATGTGGCGTCTTGAGCGTGTCGTCCATGGCCCAGATGTTCGCTTCGGAGTTAGGTGGGATGGGCTGCTGCACCGACCAGATCGGCGCGGGAAGAATGAACGGCGGGAGTGTCGAGTTTTCCGGAATGGTGTTCAGGTTCGGAGTTGAGACCCGCGGCAGGTGGGCAACGTCGTCAATGTTGAGCTGACAGCAGGTGTTCTGCAGGGTGTAAGCGTACCCACCGGGTGCGTTCTGGTCGAGTGTCGTGATCAACTGGAAGCCCGGCCGGTCGTAGACTTCACTGAACCCGCCACGAATCACCGTCTTGTCGTTATCTCCGAAGATCCGCCGTCCCAGATCGCCGGTCGGGCGCAGCGAATATGCAAACGAAACCCGCGGCGCAAAATCGGTCTTGCTCATGTGATAGAAACCAGGACCGTGGTTCGCCGGCCCTCCGGGTACGAAAGTGATCTCGGGTTCCGACGTGTATCCCAATCCTTTCTTCATGTTGGCCACATTCGTGGCGAACTGCTGACCCAGGCTAAACGTGGACGCGATCTGCAATCCGTTGGTTTCATAGGGTGGCGGGAACAGCGACCAGCGCAGGCCGTAGGTCAGAGTGAGGTTTGGTTTTACGCGCCATGAGTCCTGCGCATAGAGTTCGTACCAGTTGAGTGCGTAGTTGCGGGTCATCGCATCACCTGGCGACAAAAGGCCCCCACTTTTGTCGTAGTTGTATTGACCAACGAAATCCGAGGCGATGCCCAACAGGCCGATGATGGGACGGTCGTAGCCAGATTTGAACGAAAGGTCCACCCCAGGATAGCCGTGACTGGCTGGATCCATCGGAGTCCCGGTATCAGCGATGCCGGTGGGCGACATCCAACTGGAAGTCCCCAGCGTGAAACTGTTGGAGTGGAGATTGCTCGAGCGGGGGTCGCGCGCGAGGCCGACGTTTCCTCCGAATTGCAACGTGTGCGTCCCTTTCGTCCAGGAGAAATCATCCACCAGGTTATGCACTGGAAGCTGGAAGTTCTGGCTGTAGGTCAAGCCGTTATCCAGGCCGATGAAAGTGTTCGAGGCCTGGTTGTTGTTACCGACGATGCCATAGCTCTGTCGCGTGAACCCATAGCGGAAGTTGTTGACCTTGGCTGCGCTGAGCACGGTGGTGTAGCCCACAGCAAAGCCCTTGCTGTGGTCCGTGACCACCGTCTCCGGTGCTGTGCCGGGCAGAAACGGCTCGGTGGGGTTGTAGATGTTCTGCAAGTTGCCGCGGAAAAACAGCGTGTGCTTGCCGGCAGCGTCGATGTGATAGTCGAACCGGGCCACAAAAGCGTTGTTGTTGAGCTTGATAGGAGCCCGGAAGCGATAACCAGAGTAGTTCAGCCCGTCACCCACGGAAAAATCGTTTGTCGCCAGATTCCCGAAGGTCTGATTGAAATAGGTCAGCATGTTCGGATTGGGACCCGGGGTCACGCCGGGGTTGGTCGCAGCCGTCACCGGGTCCATGTTCGTGATCTGGGTTGGGGTGAGTCCGAAGTATCCGGGTGCGACCGGGTAGGAGGCACCACTGGTTCCCTGCACCGGAACTCCGTTGCACGGCGGGTTGGTGTTGAGCGTCCCCGGGGTGGTCTCCGTGCACAGGTAACGGATCACTCCGTCACGCATGGCCACGGTGGGGATCGAGCGTACGGTGCTGTGTTCCTCGCTTTGACGTGTGCCCTCGTAATTGCCGAAGAAGAACATGCGGTCTTTCTTTATCGGACCGCCGAGGGATGCTCCGAAAATGTTGCGGTTCAGCTTGAGCGGCTTGTTCGGATCGCCGTCAAGCAGTTCGGCGGTCTTCACCAGATAGTCGTTGGCGCTGGTGAAGCTGTTGCGAACATATTCGTAAGCCGAGCCGTGAAACTGATTGCTGCCGCTCTTGGTAACCAGCGAAACCTGCGCGCCCGAGCCCTGTCCCTGATCGGCGCCGTAGTTGGTGGTGGTGACGCGGAATTCCTGCACGCTGTCGAGTGTCACCGGAAGCACCGACTTGAAGGCGTAACCCTTGGACTGGTCGTTGACGTCAACACCGTCGAGGGTGACGTTGCTCTGGTCGCTGCGCGCGCCATTCACCGCTCCGTTGCGCGTGTCCTGGTCGTAGTCAATGTCGGTGCGGTTGCCGGTATAGGCAACTCCGGCCTGCAGGCTGAGCAGGTCAGGCACATTGCGGCCTTCCAGTGGGATTTGTTTCACCTGAACTTCGTTGAACGAGTTGCCGATCGAAGCGTCCACCAGATTGAGCGCAGGCTGTTCTGATGTCACGTCGACAACCTCGGTGGCTCCGCCAACCTTGAGGGACGCATTAACGGTTGCGGGGGTGTTGACCAGCAACTGCAGACCGCTGGCTTGATACCGCTGAAATCCCTTGGCAGTCACGGTGAGACTGTAGGTGCCGGGAGGCACGAAGAGAAACGCGTACTCTCCCTGGTCGTTGGTAGCGGCGGTTCTCTCCGTCTTGGATTCAGTGTTGGTCAGCAGGACCTGGGCGCCAGCCACTGCGCTGGCGCTGGGATCGGTGACGGTTCCTCGCACCGAGCTCGAGGCCTGCCCCGCGCCCAGCGAGCTCAGGCAAGCCAGGAAGGCCAGCAGGACCAGAATTGAAACGAAAAGTTGGGGAGTATCTTGTTTCCAGGAAATCCGACTAGCCGAGGCCGACATGCTGTGCGTCACAAACATGGGATCACCCTCCGGGCACGGATTAGCAGCTCCAAACTTTACTAGAATTCGGGAAGGTTAATCACTCAGGCATGCACTGTCAAGCAAGAAATAGGCATCTCATTCGAGCCTCGTCTCGCCCCCGGCGAGCCTGATTACACAGGACGGGAGGCACCACGCAACCGCTGCTGGGGAGCGATTTTCCTGGTGCATCTGCCAAATGGCTTTAACTTCGCCATCGGCGGCGCTGAGTGCGCCCTCACGCAGTTGTTGCCGGCGGCCGCGTTCCTGTTGACCGGGCCCGGCCTATATTCGCTCGCGTCTTGGCTTCCATCCGGGCTTCGCAAATGGTGAATTGAAAAGCGTCGCTAATGATTCGATGTTTTCGTTACAGCCGACGCGGCCCGCGTAAGCAGTCCCGGAGCCCTGATCCGCCGACAGCATGCCTCAAAGGTCGAGCGTGGTCCCTTCCAACGCAGCTCTTCGACAGACGCAAACACCGGCGCGTCCAGTCGCAGAGTCGCCAGAGTGCGAAACAACAGCGCGTCGTCCCACGATCTGCGTAGCGATTCCGACAGCGCACGCGCCCGCTTGATCGATGGATCCCATTTCTGCCAATTCTCCGGAATGTCCTCCAGATGTGGATACCGCGACAAAGCCGCAGCCGCAGCCTTCGCGCCCCAGCCTGCTACTCCCGGAAAACCATCGGCGCTGTCGCCGACTACGGCCAGATAGTCGGGAATCGATTGCGGCATGACTCCAAACTTTTCCACCACGCCGGCCTCATCGCGCACAATGTTCTGCCTGCGATCCAGTTGCACCACACGGGCGCCGACAACACACTGCGCCAGATCTTTGTCTGGAGTGCAGATAAAAACCTTCCCCACGCGATCATCTTTCGCGGCCTTGCCCGCGGCCGAGGCCATCGCATCGTCGGCTTCAAACTCGACCATGGGCCACACCCGCACGCCCATTGCGTCCAGCGCCTCTTCAAGAATCGGAAACTGCGAGAGCAATGCCGGATCCACTCCTTCGCTGGTCTTGTAACCGGGATACAGGTCGTTGCGAAACGACTCCACCACATGATCGGTCGCAACTCCAAGATGGGTCGTTCCACCCTCGATCATCGACAAAACAGAATTCAGCACCCCGCGCACCGCGCCGATTTCCTGCCCGCTCGCATCCGACGCGGCCGGCACGGCATAAAAATGCCGGAACAATTCATACGTCCCGTCAATCAGGTAAACATCCATGCGGTTCCGATCAGGCTGGTGCTGGAGAATGATCCCATAAATGAACCACCAAGGACACAAAAGAGCACGAAGGTCTTGGCAGTCAATCCTTCGTGTTACTTCGTGTCCTTCGTGGTGGATGAATTAGGAAATCGCGAAAGCGATGTTATAGGATCGAGCGCGACTTGCTCGGAAGAAAGCTGCATCTGTCGGAAAATGGAACCATGACGGAAGCGATGAACTCGGTGCGAATGGACAAGTGGCTGTGGGCGGCCCGATTTTTCAAAACGCGCGCCCTGGCCGCACGCGCCTGCGACCTCGGCAGAATTCAATCCAACGGACAGCCCGCCAAGCCCGCACGCGACGTCCACGTTGGAGCGATGCTGCGCATCACCAACGACGGCGGCCACTTTGAAGTGGAAGTGCTCGCACTCAGCGAGGTACGCGGCCCGGCGTCGGTCGCCCAGACTCTTTACCGCGAAACCGAAGCCAGCCGCGAGCTGCGATTGAAAGTCGCAGCCGAGCGCAAGGCCATAATGCAGTTCGAGCAGTTGCCTCCGGGCAGACCCTCTAAGCGCGACCGCGGAAAAATCATCCGCTTCCGCGGCCGCGCCTGAAGCCAGACAATTTCCACGACTTACTTCACAAGCGTGAAATTCACGGTCACTTCGGTTTCCACCTCGACCGGCTCGCCGTTCTGCAGGTACGGCTTGTATCTCCACTGCTTTACCGCTTCAATCGCTGCCGAAGCCAATGCCGGATGCCCACTGATGAGTTGCAGGTTTTCGACGTCCCCCTGCTTGCCGATCGTCGCCTTCAAGAGCACAGTTCCCTGAATATGATCCCTTTTCGCCGCTTCGGGATATTGCGGCTGCACCTTCTTAAGGACTAGCGCCTGCATCTCTTCCCGGGAAACGCGAACCGGGGTGCCATTATCTGACTGCGGCGCATTCAAACTTGCCGGCGACCCAGCACGGCCCGGCGTCGCGTTCGTCAGGCCGAATATGACGGGCACAGCGATAGCCAATACCGCTGCCACGCTCAGCAGCACCTTCCTGCCAAAACCCAGCTTCCTTGCAACATTCTGATTCATAATCCATTCCATCCTTTTCTTGAGATCAGCGCCCGTGACTCCGGCCACGCAAGCCAGCGGAGACTGCACACAGAATTCACAAACTTTCAAAATGCTCTCGGCATATACCTTCCGTTCGCTTCCCAACTCGACGACTTCTTCATCGCAGGCGCGCTCGCGCTCCTCTACAAGCCGCGCACCCAACCACCAAACCAGCGGATGAAACCAGAACAGCGCCTCCACCATCATGTGAATGGTTCCCGCCAGATTGTCGCGGCGGCGCACATGCCAGACTTCATGGGCAAGGATGGCGCGCAGCTGAGCATCGTCGAGGCGATCGGAGATGCCCGCCGGCCACAGCAGAACCGGCCGGATGATTCCGAAAATTCCAGGCTCCGGAGAAGTGTGCGATGCCAGCAGCTTGATGGGCTTTCGTATCCCCGCGATTCCTTCAAAGCTGCGCAGCATATCCAGCTCACGCCCCTGCGAGAGCGGCACGGCTTGTCGAATGCTGGCTGAAACTCGCCGCCACTTTGCGCACCACACCGCCAGGATGATCACGAAACCGCCCAGCCACAGCGCCATAAGGCCGGCCGGAATCAGGTGGATCAGCCTTTGGAAAAGAGCTGAGGAGCTGGCCGGGGAAATTACTGTCTCCTCAACCACAAAATAAAGCCGGCTTTTTCCAGGCGAAGCGTTCGACCACGCCAGACGATTCCCAATGGCAGTCAACAGGGAAAACGGAACGAGAAACTTCAACGACGCCGCCAGCCAGATCCAATAGCGCGCCCGGGCCTGGTTCTTATGCAGGATCAGCGTCAAGGCCCCGGCAGCAACCGCAAAAAGCGTGGACTGCCACAGGTGATTCCCGAGACTGGGCGCCAAGGCCGGCCAAATTTCCGACAGATGTTCCGGGGGCAAGGTCATTTTTTTGCCTCCAGTTTGCGCAAAGTTTTCTCGGCTTCCCTGACGTCCGCCAGCGTGAGCTTTCCGGATTCAATCAGGTGGGCCATTACGGGTTGCGTGCTTCCGCCGAACACCGCCAGCAGGTCGTCCACCAGTCTGCGCTGGGCGGCATTGCGGGAGATTGCAGCCTTGAATATGTGGAAGTTGCCAACCTTCCTGACGCGCTGCACGGCCTTCTTCGCCTCCAACCGGTAAACCGTTGTCTGGACCGTGGTGTAAGCGGGCCTGTCTCTTTCAGGGAACGCTTCCTGAATTTCGCGTATGGACGCCTCACCCCGCGTCCACAACGCATCCATGATCCGGAGTTCCAGCTTTGCCAGCTTAGGTCCCGCCATGCCGTCTCCTATTCACGTATGTATTTCTACTACATGTGTAGTTTTTGTCAAGTCTTTTTTGCGCTGACTGTCGTAATCCCAAAAATAAAGTCTCCCGGCATGTCGATCCATTTTCCGGCCGTTCGACGTGTAAGTAGAGGCAAGCACAACGCTCAGAAGGAGAAGAGTATGGCGAGGCGACCGACATTCTGGAAAGGCGCCAAATTAGTCGCATCGGCAAATCTCATCGGACTCGGAGTTCTCACCCTCCACGGGCATCTGGAGCGGGCTGCAACCCGGGTGAACGACCTCTTCTGCAATCCTGCGGGAGGTCTGGGTCTCGCCCCCACCGCCATCTTGGTGGCGTCGCGAGTCTTGCCGGCATGTACCGTAGGTTACAAGCGGTTTCTGATGGGTTTGCTTCTGCGCATCCTGGAATCGTTCTGGCCGCTGTTGCTGGGCGTGGTCGGAACTGCATTGGCGGGGGATGCCTTCGCCGGCGGGGACGACGCACCTACAAAGAAAGTTTGTGAACCTGTCGATCCCGCCTCCGGTCGTTCGACGTTAAAGTAGAGGTCAGACCATCCCCCGGCCTCAAAAGGAGACATAACAATGCGATGTATGGTGATCATCAAAGCCAGCAAGAAGTCGGAAGCGGGCGTCATGCCGTCGCAACAACTGCTCGCCGATATGGGGAAGTTCAACGAAGAACTCTTCAAAGCCGGAGTGATGCTCGCAGGAGACGGTCTGCAGCCGACTTCCAAAGGCAAGCGCGTCCGATTCTCGGGCAGCAAGCGGACCGTAATTGATGGACCATTCACCGAGACCAAGGAGTTGATCGCCGGTTTCTGGCTGTGGCAGGTACGGTCCATGGAAGAGGCGGTCGAGTGGGTCAAGCGCTGCCCCAGTCCGCACGACGAGGACACCGAGGTTGAGATTCGCCAGATCTTCGAAGCCGAGGACTTCGGTCCCGCGCTGACTCCGGAGCTCAAAAAGCGCGAGGAACGCATGCGCGATCAGATCGCCGAAAAGAAATAGCGAAATATTTTCGTGCGGCTGTCGATTTTGCTGCCGCTCATTCGACGTATCAATAGAACCCGGTCCAAAGCTGGTGTAAAGGCCAGAAAGCCCGGCTCAAAACTACTTAAGGAGACTTTGCAATGAAATTCATGATGATCGTCAAACATGCGGAGAAGCAAGGCCCACCGCCAAAATCGCTGATGGATGCGATTAACAAACTCGCTGAAGAGTCAGTCAAGGCCGGCACCATGCTGGGCAACGGCGGTCTCTCGTCAACCGCGCAGGGTGCGCGCGTCAGGCTCTCCGGCGGGAAAGTCACCGTCATCGACGGGCCTTTCACCGAGGCCAAGGAAGTAATCGGCGGATACGCCCAGTTTGAATTGAAGTCAAAGGAAGAAGCGGTCAAGTCCGCGGTCGTCTTCATGGAGCTCCACAAGCAGCACTGGCCGGGATGGGAGGGAGAGACTGAGGTCCGGCAGATGTTCGGACCCGATGACTTTCCTTGCAAGTAAACAGCTTGTACGCCTTGCGAACTTCGAGGAATTTGTTCGCCTGGTTTGCAGTTAAGAGGCGACGCGAGGTTCGCATGGCCGCACTTGCATCCAGCCCGAGCCGCGTGGTGTGATCGGTAGCTGTGATGGCTACCGACACACATCGCGCCATTGACGCAGTTTGGCGCATCGAGTCTCCCCGGTTGATCGCCGGACTGGCGCGCATCGTGCGCGACGTCGGCCTGGCCGAAGACCTCGCCCAGGATGCGCTGGTCGCCGCACTCGAACAATGGCCGCAGTCCGGCATCCCGGACAATCCCGGGGCCTGGTTGATGGCCACGGCCAAACATCGCGCGATGGATCTTTTCCGCCGCAACACGCGGCTCGAGCGCAAGCACCAGGAACTTGGCCGCGAGCTCGAAGAGAAAGAGATGGCCGTGCCCGACTTCGATGCAGCTCTCGACGACAACATTGGCGACGACATGCTGCGCCTGGTGTTCACCGCCTGCCATCCCGTGCTTCCCACCGAGGGGCGTGTCGCACTTACGCTGCGCATGCTCGGCGGCCTGACCACCGAGGAAATCGCGCGCGCATTCCTCGTCCCCGAGTCGACAGTGGCCCAGCGTATCGTGCGATCCAAGCGCACGCTCGCCGAAAAACGTGTCCCCTTCGAGGTCCCGCGTGGGTCGGAGCTTAACGAACGTCTGTCGTCCGTGCTTGAAGTGATCTATCTCATCTTCAATGAGGGCTACGCGGCCACTGCCGGTGAAGACTGGCTGCGTCCGGCGCTCTGCGAAGACGCCTTGCGCCTCGGGCGCATCCTGGCCGAGATTGCGCCACAGGAA
>Ga0209698_10006996_pt1 | contig 11899 bp, 10 predicted proteins | sample LitLauG_LLR_2012_FD_187203 | JGI IMG/M metagenome (GOLD analysis project Ga0209698, IMG submission 187203) | Freshwater sediment microbial communities from Pennsylvania, USA - Little Laurel Run_MetaG_LLR_2012 (SPAdes) (version 2) | ecosystem: Environmental > Aquatic > Freshwater > Creek >... | reverse complement strand
CGTGCTGAGGGACGCGGCCGACCGCCTCGCCGACCTGCCGGAACTGGTGTCGATCCAGGCCTATGCGGGCGCATCGTCGCCGTTCAACTTCAACGGCCTCGTGCGGCACTATTACCTTCGCACCGAGCCGCAGATGGGCGATCTGTCGATCAACCTCACCCCCAAAGACGCCCGCAAGCGCGCCAGCCACACCATCGCGCTCGACATCCGCAAGCGGCTCAAGGACCTGCCGCTGCCCGCCCATTCCGCGCTCAAGGTGGTCGAGGTTCCGCCGGGGCCGCCGGTGCTGGCGACGCTGCTCGCCGAAATCTACGGGCCGGACGCCAAGACCCGGCGCGCCACGGCGGCGGGCGTACGCAAGGCGTTTGAGAGCGTCGATTTCGTGGTCGATTCCGACGACAGTTTTGGTACGCCCGCCAAACGGATGCGCTTCGCCATCGATCAGGAGGCGCTGGAGTTCCATGGCGTCGACGAACAGGCGGTCTATGACACGCTGGGCGCGTTGATTGGCGGCTCGCCGGTCGGCTATTCGCAGCGCGGGTCCGGCCTCAAACCCATCCTCATCAACGTCGCCTTGCCGCGCTCCAACCTTACTCTCGACGAGCGCCTGCTCTCGACGCCGTTGCCCGCCGGCGGCACGCCGCGACAGGGCGCGAACGTGGAGTTGGGCGACGTCGTCAAGATCAAATATGAAATGAGTTCCTATCCGATCTTCCGCCACAACGGGCGCGACGCCGAAATGGTTACGGCGGAACTGGCCGGACGCTTCGAAGCGCCGATTTACGGCATGCTCGCCGTCAACGACGCGCTGGGCAAGATTGACTGGGGCGTGGCGGGGAAGCCCGACGTCGGTCTGCATGGGCAGCCGGTGGACGAATCGAAGCCGACGCTGTTGTGGGACGGCGAGTGGGAAGTCACCTACGTGACGTTCCGCGACATGGGCGCGGCGTTCGGCGTGGCGATCCTCGGTATCTATCTGCTCGTCGTCGCGCAGTTCGGCTCGTTCACGCTGCCGCTTGTCGTGCTCACCCCCGTGCCGTTGACGCTGATCGGCATCGTGCTCGGCCATTGGGCGCTGGGGGCGCCGTTCACCGCGACCTCGATGATCGGCTTCATCGCGCTTGCCGGCATCATCGTGCGCAACTCGATCCTGCTGGTCGATTTCATCCGCGCGCGCCGCGCCCATGGCGACGCGCTGCGGGCTGCGTTGATCGAGGCGGGCGCGACGCGCTTCAAGCCGATCTTCCTCACAGCTGCGGCGGCGGTGATCGGCGCGGCCTTCATCCTCACCGATCCCATCTTTCAGGGCCTCGCGATCAGCCTCGTGTTCGGCCTCGCCTCCTCCACCGCGCTGACGCTGCTCGTCATCCCGGCGATCTACGTTGTCTTGCGAGACGATGAGCGCCGGCGACCCGTCGCGAAGGCGTCAAGCTGATGGAGAAGCAGATGGGTCCGACGGATTGGCCGGAACTGGCCGATGTCCTGAGCGCGGAGTTGAAGACCCTGCGCGGCGGGGCCGGCGACGTTATGAAAGGCTTCGCCGCCATCGCGCAGGCCGCGTTGAAGCCCGGCGCGCTCGATACGAAGACCAAGGAACTGATCGCGATGGCGATCTCGGTCGCCGTGCGTTGCGACGATTGCATCGCGTTCCACGCCAAGGCGGCGGTCGAGCGCGGCGCGACGCACGAGGAGATTCTGGAGACGTTAGGCATGGCGATCTACATGGGCGCGGGACCGAGCGTCATGTACGCGAGCCATGCGCTGGGCGCGGCGACGCAATTCGCCGAGGCGAAAGCTGCGGCGGCGGCGAAGGTTTGAAAGAGGAGAAGACGATGGGTTTGTTTGACATGTTCAAGGGCGGCGCCTCCACTCAGGAAATCCCGCACGATGATCTGGTGGCGGCGCTGAAGACCAAGGCGGTGGCTCTCGTTGATGTGCGCGAACCCGGCGAATACGCCGCCGGCCATGTGGACGGCGCCACCAACCTTCCCTTGTCGCGTTTCGACGCGAACCTGCTGCCCAAAGGCAAACCGGTAGTGCTGATCTGCCGCTCGGGCGCGCGCTCGGGGCAGGCGCTGGCGAAGGCGCGAGGCGCCGGCATGTCCGACATCCGCCATTATCGCGGCGGCTGCATGGGTTGGTCGAGCGCCGGCGGCAAACTCGTTTGAACATTAACTCAGGAGAAGCGCATGACCTACCACATCTCTCGCATCATCGATGGTGGTTTCGATGATGCAGTGACTCGCGTAACCGAGGCACTGAAGGCGGAAGGATTCGGTGTGTTGACGCAGATCGATATCGCGGCGACCCTGAAGGCGAAGCTGGGCAAGGATTTCCGGCCCTATCGGATTCTGGGCGCATGCAACCCTGCGCTCGCCTTCGAGGCGCTCGGCGCAGAGGATCACGTCGGCGTCATGCTGCCTTGCAACGTCATCGTGCAGCAGCGCGAGGAAGGGCGCATTGAGGTCTCCGCAATTGATCCGTCGGCGCCCATGCGCGCCATCGGCAACCCCGCTCTCAACGGTATCGCCGAAACTGTTCGGGATAAGCTCAAAAAGGTGGTCGCAGCCGTCTAAGGAGTGAGTCGCCGCGAGATTGTGTGCTCTCGGCCTTGCTTCGTCTGGCGGCCAACTTGTCAGTTCAGACAGGCGGCATCGCATACAAATATACTCACAACGCCAATTCCGCTCCGGCGGTCGGCGTGCGGACGAGTCTCAGACAACGCACCTCCGACGCCAGACGACGGGAGCTGAGAGGCTCCCGTCGCTACCGTGGAGTGGCCCCCAGGACTAGCCGCCGTTCACGCGTTGATTGGCAATATTGCCAACCGTTGGATGACGCATCGAGCCGAGGGCGTGCGTTCTCGGGCCATGTTGGCTGTAGATCGTCATGTGATTGCTCATCATGGGACGATCGTACATACTCCCGCCAGCGCCAGCCGAATAGTCAGCGTTCTTGCCTGATTGCGCAAGCGCGCTTCCGTCCATCGTCAAAACGGTGAGCGCGGTCAGTATGATTGTGGAACGCATGAGAACACCTCCCGGTTTGTCACATCCTCTGACGTGAACGCACCAAGCGACAAGTCTTCGGCTTTGTCGCCGCGTCGGCTTCCGGGGCCCGTCTGGTTTCGCGCCGCGCGAACCGACATCTGGCGCACATTCTTATCAGCGAGTTACGTCTGATGAAGCTAAAAAAAGTTTTACAATCGCGTCACTTGGCGCCGTCGGCCACGCTTACCACTTAATGGACGTCAGACCGTAAAACGGGGGATAAAAAAGCCTTTTTGGCGAAGGGTCGCTCATAGGTTGTTCACGAAGCTGCCATGACATCAGGCGCCGGGAGCATGGGCCGAAGCGAGGATTAACGGATGGGCGACCGTTCGATAGCATTTTCCCTCTTTGTTTTGACGGCGCTCGGCTTGGCAGGCGGGGCCGATCCACCGCGCGCCCGAGCGGCTTCCGGCGACTCGGAATGCGGCGAAATCGCCTGGCCCGTCGGCAGGGACCGCAACGCCTTCGCCAGCAACGATCTGCTGCGGCGCCCATCGGGCGCACGGCCCCGTCGCATAGATCGGGCCGTCGAGCTTTCGCTCAAGTCTTCGGATCAGATAGAGTTGTTCATGCGTCTGCAAGTCGCCTTGGACAATCGGAGATTCAGCGGCGCTGTCGCTCTCTTCGGCGTCCCGCCTCCCGGCCTTTATCAGGTAACGCTCGCCGAGCCCGCCGAGGGCGAGGTGTTCGAGAACGGAATGCGGCTTAAGCCGCTGGAGTTCGCGCGTGCGCAAAACTGTCCCGGCGTCGCGCAGAGCGCGCGCTATCAGTTCACCCCCGGCGATCTGATTCGCGTGGAGATCATCAACGCCCCGCAATCGACGATCAAGGTGGCCTTCGACCAGGCCGAAACGAGGACGGCGTGGTGATTAGGTGGTCGGCGATCCCTCGCGCGCCGTCCGGTCAGCGACGATCAGCCAGCGGTCGAATTTTGCGCGCGCTTCTGCGCTGTGCGTGAGGACGATGACGGTTCGCCCCGGCGTCGCGGCGAGAAGATTGTCGATCAGCCGCCGCTCGCTTTGCGCGTCGAGCGCTTCGGTCGGTTCGTCGAGCAGCAGGATCGGGCGTTCGGCCAACCACGCCCGCGCGAGGGCGACGCGGCGCGCCTGGCCGGCCGACAGCTTGGCGCCGAGCGCGCCGACATGTGAATTGAGAGCGGCAGGAAGCTCTTTCAGCAGGGGCGAAAGACCCACGAGATCGAGCGCGCGCCGCAACTCGGCGTCGGTCGCAGAAGTCTTGGCGAACCGCAAGTTCTGGGCGAGCGAGCGGTCGAACAGATGCGGGAATTGCGGTGCGACGGCGTAGCGCGCGCGCACGTCGTCAAGCCGCAGGTCCTTCACAGACGCGCCCCCTATCCTGACCGCGCCTTTGTCGGGATCGCGCACGCGCAGCATGAGGTCCGTCAGCGTCGTCTTGCCGGCGCCGCTTCTCCCGGCGATTGCGATGCACGCGCCTTCGGGGATCGTCAGACAAACATCGTTCAACGCCGACGCTCGCGCGCCAGGATACGCGTAGCTCACGTTCTCCATGACGATGTCGAAGCCCGACGGCGGCGGCGACGGGTTTGCGGGATCGGTGACGAGAGGCTTGCGGTCCGCAAGATCGCACACGCGCCGGATCGAGGCGGCGGCGGCCGGCGCCGCCGCGAAGGCCGCCGGCAACGTGGCGAGCGGCTCGAAGCCGGAGGCGACGAGAAGCGTCAGCATCGAGACGTCGGGCGCGACGAGCCGACCCTGCGAGATCGCCAAAGCGCCCAGCGCAAGCGCGCCGAGCGTCGCGGCGTCGGCGGCGAGCGAGGTCGCCGCTTGCGTCCATGCGACGGCGGCGAGGGTCCGTTCTTCGTCAGCCGACTGTGCGGAGTATTGCGCCTGCGCCTCGGCCGCGCGTCCCGCGAAGGCGCCCGCGACGAGGAGTTCTCCAAGGCCGTCGAGCGCATCGACGAGCGCCGTTCGCCGTTCGCCCTGGAGGCGCGCGGCTTGCGCCGTCGGCCGCCTCAACCGACCCGCAAAGGCCAGAGGCAGCGCCAGACCTGTCGCCGCGCCCAGCGCCACGAACAGGCAAGCCAGCCTGAGATCGTAGAGCGCGATAAAGACGGCGATGGCGGTCGTCGTCGCAGCCGCCGTCGCCATAGGCGCAGCGACGCGCAGGAAAGCCGTCTCCAGATGTTCGATATCGGTCTTCAGTCGCGCCAGCACTTCGCCGGAGCGCAAGTCCTGCAACGCGCCCGGCGCCAGAGGCGCGAGCCGGCCAAACAGCCAGCCCCGCGCCTCTGCCACCATGCGCAGAGTCGCCTCGTGACCGACGACGCGCTCGCCGTAGCGCGCCCCGGTACGCAGGATCGCGAACAGCCGCACCAGCGCGGAGGGCGAATAATAGTTCATTTCGCCGCCAGTGGCTCCGGCGATCGCCATCGCGGCGATGAACTCGCCGGACACCGCCATCAGGCCCGCGCTGGCCAGAGCCGCCACGACGGCGGTCAGAACCGAGAGAGCGATCCAGCCGAGATAGGGCCGGTAGATCGGCGCGAGCCGCAGAAGCGCGCGCATCAGTTCACCGCTTCTTCGACGCGCACGAGGCGGCCCGCGTCCAGCGCCAGCACTCGCTCGACGATTCCAAGGCTGGCGGGGCGATGCGCGACCATGAGAAGCGTTCGCCCCTGCGAAAAGGCGGCGAGGCGCGCCACCAGCGCGCGCTCGGTCTCGGCGTCGAGATGGGCCGTGGGTTCGTCCGCCACGATCAGTTCGCCTGCGCCATAGAAAGCGCGCGCGAGGGCGATCCGCTGGATTTCGCCGCCCGACAGGCCCCTCCCGTTTTCGGCAAGCCGCGTGCGGCGGCCCTCGGGTAGGCCCGCAGTTACCTCTGCAAGCCCGGCGGCGGCGACGGCGGCGCCGATCGGGTCCGGCGTCGCGGCGCGGGACGGGCGGCCCAGCGCGATGTTCTCGTCCACGTCGGCATCGAACACATGACCGCGTTGGGGCACATAGGCGATGCGGCTGCGCCACTGCGCGAGGTCGCATTCGGCGAGGTCGATGCCGTCAATCCGGATTTTGCCGCTCGTTGGCGCGACGAAGCCGAGCAGCAAAGCCAGCAATGTGCTCTTGCCCGCCCCGCTTGGCCCGACGATGCCCACGCGCTCGCCGGCGCGGATTTCAAAGCTGATATCGCGCAGCGCGAAGCCACCGTCAGCATAGGCGAAGCTCACATGGTCGAAGCGGAGGCTTGAGAGGGCCCCGGTCGCCGACAGGGCGCCCGACCCGCTTTCCGGCAACGCCAGCAATTCGGCGAGACCCTCAGCGGCGGCGAGCGAGTCCATGCGCGCGTGGCGGTCGCTACCCAGCGCCCGGATCGGCGAATAGACCTCAGGCGCCACTAGCAGCACGAACAGGCCGATGCGAAAATCCATCTCGCCCCACAACAGCCGGAAGCCGATGGCGAGCGCCAGCCCGGCGATGGCGACGGTGGCGAAGAACTCCAGCGCCATCGAAGACAGGAAGGCGATGCGCAGCACGCCCATCGTTTCGCGCCGATAGGCGTCGGCGCAGGCGCGCACGTTCGCCGTTTCGTGCGCGCCGGCGTTGAACAGCGCGATGTCGTCGAGGCCCTGAACCGCGTCCAGCATCTGGCCGCCCAACCGCGTCAGCGTGCGCCATTGCCGCTCGCTCGCCGCCTTGGCGCCGAGGCCGGCAAGGATCATGGCGCCGACCAGCAGCGGCGCCGAAGCGACGAGGATCGCCAACGATATCCAATCGAGAGGCGCGACGACCAGAAGGGCTGCGAGCGGTTGCGAGACGGCGAGAGCGGCGGCGGGCGCGTAGCGGCGCCAATAGGGATCGAGCGCAGCGACCCCATCGGTGAGCCGCGTCACGAGATCGCCCGTCGAGCGTCCCTCCAGCCGCTGCGGGCCAAGCGCCGCAATCTTTTCGAGCAAACGGGCGAACAACGCGCGCCGCGCCTCACCCGAAGCCCGCGCGGCGGCGCGCTGGGAGAACCACAGGAACGCTGCGCGCAAGACGCCGAGGATGGCCAGCGCTACGAGAATCGGGAAAAGTCGCCCATGACCCGAAACGAGATCAGCGACTGCGCTCGCCACGCCCCAGGAGAACGCGATGGCCGTCAGGCCGCGCGCTACCGCGAAGCCGGCGGCGGCGGCGGACCACCGCGCCACCGGCCGCGACAGCGAGGTCATCAACCGCGCGGCGGCGGCCTCGTTGATTGAGGCGGCCAAGGTCTCAGACGGGCGGCGTGGCGTCTCGCGGCAGGCGGGGGTCGTCGGCCCCGTTGCGGTCGAGGCTATCTTGAAACTCGTACCACATCACGTTGATGATCCCGAGCGCCAGCGCCGCGACGACGCCGAGAATCCAGGCGAAATACCACATGGGCGTGTCCTCAATAGGCGGAGTGGGATTGCGCGGCGATCTGCTCAGCCGTCACGCGGCCCCACATGCGAACGTAACACCAGACCGTATAGACGAGCACGACCGGCAGGAAGATCGCCACCGCGCCCAGCATCACCGTCAACGTCAGCTGGCTCGACGTGCCGTCCCACATCGTCAGGCTGGAGCGCGGATCGAGGCTTGAGGGCATAACGAACGGAAACATCGAGACGCCCGCCGTACCGATGATCCCGGCAATCCCGAGCGCGCTGGTCACGAAGGCGACGCCCGGAAGGCGCGCCAGAGCGAACAGCGCGGTCAGCACGGGGCCGCCCAGGCCGATCGCAGGAACCGCCCAGGCGATCGGCATGCGGTCGTAGTTGTCGAACCACGCGCGGGCGGCGCGCACGACCTCCTTGCCGAGCGGATTGGGCAGCGCGTCATGCGCGGGTTCGCTGACAATCCGGAAGCCGTCGATGTGCAGCCACAGCCAGTAACCCGCTCCCGCAAACGCCAGCGCCACCAGCGGCCCCAGCGCCGCCGCGATCCAGCGCGCGCGCGCGGCGACGGGACCGGAAGCGCGCAATTGCAGCCACACCGCGCCGTGCGTCGCCAGCATCCCCAAGCTGATGAGGCCCGCCAGCAGCGCGAACGGGTTGAGCAGCGGCAACAGCGCGCCCAGCAGCGAGCCCCGATAATGGGACCGCAAAATGTCGTCGAGCTGAAACGGCACGCCCTGCAACAGATTGCCGAACGCGACGCCGAAGATCAGCGCCGGCACGGCGCCGCCGATGAACAGCCCCCAATCCCAGGCGTTGCGCCAGCGCGGATCGTCGATCTTGGAGCGGTAATCGAAGCCGACGGGCCGGAAAAACAGGGCGAACAGCACCAGCAGCATCGCCATGTAGAAGCCGGAGAACGCCGCGCCATAAACCATCGGCCACGCCGCGAAGATTGCGCCGCCCGCCGTGATGAACCAGACCTGGTTGCCGTCCCAATGCGGGCCGACGGTGTTGATGGCGATACGGCGCTCGGTGTCGCCGCGCGCGATAAACGGCAGCAACGAGCCGACGCCCATGTCCATGCCATCGGTGATGGCGAAGCCAATCAGCAGCGCGCCGACCAGGAGCCACCAGATGAATTTCAACGTCGCGTAGTCCAGCATGACGAACTCCTTACTCCGCCGGGACGGCGGCCACGCCGTCGTGAAGGGCGGGGGTCTCGGAATGATAGAATCCGAGGCCCAGCGAACTCGGCCCCAGCCGCGCGTATTTGACCATCAGATAGACTTCGATGACGAGCAGGCCGGTGTAGAACAACGCAAAGCCGGTCAGCGAGAAGATGACGTCGCCAGAGGAGAGGCTGGAGGTGGCGAGGAACGTCGGCGGCACTTCGCCGGTCGCCCACGGCTGGCGACCGAACTCGGCGACGAACCAGCCGCATTCATTGGCGAGCCACGGCAGCGGGATCGCGGCGAACGCCATCCACAGCAGCCAGCGGTTCTGCTCCAGCCGCTTTCGGGCGTTGAGCCAAAACCCCATCGCGAACACGAACAGCATGAGGAAGCCGAAGCCGACCATCACGCGGAACGCCCAGAACACAGGCCACACCGTCGGTATCGTGCTCTCGGCCGCCAGTTTGATCTGACCCGGCGTCGCCTTGGCGGGATCGTCGACGAACTGTTTGAGCAACAGACCATAACCGACGTCCTTTGCGTGCGCGTCGAAGGCGGCGCGGGTGTCGGGCGATTTGTCGCCATGGCGCAACTTGTCGAGCGCGCCATAGGCGAGCACGCCCGAGGCGATGCGCGCCTCATGCTCGGCCTCCAGATCGTCGAGGCCCGTCACAGGCTTGTCGAGCGAGCGCGTGGCGATGAGCCCGAGCATCCACGGCAGCTTGATTTGCATATAGGTCTGTTTGTCGGCCTGCGAGGGGAAGCCAAACAGCGTGAACCCGGCGGGCGCTGGTTCGGTCTTCCACTCGGCCTCGATGGCGGCGAGCTTGACCTTCTGCACGTCGCCAAGTTCGTAGCCGCTCTCGTCGCCCAGCACGATGACCGACAGCACCGACGCCAGCCCGAAGCCCGCCGCCACCGCGAACGAGCGGCGTGCGAACGCAAGGTCACGGTTCTTCAGGATGTACCAGGACGAAATGCCCAGCACGAACATCGAGGCCGTCACGTAGCCGCCCGCGACGGTGTGAACGAACTTCACCTGAGCGACGGGGTTGAGAAACACAGCGGCGAAGCTCTGCATCTCCATCCTCATTGTCTCGGGCGCGAACACCGCGCCGACCGGGTTCTGCATCCAGCCATTGGCGACGAGAATCCAAAGCGCCGACAGATTGGAGCCCAGCGCCGTGAAGAACGTCACCGCCAGATGCTGGCGACGCGTCAGCTTGTCCCAACCGAGGAAGAAAAGACCAACGAAAGTCGATTCCAGAAAGAACGCCATCAGGCCTTCGATGGCGAGCGGCGCGCCGAACACGTCGCCGACATAATGCGAATAATAGGACCAGTTGGTCCCGAACTCGAACTCCATCGTCAGTCCGGTCGTGACGCCGAGCGCGAAATTGATGCCGAACAGCTTGCCCCAGAAGCGGGTCATGTCTTTGTAGATCGGCTTGCCGGTCATCACGTAGACCGATTCCATGATCACCAGCAGCCATGACAGGCCCAGCGTAAGCGGCACGAACAAAAAGTGATAGAGCGCGGTGACGGCGAACTGCCACCGCGATAGCTCGACGAATGTGGGGTCGATCATGCTGTCGCTCCGTCCTCGCGCGTCCGAATCCGTCTGGCTTCTTTAAACATATCATATATTATGAATACGTGATATGTCTCATGTCAAGGTCAAACTGTTGAGAGGCTTTTTGACGAACGCTGTGAGTTAGCTTTGGCGAATTGCGAGGTCGCTCGCGCTACGAATGCGCTACGCCCGCTAAGATATCGGGTCCATCGTTGTTCACGATCACGATAGCGCGCCGTGGCGGTCGACAAACTCCATGCAGGCGCGGCGATGCAAAAAGATTTTAGGTGGCGCCATGCGGGTTTGCGCCTATCGCATGTCCGATTTCGCATCAGGATCGTCTCCTTCATGGTCGATTTTTGCAGTTCCTCGCCTCCCTGCCTCCAATGACAGACCCCGCGTCGCCCTCCTCGAACGGTCTCGCCGGCGCCGAAGCGGCGCGGCGGCTCGCGCAATTCGGCCCGAACGCCGTACCCGAGCCGCATGACTCGGCGCTCGCGCGCGCGGCGCGGCGGTTCTGGGAGCCCGTGCCCTGGATGCTCGAAGCCGCGATCATTCTCCAGCTGTGGCTCGGTGAATATGTCGAGGCGAGCATCATCGCCGCGTTGTTGATCTTCAACGTCGTGCTGAGTCTGGCGCAGGAAAGCCGGGCGGACGCCACGCTGGCGGCGCTAAAGTCACGTCTGGCGCTCAAGTCCATCGTGCAGCGCGACGGTGTGTGGATCGATATTCTCGCCAACGCGCTCGTGCCAGGCGATCTCGTGAAGCTGTCGCTGGGGGGAATCGTCCCCGCCGACGTCCGCGTGATCGACGGCTCGGTGTTGCTGGACCAGTCGATGCTGACGGGCGAATCCGTGCCAACCGAAGCGGGCGCGGGCGCCGTGGCCTACGCCGGCGCCCTCGTCAGGCGCGGCGGCGCCAGCGCGGAGGTGACGGCGACGGGTTCGCGCACCTATTTCGGCCGCGCCGCCGAACTGGTGCGGGTCGCGCATTCGCAAAGCGGAGCGCAGAAGGCGGTGGTGGGCGTCGTCGTCGATCTCGCCGCGTTCAACGGCCTCGTCGTCGTGCTGATGGTCGGCTACGCCGTCGCGACAGGGGTCGCCGCCCGCGAACTCGTCGCGCTGGCGCTGACCGCCCTGCTCGCATCGATCCCCGTCGCGCTGCCCGCGACGTTCACGCTGGCGGCGGCGCTCAGCGCGCAATTCCTGAGCCGGCGTGGCGTGCTGCTGACGCGCTTGTCGGCCATTCACGACGCCGCCAGCGTCGATGTGCTTTGCGTCGACAAGACCGGCACGCTGACCCGTAACGAACTCGAAATCGGCGACGTCGCGGCCCTTGGCGCCGATTTCGACAAGGCCGACGTCCTGGCGCTCGCCGCGCTCGCGAGCGCCGAGAGCGGGCAGGACCCCGTCGATGCGACGATCCGCGCCGCCGCAGCGGCGACGCCCCGTCCGCAATGGGCCGTGCGCGTCGTGAAGTTTCAACCTTTCGATCCCGCCTCGAAGCTTTCGGAAGCGGTCGTCGTCAGACCTGACGGCGCGCAATGGCGCGTTCTCAAGGGCGCGCCTTCCGCCGTGCTTCCGGTCGCCGCCGCCACGCCGGAGGCGCAACAGCGGCTTGACGCGCTGGCCGGCGCCGGGATGCGCGTTCTGGCCGTCGCGGCAGGGCCGCCGGGGGCGCTCCAGCTCGTGGGCTTCGTCGGCCTCGGCGACCCCCCACGCGCCGATTC
>Ga0209698_10006995_pt1 | contig 11899 bp, 10 predicted proteins | sample LitLauG_LLR_2012_FD_187203 | JGI IMG/M metagenome (GOLD analysis project Ga0209698, IMG submission 187203) | Freshwater sediment microbial communities from Pennsylvania, USA - Little Laurel Run_MetaG_LLR_2012 (SPAdes) (version 2) | ecosystem: Environmental > Aquatic > Freshwater > Creek >... | reverse complement strand
GCGTAGACGATGTGCGGGCCGGGGCAGAGTCGGGGGAAGAGGAAGAGAAGGAAGAGACCGAAGAACCGGCCTGAAGATCGGCCACTACAGGGCGCGGAGCAGCCGAGGTTGGTTGTGGCTCAGTTTGGCTGGTGCTACAGGTGGAAGAGATGGCCGACGAAGAGGGAGCGGAAGAAGAGACAGAGTCAGGCTCCCGACAGGGTCCCGGCGCGATCGGGGTCTCCGATGGGGATGAGTTCCGGCCGGCCAATAGTTGCTGGGCGAATTCGGCGCTCGTTGGGGGAAGTGGCGAGTGGTGAGTGGCGAGTGACGAGTTTGAAGAACAAGCAGATTCCTCGCTACGCTCGGAATGACAAGTCACGGGGGGTTGGGGCGCTGTAGGCGGGGTGGAAGAAGAGGAGCCGGAAGAGCCGGGCCGAAGCTCGGCGTCTACAGGGGCTGGTGGGGCCGAGGCGGACGCGGGTGGCTTCGGAGCGGGTTGGGGAGCGGACGTGCTTGGCTCGCGTTCGTAGCGGAAGGAGGCGCGGACGGCACTGTGCCAAATGTTGGTGTTGAAGGATTCAATGTATTCGTGCTGGGCGATGGGGATGGTTTGGAGCATAGTCTGGGCGAGATAGGCGAGAGTGGAGGCGACTTTTGGTTTTAGATCGCCGCGGGCAACGGCGCAAAAGGTCCGAGACAGGGCTACGCCGAGATCGCAAGCGGTCAGCAGTTTTGTTGGGAGGAAGCGAGAAATGTCCTCACCGGCTTGTTGGGCGGCGAGGGATGCGGCTTCTTTTTGGGCGTGGAAGTAACAGAGATGCAGGTGGCCGGAGCGGCGCGGAGTGCGGCACTGGCGGCCATCGGCAAAGGTGAAAGTGCACAGGTTGGGAGAACGGTCTTTCTTGGGTTGATACGCAGAACGGACTTTATCTTGTGTGGCCGTAATACGGCCAACGGAGCGGTTCGTGGACATAGAAGTCTCCTGAAAAGTTAGATTTGAGTTGTAAGGGGAGTCTCGCGGAAGGCGAGGCGCACTACTTTACAGGAGTAATGTAGCAGAGTCGTGACCGGGTTGTCAATGGGAACCTGAGATAAAAAACCCAAAGATTACGGCACTCGAAGTCTAGTCGCCCAATGTGGGAAACGTTCCTGTCCCCGAGTTCCCCAGCGTGAAAGAAGTCAATCCCTGCGCTGCTGAACTTGCCGCCATGTTTCTTGCAGGCCCCGGGCGGCGATCTGTTGTTCAAGTTCGGCGATTTGGATCGCATCGGGGGATGTGTCGAGCATGGAGCGAATATCCCGCAAGTGCTTCTCCGAGCCGGCTTCGCGGTAATATTCGAGCTTGCGCAGGATGACGTACTCGGGAGGCGCAACGACGAGTACCTGGCCTTCCACTTCCAACTGCCGCGCCCGCGCCAGTCCCCACGCGTGTAACGGATCTCGCCCACTCAGATAGACGTCCGCTTTGAAACCGGTCTCGTGGTGAATGATGTTGAAGTGGCCACGTTGTTCGCGCGCCACCTCCACCGCGATCACTTCCGCCGGCGGACAGTAGAACTCTGCCGGGGGGAATACCTCGGGCAGCCGCCCAATGTGCTCCCGAGCCAGCACCACGATCAAATCCACGTCATGGGTCAGCCGCGGCTCTCCATAAATGATGACCGCCACGCTCCCACTGACCATGTAGGCTACGCCCAGCGCGCTCAACCGCTGGGTGAACATCAGAAAGAGGTTAGTTTCGGGCATACAGGAAAATCTGACGAACGGCTTGGCGGATGGCTTCTTCGGTCCAATCGGGGTGTTGCGCGCGCAACGCCGCAGCCTTTAGTTGCCGGGTGGAAAGGTAGAGCCGTTCGGCGGCCCGCAATTTCTGGGCCGGGGACATGGCTTGCACGATCTTTTGCGCTTCCGTTTTCATCAGCCAACCGATTGTATTACCCCGGGCGGAGAATAGTGAACATATATGAGTCAGGGAACGTCCGTCTATTCCCATGACTCACGCGCTTTTGACATCGCTTTCAGATCGATCCGCACTGCCCCTGCCATCCGTCTGCAGTCGCGCCAGTTCCTGGCCGAAGTTCGGGGAATGAGCTATAAACATTCTGCTCGATGCAACGAGCACAGAGAGCGAGGCCGCTTTAGAAAATGAAAAAGCTCATTCTGCTTCTTTTAGTTTCCCAAAGTCTTTATGCGCAAGAGGCGGCAAAAAGCAAAGTGGAGGCTCCTGAGGTCCACGAATTCGTCATCGCCAACTTTCATACGGAAAGCGGTGTGACGCTGCCGCAGGCGCGCGTCGTGTATGGGACGTACGGGCATCTCAACGCTGCCAAGGACAACGTGGTGCTCCTACCTTCGCACTATATGGCGGACTGCCACGGTTACGAGTGGCTGATTGGGGCGGACAAAGCTCTCGACACTTCAAAATTATTTCTTGTGGCCACGGAACTGTTCGGGAATGGTCATTCGTCTTCTCCCAGCAATACGGCGGAGCCGTATCATGGTCCGCGATTTCCGGTGACGACCATCCGCGACAATGTGGAAGCAGTGCACCGGCTGTTGACCGAGGAGCTGAAGGTCACGCACCTACGCGCCATCATTGGCTTTTCCATGGGCGCGGAGCAGGCTTTCCAGTGGGCGGTGAGTTACCCGGTGTTCGCGGATCGCGTCGTGGCTACTTCGGGCACGGCCAAAAACTATCCGCATGGAATTGTGCGCCTGGAAGGACAGATCGCCGCGATCACGAACGACCCGGCATTTCAGAATGGCGACTACAAGGCGCAGCCCACGAAAGGCCTGGAAACCTTTGCGGTGGTATGGACCGGCTGGCTTTTTTCCCAGGAGTGGTGGCGCAAGGAATTGTGGCGCGAAGACGAGAAGCCCGGCACCACGTTCGAGCAGGTGCTCAACAACTTTCGCACGGATTTTATCCCCGGCGCCGACGCCAACAATCTGATCCTGCAAATGCGGACTTGGGAGAAGCACGATGTGGGCACGACGCCCGGCTTTGGCGGAGACGTCGAGCGCGCGCTGCGGTCGATCAAAGTTCCGCTTCTCTACATGCCCTCCGAAACCGATCTCTATTTTCCGGTTGGTGATGCACGCTACGAGGCGAAATTCATCCCTGGGGTTTCTCTCGTGCCCATTCCATCGCTGTGGGGCCACACTGCCGGTGCGGCCAGTAATCCTGCGGACGGAAAATTCCTGAACGACACGATCTCGCGGTTTCTCTCCGCCTCTCACTGACCGACGGAGCGAGGCTTGGCGTTGTTGGCGCAGAATTTTTTTCTGGCGTTGACCTGCCGATCACAGCTTGCCGGCTCGACCGTCTTAGGCGAGAGCCAGATTCAAATTCTCGATGGCTTCGTCGATCTCCGCAGTGTTCTTGTAGCCGACGGTAACGCAATCGACACCGGCGTTCCTGAACGCAAATCTCATCGCCGCCTGGCGGTCTTCACGGTTGAACGCGCCCTCGCCCACAAGTTTCATGCTGACCACGCCCATTCCTTCTTTGCGAACCTGTTTGACGTGGGTGACAACTTCGCTGACGTTGCCCAGTCCTGCAGTGCCGTAATCCTCGGCATCCATACTGGTGCCCTTGTGATTCATCCGGATCATGGCGATGTCGAGCCACTTGTTTCCGGGGGCCTGGCGCAAGGCCGGAAGCCCGTGAACCGACGCGCCGTGACTTACAATAGCCTGCCTGGACTGCGCTTCTAGAATTCCATCCTGCCACCTGCCCGTGTCTGCAGGCCATGTCGCGGTGTGTTGCCAGTGCAACAGCATAACGTCGAAGTATTCGGTATTCGCCAGTCTGCGCAGTTCATCGAATTTCTCTTGCGGATTCACACCTTGCCGCGTGGTCACCTTGGACATAAGGCGATAGTTATCGCGGGGAATGCCCTTCAGGGCCACTCCGAGCATCCTGTGCATCTCTCCGTAAGACTCCGCAGTCTCGAAGAAGCGAATGCCGCGATCGTAAGCGTAACGCACCAGCCTCGTAAACCCGTCTTGTCCCAGGTCTCGCTGTACCCGGCCGCTGAAGCTGCCTGTGCCAAACGCGAGCCGTGTTACCTTGACTCCCGATTTTCCCAACGTCACCCAATCCGTCGCGGTCTGGCGCACGTCGCTCAGCGCGAGGCTTCCGGTTACGCCAAAGGCGCTGGCGGCGAGTCCGGTTTTCAGGAATTCACGTCTGGTGTAGTGGGACACGGTTGCACCTCGAATTGGACGAAGGATAGCGCGAGTGTAGCGGAGCGAAGATGCCTCTTTGGCGCGGGACCACGGGGTGTCCAAATGCCATGACAAGACAATCCTAATACGAAAACCCGCGTTCCGGACAGAGATGCGGAACGCGACTGAAACGAGCCTGTCAGATGCCGGCGTACCAGGCGTAGCCTGCTTCTGGAGCCGCAGAGCCCAGACCCTTGCCGAACCCTTTCAGACTGTCGGTGACGGTCATGTGGGTGATAAATTTCACGCTCTTGTAGCCGAGTTGGCGTGGCAGACGCAAGCGAAGCGGCCCGCCGTTGCCCACAGGAAGTTCCTCGCCATTCAATCCGTAAGCAAGAAAAGTTTGGGGGTGCAAGGCATCGGCCATATCGATGCTTTCCCACCAGTCGGGATCGATCGAAAAGTAGACAACATATTTGGCTTGGGGTTGGACCCCCACGAGTTCCAGGACATGCGAGAGAGGCACGCCGGTCCATTCCGCTATATACGACCAGCCCTCTTCACACGCCAGTTGCGTGATCTGGCTGCGCGACGGGTAGCTCTTCAGTTGGGCAAGCGAAAACGTGCCAGGGCGCGCGACCATGCCGTCGACGGAGAGCCGCCAGTCTACGAATCCTCCGGCCTGAAGGCGCTTGAACGCTGCATTGAGTGGCGGCATTTCGTTGGGCACGGGACGCTTCGAAATTTGGCTCCGAGAGAACTCCCGGGCTAGTGAGTGCCTCGTCAGCAGGCGCTGCGAAGCATAGGTCAGCGTTTCGCCGAGGCCGTAGATTCCGCCGTGATCGGGCGGAACCAATCCATAACTTTGCGCTAGGTGCGCGGCCACGCCCAGGCCTGTCACGCCTGCCGCGGCTGCGAGTCCGGTGGTAATCAGTTTGCGGCGCGAGAGATCGCTCATGTGGGCTCCTTATCCGCACCGGCGCGGCCGGTGATCATCGCTCGCATGCGGCTCCAGAATCCGGCAAACCAGACCATCACGATGTGGACCAGCAGGAACAAGACGAGAGCCACGGTGACGAAGAAATGAATTGTGCGCGCCGATTGCTGGCCACCCAACAAAGTGACGGTCGCCGGAAACGCGGAAACAAAGGAGAGAGACATCGCCAAGCCCGACCAAATAACCAAGGGGAACAGCACGAAAATAACGAAAAGGTAGGAAAGCCGTTGCAGCACGTTATACGACCAGGCTTCCGCCTCACTCGGCCGCTTGAAGCGCAAATGGTCAGCGAATGAGGTGAAGAGCACCCGCCATGAAAGATCGGCCTTTCTCGGCATTAGGTTTTTCCAGAAATGACCTGTAAAGAAACCGGAGATGAAATACAGCAAGCCGGTCAACACGAGAATCCAGGCAGTTTGAAAATGCAGTGCCCGGCTCCAGCCGTTCTGGTCCGGCAGCACGTACTTATAACCGGTTGGCACCAGTGCTCTCGATGAAGGGATCGGTAGTTGGAACAAAGGTTTAGTCAATACATTGCCGGCCTCGCCCCAATAGAAGCGCGGGTGAGAAATCACAATTTCAACTCCGCTGACGAGCAGGGCAATGAAGCAGAGAGTGGTGATCCAGTGGGTGACGCGGACGAGAGCAGAGTGCCGCGAAGCAACCGCCGTAGTTGGGGTGGCCGAAGCAGCACTTGGGATGCAAACGGAGTCGCCCATTCGCGCATGGTATCACGGGCCGCTGCCGGACGCGGGCCATTCTGTTTTGCGCGTTTATCAGCCACGGCAAATTGAATTCAGATCCACCGCAGCGTGGTGATCGAATCCGCGGTCAGCGCGATTTTGGCGGTTTGGCCGGCGCACGCGACCGTCACTTCCTTGGCGTCGCCAGGATTCGTCAGCACCAGCACCATCGAACCGTCGGGATTTTTTGCCGCCGCGTGATACACGCGCGAAATCACAGCGGTATTTGGGGTTGCTGTCACAGTGGACGATGAGGCTGGCTGGCTGATCAGTGCGGCGTTCACGGCCGGAAGGTCGCCGTTGGCGTCGTGGGAAGCAACCATCACAGAACCGCGGCGAAAAGCGCGAGCATGTTGCACCAGGGCCCAATACAATCCGGTCAAGGTGATTTCTTTCGTCTGCGAATGAATCTGCACCAAGCCGCCGCAATCGAAGGGACCGATATTGGGCCTGCCGCGCTCGTCGAGAGCCAGGTTCCACATGGTGATGCTCTGCGGCCCGTTGGCTAGAATCCCGGCGAATGTCGCGCCCCACTTGCTCCAGTTCGTCAAATAATCAACGAACTTGTAGTCGTCGCCACCTTCGGTCCAATGCATTTCGACGTCAGGAAATTTCTCCTTGACGTTGCGCATCATCTCCGGGGCGCCGACGTACCCATGCCAGGCCACGGTGTTCACGTATTTCTTTAAGCTGGGCCGTGAGAGTTGATCCAAGGCGCGGCCAAACAAATTGTAATTGTGGTCGAGCGTCCAGATTTTCGTGCCGCTCGTCGCGAGCAGTGGGCCGAGCGCAACCACCAGATGCTCCTCGTCCTCTTCCGGCCACGGACACGCGGGCATACGACCGCCCTGGTCGGCGTCGATCTCGTTTTGAGTGGTCACGGCGCGTACGGTCACGCCGGCTGCGGCGTACATCTCCACGAATTTCTGAAGGTAGCGAGCGTACGTGGGAATATTTTCCTGGCGAATGTTTCCGCCCAACATTGAATTGCTGTACTTCATCCATCCCGGAGGGCTCCAGGGCGAGCCGAAGAAAAACAGATCCGGATTCGCGCCGAGTGCCGCGCGCAACGCAGGCAAAATGTAATCGCGGTCGTGGTCGATGCTGAAGCGCTTCAACTCAGGATCGGCCGCACCGTCATCGTAGCTGTACGCGGCGGCGCTGTAATCGCTCGCGCCAATCGGAATGCGCCCCATGCTCAGCGCATGCTGATCCTGCCCGAACATCGTGTGCAGGAGGTTCGCGCGATCTTTATCGCTCAGGCGCGAGAGCGTGAAGCAAGCAGCGTCGGTAAACGCGGCGCCAAACCCCAAGATCGTCTGTGCCGCTCTCGTCGGGTCCACCGTCACGTCGGCGGGCACAGCCTTTTTCCCAACCTTCGTCCACGCAATCTCCGGCCCCGCCGCCAGCCGCTTCCCGCTCTTGTCGGTGACTTCTGTTTGCGCGGGCTTCGCCGGCGACTCTGCCACATGCGTCTCGACGTTAGCGTTTACCGTGACTCCTAACACTGAGGCTGCCGCCGCACCCATGCCCAGGCCCGCATACTTCAAAACCTCTCGCCGTGTTGTCACGATCGACTCCCAGTTATCCCTGAATTATTCACGTGGCCTCCCACGAAGGTGGTTGCTTCGCCGGACAGCATACTGCAAAACCTGTTATCTGTGCACCGGGCCAAGTCCTGATAAGTTGATCCCCAGCGATGTTAGGATGCCCAATGCGTTGTGAGGCAGATATGAATGCGAAAGACTTCCGGCGGATTGCGTTGAGCCTTGATGGGGCGGAAGAAGGCTCGCACATGGGGGCGGTGGATTTTCGCGTCGGCGGGAGGATTTTTGCCACGCTGGCTTCGGTGAAACTGGGTTATGGAAACTTGATGATTACGCCAGAAATGCAGTCGGCATTCGTGACGGACCTGCCGAAAGTTTTTCTGCCAGTCGCAGGGGGATGGGGAAGGAATGGATCGACTCACATCCGGATGGCGGAAGCGAGCGAAGATGTACTGACGGGTGCGTTGCATGCGGCGTGGAAGCTGCGCGTGGAGAGAAACGCAAAATTGGGGAAGGCGTCGACAGCGAAGAAGGGCATTCGGTCAAAAGAGAGCCGCCGCAAGTAACGGGGATTGCATGGAGGACGGTTCAGCGCGGCTGCGCGATCGGATGAACGCACTAGGGTCTGTCGGCGGGAAAAAGGTAAAGTTTTGCGTACTGCAGGAGCATTATGGTTTTGCCGTCTTTGATTTCTCCGGAGAGAATCATTTGAAGGACTACTTCGAGGTCTAGCTCCAGGGTGGCGATGTCTTCTCCTTCGGACGCGAGACCGCCTCCGGTTTCCCGCTTCGCGTCCGGTTCGTACTCCGCAATAAAGAAATAGAGTTTTTCGGTAACGGAGCCGGGGCTCATGAAGGCTTCGAAGATTTTGGTTACGTGGTGGACGACGTAGCCGGTTTCTTCCATGGCCTCCTTGCGTATGCTTTCTTCGGGCGAGGACTCATCAAGCAAGCCCGCGGCCGCTTCGATCAAAAGGTCATCGTGACCGTTGACGAAGGCGGGGTAGCGGAATTGCTGAGTCAGGATGACGGTGCGGCGGGCGCGGTTGTAGAGAAGAAGGGCTGCGCCATTTCCACGGTCGTAGGATTCGCGAGATTGGCGCTGCCAGGTGCCGTCGCTGCGGAGAAAATCGAAAGTGGCCTTCTTGAGAACGTACCAGTTGTCGGAGAGAGTTTCGACGGAGTGGATGCGGACGCGGTCGGCTATGCTCATGACGGCTCCTTGTCCTGTGCTGCAGATTCGTTGGCGGCGTGGGTTTCGCGGGCGACGCGGGCTTGCGCGGCGAGTTGGGCGGCTTCGGCCGGACGGTTGATGGAAGCAAGGAGGGCCGCATAGCTTTCGAGGAGCTTGGCGCGGTGGGGATGGTCTGGAGGAAGAGCGGCATCGCGAATGGCGAGGGCTCTTTGGTAGAAGGATTCGGCTTCGGCGGGCTGGCCCTGGCGTTCGCGAAGATGGGCGAGGCTGTGGAGGCTCAAAGCGAGATAGGCATGTCCGGGCGGAAGCTTGGCTTCGCGCACTTCCAGAGATTTCTTGAGGAGGGCTTCGGCTTCGGGGAAACGGGATTGCTCGATTCTTAAGTCGGCCATGTGATTTGCGGCGTGAACGGCGTTGAGGCTGGTGCCGCCGCTGACTTTTTCGTGAATGGCCAGCGATTGGGTAAGAGAAGAATCCGCCGCGTCTAAAACGCGTTGCTGGAGATAGAGTTTGCCGAAATTTGAGAGGCAAACGGCGGTGTATTCGTGGTTCTCCCCCAGGGAAGCACGAAAAACAGGCAATGCTTTTTCGAGGAGCTCCGTGGCTTCCGGGTAGCGTTGTTGCTCGATGCGGATGTTGGCGAAGTTCATCCAGCCCAGGGCAAAATCACTGTGCCCGGGCCGCAATTTGGATTCACGAATGCGAAGAGCCATCTCGATCGTGCTGGCGGCTTTGTTGTGATGGCCGAGGTTCAGGTGGGCGATGGCCAGGTTGGAGAGTCGCTGGGCCTGCGAGGGATGATCCATGCCAATGCTCTTTTCGGCGACGGCGATGGCGCGTTCGAACGATTCGAGGGCGGCTTGGAATTCCCCGAGGCGGAGCTGGATGGTGCCGATATTGCCCAGACTGTCCGCCACCTTGGGATGATCGGCGCCGCGGGTGGCTTCGCGAATGCGCAACGCCTGCCGGTGAAATTGCAGGGATTCCGCGAGACGATCCTGCTTGGTGTAAACGGCGGCGAGATTGTTCAGGACGTCAGCCACTTTGGTGTGCTGCTCACCGTAAGCGGCGCGGGCGATGACGAGAGCGCGTTCCAGATTCGCTTCGGCCTGCGGCTGTTCGCCGAGCGCGCTCTGGACCATGGCGAGATTCATCAGGCTCATGGAAACATCGGGATGATCGGGGCCGAGGGTGCGTTCGCGGCGGGCGAGAACGTCAGAGTGCAGGGCGGCCGATTCGGCAAAACGGCCCTGCTTGGAGAGCATCACGCCTTCGTTGTTGAGGGCGGCGAGCAACTGCGGATGATCGGCGGGAAGTTCCTGCTTGCGAATGCGTGTGGCTTGCGCGAAGAGATCTTCGGCTTCGGTGTACTTCCCCTGGCGCAGCTTGACGGAGGCGAGGTTGGTGAGCGAACCGGAAACCGGCAGGCTCTGAGGACCAGCTTGCTCGACGCGCGTGAGCAGAGCTTTTCTGTGGAGTTCTTCCGCTTCCGAATAGCGCGCGTTGTCACTGATGACGACAGCCAGATTATTGAGGCTATTCGCGGAGGGCAGAGGCTTGTTCGTGCCGGCTTGTTGTGCGAGAAGCATGGAGCGGCGATAGAGATCGTCGGCTTCCGCAAGCCGGCCGAGGCTGTGGAGGCAGCGGGCGTAGTTATTCATGGCGGTGGCGGCTTCACCCGCGAAGCCCGGGAATTCCTGGAGCAGGTGGACAGACTGGCGATGGAGAGGCTCGGCTTCGGCGGGCTTTCCGGCGTCGTCGAGAAGAGTGGCGAGATTGGAGGTAGCGATGGCGGTCTCCGGAGCGCGGGGACCATCGAGTCTTTCGCGCAGCTGAAGATCGTTGCGGCGGAATTTTTCGGCTTCGGCATATTTGCCCTCGGCGCCGAGGAGCCCCGCGAGTTCACCAGAAGTTACGGCGCGGATCTTCCAGTGGCGGGGCAATTGGGCGGAGAGGGCCATGGCGTCTTGCAAGAAACGGTGGGCTTCGGCGAATTGATTGGAGAGGCGGGCTTTGTTGGCGGCGGTGAAGGATTTGACCCACCGGCGGATGAGGTAGCGCTTATGAAGGTCGCGGAGGATGGTAAACAGAATAGCGAGAAGAATCGCAGTGGTGAGGATCGAGGGGAGTTGGATGGGGAATTGTAGGTTCGCCAACAGGGCTTCCTTTTGTTTCGGACTCCGAAAAGACGCGAGGTTTCTATTTTACTGCACGGCCGGGGCTAAATGTTTTTTGGGTGCTGGAGGAGTATCGAAAACCGCAGCCTAGAAAATCCCAGGGAGCAGGAATCGTGCCGGGTAGGGTCGCAGCATGCTGCGCCCTACAAAAAAGGACTTTCATTGGCGTGTCAGGATTCGGAGAGAATGCGTTTGTAGTAGTTTTCGTAGGCGGGGATGACGTCGTTGGCGCAAAATTTCTTTTTGGCGTTGATGCGGGCGATTTTGCCCATTTCGCGGCCGCGGTCGGCGCGGGACAAGAGTTCGATGGCGTAGCGGGCGGCGCCCTGTACGTCGCCGGGTTCCACTAAGAAGCCGTCCACACCGTGCTCGACGACTTCGGGGACGCCGCCGACGTTGGTGGCGATGACGGGGACTTCGCAGGCCATGGCTTCAAGGGCGGCTAGGCCGAAGGATTCGAGCTGCGAGGGCATGAGGAACAAATCGGCAGCGGCTAGTTTTTCGTAGACGTTGTCTTGCTTGCCGAGGAAGAAGACGTCTTTCTGGAGTTTTTTCTTGCGGACGAGATATTCGGCGGCGCCGCGGTCTGGGCCGTCACCGATGAGGACGAGCTTGGCGGGCATTTTGGCGCGGACGAGGGCGAAGATTTCGACGGCGTCGGTGAGGCGCTTGACGGGGCGAAAATTGGAGAGATGCATGAGGATGGGTTCGCCGTTGGGGGCCCATTGGGCGGCGAGGCCCTTGTCGGCGGTGCGATTGTAGAGTTCGCAGTTCACGAAATTGGGGATGACTTCGATGGGGCGCTTGATGTCGAACTCTTTGAGAGTTTGCTTCAATAAATAATTGGAGATGGCGGTGACGCCGTCGCTTTGCTCGATGGAAAATTTGGTGATGGGGAGGTAGCTGCGGTTGCTGCCAACGAGAGTGATGTCCGTACCGTGAAGGGTGGTGACAAAAGGGAGGCGGCGCGGGGCGGCCATGGAGCGCGCAAGCATGGCGCTGACGGAATGAGGAATGGCGTAGTGGACGTGGAGCAGGTCGAGCGATTCGGATTCGAAGACTTCGAGCATTTTTGTGGCGAGGGCCAGG
>Ga0209698_10006994_pt1 | contig 11900 bp, 13 predicted proteins | sample LitLauG_LLR_2012_FD_187203 | JGI IMG/M metagenome (GOLD analysis project Ga0209698, IMG submission 187203) | Freshwater sediment microbial communities from Pennsylvania, USA - Little Laurel Run_MetaG_LLR_2012 (SPAdes) (version 2) | ecosystem: Environmental > Aquatic > Freshwater > Creek >... | reverse complement strand
GATGTGGATGCTCCCCCGCCAGGACTGGGGCGCCTACGACACCGCCGCCCCCGTGGATCACCTCGACCTGGCCGCCGAGGTGCGGCGCTGGACGGGCGTGGCCACGGCCGGCCGGGTCACCCCCGACCCCGCGCCGCTCGGACGATGACGGCCTTCGGGCCCCCCGTCGTGGTGTGGCGGGGGGCCGGTGATCCCGCCGCCCCGCTGGTGGTGCTGCTCCACGGCCGGGGCTCGAACGAGACCGACATCGTCGGTCTCGCCGACTACCTTCCCGCCGGCCCGGCCTACACGGCCGTGCGCGCCCCACTGGCCGAGGGGGGCGGCTACGCCTGGTTCGCCAACCGGGGGGTCGGCCGGCCGCTGGCCGAGTCGCTGGCCGAGACCATGGCGTGGTTCCGGGGTTGGCTCGACGGTGTGGCATCGCCGGGACGACCGGTCGTGCTGGTCGGCTTCAGCGGCGGCGCCGCCTTCGCCGGCGGCCTGCTCCTCGACGATCCGGGGCGCTACGCCGGGGCCGCCATCCTCTACGGCACCCTGCCCTTCGACGCCGGCGTCCCGACCGACCCGGGCCGACTCGGCGGTGTGCCGGTGCTGGTGGCCCAGGGCGACGCCGACACGGTGATCCCACGGGAGCTGCTGGAGCGCACCTGGGCCTACCTGCACGACACCGCCGGCAGCGTGACCACCGCGGTGCGGGACCCCGGCGGCCACGGGCTCAGCCCCGCCGTGGTCGACGCCGTGGCCCGCTGGCTCGCCGGCCTGCTCGACCCGGCCGGCGGGGCGACCTGAGCGGCCCGGGGCAGCCGATCAGCGGCCCGGTCGGGGCAGAACCAGCTCGGCGTCGTCCGCGTCGTATTCGAACAGCTCGCCGTAGCGGCCCCAGTTGATGGCCGTGTCCAGCTGGGCCCGGGCCGCTTCCTCGGTGAAGCCCCGCCCGAGCAGGTCGAGGAAGAACCGTTCGTTGAGCGTCCCGTCCTTGGTGTTCTCCAGGGCGGTGACGATGGAGCGGACCAGGGGGGCCCGCTGGCGGGCCCGCGCCGCGAACAGTTCCTTGGAGGTGAGGATGTCCGCCTCCACCCACTCCTTGCCCACCGGGCTCAGCTGGAGATCGGCGTTGGCGATGTCGGCGAAGCCGAGCAGCTCGGCGGCGTCGGTCAGGGGCAGCAGGTCATCGACTTCGAAGCTCAGCAGCTCGGCCAGCTGTGGCAGGTCGTCGCGCCCGCCCCGACTGTTGAGGATCTCGAGCAGACCGGCCAGGCCGCCGACGCTGGCGTGGGGCAGGGGCAGCTCGGTCGGCGACGCGCCCGTCGGCTCGGACAGCGCCGGCGCGTCGCCGACCGGTTCGGGATGGCCGGTCATGATGGCGTAGATCCGGTCGACCAGGCCCTCGAAGTCGGGGGAGCGCCGGTCCCGGGGCCGGGGCAGGTCATTGGCGATGGCGGCCCGCAGACGGCCCGGGTTGGAGGTCAGCACGAGGATCCGGTCGGCCATCAAGACGGCCTCCTCGATGTTGTGGGTCACCAGCAGGATGGCCTTGGTCGGGAAGTCCCGACCCGCCCACAGGCTGAGCAGCTCGCCCCGCAGGTTCTCGGCGGTCAGCACGTCGAGGGCGCTGAACGGCTCGTCCATGAGCAGGGCGTCGGGTTCGACGACCAGGGCGCGGGCGAAGCCGACCCGCTGACGCATGCCCCCGGACAATTCCTTGGGGTAGGCCGACTCGAACCCGTCGAGGCCGATCCGGTCGATGGCCTTCTCGGCCCGGACGCGGCGCTCCTCGGGGCTGACACCCCGGGCTTCGAGGCCCATCTCCACGTTGGCCCGCACCGTCAGCCAGGGCAGCAGGGCGAAGCTCTGGAAGACCATGGCCACCCCGGGGTTGGCACCCGTCACCGGGGCGCCCCGATAGCTGACGGTACCCTCGGTGGGGGCGATCAGCCCGGCGATGCAACGCAGCAGCGTCGACTTGCCGGACCCTGACTTGCCGAGGAGGGCCACGATCTCGCCTTCCCGCAACGCGAAGTTGATCCCGTCGAGGACGGTCAGGGCGGACCCGTCAGGGCTGGTGAACCGCTTGTGGACGTTCGCCACCTCGACGATCACCGCGCCGTCGGCGGGCGGGGACTCGGACTCGGGCATGGTCGCTCCGGGGTTGGAGGGGAAGGGGCGGGTGCTACAGCGAGTAACGGGTCTCGGCCAGGTGGTAGAGGGGCCGCCACAGCAGCCGGTTGACCACCACCACGTAGAAGCTCATGACGATCACCCCGGTGAGGACCTGGGCGAAGTTGCCGGTGGTCGTGGCCTTGGTGATGTACGCCCCGAGGCCGCTCGCCACCAGGTGATGGTGCCCGTAGTTGACCACCTCGGCGACGATCGAGGCGTTCCAGGCGCCGCCCGCCGCGGTGATCCCGCCGGTCACGTAGAACGGGAAGATGCCGGGCAGGATCAGCTGACGCCACCGCTGGCGGCGGGGCAGGCGGTACTGGTCGGCCAGCTCGCGCAGATCGGTGGGGATCGAGCTGGCCCCGGCGATGACGTTGAACAGGATGTACCACTGGGCGCCGAGGGCCATGAGCAGGATCCCGCCGATGTTGAGGCTCAGGCCGATGGCCACGAACACCACGGTGACCAGGGGGAACAGGAAGTTGGCCGGGAAGCTGGCCAGGACCTGCACGACGGGTTGGGCGTAGCGGGCCAGGCGCGGGTTCATGCCGATGGCCACGCCGACGGGGACCCACACCACGGTCGACACGACGACGAGCACGGCGACCCGCAGGAAGGTCAGCAGACCGAGACCGAAACACCGGGGGAACTGCCCGAACCCGGCGGTGTGGTCGAGATAGACGGCGCCCCGCCACACGGTGAAGGCGATCAGCGCCCCGACCGCCGCGGCGAAGAAGACGTCGCCCACCCGCCGGCGGACGGGCGGCGGTTGCAGGGGGTAGTCGGCCAGGCCGAGCGGCCGGGTGGCCCGGTCGAGCAGACCACCCACCGGTTTGAGGGGCCGGGCCAGGGCGGCGGGCACATGGGATCGGCGCAGCAGGTCGAGCGTGACGCTGCGGGGGGCGTCGGCCGCCTCGGAGGTCTCGATCCGGAACTTCTCCGACCACGCCACCAGCGGCCGCCAGAACACCACGTTGACCGCCACCACCATCACCACCATCACCGCGATGGCCGTGAAGGTGGCACCGAGATCGCCCTTGGTGGCCGCGGTGGCCACGTAGGAACCGATGCCGGGCAGGGCGTAGCTGTGGTTGGCGACGGTGATGGCCTCCGAGGCGGCCAGGAAGAACCACCCACCCCCGAAGCTCATCATCCCGTTCCACACCAGGCCGATCATCGAGCTGGGCACGTCGAGCCGCCAGAACCGCTCCCATTTGGTCAGCCGGAACATGCGGGCCGCCTCGTCCAACTCGGCCGGTTGGGTGATCAGCGAGTGGTACATCGAGAACGTCATGTTCCACGCCTGGGAGGTGAAGATGGCGAAGATCGACGCGCACTCCAACCCGAGGATCGAGCCGGGGAACAGGGCGATGAAGAAGGTCACGGTGATGGTCAGGAAGCCGAGGATGGGGACGGACTGGAGGATGTCGAGCAGGGGGATGAGCACGGTGCGGGCCCGCCGGCTGCGGGCCGCCGCGGTGGCGTAGACGAAGGTGAACACCACCGACAGGGCCAGGGCGATGAACATGCGCAGCAACGACCGGGCGGCGTAGTACGGAAGATTGGCCAGCCCCGTCGATACCGCCCCACCCACGTGGGCCGACAGCGTCCGGGTGTTCATGGAACGGCCGAGGCGGATGATGGCGTAGAGCAACGCCACCATCCCCGCCGCCACCACCGCGTCGGCCCCCGAGAAGCGGGGACGACGGAGCACGCCGCGGGTGGGGAACGACCGGCCGACCGTCACGGCCGGCCAGTCTGGCCGATCGTCTGGCCCCGGGCCGCGTAGAAGGCCCGTGAAATTTTGGCCGCCCGCCGTAGAGATCGCGCCAACACCGCTCGACACCCTCCGGGGCCGACCCGAAGATGGCGCCGCGTGGGTTCCCCTTCGGCCATGTCCAACCTCCGGGGACCCCGGTCGGGATGAGTCGGGCGGCCGGGACCCGCATCGACGGCTACGAGATCGTCGAACATGTGGCCGACGGCGCCCAGGCCGAGGTGTACCGGGCCCGGGCCGTCGACTCCGAAGCCGAGGTCGCCCTCCGGTTCCCCCACGCCCGGGTCCTCGACCACCCGGTGCTGGCCGCCCGGTGGCGGCGCGAGCTGCACCTCATGGAGGCCCTGTCGCATCCCCACGTCCAGTGCCGCCTCGACGTCGGCCGACCACACTCGGAGCCCTACGTCGTGGTCGAATACGCCGGCGGGGGCAGCCTGGACCGGTGGATCAGCGACGGCATGGCGCCCCTGCCCGTCGGCCAGGCCCTGATCTGGGGTCGTCAGCTGGCCGTGGCGCTGGCCTACCTCCACCACCTCGGCATCGTCCACCGCGACCTCAAGCCGGCCAACGTCCTCGTCACCGCCGACCTCGAGGTCAAGCTGGCCGACTTCGGCGCCGCCCTGTTCGTGCCGAAGGTCCGTCGCTTCTGGACCCTCCCCACCCCCCCGGAGGGCACACCCGAATATCTCAGCCCCGAACAGATCCTGGGCAGCCCGGGCGACCAACGCTCCGACATCTACGGGTGGGGGATCGTCATGTATGAGCTACTCAGCGGTCACGTTCCGTTCACCGGCCCCGACCCGGAGGCCGCCATGGCCGCCCACCTCGTCAACCACCCGGTGCCCCTGCGCGACCTCCGCCCCGACGTGCCGCCCGGACTCGAGGCCATCATCCTCACGGCGCTGCGGCGGCGGCCGGAGCGGCGCTACCCGACCGCGCTCGCCCTGCTCGATGATCTGGACCGCTGCGACACCCTCGACCCGGCCGGGTTCGACCTGCGTCCCGAGGCGCCCATGGCCGGGGGCTTCGGTCAGGGCGAGGGGCGGGCCGTGCTGCGCTTCGTGGCCGTCGTCGCCGCCACCTTCGTGGCCCTCGTGTCGACCATCGTGGCCCTCACCGTGGCGCTGCGCTGAGGCCCCCGTCCGACCCAGAGACCATAGTCACAACGAGACTACGCCAGGGGCCGGGACCGACTGCGGCCCCCGGGGCGGAGGGCCGGCGGCCGCCAGGTCGCGCTCCTCGTCGTCGCTGAACACCCGGGAGCGGATGACGAATCGGACGCCTTCGGGTGCCTCGACCGAGAAGCCGGCTCCCCGGCCGGCGACGACGTCGACGGTGAGGGCGGTGTGCTTCCAGTATTCGAACTGGGCCCCCCCGATGTAGAACGGCGTCCGCGTCGGCCCCACGGCACCGAGGTAGACGTCGTTGGCCCCCAGCTTGAAGTCCCCGAGCGGGTAGCACATCGGTGCGCTGCCATCGCAGCAGCCGCCCGACTGGTGGAACATCAGCGGCCCGTGCTGGGCGGTGAGCCGCTCGAGCAACAACGCGGCGGCCGGGGCCACCTCGACCCGTGTGGTCATCTGCTCCTCCGGGGATCCAGGGTCGCCGGGGCGGGGCGGGCATCGCCCGGCCCGCCCCGGCCCGGTGCGATCAGAAGAAACCCAACTTGTTGGGGCTGTAGCTGACGAGGAGGTTCTTGGTCTGCTGGTAGTGCTCGAGCATCATCAGGTGCGTCTCCCGGCCGATGCCCGATCCCTTGTAGCCGCCGAAGGCGGCGTGGGCCGGGTAGGCGTGGTAGCAGTTGGTCCACACCCGACCGGCCTGGATGGCCCGGCCCAGGCGGTAGGCGGCGCTGCCGTCCCGGGTCCACACGCCGGCCCCGAGACCGTAGAGGGTGTCGTTGGCGATCCGGATGGCCTCGGCCTCGTGCTTGAAGGTCGTCACGGCCACCACCGGGCCGAAGATCTCCTCCTGGAAGATCCGCATGCTGTTGTCGCCGAGGAACACGGTCGGCTCCACGTAGTAGCCGTCCTCCAGACCCTCCACCGTCCGCCGGTGGCCGCCGGCGAGGACCTTGGCCCCCTCGGCCCGGCCGATGTCGATGTAGGAGAGGATCTTCTCGAGCTGGTCGTTGGACGCCTGGGCGCCGAGCATGGTGGCCGGGTCGAGCGGGTTGCCGCCCTTGATGGCCGCCACCCGCTCCAGGCATCGGGCCATGAACGGCTCGTAGATCGACTCGTCGATCAGGGCCCGCGACGGGCAGGTGCACACCTCGCCCTGGTTGAGGGCGAACATCACGAAGCCCTCGATGGCCTTGTCGAGGAATTCGTCGTCGGCGGCCATGACGTCGGCCAGGAAGATGTTGGGGCTCTTGCCACCGAGCTCCAAGGTGACGGGGATGAGGTTCTCCGAGGCGTACTGCATGATCAACCGGCCGGTGGTCGTCTCGCCCGTGAAGGCCACCTTGGCCACGCGGGGGCTGGAAGCCAACGGCTTGCCGGCCTCGACACCGAAACCGTTGACGACGTTGAGGACCCCGTCGGGGAGGAGGTCGGCGATCAGCTCGGCCACCACCAGGATCGACACCGGGGTCTGCTCGGCCGGCTTGAGCACGACGCAGTTACCGGCGGCCAGGGCCGGCGCCAGCTTCCAGGTGGCCATGAGGATCGGGAAGTTCCAGGGGATGATCTGGCCGACCACGCCGAGGGGCTCATGGAAGTGGTAGGCGACGGTGTCGGCGTCGATCTGGGAGATGGAGCCCTCCTGGGCCCGCAGGACCCCGGCGAAGTAGCGGAAGTGGTCGACGGCCAGCGGCAGGTCGGCGGCCAGGGTCTCCCGGACCGGCTTGCCGTTCTCCCAGCATTCGACCACGGCCAGATACTCGAGGTTGGCCTCCAGACGGTCGGCGATGCGCAGCAGGATGTTGGACCGCTCGGTCGGGCTGGTGGCGGCCCAGGCCTCCCGGGCGGCGTGGGCGGCGTCGAGGGCGAGCTCGATGTCTTCCGCCCCGGAGCGGGCCACGTCGCAGTAGCAGCGGCCGGTGACCGGTGAGACATTCTCGAAGTAGCGGCCCTCGACGGGCGGCAGCCACTTGCCGCCGATGAAGTTGTCGTAGCGGTCCTTGAACTGGACCGGGCTGCCCGGGGTGCCGGGGTTCGGATAGGTCATGGGACCCCCCATTGCTGGTCGGCGCGGCCTGGGATGGGACCGCTGGTGGGAGTAGCGTGAAGGCCCAGGGTTGGGAAAAGGTTGGTCGGACGAACCATGACCCGCGATCTGCTGCAACGGCGCCGACGGTTGGACGCCGCCCGCCTGCGCTTCGGGCTGGTCGACGACCAGCCCGTCGGGCTGACGCCCGAGGTGACCGACTCGTGGCGGCGCTGCGCCACCCGGCTCCCGGCCGGCCACACCGCCCCCGTCGAGCCCGACGGCCTGTCGGCCGCCTGGTCCGACTCCCTCATCGCCCGGGCCGCCTCCGGCGAGGTCGACGAGCTGGCCCGACTGGCCGTCGCCGAGGACTACATCGCCGCCGTCACCGACAGCGCCGGGCGCATCCTGTGGAGCGCGGCCGGGCCGTCGATGGGCCGACTAGCCGAGCGGGTCAACTTCGTGACCGGCGCCAACTGGCACGAATCGGCGGCCGGGACCAACGCGCCCGGCCTGTGCCTGCTCACCGGCCGCCCGGCCACGGTGTTCGCCTCGGAGCACTGGTGCGAGCCCGTGCAGGACTGGGTGTGTTACGCCGCGCCGGTCCGGGGACCATCGGGCCTGCTGGTCGGCGTCCTCGACCTCAGCTGCCAGTGGCGAAGGGCGTCACCGCTGGCCCTGACCACCGTGGCGGCCCTGGCCCGCCTGGTCGAACAGCAGCTGCGCACCGCGAGCGCGGTCGACCCGGCCGAGCTTCGCCTGATGCTGCTGGCCCACCCGCAGGCCCACTGGCATGGCCGTCCCGTCCGCCTGTCGCAACGCCAGCTGGAGATCCTCACCATCCTCGTGGTCAAGGGCCCCGTCGGCCTCGACGAACTCCACGAGCTGCTCTACGGCGATCGGGCCGTGACCAACGCCACCCTCAAAGCCGAGGTCTCCCACCTCCGCCAGCTCCTCGACGGGGCCATCGAGTCGCGCCCCTACCGGCTGACCGCCACCGTGGAGGTCGACCTGCTCGACGTCCTCGGTGCCCTCCGCCGCGGCGACATCGAAGGCGCCCTCCGTCTCTACCAGGGGCAACTGCTGCCGGCCAGCGAGAGCCCGTTCGTCATCGACCAGCGCCATCACCTCGACGTGACGCTCCGCAGCGCGCTGCTCACGGCCGGCCGGACCGAGCAGCTGCTGCGCTTCGCCGAGGTTCATCCCTTCGACGTCGAGATCCTCGAGGTGGCGCACCGTCGGGGTGAGCGGAACGATCCGCGGCGCGGCGAGGCTCTGGCCCGCCTGGCCCGGGCCCAGACCTGAGCGGTCCCCGCGTCGGGCCCGGCCGACGGGGGGGCGGGCCGAGGTGGTGGTGGCCATCACCCGCGACGCGGCCGAATCGCTCGGCCTCGCGGTCGGCGACGAGGTCCACGCCGTGATCAAGTCGACCGAGGTGATGGTGGGCAAGGAGTAGACCCGGGCCGGCCGGCTCGCTCGTCGATGAGGCGTTGCAGGACCCGGGCGGCCGCCTGCGCCGATTCGTACCGCCACGACAGCAGGAGCCGGTCGAAGCCCGACGCCGCCCCGATCTGAGCTTCGAGACCGTCGAGCAGGGGAGCCAGCCGCTCGAGCTGGGCCGCGGCGAGCGGGCCCGTGTCGCGGGCCCGGCGCTCGAGCAGGCGCAGCTGCAGCAGGAGTTGGGTCCGCAGCTGGCGGACGTGGGCCACCGGCGTTTCCAGCCACCGGTCGACGGCGCTGCGACCGGCCCGGGTGGCTCGGACGCGGGTGCGGACCGGGCCCCGGTCGCCGGCTTCGGCGCCGAGCGGCTCCACCAGCCCGTGGCCCTCGAGGGTCGTCAGGGCGCGGTAGACGAGGGGCCGGGGGACGGTCCAGATCCGACCCAGATCGGCGTCGGAGGCCAGGTCCTTGGCGATGGCGAAGCCGTGGGTCGGCTGCTCGGCGGTGACGGCGAGCACGGCCCACTCCGTCAGCGACAGGTCGGGGAGCCGGGCCCGGGGCATCGCCCGCGACGGTACCGGAGCGGGCCCCAGGGCCGGCGGGTCACCCGGCCGGGCGGCGGCGGGGTCAGGAACCCCCCAACCAACGGTCGCGCAGGCTGACGAGCACCAGGAGCGACACGGCCAGCAGGACCAACGAGAGGGCGAGCGCCACGCCGTCGTTACCGCTCTCGATGTCGAGGTAGATGGCCAGCGGCATGGTCTGGGTCGTGCCCGGGAAGTTGCCGGCGAAGGTGATCGTGGCGCCGAACTCGCCGAGGGCCCGGGCCCAGCACAACGCCGCCCCCGCAGCCAGGGAGGGGCCGACGGCAGGAAGGGTGACCCAGCGGAACCGGTAGGCCGGCGACAACCATCGGCAGGGTCACCAGGGCCCGGGCCAGTGACCGGCCCGGGAAGTGGCGGCGGGCCGGGACCCAGGCCTTGGGGGACGCCGAGAGCGACCGACAACATCAGCGCACCCACTGAGCACTCGAGGGAGAGCCGCAACGCCAGGAGGGCGTCGCGGTCCCGCAGGTCCGTGCCGAGGGACGACCACGGGGTGCGTTGGGCCAGGCCGATCAGGGGCAGGACCACGAGGGCGAGGGCCCCGGCGGCCGGAACCACCGGGGCCATTCCCCGCCCCCGTCGCCGCATCTCAGGGCGCGATGAAGCCGGCTGCGGCCAGGGCCTTCTGCACGTCGCCGGACACGGCCGACTGCACGAAGGCCTCGGCGGCGGCCTGGTTGTGGGTGGCCTTGACCACGGCGATCGGGTAGGTGATGGACGGCTGGAGGCTGTCCGGGATGGCGACCCCCGCCACCTTCGATCCGGCCGCGGCGACGTCGGTGACGTAGACCACCGTGGCGTCGGCCTCCCCGGTGGTCACCGTGGTGATCGCCGTCTTGACGTCGGGGGCCAGCGACTTGGGGGTGATGGTGATGCCGAGCTGCGTTTCGACCTGCCGGGTGTAGTCCCCGGCCGGCACGCCGGTAGCCTCGAGGACGACCGTCATCCCCGGCTTGGCCAGGTCCTGCAGCCCGGTGATGTTCTTGGGGTTGCCGGGGGCGACGGCGATCTCCAGCTTGTTCTTGGCGAAGGTCACGGGGGTATCGACCAGGCCGGCGGTGACCAGCTTCTGCATGTTCTTCTGGTCGGCCGAAGCGAACACGTCGGCCGGGGCGCCCTGCTGGATCTGGGTCACCAGGGTGTTGGAGCCGGCGAAGTTGAAGGTCACGCTGAGGCCGGGGTCGGTGGCGGTCAAGGCCGTCTTGGCCGAGTTGAACGCTCCGGTCAGCGACGCCGCGGCGAACACGTTCAGCGAGCCGCTCAGGGCGGCCGCGGTGGTCGGCGGAGCCGTCGTCGGAGCGGCTGCGGTCGTCGATGCGGCCGCCGCCGAGGAGGAGCTCGACGACTTCGACGACGAGGAGCAGGCCGCGACGACGAGCGGCAGGGCGGCCGCCGCGGCGATCCGGCGGAGCGATGAGCGGTGCATGGAAATTCTCCTTAGTCTTTGGGGATCTCGATGACGACGTTGGTGGACTTCACCGAGGCCACGACCAGCGAGCCGGGTGTCAAGCCGAGACGCCGAGCAGCTCGGCGGCCTGGCCGACCGTGTATTCGGGCACGGGCGGGCAATGTAGCTGGCGTGTGCGATCTGGGACAGCGGCCTTCATTGTGCGAGAGTTCTGCTGTCCAGTAGTTCTCGCAAGTGCAAGGTTCCGTGCCTCGCATTTGCGAGGAACCCATCCTCGGACCGCCACCGCCCTCCCCGCCCCGGCTGTTCCCTTGTAGTCTCATCGTGACTACAAGGGAGAGTGCTGGGATGTCTGACTACACCATGACCATCGACGGCGGCCGGGCCCCCGGCGCGGGCACGTTCGGCGTGGTCAACCCGGCCACCCGCGTCGTGTTCGACCAGGCCCCGGACTGTTCCCGGGACCAGCTCGACGCCGCCTTCGCCCGTCGACGGCCCGGGCTACTCCAACCATCCGACGATCCTCCCCGACATCAGCGACGGCACCCGCTCTCCGGCTCGGTGTGGGGCGCCGACCCCGACCGGGCCGCCGCCGTCGCCGCCCGCCTCGAATGCGGAACGGCGTGGGTCAACACCCACTTGGCCTTGGCTCCCCACCAGCCCTTCGGCGGCGCCAAGTGGAGCGGGATCGGGGTCGAGAACGGCCCGTGGGGCTACTACGGATTCACCGAACTGCAGGTGCTCTATCGAGCCAAGGCCTAGCAAGCGGCATCCGGTGAGCGCACGACCGCTCCCGCCGGCCGGACCCTACGAACGGGTCATCCGCGCCCTGCTGGCCGACGCCGAGGGCCAATGGTGGCCGGACGCCGACCGGACCCTGGCCTTCGGCTGCCCGCCGTGGCTGGCCGCCCGGGTGGCCAGCGAAACCTCCCAGCCGCTCACGCCGCGTTCGGGGGGCAACGTCGTCACCGTCCTCGACCCGGTGACGATCGTCGGCTGTCCGCATCTCGACGGACCCGGCGCGGGAAGCCTGGTGGTCCACGACCTGATGAGCGGTTGGTGGCACAAGCTGCCGACCCACTGCCACCCTGAGCTGCCGCCCCACCGGTGGCATCAGCTCACCCTCGCCCTGGCCGCCGGCCTCAACCCCTGCGCGGCCCTCGACCTGGCCGGCATCGGGGCGTTCTGAAACACCCGGCGGCCAGGACCGTCAGCGCCCGGCTGGGCCGCCCTCGCACCCCTCGACCACCACGGAGGTGGGCTTCACGTGCTCCGATCCCCCGACGCCCCGTCTGTTGTCGCCGACCCGGCCGGCGGGCCCGGGCCGGCCCGGCCACCCCGTGTCGTCATCGTCGGCCAGGGA
>Ga0209698_10006993_pt1 | contig 11903 bp, 10 predicted proteins | sample LitLauG_LLR_2012_FD_187203 | JGI IMG/M metagenome (GOLD analysis project Ga0209698, IMG submission 187203) | Freshwater sediment microbial communities from Pennsylvania, USA - Little Laurel Run_MetaG_LLR_2012 (SPAdes) (version 2) | ecosystem: Environmental > Aquatic > Freshwater > Creek >... | reverse complement strand
CGAACGCATGGGTGTCTCGAGACCGAGTGATTACGTCAAGTTGCACCACGTCCAACTGGCGATTCCTGAAGCGGGTGAAGATCGGTGTCGAACCTTCTGGCGTGACATCTTGGGCATGGAGGAGGTGCAGAAGCCCCCGGCCCTCGCCGGGCGCGGTGGGTGTTGGTTCCGCAGCGGCGGACTCGAGGTCCACCTAGGGGTCGAGCGTGACTTCGCACCTGCCCTCAAGGCGCACCCGGGCATCCTGGTCTCCGATGCTGCCCACCTGGCGACCATGCTCGAAGCCGGGGGCGTCGGCGTTGCATGGGACGGCGATTTCCCTGGGTATCTGCGCTTCTACGCCGAAGATCCGTTCGGCAACCGGCTCGAATTCCTAGAAGAGCTCACGCCCATCGGCTAGCCCATCCCAGTCGCCGAGGCGTACCGATGTGCCTGATGGATGGTTCTGGCGGGCGTTGAGCGTGTGCTCGTAGCGTCCGGGGATCTGGCGGGTCGTCTCGTGAAGTGCCTGCTACCGGTGTCGGTTGGCTTTCGAACGAAGCGTCGGCCCGCCAGGTTTCCCTAGGCGGTGGCGTGGCTCGCAAGAGGCAAGCACCGGTTCGCATCAGGAGTGCCTGCGGCCGCCGTTCCCTTCGGTTCCTGAAGGAGGAGCCATGGTGTTGATCGGTATCGACCCGCACAAGGCCACCCACACCGCGGTGGTGATCGACGAGGCCGAGCACGAGCTCGCGCGGATCAAGGTCAGGGCAGACAGGTCGCAGGTCGCGGCGCTGCTGGAGTTCGCCGACGAGTTCCGGCCGCGGCGGTGGGCGATCGAGTCCGCAGGCGGACTCGGGTTCCTGCTCGCCCAGCAGCTCGTGCGTGCCGGTGAGGACGTCGTCGACGTCCCCGCCACTCTCGCGGCGAGGGTGCGGTTGCTGGGGTCTGGTCGCGGGAGCAAGAACGACCCGAATGACGCGCTCTCCACGGCGATCGCCGCATTGCGCGACCCGCACCTGCGCACGGTGATGGTCGAGGACCACGCGATGGTGCTGCGGCTGCTCGCAGATCGCCATCAAGACCTGACTTCGTTGCGGACCCAGGCGGTCTGCCGGCTCCATGCGCCGATCGCGGCGTTGACACCGGGCGGGGTGCAGCGACGGATCTCCGCTGATGGCGCGGCATCTCGGCTCCGCGCCATCCACCCAAGCAACACGGTTGAAGTGGCGCGCAAGGAGATGGCACTCGAGCTCGTCGCTGATGTCCGACGCCTGGACAAGAACATCGCTGAGGTGAAGAAGCGGACCACGGCTGCGGTCGCAGCATCGGGCACCAGCCTCACCGAGGTCTACGGCGTCGGTCCCATCGTTGCCGCGCTGCTGATCGGGCACACCGGGGACATCACCCGGTTCCCGACCAAGGGGCACTACGCCTCCTACAACGGCACCGCACCCATCGAAGCGTCCTCAGGGAAGGTCGTGCGGCACCGGCTCAACCAGCGCGGCAACCGTCAGCTCAACCACGCCCTGCACATGGCCGCCGTCACCCAGTTGCGCCGCGACACCCCGGGCCGCGTCTACTACCTGACGAAGATCGACGAGGGGAAGTCACCGAAGGAAGCCCGCCGGGCGCTCAAGCGGAAGATCAGCGACGCGGTCTACCGCCAACTCCACGACGACGCCCGACCCCAGACATGAGTGGGTCCGGGAGGGCAACCAGGGCACGTCTCTGACTCCAGCGCGACCGGCCCCACACCCTGACAGCCGGCTCTTCGGATAAGCCACTCCCGGACTCGCCGCCGAAAGTACGCCCCTGGCATCACCCCTGCCAAGAGGCCATCTCGCCATGCCCGAAGAAGGTCTTGACAAGCAAGAGGCTTCGTTTCCGAGCGGGGCACCCAAGTCCGCTCGGCGGGGTACACGCGACCTAAATTCTGGCTATACTTGTGGCCATGACGTCGTCGGCTGATCACATGTCTCTCGCGGAAGTGAAGAACCGGCTGTCCGAGGTTGTAGAGCGGCTAGAGCGCGAGCACGGGCGCGTCGTAATCACCAAGCACGGCCGGCCAGCCGCTGTCGTTCTCAGCATCGAGGACCTCGAAGGCCTGGAGGAGACGCTGGACATCCTGAGCAATCCCGGGCTCACGCGCCGCATCCGCAAGGCCGAAGCGGAGATCAGCGCAGGGGAAGACGAGACTCTCTCGAAGGACCAACTGCTCGACCTCCTCCAGCGCACGTGAGCGACGCGCCGTACCAGGTGACCTGGGCACCGACGGCGCAGCGTGACATTCGGCGCCTGCCGGAGAAAGTAGCCGCCGCAGTGGCCGAGTTTGTCTACGGAGCTCTCGCCAACAACCCCGCCCGTGTAGGACGTCCCCTGCATCTGGAGCTTGCCGGGCTCCACGCCGCCCGTCGTGGCGACTACCGCGTCATCTACCGCATCGACGACACCACGAAGATCGTGCGAGTGGTCAGCATCGATCACCGCGCCGACGTCTACAGGCGCCGGTGACGTGCCTACCTGTCCACTCCCACTCAGCACTGCCCGGCAACGCCCCGTAGCCGAACCGCACCGAGGTGCCGCTCCAGGGCGCTCCTGTCCCGTGGGCATTGAAGACACTCGCTGAGTCTGCCGAGAACACAGTCCATGGCCCCCCAGCGTCGCACCGGCGGGGTCGCACACTGGCGTTGGATCGCGGCTGGACTCTGGTTGCTCCTGCCACTCAGCTTCCTGGTGAGACCATCCACCGTCCAACTGACGCTGTGCGATATCTCCGGCAAGTGTGCCGAAGCAGACGGTCTGACTGCCCTGTCGGCAGCCCTCTTCGGCATCGGACTGGTTGGCCCAGTCGTCTGCTGGGAAATCATGCGTCGTCGATCGGCAAGGCCCACGTCGCAAGACGTGGGTCCTCGTCAGGGGTAGCACCTACGTGCCGCTCGGTGCGGCTGAAGCGCCTCCTAGCCAGCTGTGCGCAGATCGACTCGCGGGCCCTTATAGTTCTAGTCTGTGTCTGACACAATAGCGGGGTGCGGGACGTCCGGTTCACCACGCCGGCGCGCATGCACCGCATCGGGAAGGGCCGAGCGATCCAGGCAATGCTCGACGCCGGCGAGCCAGCGGTCATCCCAGGAGACGGTGACCTGGATGACCGGCTGCTGTTCATCGGCGTCGACGATCGCGGTGTTGAGCTGGAGGTGATCGCTATCGAGCAGCCCGATCATCTCCTGGTGACCCACGTGATGCCCTACGCCTACCGAAGGAGGGCCCGATGACCCAGGACAAGCCCCCGGCAAGCAAGCCCTACCGCGTCGGCCCCGACGTCGACCTCGCCACCCAAGACGTCCGAGACACTCAGGGGCGCCGCATCACCGAGGAGTACGCCCGCCGCGCCGCCGAGTACGACCCGGCGACGGTACGCCGGGGCCGCCGGTCGCTGACGGGCGGAGCCACGCACTCACCACGGGTCTCCTTCCGAGTCCCCGAAGATCTGCGGGAAGCCGCCGAGCAAGCCGCCGCACGGGAAGGTCGCACCGTGTCCGCACTCGCCCGCGACGCCCTCGAGAAATACCTCGCCTCCTAGCGCACCGAGCTGCCGATCACGGGCTGGTCAGCTTGGCGCGCGACCCGGCAGTAGGTGCGGGCGCCCGATAGTCGGGGCCTTCTCGCGCTTCTCAGGCAACTGGTTGGCCGTGCCCGTGATGGCGGTGTGGGGTGGTGCGGGTCGTTCGACACTGGCGCCTCTTCCTCGGCGATGAGCAGGATGAAGATTGAGAAGGGGGTGGTTGGTCATGACGCAGATGTATGAAGTTCCCCCGCGGCCAGAGGCCGCCAATCCGGCGACGGCCGCAGGCGAGGCGCCGGCGAACGGCGAGGTACCGTCGCGGCGCCCCTCGCGCCGCGGTCTCTGGATCGGGCTAGGGGCCTTGGGTGGGGTCCTGGCAGCCTTCTTGGTGCTGCTGCTGGTAGGTGTGTTCGCAGTCGCACCCAGCGTGCTCTCGAAAACGCTGGTCGCCTCCGACTTCAACGGCGGCAAGGGGCCCTTCGTGGCTGAGTCGGACCCCTACGTGACGCTGGCCTACGTCGATGGCGGGTATGTCACGCACCTGAACGCCGGATCGCCGCCGCCCCCTCAAATGGTGCGTACCTGGTTCCCCAACGGCACGGTCCACGCCTTCAAGGCGCAGATCGACGCCACCGTCCGTTCCTCCTCCGGTCAATTCGTGTTCGGTGTCGGCGCGTGGAACGGTCCCAGCGCCGATTACCTACTCGTCACCACGTCGCAAGGGGGCGCAGCCCTGCTAAAGGAGGCTGACGCTCACACCGGTGACAAGACCTTCCTGGCACAGGTCAACCCAACCGGAGTTGCCACCACCAACGTGCACTTCACCTTCGAGGTGCGAGGTGGCGGGAACAGCCCCACCGAGTTGACCGGAGCAGTGAACGGTGTTCCGGTCCACGCAACTGACCCCAACGGATTTGACTCCTTCAGCGGCGTCGGCCTATGGATCACCGCACAGACCGGCCCCGTTGACATCCTCTGGGACAACATCACCGTCACCGGTCTGAATAGCTAGCAGCCACCTTTACCCCGGACGTTCCAAACCCCTCGGGACGCGCCATTATGCGCGGTCCGAGGGGCCGAACTGCCAGAGTTTCTTCGGGCAACGTAGCCGCCGGGGGTCGCAGATGCAGGCCCGACGTGACGCTCAGGTGCGAGTGCGATGACGCCCCGCTGCTCCCCTGGACCGCTCGAGGAGTAAGTAGGCGGCAACAGGGATCCCACTCTGGTCCGCGCCTTGGCCGGACGAGTGGCCAAGGGTCCAGGTGCTCATCGAGCCAGGCGGCAAGATGTCGGGGGGCCCGACGTAGCCGCGCCGATGTGAACCGTTAGCGGGTGGCTCGCTGACGCTGACACCATCCGACGCTCGCCCGTACGGTCGGGTCGTGCCGTCACCCCCGGTCGCCCTGGACGTGGCCGAGTGGACCGCTGTCGCCGTGTGCGCGACCTGCGGGTGGCGGGCAGTCGCGCTCGTCGCTGACGGGCCACCGATCGCCGCCGCCCACACCTCCCGCCACGGCGCCTACGGCCCGCCCCTGGCTCCGGGCGACCCGCGTCCCGATGCGGCTACCACTGGAGGGGGACAGCGAGGGGTCTATCCGGGTATCGCCGCAGGTCAGAGGCCATCCCCGGTCCGCCGCCGCAGATACCGCTCAAACTCCCGGGCGATGGCGTCCCCACTGGCCTCGGGCAACTCGGCGGTGTCGCGAGCCTCCTCCAGGCTGCGCACGTACTGGGCCACCTCCTCGTCGTCGGTGGCCAGCTCGTCGACGCCACGCTCCCAGGCGCGGGCCTCCTCGGGCAGGTCGCCCAGGGGGACGCTGACGTCGAGCAGGTCCTCCACCCGTCCTAGCAGCGCCAGGGTCGCCTTCGGGCACGGCGGCTGACCGACGTAGTGCGGTACCGCCGCCCACACTGACGCGGCAGGCACGCCGGCGGAGTCACACGCGTCCTGCAGGACCCCCACGATCCCGGTGGGGCCCTCGTAGCGGGACTGCTCCAGGCCCAGCTGGTCCGCCACCTTGGGGTCCGACGCGGTTCCGGTGACCGGGATCGGCCGGGTGTGCGGCGTGTCCGCCAGCAGCGCGCCCAGGGTCACGACCATCTCGACGCCCAGCTCGGCAGCAGCGCCGAGCAGCTCGGCGCAAAAGGACCGCCACCGCATGCTCGGCTCGATGCCGCGCACCAGCACGACGTCGCGCTGCTGCAGCGGCAGGCGCGCCACCGAGATGCGGGTGGTCGGCCACGCGACCTCGCGACGGCCGTCCTCGTCCAGCCCGACATGGGGGCGGTTGACCTGGAAGTCGTAGTACTCCTCCGGGTCCAGCTCGCCGATCGGCACGGCGTCCCAGACGTCCTCGAGGTGCTCGATCGCCTCCGTGGCCGCGTCGCCGGCGTCGTTCCAGCCCTCGAACGCGGCCACCATCACGGGTGCAATCAGCTCGGGCACCGCGTCCAGCTCGATCACCCCGCCTCCCTCCGGCCCGGTGGGGGCGCCGTCGACCGGGCCCCACCTGGCTTGCCACCCTACGGCGTCCGACGTCAGCGGGGCGCGCCGCAGCGCCCGCCCAGGCGTGGTCGGCCGGGCGGCAGGTCACCCGGGCTCGCCACTACTGTGAACGGCGTGTCGCACACCCTGCCCGGCACCGCCCCCCGGGCGGCGTCTCTGCGCGCCGCGCTGGGCAGCCGGGTCGTCGTCGCCGACGGGGCGATGGGCACGATGCTGCAGGCGCACGCGCTGACCCTGGACGACTTCCAGGGACTGGAGGGCTGCAACGAGATCCTCAACGTGTCCCGCCCCGACGCGGTCGCCGCGGTGCACGAGGCCTACTTCTCCGTGGGCTGCGACGCGGTGGAAACCAACACCTTCGGCGCGAACCTGGCCAACCTGGCCGAGTACGGGATCGCCGACCGGATCGAGGAGCTGGCCCGCGCCGGCGCACGGATCGCGCGGGAGGTCGCTGACGGTTTCTCCACCACCGAGCGTCCGCGTTGGGTGCTGGGGTCCATCGGGCCGGGCACGAAGCTGCCCACCCTCGGCCACGTCACCTTCGCCGCGCTGCGCGACGCCTACGCCGCGCAGGTCGCGGGCATGGTCGCCGGCGGGGTGGACGCGGTCCTGGTGGAGACCGCGCAGGACCTGCTGCAGGCCAAGGCGGCGGTTGTGGGCGCCCGTCGGGCGATGGCCGCGGCGGGGGTGCACCTGCCGCTCATCGTGCAGGTCACTGTCGAGACCACCGGCACCATGCTGCTGGGCACCGAGATCGGGGCGGCGCTGACCGCCTTGGAGCCCCTCGGTGTGGACATGGTGGGACTGAACTGCGCCACCGGGCCCGCGGAGATGAGCGAGCACCTGCGCCACCTCGCCCGCCATGCCCGGGTCGGGCTGTCCTGCATGCCGAACGCTGGACTGCCGGTGCTCGCCGACGGGGGCGCCTCCTACCCGCTGACCCCCGCAGAGCTCGCGGCGGCGCATGCCACGTTCACCGCCGAGTACGGGCTGTCGCTGGTCGGGGGCTGCTGCGGCACGACGCCGGAGCACCTGGCCGCGGTCATCGACGCGGTCGGTGGCCACGAGCTGGCACCCCGGCGCCCGCGCCCCGAGCCCGGGGTGTCCTCGCTGTACCAGCACGTGCCGTTCCGCCAGGACTCCGCGTTCCTGGCAATCGGGGAGCGGGCGAACGCGAACGGGTCGCGGGCGTTCCGTGACGCGCTGGTCGAGGGCCGACTCGACGACTGCGTGGATATCGCCCGCGACCAGATCCGCGACGGCGCGCACCTGCTTGACGTCTGCGTGGACTACGTCGGCCGCGACGTCGTCGCGGACATGACCGCAGTGGCCAGCAGGCTCGCGACCGCGTCGACGCTGCCGCTGGTGCTGGACTCCACGGAGCCGGCGGTGCTGCAGGCCGGGCTGGAGCTGCTCGGCGGGCGCTGCGTGGTCAACTCCGTCAACTTCGAGGACGGCGACGGGCCCACGTCGCGGTTCGCGCGGATCATGCCGCTGGTGCGCGAGCACGGCGCCGCGGTCGTCGCCTTGACCATCGACGAGGAGGGCCAGGCGCGCACGGCGGCGTGGAAGGTCGCCGTCGCCCAGCGACTGGTCGACCAGCTCACCACCGACTGGGGTCTCGCGGTGGAGGACATCCTGCTGGACTGCCTGACCTTCCCGATCGCCACGGGGCAGGAGGAGACCCGCCGCGACGCCCTGGAGACGCTGGAGGCGATCGCGGAGTGCAAGCGCCGCTGGCCGGGGGTGCAGACCACCCTGGGGGTGTCCAACGTCTCCTTCGGCCTGAACCCCGCCGCCCGCGTCGTGCTGAACTCGGTGTTCCTCGCCGAGGCGGTCCACGCCGGCCTGGACTCCGCGATCGTCCACCCGAGCAGGATCGTGCCGACGGCGCGTATACCCGACGAGCAGCGCGAGGTCGCGCTGGACCTGGTCTACGACCGTCGCACCGCGGACTACGACCCGCTGGTGCGCTTCCTGGACCTGTTCGCCGGGGTCGACGCGGCGGCGGGGCGGGCCACCCGCGCGGAGGAGCTCGCCGGCCTGCCGATCTCCGCCCGGCTGGAACGCCGCGTCGTCGACGGGGAGCGCTCGGGCCTGGAGGCCGACCTGGACGAGGCGCTGACCACGCGGCCCGCCCTGGAGATCATCAACGACACGCTGCTGGCCGGCATGCGCACCGTGGGCGAGCTGTTCGGGTCGGGGCAGATGCAGCTGCCGTTCGTGCTGCAGTCCGCCGAGGTGATGAAGACAGCGGTCGCCCACCTGGAGCCGCACATGCCCCGCACGGACGACGGCGGCAAGGGCACGATCGTGCTGGCCACCGTCAAGGGCGACGTGCACGACATCGGCAAGAACCTCGTCGACATCATCCTGACCAACAACGGGTACACCGTGGTCAACCTGGGCATCAAGCAGCCGGTGTCCGCCATCCTGGACGCCGCGGTGGAGCACGACGCCGACGCGATCGGGATGTCCGGCCTGCTGGTCAAGTCCACGGTGGTGATGCGCGACAACCTCGAGGAGATCAACAGCCGGGGCCTGGCGCAGCGCTTCCCCGTGCTGCTCGGCGGCGCCGCCCTGACCCGCGCGTACGTGGAGGTCGACCTCGCCGACCTCTACCAGGGGGAGGTCCGCTACGCCCGGGACGCCTTCGAGGGGCTGCGGCTGATGGACGCGGTGATGGCCACCCGGCGAGGGGAGCCCGGTGCCGCGCTGCCGGCGCTGCGCCCGCGCACCGTGAGAACGCCTACCCGCACCGAGCCGGACGGACCGCTGCCCACCCGCTCGGACGTGGCGACCGATGTCCCCGTGCCCACCCCACCGTTTTGGGGCAGCAGGGTGGTCCGCGGTATCGCCCTCGCCGACTACGCGTCCTACCTCGACGAGCGGGCCCTGTTCCTGGGCCAGTGGGGGCTGCGACCCGGCCGCGGGGAGGACGGGGCCAGCTACGAGGAGCTGGTGGAGACCGAGGGCCGGCCCCGGCTGCGGATGTGGCTGGACCGGCTGCACACCGAGTCCCTCCTGCAGGCCGCGGTCGTGTACGGCTACTTCCCGGCCGTCAGCGAGGGCGACGACCTGGTCGTGCTGGACGACCACGGGGCGGAGCGCGCCCGGTTCACCTTCCCCCGCCAGCGCCGCGACCGTCATCTGTGCCTGGCCGATTTCTTCCGACCGGCGTCCTCCGGTCAGGTGGACGTAGTCGCCTTTCACGTGGTGACCATGGGCCGCGCTGTGTCCGCGGCCACGGGGGAACTGTTCGCCGCCAACTCCTACCGGGACTACCTGGAACTGCACGGGTTGTCGGTCCAGCTCACCGAGGCACTCGCGGAGATGTGGCACGCCCGGGTCCGCGAGGAGCTCGGCATCGCCGCCGAAGACGCGACCGACGTGGCCGGCCTGTTCGACCAGCACTTCCGGGGGTCGAGGTACTCCTTCGGCTACCCCGCGTGCCCGAACCTGGAGGACCAGGCGACGCTGGTCGCCCTGCTGGACCCGGCGCGCATCGGCGTGGAGCTGAGCGAGGAGTTCCAGCTCGACCCCGAGCAGTCCACCTCGGCCATCATCGTGCACCACCCCGAGGCGAAGTACTTCAACGCCCGATGACCCACCCGCCCCCCGACGCCGTGCTGTTCGACATGGACGGCCTGCTGGTCGACACCGAGCACACCTGGTTCGCGGCCGAGCAGGAGGTTGCCCGCTCGCTGGGCTACGACGGCTGGGGACCCGCCGACCAGGCCGCCACGGTGGGGGGGCCGATGGAGCACGCGGCGCGGTACCTGGCTGCCGCGGCGGGCTCCGACCTGCCCTGGCAGGAGGTGGGCGCCGCCCTGGAGGACGCGATGGCACGGCTTCTGACGGCCGGCGCGGACCACCGGCCCGGGGCCGCGGCGCTGCTCGACGACCTGGCAGCGCACGCCGTGCCGGTGGCGCTGGTCAGCTCCAGCCCGCGGCGGCTGGTCGACGCGGTGCTCGCCTCGGTGGGCGGGGAGCACTTCGCCACCACCGTCGCCGGGGACGAAGTGGCGCGGACGAAGCCCCACCCGGACCCCTACCTGCTCGCGGCAGCCCGGCTGGGGGTCGACCCGACCCGGTGCGTGGTGCTCGAGGACAGCCCCACCGGTATCGCCGCCGCGGAGGCGGCGGGGGTCCTGGTGGTTGCGGTGCCGTTCGTCGTGCCGATCACCCCGGGGCACCGCCGGGTGGTCGTGGACTCCCTCGCCGAGCTGGACACCGCCGCCCTGCGCGCGCTGGCGGCCGCCCACGGGCTGGCCCGCTCCGAGCCCTAGACCTCGTCGCCGGGGGTGTGCGGGGACGGCGCCTCGAGCGTCGGTGCGTCCAGCCCGGGCGGTGGGGACGACTCCGGCAGTGGGGGAGGAGTGCCGCCGAACGCTGGGCACAGGGTGTCGCGGTGGGAGCAGTAGTCGCACAGGCGGGACGGGTTGGGCCGCCAGTCCCCGGCACGGGTGGCCCGGTCGATCGCCGCCCACACCGCGCGCACCTTGCGCTCGGTGGCCAGCAGGTCCGCCTCGTCGGGGGCGTAGCTGACCACCTCGCCGCTGCCGAGGTACATCAGCTGGAGCATCCGGGGCACCCTCCCGCGCGCCCGCCACAGCACCAGGGCGTAGAAGCGCATCTGGAACATCGCCTTGGCCTCGAACCCGGGCCCGGGCGCGCGCCCGGTCTTGTAGTCCACCACCCGCAGGTCCCCGGCGGGGCTGACGTCCAGACGGTCGACGAAGCCGCGCAGCAGCAGCCCGTCGTCCAGCACGGTGGACACCGCGAGCTCGCGCTCGGCAGGTTCCAGCCGCCGCGGGTCCTCCAGGGCGAAGTAGCGCTCGAGCAGCGCCGGGGCGGCCGACAGGAACCCCGGCAGCGCGTCGACGCCCGCCACGGCGGGCTCGCCCGGCGCCTCCGCCGGGTCGGCGTCCAGCGGCGCCAGCAGCGCGGCGAGCTCCGGCTCCTCGGCGAGCAGCTCGGCCCACACCGCGGGCAGCAGCGACACCGCGGCGGCCAGGTCGCGGCCTGCGGCCGGCAGGTCGAACAGCCGCTCCAGCACCGCGTGGACGACCGTGCCCCGGGTCGCCGCCTCGCTGGGCTCCTCGGGGAGCCTGTCCACCACCCGGAAGCGGTACAGCAGCGGGCAGTTCATGAAGTCGGCGGCGCGGGAGGGAGACAGCGACCCGACCACCGGGGCAGGCAGGTCCACGGTCGTCATCCGGTCAGGGTAGGTCGCCGCGGCGACGGTTCGGGCCAGGGACGAACAAGACCGCTGCCGTAGCATCGGCGACATGCCTGCCGCCCCGCGCCCGCAAGGGCTGCGTGTGGGCCGGGTCTGGGGCATCCCGATCTACGTCACCTGGTCGGCGCTGTTCACCGTGGTGCTGTTCGCCACCTACCCCGTCGCCCGGCTGCAAGGCGACGGCGCAGCCCACGGTCGGGCACTCGTGGTGGGCGTGCTGTTCGCGGTCCTGATCTACCTGTCGATCCTGATGCACGAGATCGCGCACGCATGGACCGCCCGCCGGGTCGGCCTGCCGGTCTTCTCGGTGACGCTGGGGATGCTGGGCGGGGTGACCGCCACGCGGCGCGCGGACAGGCCGGGTCCGGACTTCGCCGTCGCAGCCGCGGGTCCGGCGGCCACCATCGTGGTGGCCGTGCTAGCCGCCGTCGGCGCCCACCTGTTCGCCGGCGGCGAGCCGGGTCTCCTGCTCACCGAGCTCGCCCTGTCCAACGCGCTGGTCGCGGTGTACAACCTGCTGCCTGGGCTGCCGCTGGACGGGGGCACGATGCTCGCCGCGGTGGTGTGGGCGGTGACCGGCTCCGACGCGCGGGGCAGGCTGGTCGCGGGCTGGG
>Ga0209698_10006991_pt1 | contig 11904 bp, 12 predicted proteins | sample LitLauG_LLR_2012_FD_187203 | JGI IMG/M metagenome (GOLD analysis project Ga0209698, IMG submission 187203) | Freshwater sediment microbial communities from Pennsylvania, USA - Little Laurel Run_MetaG_LLR_2012 (SPAdes) (version 2) | ecosystem: Environmental > Aquatic > Freshwater > Creek >... | reverse complement strand
GGCCCAGGAGCCCACCGGCAGCTCCTGCGGCAAGGGCAGAGCCACCGCCCTGGCCACCCATGAGGCCCTCGGTCCAGGAGTGGTGCTCCTGGGGCGGGGCGTCCGCCACCGGTGCCGGGGTCGGATCGGGGCCGGGGTCGAAGCCGAGCCGGGTCCGCACCGCCCGGGTGCACTGGATCCCCTCGACGGCGGTGGCGCGGGCCACCAGCAGCTCGGCCACGCTCTCCGACTTGCCGAACTGGACCTCGGCCGTCTCGTAGCGCTCGCCGGCGTCGGCCAGTGCCTGGCGGTTGGCCGGATCGCCACCGTCCTCGAGTGTGGACACGTCCCGTCCCAGTCGTTGGAGCAACGAGTCCACGTCCGCCTTGGCTGCGGCGAAGCGCTCGTCGGTCTTGTGGCGATGGAGCATGGTGCACGTCCTCACTGGTCTGTCCCACAATCGTACCCGTCCCGCCCGGAATCCGATCGTCGGACCGCCGCTGATGGCCGGGGTGGGCAGGGCCGGAGCCACGCAGCTTCCTGGACCGCCTGCACGTTGTCGGGCCCAGGGCCGCCCAGGGCCGCCGAGGGTCGTGGTTGCCCCGCCCGGAATCCGGAACGGGACGGATCCGCAGATCGTCCGACCTGCGGTGCCGGGTCCCCTGGTGGGCGCGGCCGTGACCCCCTGTGCCCGGCGACGCCCCCGACCGCCGCCGGGGCCGGCCGGTTCGGCCATGCGTCGCCGCAGGAACATCCGGCCCCCGGACGCGGATCAGCGGGGGCCGGAACCCCCGCTGAACTGCGTACTTCGTGGTCGGGCTGCCCGGATTTGAACCGAGGACCTCTGCGTCCCGAACGCAGCGCGCTACCAAACTGCGCCACAGCCCGTACATCGGAGGCGGCCGAGGCCACTCCCGGTGAACCTGGAAACTCTACCCGACGGCGGTGCGCTCGTTCCCCCGGTCCTCCGGGCCCGGTTCGCCACCACCGGTGGGGCCGTCGCCCGTGCGTCGGACGACCACCTTGGCGATGCGCCGCTTCTCCATCTCGGACACGAGGAACCGCCAGGCGCCGAAGTCGTGGGTCTCGCCCTCCTCCGGGATGTGGCCGAACGCGTCGAACAGGTAGCCCCCGAGGGTGACGTACTCGCCCTCGGGCAGTGCGATGCCGAGCCGGTCGTCGAGGTCGTCGACGCTCATGCGCCCGTCCACCAGCCAGCGCCTGCCGTCGACCCGGACCACGTCGGGCTCCTCGTCGGGATCGAACTCGTCGGGCAGGTCACCCACCAACGCCCCCAGCAGGTCCTTCACCGTGATGACCCCTTCGACCCCGCCGTGCTCGTCCACCACCACGGCGAACGCACGGCGCTGCCGGCGCATCTCGGCCAGGACGTCGAGGACCAGGCGGGACTCGGGCACCAGGAAGGGCTGGCGCAGTCGACGGGAGATGTCGATCGGCCCGGGGGAGTCCTCGGCGTCGCCTGCTCCGGTGACGGTCCAGCCGGCCCGGAACAGGTCGTTGACGAAGAGCACGCCGATGAGGTCGTCGAGGTCCTCGCCGCACACCGGGAAGCAGCTGTGCCCCGACTCGCGTACCGCCTTGGACACGGCCTCGACGGTCAAGGGGATGGAGAGCGCCACCACGTCGACCCGGGGGGTCATGACCTCGCCGACGAAAGTGTCCCGCAGGTCCTGCAAGGCGTCGATGATGAACTGCTCCTGGGCGTTGGCACCTCCGTCGACCGGAAGCCCGGACGCCTCGGAGTCGGCCGGCTCGAGCGCCGGGTCGCGTCGGCGGGTCCGGCGCCCCGGGGATCCTTCTGTCTGGTCTTCGTGGCGACGGAACACGGACAACGCGGTGACCCGGTCTGTAGGGGGAGGGGCCGTCAGCCGCCGGCGGCGACGGGAGCGGCCACCACCGACAACGGGGCGTAGGACTCGTCGTAGTAGGTGCCACCGTCGAGCAGCGACGTCACGGCACGCCGCAGCCGGATCGGGTCGAGCGGCTTGACGAGCCAGCCCTCCGCCCCGGAACGGCGGGCGAGGAACACGTCCGGCCTGCGGTCGAGCAGCATCAGCACCGGCACGTGGTCCAGCTTGCCGTAGGAGGCCTCGAGCCGGAGTTCGAGGGTGGTGGCCATGCCGCCCATGTTGCCCATCTGCATGTCGACGATCACCAGGTCGGGCATGGACTCGGCGACCATCGCCATGACCTCGGGGCCCGAGCGGGCGTCGACAATGGTGGTGTCGGGGTTCCCGGCGGTCGCGGCGATCTCGGCCCGCACGGTCGGTGCGTCACTGGCCACGAGGATGGTCGGCACGCCCCAGAGGTTAGCCCCCTCCCGACCCCGGCCCACAAGCCGGTCGGGAGCCGGACGGTGCGGGACGGGGCCCGGCGGTCACCCGCCGTCCTGGTCGAACAGCAGGTCGGCCACCAGGGCGAGGCCGTCCAGGTCGTGGACGTCCGTGTTGAGCAGCGGCACCCGGTAGACGGGAGCGGGGTCGACCTCGGCCACCAGCCCCGCGTAGGTGGCCTCCTCGCGGTCCGAGGCGAGGGTGTACCCGACCAGGTTGTCCACCAGGCCGGCGACGGCGGCGGCCGGGCCCTCCCGGTGGCCGGCGGCCGACGCGTAGGGGGCCAGGTCGGCCAGCTGCGCATCGGTGGCGAAGCGGGGCTGGACCCGGTTGACGATCAGGGCGGTCGCCGCCATGCCGGACTCGGTCAGCTTGCCGGCGAAGTGGACGGCCTCCTCCACCGAGTCGGGACGGGGCGATGCCACCAGCACGAACGCGGTTCCCGGCTGGCCGAGCAGCTCCCGCACCCGTGCGGCCCGCTGGCGGAAGCCCTCCTCCATCCCCTCGAAGGCCTGGAAGAACGCCACCGCGTCGTGCACGATGTCGGCCCCGGCCACCTTGGAGATGGTCCGGAGCAGCGCGTTGGCGGCCACGCCCATGAAGCGCAGTCCCACCCGTGTCGGGGCCATCAGGGCCTGGAAGATCCGGTTCTCCAGGAAGTGGGTGAGCCGTCGCGGTGCGTCGAGGAAATCGAGGGCGTTCCGGCTGGGGGGCGTGTCGACCACGACCACGTCGAAGCCGCCCTCCTCCACGAGCTCGTAGAGCTTCTCCATGGCCATGTACTCCTGGGTGCCCGAGAGGGTGCCGGTCAGGTTCCGGTAGATCCGGTTGACCCGGATGTCCTCGGCCTGGGCCTCGGAATCGGAGTACCGGGTGATGAGGTCGTCGAACGTGCCCTTGGGGTCGAGCATGAGCGCATGGAGCTCACCCGGCCAGTCGCCCTCGATCCGGGTGGGGCTGTTGGTGAGCTCGTCGACGCCGAGCGAGTTGGCCAGCCGCCGGGCGGGGTCGATCGTCACCACACACGCCTTCCGCCCGGTCCTGGCCGCCTCCAGGGCGATGGCGGCCGAGGTGGTGGTCTTGCCCACCCCGCCGGACCCGCAGCAGATGATGATCGAGCGATCCCGGACGACCTCGGAGATCGTGGCCGGGCCGGTCACTGCGGCACCGGGGCCGTGTCGTGGAGCGCCTCGATGCCCGTTGCGAGTGCGGCGCTCAAGGTGTCGAGCTCGGCGGGCCCGATGGCGTCGGTAAACAGGTAGGGGACCCGCAGCTGCGCGAGTGGGAGCTCCTCCGCCAGCCTGCGCACCTGCTCGTCCTGGAGCTCGTGGCGGCGCCGGCGGAACCGCCGCGCCCGCTCGAGGGAGTCCACCGACACGGGGTCGACGGTGATCCCGGCCGCGGCGATGGTGTCCCCGGCCGGAACGTCCAGCCCGGGCGCCGGTGGATAGGTGGCGTTCACGATGACCGGGCCGAGGGCGATGCCGACCTTGTCCTCGAGCTGGTAGGCGGCCTCGACCACCTCGTTGACGGGCATCTCCTCGGGAAGCGTCACCAGCGCCACCTGGCAGCGCCTGGCGTCCGACAGCAGGGCGACCACATCGGCGGCCTGGGCCCGGATGGGACCGCCCCGGGCGGCGTCGAGCAGTCCGCCCGCAGAGGAGAGGAAGGTCATGGTGTGCCCGGTGGCGGGTGCGTCGACCAGGATGAGGTCGGCCACCCGCTGCTGCTCGATCTGCTTGATCTTGCCGAGCACCAGGATGTCCCGGATCCCCGGGATGGCCCCGGCCACGATGTCGATGATCCCCGAGGACAGCAGTCGTTTGGAGAAGCGGCGCATCCCGTGGTCGTCGAGGTACTCGAGCAGCGCGTCGTCCGGCGTGATGGTCCGGGCGCGGACGGTGCCCGGTGGGATCACCCTGGACTCGTCGACGCCGGTTCCCCCGAGGTCGGTGGCCCCCGCCGCGTGCAGGACCTCGCCGGCGTAGCCGAGCACCCCGGAACCGCCGAAGGCGGAGGACACCCCGGTCCGGCCCTCGAGTTCGATGACGAGGACGGAGAGGCCGGCCCCGGCGGCGAGGTGGGCCAGTGCGGCGACCATGGTCGTCTTGCCCACGCCTCCCTTGCCGGCCACGATCATGACCCGGCTCTGGCTGCAGAAGGCGCGGACGTCCATGACGTCCCGAGCGTAGTGTCCGTCCCCGGATCGACCGCATCGCCCGGCCGCACGGGCCAGGATTGCCACGCAGGGCGCGAAACCGGGCGGAAATGGCGCAATTCCTCGATCGACCCCTTGTGTCCCCAGGGGTCGGCGAGTACCTTCCCAGACGGAGGGTCGCACCGAAGGGGGAGTCGGGGAGTGGAGCAGTTGAAGGATTCTTGGCAGCTGAAGGCGGCGTGCCGTGGGCCACAGGCGGAGATCTTCTTCCCCCCTGCCCACGCCGAGCGCAAAGAGGAGAAGCTGCAGCGCGAGGACCGGGCGAAGGCGATCTGCTCCACCTGCTCGGTGAGGTCGGAGTGCCTGGAGTACGCCGTCCGGATCCGTGAGCCCCACGGCATCTGGGGCGGACTCAACGAGATGGAGCGACGGCAGCACGCGGAGCGCCGGGTCGGCTGATCCGGGACCGGCCGGACTGCCGGCCCGCCCGCACCGGCCCTTCCGTCAACCCGAGGTCGGGGGCGGGTCGAGTCCGAGGGCCAGGTCCGCCGCCCGCACGCCCTTGGACCCACACACCGCTGCCGGCTGCTGGCCGGTGCCGGCGCAGATGCCCGCGGACAGCTGGTTCGCCGCCGCCACGATGGCGGCGCCGGGGGACGGCGTGGGCGCACTCCCCGCGGTCGGAGCCGGAGTCGGAGCGGCCGCACCGGTGACGGCGCCGGCGATCTGGGACTGGGACTGGCCGACCAGCAGTGCCGGACTGAACGCCGATGTCGTCGTCACCAGGCGTCCACCGACGTCGACGAACGGCGCCGTGCCGTCGCCGGTCCCGACACCGGATCCGGGGTAGCGGGCCACCAGCGCGGCCTGGGGCGGCGTCAGGGTGGCGATGCGGATGAACTTCCCGTCCGCCCCGATCTGGTCGGAGTAGAGCTCCACGCCCACGAAGGTGACGTAGCGGCTCACATAGCGTGCGCCGGCGAAGCTGAAGGTGGTCGTCCCCGGGAAGACCGACTGGTTGGCCGACGTGGCGTCGTGCAGCACGGTGAACCGCCCGAACCGGGACAGTGCGACGACGAGCGGCCACCGCTCGGCGGCACAGAACGGGCAGTACTCGGCTCCGACGGCGAGGACCTCGGGCCTCCCCCCCGACGTCAGCGCCGGTTGGCCGGCCGTCGCCTGCGGCGGCGTCAGCGCGACTCCGGGTGCGCTCACGCCCACGGCGTCGAAGGTCGCCGGGGGAACCGTCGACAGCGTGGTGAGGATCGCCGGCGAGGTCAGGGCCGTCTGGGTGACGGTGGCCGGTGTCGACGCGTGGGTCAGGGCGTAGGTGACGAGGCCCACCACGCCGAGCAGGATGACGACGATCGCGCTCCAGGCCAGGGCGGTCGACCGGCTCCTGCCGCTGTCGCTCACGGGCGCGTCGGTCCGGATCGGGCTCAGGCCGCCGAGCCGTCCGCGGCGGGCACGTCCGCGGGGTCAGGCTCGGTGTCCTCGTCGCCGTACCCCGGGGCGAGCACCACGGGTGCCGAGGTGACGATCACCACGAAGAGGAGGAAGGTCGTCACGTGGACGCTGCTGCACCACAGGCAGATCGACTTGATGAGGAAGAACTCCGCGAAGATCAGGTACAGGATCATCCCCACCCCGGTGACCGACAGCACCAGTCGGGCCAGGTGGATCCGGCGGTCGGCCGAGCGCCAGGCCGCCGGCAGGCACAGCAGGAGCATCGGGACGAAGAACGCGAGGCCGAGCATGGCCACCGGGATGCCGAAGATCTCGGACTGCGGGCTCTGGGTGACCTTCTCGCAGTTGAAGGTGGCGTTGGACACACAGGCCAGCGCCTTCGGCTGGAAGTGGGTGATGGTCAGGTAGACCGACGCGCCGAGCCCGTAGATGCTGAGCAGCAGGGTGACGATCGGCTGCCATCGGAGGGTGGGCACGGGGAGCGGGATCCGGGTTCAGCCGATGGTGATGCCGAGGGCCTTGGCCGCGGCCTGGACCCCCGAGCTCTGGCAGACGCTGCCGGGCTGGCCCTTCGTGGCCTGGCAGATCCCGGCGCTCATGTAGTTGCCCGTGGTCAGGATGGCCTGGGTCACCGGGTTGGTCGGGTCGGACAGGCTGCCGGAGATGTCGGTCCAGCTCAGGTTGGCGAGGATCTGCGGGTCGTAGCTGGCCCCCGAGAAGAGCAGGGCGTTGTTGATGTCGACGAACGGGAACGAGATCCCACCGCTGGTGCTGCCGTTCGGGAGGTACTTGGACGAGCTGTACTTGGTCAGGAGCGCCTGCTCCGCCGGCGTCGGATTCTGCAGGTTCGTGTACTGGCCGGTGGTGCCGGACACCGGGATGTTCGTGTACTGCTCGATCCCTCGGAAGGTGATGTACGGGCTGTCGAGCGTGGCGCCGTGGAAGCTGAGCGTGTGGGTGCCGGCGTCGACGTCGGACAGCGAGGAGGCGGTGATCTGGAGGTTGCTCCATGTGCCGAAGCGGGACAGTGCCGCAGTCATGGCCCAGCGCTCGGCGGCGCAGTAGGGGCAGTACTCGGCGCCGTAGTAGAGCATCCCCGGCGACTTGCCGTCGAGGACCATGGGCGGGTTGCCGGAGATCACGGTGGGCTTGGCCACCTGGACCGACGAGCTGACACCCACCTTGTCCCAGGTGGAGGCCGGAATGGTCGTCACGTCGTGGACGACCTGGGCCGGCGCCGAGGTGGTGGCGATGTAGGTGGTGTTCGTCGTGCTCTTGTTCGTGATGAAGTAGATCGCACCTCCGGCGACGAGGAGGACCACCAGGCCGACGGCGCCCCAGGCGATCCACGTGCCGCGCCGCGAGGTGGAGGCGCCCGCCGGTGCCGGCTTGCCTCCGGGCCGGGGTGCGTTGCCGCCCTTGCCCCCCTTACCGGCCGGCTTGGCCGCGACCGGTCGGCTGGCGGCCCGACTCTTGTCCTTCGCGCTCTGCGGGCTGCCGGCTCCCGTGGGCTTCGGCTTGTTCCCGCCGGTTCCGGGGGTCTGCGTGTTGCTGGCCATGGTTACGCGGTCCTCGCTTCGTGCGTACGTCCAGGGGCTTCGTGAGTACGTCCGCAGAAGCGTAACTGGTCCGCCGCCGCCCAGTGGATCGCGGGTCCCGGTGGGTGGTCCTGCGCCGATCCGGGGCCGTATTGCCTACAGTGGGAGCATGTCGGCAGATGCGCCGCCCGATGACGGCCCCGATGACGCGACGTCGGCAGGCGTGCCGGACGGGGACGCCTCTCCTGCCCGGGCTGCCCCGTCCGGGGTGACCCGGCCGCCGACCCGCATCACCTGGACGTCGACGACCGTCGACGGGCACCGCGTCCGCTACGGCGTCATCGGCTCGGGTCCCTCCGCCCTGTTCCTCCACGGATGGGGACTGCGCCCCAATGCGTACGCACGACCCATCGAGGCCATGGCGGCGGCCGGGTGCCGTGTGGTGGCTCCGGCGCTCCCCGGTTTCGGCGGTACGCCCGAGCTGCCCGTGGAGGTGCGCACCTTCGCCGGGTACGGAGCCTGGGTGGGCCGGTTCCTCGACGCAGCCGGAGTGACCGACCTGGCGCTGGTGGCCGGCCACTCGTTCGGCGGCGGCGTGTCGACCGCGTTCGTGCACCACCAGCCCGACCGGGTGGCGTCGCTCCTCCTGGCCAATGCGATCGGCAGCCCCACCTGGGCGCTGCTCCCCAACGAGGTCCGGACCATGGTCCAACGCCCTTTGTGGGACTGGGGACGACACTTCGGGAGCGACCTGTTCCACTCGCCACGGGCGCTCCGGGTGCTCCCGACCCTCCTCGAGGACTTCGTCCCCAATCTCCTGAGCAACCCGCTCGGCATGTTCCGCACCGGCGAGGTGATCCGGCGGGCGGACCTGGTGGCCGAGGTCCGGGTCGTCGCCGCACGAGGCGTCCCGGTGTCGGTGGCCTGGTCGGACCGGGACGGTCTCGTCCCCCGGTCGGCCTTCGACGACCTGCGTCGGGCGGCCGGGGTCGAGGGGGTCGTCGTCGAGGGCTCCCACGCCTGGCTCATCGAGAACCCGGCGGGCTTCGGCGAACTGGTGATCAGCGCGCTGGTCGACGGCCGCACCCGGCGGGGCGCAGGTTCCGGTGCGCCGATCGTGCTGCCCTAGCGCCTGTCGCCCCGATCGAACCGATCGAACCGGTGAGCGGGCACGGGGGTAGCCTGACGACATGTCTGTGCCCCTGCGTGACGCCGCCACGGTGATGCTGGTGCGGGACGCCGTCGACGGGGCCGGTCGGCCCGCGGTCGAGGTCTGCATGCTGAAGCGCAACCTGGCCAGTGAGTTCGTGGCCGGCGCCTATGTCTTCCCCGGTGGATCGGTCGATCCGGCAGACCGGGGCGAGGCGGCCGAGGAGCTCTGCCGGGGGCTCGACGACGCCACCGCCAGCGAGCTCCTGGGCATCGGGTCGGGTGGCCTCGCCTTCTGGGTGGCCGCCCTGCGGGAGTGCTTCGAGGAGGCCGGCGTCCTGCTGGCCCAGCCCCGGGACGCGGCAGACGGCACCGACCTGCTGGACACGACCGATCCGGCCGAACGGGCCCGGTTCGAGGCGCACCGACTGGAGATCAACGAGGGGCGCACCGGACTGCTCGCCGTGTGCCGGGCCGAGGGCCTGGTCCTGGCGGCCGACACCGTGCACTACGTCAGCCACTGGATCACGCCCGAGCTCGCCCCCAAGCGCTACGACACCCGGTTCTTCGTGACGGCGGCGCCGCCGGGACAGGTGGCCCACCACGACGACGGGGAGACGGTCGCCACGATCTGGGTGCGGCCCGCCGACGCGCTGGAGCGGTTCGAGGCGGGGGAGATCGAATTGCTCCCCCCGACCATCGACAACCTGGAGAAGCTCGGACTCCACTCCTCCACCGACGAGGTCATGGCGTGGGCCCGCCAGGTGTCCGACATCCCCACCATCCTGCCCATCGTGCTCATCGAGGACGGCCAGCTCCTGGTGCTCCGGCCCGGGGACGACGGCTACGAACAGGCCCTGGAGGACCGCATGGCCTCGTCGGACCCGGTCTCCCCCGAGCTGGCCGCAGCCGCCCGCGAGGCCTGGGGGCCGAGGGCCGGAACGACCTGACGGCGCCCAGCTACTCGGTGGCGCCGGCTGCCACCGCCGCCTCGACGTGCTCCAGCAGCCTGACGCTGCACCCGTCCATGGCCACCACGGCCGGCGGGTGGGCGACCAGCGCCTCGGCGATCCGTGCGAACTCGGCGGCCAGTGGCTGGGCGTCGTCGAGTGCGACCGGCTCTCCGGCGTCACCGCCGGCGGCGACCGAGGGGTGGAGCGGGACCTGTCCGAGCAGCGGGACCCCGACGTCGGCGGCCAGGCGGGCACCGCCACCGGACCCGAAGAGGGCGTAGGACTCGCCGTGCGCGCAGGTGAAGTCGCTCATGTTCTCGATGACGCCCGTGACCCGCAGGTAGCCCTTTCGGGCCATGTCGGCGGTCCGGGCCGCCACCTTCTGGGCGGCGAGCGGTGGCGTGGTCACGACGACGACCTCGGTGCGGGGCATCATCCGGGCCAGTCCCATCTGGATGTCCCCGGTCCCGGGAGGCATGTCGACGAGGAGGAAGTCGAGGTCTCCCCAGTGGACGTCCTCCAGGAACTGCTGCACGGCCCGGTTCAGGATGAGGCCGCGCCACATGATCGCCTGGTCCTCGTCGGCCAGGAACCCCATGGACAGGACCCGCAGGACCCCGTCCCCCACCACCCGCTCGAGGGGGACCATCTTCTTGTCCCGCGCCTCCACGTCGCCCTGCATGCCCAGCAGGCGGGGCACGGAGAACCCCCAGATGTCGGCGTCCAGCACCCCTACGGTCAGGCCCCGGCGGGCCAGGGCGACGGCCAGGTTGACCGTCACCGAGCTCTTGCCGACGCCCCCCTTGCCGGAGGCCACGGCGATGACCCGTGCGGTGTCGGGCACGTCGGTGACCGGGGCGTCCTCGCGTGCCCGCAACCTCGCCCGGGCCATGACGGCCTGCTTCTGGGCGGCATCCATCACCCCGGTGGTGACGGTCACCTGGTCGACCCCGGGCAGCGCGCCCACGTGGGTGTCGACGTCGCGCTGGATCTGGGCGCGCAGGGGGCAGCCGGCGATGGTGAGCGCCACCTCGACGGCCACCCGCCCCTCGTCCACCCGGACCGAGGTCACCATGCCCAGATCGACGATGTCCGCGCCCAGTTCGGGGTCCATCACATTGCGCAGGGCGGCCCTGACATGGGCCTCGGTCGGGGCGACCCCGGCGTCGTCGGGCATGTCGGTCCTGGTCACCGAGTCAATTGTAGTGGGGCCCGTGACCGGGCACTCCGGTCCGGTGTACCGCCGGGCGCCCGTGACGGGTACGATCGGGGCTGTCCTCCCGGGCCGCTGGGCCGGGAGGCCTGGCACCAGCACGATCTCCACAGCAGGAGCTCGACACGACGGCGGCGCCGTTCCGCCACGAGAAGGAGCAGCCATGAGCTCGACCATGCAGAACGTGACCATCGGCAAGAAGCCCAATCCCGTGACCCTGACCGACGTGGCCGCCGCCAAGGTCGCCGACCTGCTGGCCGACGAGGACACCGAGGGCCTGGCCCTGCGGGTGGCCGTGCGCCCCGGCGGCTGCTCGGGCTTCAGCTACGAGATGTTCTTCGATGCCGACGTGGCCGAGGACGACGTCGTGCGCGAGTTCGGCACCGTGCGGGTCGTGGTGGACCAGACCAGTGCCGACCTGCTGAAGGGCTCGACGCTCGACTACAGCGACGGTCTGCAGGGCGCCGGGTTCCATGTGACGAACCCGAACGCCTCCCGCACGTGCGGTTGCGGCTCCTCCTTCAGCTGATCTCCGAAGCTGACCCCCGGAATCACCCGCTGACCCCCGCAGCACCGGTCCCCTGACCCGGCTCCGCGTCAACGGCGCCGACGTCGAGGTTCCCGATGACGGCGCGTCCCTGCTGGAGGTGCTGCGCGAGGAGCTCGGGCTCCGGTCGCTGAAGGACGGCTGCAGCCCCCAGGGCCAGTGCGGCTGCTGCACGGTGTGGGTCGACGGCGCCCCGCGCGTCGCCTGTGTGACCCCGGCCCGACGCCTCGAGGGTCGGGAGATCACCACCCTCGACGGCCTGCCGGACGCCACCAGGCAGGCCTGGGCCGAGGCACTGGTCGCCACCGGGGGCAGCCAGTGCGGGTTCTGCACCCCGGGCATCGTGATGCGCCTGGCCGCGCTGGAAGGCGCCGCCGCCGGTCGCCACGCCGTCGACCAGGCACTGCTCGCGCACCTGTGCCGGTGCACGGGCTGGCAGACCATCGCCGAGGCGGCCGACCGGGTGGTGGGCGACGCCACGGCCCCCGCCCCCGCCACGCCCCGCGACCTCGACGCCGCCGCCGCCCGGGCCGCGCTGGAGGGCGG